>Ga0114994_10000618_pt1 | contig 24295 bp, 16 predicted proteins | sample ArcticOcean_MG_C_9_FD_87043 | JGI IMG/M metagenome (GOLD analysis project Ga0114994, IMG submission 87043) | Marine microbial communities from western Arctic Ocean - ArcticOcean_MG_CB2_152 | ecosystem: Environmental > Aquatic > Marine > Oceanic | place: Arctic Ocean: Canada Basin | collected...
TCAACAATTGGAACGTGTCCAATGTGGAGAATACGTACATGATGTTTGCAAGCGCAAGGTCCTTCAACCAGCCGCTCAACAAATGGAACGTGTCCAATGTGACGAGTATGCAAAGTATGTTTTTTGACGCAACCTCCTTCAACCAGCCTCTCCACGCTCCTTGGTACCACGAAGAGTCAGAATCGGAATGACCGGGCTCGACTTTTTTAGGTCTGGTGATTCGGCGATTTAGCGATGAGGCGCGGACCTCGGCGCGGACGTCCGCGGCTTTAGCCGAGGCGCTCTGCGACGCGGCAGCGCGCGGCGACTCGTGGCGACTCGATGCGTTGCTCGCGCGCGGTGGCGGCGCGGCGCTACAGAAGGAATGCCGCAATTATGTAGGCCATACGCCGGCTCATTTAGCGGCTTCTCACGGCCGCGTCGACGTGTTGGAACTTCTTCACCGGCGAGGCCTCTCCCTCAGCGCGACGGATGCCTTCGGCGGCACGCCATTGCTGTCCGCGGCGACGCTCGCCCCGCGCGCGACGGCCGCGGCGACGATCACATTTCTGCGGGACCACGCCGGTCCGCTCGCCGTCGACAACCTCGGCGAGTTGCTCGTGCAAAAGGCGGCAGACAACGAGACTGACGCGTTAGCGCGACTACTGGCCGCGGGAGCTAATCCCAGCGCGCGTGAGGGCCACGGGAAGGCGGCCCTGCACAGCGCCGCCGTAGAGGGCCACCCAACGACGCTCCTCGATTTGCTTGGCGCCGGTGCCGAGGTGGATGCGCGCGATGCGCGCCAGCGGACACCGCTGCACCACGCGGCATATCGTCGGCGCCTCGACTGCCTACGCATGTTTCTGGAAAAGGAAGCCGACCCCAATGCCCTGGACGAGGACGGCGCGTCCGTCGTCGACATCGCCCTCAAGACGGGGAGCGACGACTGCGTCTCCGTGTTGATCCGTGCGGGCGGGTCGGCGTCGGCGGCCGAGGACGGCGGCGCGGCGCGACTCCGGGCGGCAGCGTGCGCTGGCGACGTCTGCCTCATCGAGCGCCTCGTCAAGGCGGGGCTCCGGCCCGACGCGGCTGATGAAGACGGCCGGACGGCGCTCCACCTGGCCGCCGGCGAAGGGAAACTGAAGGTCGCGTCGAAGCTCGTCGATCTTGGCGCCGACGTGAAATTTGCCGACCGCCAGGGCAAGAGCGCGCTCGACATCGCGCGCGTCGCCGACTACTACGACCTCGAGGCCCGGCTGCGGCTCCTGGCAGAAAACTAACCTATTGTGTATACTAGACTCCCGTAGAAAAACGATGGGCCGCACGCATATTCAAAAGCTACTTAGTAATCCGAAGAACTAGCGTACGCGTCAACGCCGTTGTCGGAGGGTGGCGCGCGCGGCCGCTGGCCCTTGGGCACGTACGTGAACCCTGGCCGCGAGCCCCACGTCGACGAGCCCGCCGTCACGACGGACGAATAATCCACCGGCTTCTCGTTCAGGTCCTGGAGCTCGGGCAGGTCGAAGCGCCACGACGACTTCCGCTCTAACGCTACCGGGTCCCTCGCACTCCTCCCTAAGTCTTCCTCGGGTTCGGGGTCCTCGGGCAGCGGGAACCGGTTCGTCAGCCACGTCTTGTACTGGCGCGAGGGCACGAAGACCTCAATGACGGACTTCCGCACGGTGTCAATGACCTCCGACGCTAATTCGGAGAAGACGTTCACCAGCATAGCTGCCTCACCCGCCTCCTTGGCTTGGGACCGCGTCTTCAGCATAGCCCGACACTTGTCATCCGTGACAAGTTTGTTCCCCAAGTCCGACCGGCCCTTGACCTTTCTAGGTGAGTTAATAATTCCCTTCGTCCGCTCGAGCTGCTGGTCGGACAGCGGCTTCTCCCGGATGTACGCGAACCAGAGCCGGTCGCACTCCGCGAGGACGTCCTCAAAGGCCGAGCCCATATTCGACGGCGGCACCGTCCGTAAACCCTCGACGCGGTCCCAACTTATGTCCTCGCCGCGGCACTTCCGGGCGAAGTTCAGGTGCTCGCACGCGTACCGCGTCTTCACCAGCAGGTTGCTCGCATTATTAGGTAGCCCCGCCGCGAAGTCGAGTAACGCCTCTATGAAATCTGAATCCTCATAGTTGCACTGGAGCAACCCGCCCTCCGCGGCGCACCATCGTTCGTATTTGCGCTTCTTCATCTCCTGGTGCATGAGATTTAGCGCGCCGTTGTTCCTCGATAACAAAACGGCCGCCTCGGCCTCCTGCAGCGCAAACCCCGCGCAATCACAGGTGGCGGTCACGGTCGCCGTGGGCGCTTCCTTGGCTAGAATGGCACCGTCGCCCACGTAGAAGGGCGCTCGAATCGTCAAGACGCACTTCTCATCAATAAAGACGTCCGCGGCGCCCCGCTGTATAAATAGAATGCGCTTCTCGGACGTCGTGTCGTTCTGTTTAATTAAAGACGTGGCTTGTTTAGCTTCGAACCGCCTCAATCGTAGGCAGATGTTGTTCATGTCCTCCTGGGGGCAGCCCCGTAAAGGTCCTAAGGAAGTCAACACTTGCTGCGCCTCCGCGGCCCGGCGCTGGATGCGCTCCCAGGCTTCAGGTTGAGAGGGCCACACCTGCGTCGATGCCGCGAGCGGCACGATAGAAGCTGACGCGACCGTGCCCAGGCGCTGCACATGTTTCGGTAACTTGGACGTGCACTGTTGATACGTCTTGACCGTCGCGAGGTCGTCGTCCGCGAAGGATGTGCTCGATAGAGGCACGGCCGTCGTCGTGCGCCGCTCAAAGTGCCCGGTCAGGGGCACCTCCAGCTGGTTGTAGCCGCACGCGATAATGACGTCGCAGGAGACGTCCCCGGGCGCCCGCACCAAAATTTCGAACACGGCCTTGGCTTTCAATCCGGGCGCCAACGGCCCCGACGGCCGCTTGACGATACGCACGGGGTTCTGGATCACGTCCCCCCGCAGCTTCACTGTTAAGCGTAGATCCGAATCGCCGACGTTGTGGATCGTGAGCGTCGTTCGGTAAGCCACGCCCACGTGCAATGCATTTCCTAACTGTAGTTCAACAGGATAGGCTTCAAAGCCCACGCGCTTCGGTTCCATCAGGGGCGGCCGCTCCAGCGGCCCGCACCGTTTTGCGGAGCTCCCGGTGTCCGGCAGCGAGTCGGGACACTTCCGGATGCCCTGGATGAACTCCTCGTGGGAAATGGAGCCGCCCCCATCGACGTCAAAGGAATCAAACAGCGTCCGTAAAGAACCGGCGGTCAAAGTCTTGATCCCGTAGTTTTTTACGGCGTCCTTAAATTCGTCGTAATCTAATTCGCCGCTCTGGTCCACATCTGCCCGGTGGAACGCGCACTTGAGCTCCCGTTCGCTCTCGGTCCCATGGCTCCGCAAGAAGGTCTTCATGGTCCGTTTCAGAGCAATGACCCTCTCTTCAGTAGCCGTGTTCTTGCCTAGCGAAGCCTCGAGCTGCTTCCGCTTGAAGTTCGCCTCGGCCTTCTGCGTGTCAGAAACGTCGCCCATCGACGCCACTTTTCGCGTCAACTTCTCCAATTGCTCCCGGGCAAGTTCCTGGGGCTCTTTTTGCCGCGAGCGCTGCACCTTTCGCACGCGAATGGGCTTCAGCCTGGGGACGTTGGTGACGTCACATTCGCTGGGTCGACCGAAGCTCGGCCGGAACGTCGACGCGTCCAAACTTCTCATTGCTAAATTGGCCTTGCTGTTGTGCACGAACTCCGCCGGCATGGAGGGTCGCGAGGGCCGGGAGGAGGGGCGGGAGGAGCGTCGGGAGGAGCTCCAGTCGTCGGTGTCCATGGCTGCCTTGTCGATGCCTTGGCTGCCTCTACGTGTGCTGGCGCTGCCCGATGGCGTGCCGGGCTAAGCTCCGGTGCGGCCTCTTGCTGTGCTGTGGGCTCGGCTGCCTCCGATGGCTGCCCCGCGCGGCGGTGGCTTCTTTGCGAGGTCTTTGGACTGCCGGACTTGGAGAGCTCGGGCGGCGCGACGTGTTTAGCTCGCCTCGCACGGCTCGGAGAGAAATGGCGCTGAGGAGATGCCACACTAGCCTCGCGCCTAGTATCTCCGGGGAGGCGCGGGCCCGACCCGCCGATCGGAAGGCCCGTGCGTGAGCTAAATTATATTTTAAGAAGGCTACTCCTTGACTGCGGTCCCGGACAGGAGCTTGTACGCCGCCCGCGCGGCGCCCATGCAGAGCACGTCCGGGCCGATGTTCGCGAGCGCGTGGGGGTAGACGCCCTTCATGATCGCGCCGCCGGCCGCCACGGCGCCCGCGCTCTTCAGGCCTGCTAAGGAAGAGGCCCCGAACGACCGGAGGGCCGCCTCCTGACAGAGCTTCGCCGTCCGCCGCACGTCCAGGGCGCCGCCCCCGTCGTGGCACAGCAATAAATTCGTCTTGAAGATGAAGAGGGGGTAGGCGAAGACCGAGGCCGCCAGGGAACCCACAAGTAGTCCTAAACCTTCTTGGACGGGCGTCGCGTCGCCGAAGCGCTGCTGGGCTAAGACATACGCGTAATTGTACATGGGGATCCAGGTCATGCGGCCCAACAGGGCCACGGGCGGGCACGCCACGGCAAAGACTTTTGCGGGCTCGCTCGGGAGTTTGAACCCCTTTTCTGCGACTCTGACAGATAGGGTGTCACAGACCAAGGGCACGGCCACCACCCCAAATTGCATGGCGAGGTACTCGCCCCACGAGGGGCTGGGCGTCTGCACCTGCTTCTGCGTCGCCGACCAGTAGGCGCAGTCCCTTATAACAGCGTAGCCTAATCCGGGCACGCCGAATCTGGATTTGGCCACGGCCACGTTCCGCTGCCGCAATGTTTTAATAAAGCCGACCTGCAAGAAGGCCGCCGTCGGCACGCCGGCGAGGCAGCCAACCGCTGTCGCCGCGAACCAGCCGCCGGAGACGTCGCTCGACGCGCTGCTGGAGCTGGTCTCCATTGGTGTGCGTACTCCGGTGCAGTTGGCTGCGTTTCGTGCTGGCTACTGTTGTAATGCTGAGTAGTGCACTTGGGAGAGCGTTTTTGAAGCTGCTCCCGCTTGCAAAAGCAACAGGCGTTGACGGCGTGACTGAACTAATAGTTTTATATGCTGCACTCCTGCCGCTGTAGTCCTCTAGCGACGCACGTGCAAGGTCGCTGCGTTTTTAGCGGAGGTTTTGTAAAAACCGGGTTTATTGATCGCACGGGTTTTTGAAAGTGCTGGCCAGCCTCTTGTGGCGCTTGCGGGGCGACGCGAGTGCGTAAGAGGTGTTTCGAGGACTCCACGGCCCGCCTGCTTGCGCTGAAAAATTACTGCCGCAGCGGGACGCACTGTCAAGCAGTGTACTGCCTAAGCTCCTGGAGAGCCTCTTTTTTAAAGCTGACGCGAAGAGCGCCAAAGAGAGCAACCGAGTACTAATCCGTACGAGCTTGCCGTGAAATACAACCATTCTCCTCGGGAGCATGGAGCCACCGCGAGAAGCGGAAGCGATGGACCCGGAGCTCGCCGCCGCATTGGGTATCCAGATCAGCGACGAGCGCACGCAGGAGGCGAACGTCTTGGGGGCGCGGCTGGCGACGGGCGTGTCGGCGCCGCCCTTGTCCCTCGCGTTCCTCGGCGGGGGCTTCTTCGCCGGCGGCGACGCGTTTCCCCCAGAGGCGCTCGAAAAACTAGTGGGCCTCGCGCAAGGCGGCGACGCGGCCTCGATCCTGCGCGCCGCGCTCGGGGCCGTCGGCGACGACGCGCTGGCGGTCGCGGTGCTGCGGGCGGCCCTGCAGCGGGAGCGCCCCGCGGCGGAGCCCGCACCCGTGGAGCCGCCACGCATGAGCCTGCGCGACCACCGCCGCGCCGAGCGCCAGCGCGCGATGGCGAACGGCCTCGAGATCGCCGCGCCCGTGCCCGGGTCGCGGCCGGCGCCCGCGCCGGCGCGCCGGGCGGGCCCGGCCCGCGGCCGGGGCGCGGACGCGTGGCGGCCGCTCGGCGCGACGGTGGGCGCGGCGCAGCCGACGAAGCGCCGGCGGCGCGCGGCGCCCGCGCCCGCGCCCGCGCTCATGGCGCCGAACACCGTCCCGTGCCCCGTCTGCGGCGAGGCTGTAGGTGTGGACCCCCGGCGGCCGGACGCCGCGATGGACGCCCACTTGCAACGATGCGGGCGCCGGCGACGGCGCGTCGTCGTGGACGAGTCCGACAGCGACGTTTCGTACAGCGACGCGTCCGAGGACGCGCAGCGCGCGCTGGAGCTGCGGGCCGCCGCGTCGGACGACGACAAGTCCTCGTCCTCGGACGACGACGATGAGGGCCCGCTGCGCCTGCGGTCGACGGAGAAGATCGCGGACGACGGCACCGACGCCGTGCTGCGGGCGCGGTTGGAAGGCAACGAACTACTAGGAGAAAGCGATACGGAGGAGGACCACGCCGACGCCCTGCGGTTTCCGGGCGGGTTCGTGCTACGCGCGTCCCTCGCGACGCGCCTGTACGCGCACCAAAGAAGAGCCGTGAGCTGGCTGTGGGACCTGTGGCGCCGGGGCGAGGGCGGCGTCGTCGGCGACGAGATGGGCCTGGGCAAGACGGCCCAGGTTGGGGCGTTCTTGGGGGCCGTCGCGGACCGGCGGGAGTTGTCCACGTGCCTGGTGCTGGCCCCGACCACGATGCTCGCGCACTGGAGGCGAGAATTAGAGACCTGGGCGCCGCGGGGCCGCGTCGTGGTCCTGCACCGGTCCGCCGAGGCCTTTGACGATGCTGCCAAAAAGGGCCCCGTGGCCCTGGCCGAGTTTTTGGCGCGAGCACTATCTCCGCCGGACTCTTCGACGGGCGCCACGTTCGGCGTCGTGATCTGCTCGTACGAAGGATTAAGAAGGCTGTCCGACGCTTTACTAGCCAAGGCCTGGGGCTGCGTCATATTAGACGAAGGGCAGAAAATACGGAACCCCGAGGCGTCCATCACGCGCCTCACAAAACACTTAAGGACGCCGCGGCGCTACTTGCTAAGTGGCACGCCCGTGCAGAACTCGCTGACGGAGCTCTGGTCCCTTTTTGATTTTGCGGTGCCCGGCCGCCTCGGCACGTTGCGAGCCTTCGACGACGAATTGGCGGCGCCGATCCGGCACGGCGGGTACGCCAACGCGACGCCCGCCAAGGTGCAGCTCGCCTATCGATGCGCCTTGGCTCTACGGGATTTATTGAAGCCCTATCTCCTACGCCGGACGAAGGCGGCGTTAAACAACACGCAGGGCGGCATCTCCCTGCCCCCGAAGACGGAACACGTCTTGCTCTGCCGGCTGAGCGAGGACCAGCTTTGCATGTACAAATCCATCCTGGACTCGGACGACGTTAGAATTGCGTTGGAGCGCCGGGGCGAACGGAGCCGCGGCGGGTCGCCGGCCTTCCGGGCCATCGCGGCGCTGCGGGCGGTGTGCAACCATCCCGATATCTACGGCGGCGCCGTGGAAGGCACTTCGGCCGGTTCTGTGGACCGCTCCGCGAAACTTAGAGCTCTAGACGCGGTTCTCCAGCGCTGGAAGGCCCAGCGGCACCGTGCTTTGGTCTTCTCGCAATCCGTCAAAATGTTAGATATCCTGGAAGCCCTGGCGAAGCAGCGGGGCTTCTCCTACGCGCGGATGGACGGCTCGACACCCCCGCAGCAGCGCCAGGCGACCTGCGACGCCTTCAATCTAAGGACCTCCAAAACGTTCTGCATGCTCCTGACGACGCGGACGGGCGGTGTTGGGTTAAACTTAATAGGCGCGGACTGCGTCGCGTTGTACGACCCGGACTGGAACCCGCAGACGGACGCGCAAGCGCGGGAGCGGTGCTGGCGCATTGGGCAGACGAAGCCCGTGACCGTCTACCGCTTCGTGTGCGCGGGGACGATCGAAGAGAAAATCTACCACCGGCAGATCTTCAAGCAGGCTCTCACCAATAGAGTGCTGACGGACGCGCGGCAGCGGCGCCTGTTTTCCCAATCGGAGCTCTCGGAGCTCTTCACGCTGGGGGAAGGCGCGTACCCCGACGGCGACAACGTGGTCACGGCGGAGGACTTCGCGGCCCAGACCGCGGGCGCCGACGAAGAAGTTCCTGATGCAGAGGATGATCAGGACGTATTGCAAGCCCTGTGGGACGGGGCCGCGGATTCCGATCTAGCGGGTGTTCTACGGGCGGCGGCCGACGACGCGTCGGAGGGCGTCCAGGCCGCGGCGCAACGCGAAGCTTTGAGAGCGGTGGAGGCCGTGGCGCGGACGCGGCGCCAGGCGCAGCAGCTGGCCTCCTCGGATCTCCTGGGGGCGATCGCGCGGCGAAGGCGGGACGCGCGGGACGAGGCGTCCGCCGTGCGGGACGAGGAGGCGCCGTCGGGCGACGCCGTGGCGCTGGTCGGGCGCCTGGACGCGTACCTGGCGGCGCACGCGCCGCCGACCACGGACGTGCTGCTGGACGCGTTCGCGGACGTGCGCGATGCGCACCTCTTCCGGTCCGTGCTGCGGCAGCTCGCGGAGCGGCGGAGCGGCGTCTGGCGGCGGAAGTAGCCGACCCTCACGCCAGCAATGGCGTGCTTGTTATTTGTGTAAAATTTATCATGTGGCCACCTTGATGACCGGGTCGCAGGCCTGGGGGCAGGGCGCGAAGCAGGTGGACTGGAAGACCTTGATGATCATGCGCCGCCCGTAGGGGATGTAGGACGCCGAGTACCAGACCCCGGCGCAGATTTGCACGAAGAGCGAGAGCAGGACCCAGCCCACGTCGACGCCCGTGATGCCCAGGATGAACGTCACCAGCAACATCACCAGCCAGAAGATGCAGGAGATGCGTCTTGTCTTCGAGAACATCTTCTTGCACTGGCGGCGCGGGCCGATCAGGAAACCGGTCGCGCTGATGGCGATGACGTTGCCCAGCACGTAGAGCATCACGAAGGACGTGACGCGCTTCTTCCAGGGGTCGCTGCTCAGGAGCATCAACGTGCCCATGAAGCTCAGCGCGTAGCCGCAGCCGCAGCAGATGCAGAACCCGATCAAGCGTTGCTGGTACGTGAGCTTCGGGCACAAGGCGCACATCTCGTCCTCCATGGTCGGCTGGGCCGGGGCGAAGGGGTTCTGGATCGTGGGGAGGGACATGGTGTCCAGGTCTGGCGCCGCAGCAGGACTGGAGGTCAACCCGGCGCGTACAGTTCGGGCACGCTCCTGTGCTCGACGGCGTCGAACTGGTGGCTTCCGGTCGCAGGGCTCGGAGCGCGGTGTCTAAAAATTGATCTCCTAGCCCGTGTCCTCTGCGGCCGAGTGATACTGCTGCTCCAACGCGCAGCCGTAAACCCGTTTTGACGCAAAAACCCGCACGATTCAGTGTAGGAGGCGATTCACGACTGTAAAGCCCTTGTGTCAAGCCGCTCACTGATCGCTCGCATCACTGCATAGCCAGCCCTAACATGAGCGCAGTCGTGCTGAGCGCGGTCGCGGTCGAGCAGCCAACCAAACGCGACCGCAGCGCGTCCGCCGAGGCCGGGCCGCGCGCCAAGCTCTCGAACATGGCCGTGGGCACGGAAGAAACGGACGTCCGCGCCTTCCTCGGCGCCGTCGCGGCGACGAGCCTGCTGGTCAAGAACGGCGGTCGCATCGCCATCGTGTCGCTGCGCGACGAAGAGGCGCTCCAAGCGCTCCTGGCGCTGAACGGCCGCACGCTCGGCGAGCGCCAGGTCAAGGTCTGGATTTATTACGGCCCGGGCGCCCACCAGCATCCGCCGGCGAAGAAGGCGGCCGAAGCGCCCGCGACGCAAGCGGACGTCGACGCCGCGGGGGCGGTGACCGTCACGGTCGAGGTGGTCGGCCGCCCGGTCCGCTTCGCCGTTGCGGCGCGGGACGCGGGCGTCCACAGCCTCGCAAAGGACGCCATCGCCGCGCTGGACCTTTTTGATGTGACGCCGGGCGCGCGCGTGCTCCTCGCGGCGACGCGGGCGGACGCCGACCTCGCTTTGAAGGCGCTGCGCGAGGCGCTCACCAACGGCGCGGGGCGCGTGCCCACGGCGGGGGGCGGCGCGGTCGACGCCGTAGGCTTCGACGCTGAGACGAAGCCCGTCTTCCAGAAGGGCGCAGGGCCGAACGACGTGGCGCTCGTGCAGCTCGCGGTGCGGGGGCTTATTGTGCTCGTGCGGCTGGACCTCATTGGTGGAATGCCAGAATCGTTACGACAACTGCTCGAGGACCCGTCCGTTTTGAAGGTCGGCGTGGGCTGCGCCGGCGACGAGGTGACGCTCCAGCGGCGGTGCCCGGGCCTCGACGTACGCGGGAGCTTTTTTGATTTGGAGCGGCTCGCCAAGGCCAAATTCCCGAACCTGCGGTCGTGCGGCCTCAAGTCGCTCGTGGCGATTCTCGTAGGGAAGCGCATGAGCAAGGGCCAGCAGACCAAGAACTGGGAGCAGCCCTCGTATACGCCGGCGATGATACGGTACGCGGCCAACGACGCCGCTGCCGGGCTACTCTGTCTGGAGCTTCTCCTAGATGTACGTAGGTAACTGTTTTTTAATACAAAATCACACGAAGAAGCAGGGCCTCTTCTCCGCCGCCTCCTCCTCCTCGCTCCGCCCCCGCTTCCGCGGCGCCTCCAGGTCGTACACGAAGACCGAGGGCACGACCGAGTCGTCGCCCCGGCCCCGGCCCTCGCCGCCGCAGACGACAATATGCTTCGCGTCGAACGCGCATTGAAACAAAGGCACGGCGTTCCCCGCCGGGTCCCGGATCGGAGCGAACGCGCGGTGCGTCGCGTCGGCCTGTTTAAACGCGTCGGCGCTGTCCCAGAATGCCAGGCTCTCCGACGCCCACGACGCGACGAAGGCATCCGTCCGCGCCGCGAAGGCATCCGTCCGTGCCGCGCCGTAGCACGGACTGGCATGCGCGCCTTGCAGACGACCTAATAACCGCCAGGTCCGCGCATCCCAGACGCGGCAAGACCCGTCGCCATAGCACGAGGCGACGGCATCGCCGCCAAGCCATCCGACGGCCGTGACCTTACTATCGCCCGGCGCCCGCAAGATCTGCGCGTCATACGCCAGGCGCACATCGCGGACGCGTGCCGTCCCGTCGGACACCGCGCAAGCGATGGTCGCGTGTAACGCGTCGGCCGCGTCCGGCGGCGCCGGCTGCACGTCGAACACGTAGGCCGGGTCGCCCTTTGGCTCCTGGTACGACCACCGCCGGACCGCCTTGCCGGTGGTGACGTCCCAGACCGTGGCCGTCGCGCCGGCCGCCGTGAGTAGCCAGGCCCCGTACGCGTCGCCGCACGTCGACCACGCGCAGCCGTAGACCTGGTCCCCGTCGTGCGCGAGTCGCTGGATTGATGTCGGCGTGGCCCAGTCGTCGCCGCGCCACAAATTACACATGCCGTCCGCGCCGGCGACCGCCAACAGAGACGCGCCGCAGGCCTGCTCCACGACGCGCGGCGCCCACGCGACACGCAGGACTTCACCCTCGTCCTGCGCGACCTCGCCCTCGAGCCGGCCGTCTGACATCCGCCAGATCTTGGCCGTGCCGTCCTCGGACCCCGTGACACAGAGCGCGGCACCGTCACCTTGGCTGAGGTCGACGTCGAAGACCCGGCCCCTGTGGCCGGCAAGCTCGCGCTGCTTCGCGTTGATGTTGAACTCGGGGATGGCGAGCATTATGTTGTTTTTAATCCGCACCGCGTGTCGCGTGCGCAGCACTTGCAGATAGAACTGTGGACCGCTAGTCGCCGTGGCGTGTAAAACAGGCGCAGCTATTGTGACAGTATGTCTTGCACTCGCAGCACACGGCACCTCGCGGGGATTTCAACGCCTCCACGTGTCGCATGGATCACCGAATCGGTTCGCAGCGGGTCGTTTCACCGAATTCTGTAGCGTTTCCGCGGCGCAGTGGTGTTAGGACGGGTGTCGTCATAAAAACCCGTGCGTGTTCGAGTTTTCACTCTCACCTGGCAATCGGCCTCCTGCTCGTCGCTAAACGCGAGTTCACGGTGTGGTTGCTGACACCGAGCACATATTATTCCAGCCTTGTATCAATCTTGAGACCTGCTTTTGCGCCGGCTTCGAAACACTGCACTGCAGTCAAGGAGCGATATTTGATCAGCTTTGCTGTCGTAAAACACACAGCCGTCGAATCCCTCGTCGACAGTCAGCACGACAGCAGGCACGACCGACGACAACGACACAATGTCGAAAAAGAACTGCGTGAAGGCGCGGAAAGAGGCCCATGCGCGGCTCGTCGAGCGTGAGAAAGCGCAGAAGGCCAAGCAGGAGAAGAAGCGGATGAAGTTCGCCGCGCAGCCGCCCAAGGTCCGCGCCATACCCAAGGGCCTGGTGCGCGGGTCGACGCGCAACCCGGAGCAGTACGAGGAGGCGCGGCGCATCATGAAGGCGCGCAAGAAGACCGCGCGCTCGGCGCCCAAAAAGATGGAGCTCGAGGCCAGTGGCACCTCGAAGCGGCGCGCCGCGGCGACGGCGGGCCGCAAGTCCGCGCGCCAGGAGGTCATCGGCAAGCGGCGGTCGATGGAGGTCGACGGAGTGTGAGTAAGAAGAATGTTAAAATAGAGAAAATTGCGGAGGGGCTAGTGCGGCACCTCGAAGGCCGCCCGTCGCCGCTGAATCGCCTGGAGCAGGCCGCGGTCCGAAACCTGGTACCAGTTGCTCTTGGACGGGTTCCTGAAGTGCAGCGCGAGGACGTCCCGATCTCGCGTCCGCGGGTAGGACGTGTGCGAGTAGCTCGCGATATGGCGGTTCAACTTGACCACTCCTGTGCCGCCGTAGTCGAATACAGTGCGGCCGCGCGTGTCGACCACCAAAATGCGGTCTCGTACCACGACGATGCAACGCACGATCGGCCGTCGCAACGCGAGACGATCCGCCAGTGAACTTATACTCTCGAAGAAGGACCGACTCACATTCCGCTGCAGCACCTTCGTGACCGCCGCGCCGACGGGCTTGAGTTTGACGCAAGCGAAGGCTTCGTGCCCCGGCAGGAACTGCTCGTTAAAAGCCACGACGTCGCCCTTTACGAGCTCGGATACGTCCTTTGATCGCGCCGGCAGCGGGAGCTCGTCTTCGACCGGTGGATACGCAGGCGCCGCGCTACCGCTCGTCGCCAAGTCTACCACGTCGCCTTGAGCTTGTCCGAAGCCCGCCGAAATCTTTAAGGCGGCCGCCACCGGTTTGTGGTCGGAGCTTGTGACTTTCGGCGCGTTTTCGTGCATGACACAGGTCACGTCCGTCGTCGAGCCGGGCCGGAAGAGCACCCTATCGGTGTAGCTCGGCACGCGCTTCCGATTGTAGCGGAGGCTGTCGATGCCGGGGACGCATTTGAACGTCGGCAGAAAGGATATCGACGGCGTCCAGAACGCCGCGAGGCCGCACGCGTCGATGGCCGCTTGCGATTGTCGAGTGAGCTCGTCGAGCGCGGCGAGTCTTGGGATGTTCCGGTCATTGGCCAAGCGCACGACGGCGGCCCACGCGCCCAGCGCGTCTTGCAAAGCGTCGTCGTAGGTCGTGTCGATGCGGTAGTTCAAATCGCCGAACGTGAAGACGACCGTGTCTCCGGATAGAAGTGGCCGGAACGCCTCAAAGATCTGCCGCAACGCGTCGTTCCGCTTGGCGAGCTTCCCTTCGTGCGCCGGTAGGTGGCATCCGATAAACGCGAGGTGGTAGCTCTTGTCCGCAATCGCGCAGGTCAACGACGCGCAGCAGGCGCCCTTCACCAGACCGCCCGCGATGACGCGGCCGTGCGTCGCGTCCGAGACCTCCAAGTCTCTCCTTCTAAATACCAGCAGGAACATGCGGGCCTGCAGGTGCGTGATGCAGGCGTCCAGGACGCGCTCGTGCTGGCTGAGGTGCGCCTCGATCAATTCACCGACGCGCGCGAACGAGCTGCCAAGCTTTACTTCTTGGAGCGTCACCACCACGACGTCCGCAAGCACGTCTCGGTTGCCGTGGCGCGCGACGCGGCCGTGGTGCAAGAAGGCACGCAGTTCCACCGCCTTTAGCGGCTTGTCACCGCAATTCAAGGTCACCGCCAGCACGCGCAGCGGCCGGCCGCGGAACGACGAAACGGACGCCTCGCTGCTTCGCGTTGTCGAAGCGACGACGCGCGGTGGCATCGGCGGCGCGGCACGAAACGCGGCGGCGGCCGCCCGCCGCTCACTCTCTAACGATTCTAACATAACGAGCTTTTCGGTACAATGCTCCAGCGTCATGCGCTCGCGGACGTCGGACTGCGTGCAGCGACGCGCGACGTCGATTAAGCCATGAGTGGACGTAGGCGGCGCGTCCAACGAAGAATCTAGGTTGACGCTCGGCTGGCCCGCTTCCGAAAAACAATGACCGACGAGCAACGGCTCGGGCCGCGTCGGCATGTACGCCCGCTCCGCCGTCAACAGTTCGAGCAAAACAACGCCGAAGGAGTAGACGTCCGACGCCGGTCCCAACCTTCCGTGGGCGACGTAGAAGGGGTCCAAGTAACCCCTCGACCCGGCCAGCGTCATTGTGTGCTGCATGTTGCCCTCCATCCTTCTCGCCAGGCCAAAGTCCGCGAGCTTCGAAGAGCCTTGCGCGTCAAACAGAATATTGGCCGACTTGATATCCCCGTGCACGATGGCCTCGTTCGTGGCCCGGTGCGCGCAGTGGTGCAGGTAGTAGAGTGCCTGCGACACCTCAACGGCGCACTGGAGCCGGTGGTACCACGTCATCGACGCCGTGGCCCCGCTACGTAGCCGCTCCTCGAGCGTGCCGCCGGCGAGATATTGATAGACTAAGCACTTCTCGTCGTCTTTGGCGGCATAGCCCAACAACCGCACCAAGCGCGTGTCGCGCAACCCGGCGAGCAAGCTCAACTCCGCCAGAAACTCGCGCTCGCCCTGCCCGCCGTTGCTCTGGAGGCGTTTGATGGCCACGCGGCCGAACCGCGCCAGCTGTCCCTCGTAGACGCGACCGAAGCCTCCCTGCCCGAGCTCGCGCGACTGCCAGTTGTCCGTCGCCGCGACGAGATCACCGAGCGCGAGCTGTCCCGCGCGCGACCACGACGAGCGCGACCGCGTCCTGGTGGACGACGCACCCGGCGAATGCTGGTCCGGGAAGATGCTCGAGTAATTGGCGTATTTGACGTTCGCGGGTGCCATCGGGTCCAAATAAAACACTTTTTTGGGATGCAGGAAGGCTCTCGGACTCGCTATGGGTTAGGTCTGATGGTGGGTGGACGCCTACACCGTTTGCGCAAGCGCTTTGGGCATCCAAAGGCTCTCAAAGCTCTGGAACAAAAGTTCAAAACCATAGGCAAATTATACCTGAAACAGCTGGACTGCGGAGAGAATTGGTAGATATGATCCAAGCGCCAGCGTATACGGTGTAGGCGATTGCGCATGTCTAGTACCGACCCTAAGCGACCCCAGAGAGACCTCTGGACCACGGATTGACAGCTTTCCACCGGCGCGACTGACCACTTCAGCACCGTGAATCAAGAAATATATATATTATTTTTTTCACCATCCAATAAGTGTCTCATTGATCTCTTTGGACTGGTACCCAACCGAACGATACTCAAACAACTACTTGGGACTTGGCCGCCGATGTTGAAAAAAACGCACGGGTTTCTCACAAACACCGCCTTAATTTGGCTCCTGAAGTCTGGATAGGCCAGAGTGCGACCGACGGCTGTACTTTGGAGTTCTGGTTATCAGTCCTCGCAGCTGCCGCGTGCAAAAAACGTCTTGTGTGCTACTTCACGCATCGCTACGTAGCCTTACAGGCCTGGCGCACGTGCACGCTTTCCCGCCGCCGTGCTGCCGCTCTTAAGGCTGTCCAATACGTCGCACAGCTCTAGCACCGTTCGGAGATGGCGCGCATACTCTATCTCCTCGCGCTGACCAGCGCCCTCGCCCCACCAACCTGGGACGCCGCGAGGCACACCTCGAGCAAGCTCCAGCAGCAATTAAGCCAGTGCCCGACCGCGGACGGCGCCTGCGCGCTGCTCCAGAAAGAGGCGGCGAACGCCAACGAGGTGAATGTGGCCGCGACGCTGTTCTGCGCCACGCGCGAGGGCGCCGCGCCCGGGACCTTCGCGTACCTCTACGGCGCCTGCGCGTCCGCCGCGGGCCGCATGGCGCCGCGCCAGCTCGCGAACGCCGCGCGCGCGCTGCGCATCGCGCGCGACGAGGAGACGGCCGCGCGCGAGGCCGCGATGCTCGCCGTCTGCGCGTGCATCGCCATGACGCCCGCGAGGTCCTGGACAAATACTCGCGAGGTCGCCATGGCGGCGTGGGCCTGCGGCGACACGTGCGCGCGGCGCGGCGCCGCGGCCGAGAACGCCGCGTTCGCGCTCCGCACGCTCGCCGGCGCGGCGCCGGAAGGCTTCGCGCCCCGGGAGGCGAGCGACGTGGCCTGGGCTCTCGCCGCGGCGCGCGAGCGCCTCCTGCCGCCGGTGCTCAGCACCGACGGGGACAACGCGACTGTGTGCGACGTCGCGAGCTTCCTCGAGCGGCTGGGGGACCACGCGCGGTCCGAGGACTACGCGCCCCGCGACGTGGCCACGTCGCTCTGGGCCTGCGCGAAAATCGCGGAGCAGGACTGGCGCGCCCAGGCGGCCGCACTGGGGGCCATCGACGCGCTGCGCGACAACGCGAATAACATAGAAGGCCCGTGGCCGCCGCGCGACGCCGCACAGGCGGCCTCGGCCGTCGCTAGCGCCTCGGTAGACGCGCCGGAGGTCTTAGAGCGGGCCACGTCCGCGGCCACACGGGGCTGCGACCGCTGGTCGCTCAGAGACGTCGCCGATGTGCTCTGGGCCTGTGCGAGATTGGATCGACCGCCGGACGCCGATGCGGTCGCGGCGCTCTGCGGTTCTAGTGCCGTCCGGCGGGCGAGCGCCGAGGCGCGCCCACCTGCACGCCGCCGAGCCGAACTGTGCAGCGTCGCGTGGGCCGCCGCGTGTCTGGCCCACGCGTCCCCACAGCACTTGTCAGCGGCGGTCGTCGTCGTCGCTGCCGCCCACGACGCTCTCGCGGTCGATGCCGAAGACGACGGCGTTGGCGACGATTCTGGGGGGCCGCTGGGCGACGCGCCGACGCCGCCCGGCGCGCCCATGGCGCGGACCCGGCGTTTACGCGCATTGCACCACGCGCGGCTGGCGCTGGCGGCCGCGGGAGCAAACGCGAGACAGCTCGCCGCGGTCGACGCCGCAAACGCCGACCTCCGGGCAGCCGCTCGCCATGCCTGGATGAATCGGCGGCCCTCGGCGCCCTCGGCGCGACACGAGGCCGTTTCTCGCGTTTTACAGGGCATGAAAATTCAGCACGGCGTCGTCGCGAGGGCTCAAGATGAATACGGCGGCCTCGCGGTCGACGTGTTGGTGCGCCTGCCCGACGGCCGCGTGTTGGCGGTGGAGGTCGACGGGCCCTCGCACTTTTGTGTTGACGACCCGAAGCGGCCGCTGGGCCACACGCACCTGAAGCGGCGGCTGCTGGCGCATGCGGGCCTGGAGGCCGTGACCGTGCCCTCCTACGAGTGGGACCGCATCCCGCACTGGTCCTCGATGGAACGCGAGCGGTATTTGCAGAGGAAGCTCGGCATCACGGAGACGCTCGTGTACGACTCGGGCGACACTTCGTCGTTTAAAAAGCTCGAGGGCGAGCGCGAACCGAACCGGCTCGCGTAGGAGAGTAACTTGTTTTTGTATGAAATAACTATAGACAATTCGAGTAGTCCGGGAGGCATGATGTGTGTGTGACTGCTTAATTTGACGAGCCCCGCGATCGCGTGTGTGTTCCCCTAGTTTTTGTACGGGTTTCTTCCCGCGCCCTAATCACCGCGCGTGCGTGTCCGCGTACGCCAAACTGCCATAAGTCGCACGGCTGCTATATTCACGAAACTTTCCGAAGCGTGCGGACGAGAAATCCTGCGGCTTGGCCGAGCACGACCAGTGCTGTTGTCCTCTCAAAGAGCGCTGCACCACAGCGCGGCACAATGGCGCTCTTCGCCCCCCAGGACCGCCTACGTTTGACGAACGAGGACGCCGTGAACGCGTTAGCGTTCGCCCCGCCACGAGGCGCCTGGAGCGTCGAGGCGCACGCGCACTTCCTGCCGGCGCTCCGCAAGCGCTGCGCGCACCTGCTCAAGTTGCAGCCCGCGCACGTGCCGAACGTCTGCTGGCTGCGCGATTTAACGTTCGCGCTCGACGCCAGGGAGGCCGAACCGTTGCTCGCGTCCGCCGCGGGCAACGCCGTGCAGTTGTGGCGGGGCGGCGCGCCGGCCGGACGGTTACGAGGCCATACCAGCATCGTCCGGGCGGTCGCGTTCGCGCCGCGCGGCGACGCTTTGGCCACCGCCGCGCTCGACGAGACCGTTAGAATCTGGCGCCGCGTCGACCCCGCGCGGCGCCGCGCCGCGAAGACGAAGATCCGGAGCGACGCGAGCGGCAGCAGTCCGCGGCGCTCGCGGTCCGCTGGCCCGCCCACGCGCCGGTCCGCGTTACGGCGAGCACCGTCGCCGGCGGTCAGCGACACATCAACAGGTGTGTCGGACGGCGAACTGCCGTGTCGAGCGAGAGCTGGCAGTTTTGGCGACCAGAAGGGCGCGTGCGTGGTCTGCGGCGTGCGCGACGCGGAGCCGGCCGTAGCTTTACCATGCTGCGGCCAGCGGTGCCACCGGTCGTGCTTGGTGCGGTGGGTGGCGCTGGCCCAGGACGCGCCGCTGCCGCGCGAGCCGCGCGCGCAGCGGTCGGTGGCGTTCGACGACGACGAGGCAGAGCCCACATGGGCCTGTACGGCGACCCTGCGGCACGGGTGCGACGTCTTGAGCGTCGTGCTGTCGGACCAGTACTGCGTGAGCGGCGCGCGCGACGGGGGCGTGCGCGTCTGGGCGCTCCGCGAGGACGACTGGATATGTCTCCACGAGAAGCGGGCCCCGCCGAACGACGAGACCGACGAGCAGTGGGGCGCCGTGCGCTGCCTGGCGTTCTCGGACCGTTGCGCGCGCGTCTGGGCCGGCTCGGACGACGGCTACGTGCGTCAGTTCGGGGTGAGCACCGGGGACCTGCTCCTGCGCTTCCGCGCGCACGCGTCGCGCTTGTACGACGTGGCGTTCTCGCCCGAAATGGGGCTCCTGGCCTCGTGCGGCCAGGACCAGTACCTGCGGCTCTGGAGCGGCGACCAGTTATTAGTGCACGTGCGGCACGACGCGTGGGTGCACGGCGTGGCCTTCGCGCCGGGCGGGCGCCTGCTGGCGACGGCCTGCGCGGACCTGACGGTGAACTTAGTTTTTTACGTCGACAAGAATAATCTGCGGGAGTGCGGCCACCTCAAGCGCCACGAGGGCGCCGTGACCTGCGTCGCCTTCGCGCCGCTCGAGGACGGCGGCGGCCTCGCCTCGGGCTCCGTCGACGGGACCATCGCGCCCTGGCGCCGCCTCGCTCATGACGACACGGACGCGACGGACTCGGACTGAGGTCGTCCACCCGCACGCCGGCGGCGGCGCGAATGAGTCGCTGCGGACCCCGTATAAGAATGTTGTAACAATTCAAAATTTACTACCGCTCCAGCTGCACCAGCCCGGCCTTTTCGAGCTTGGCGATGATGGCCCGGTTCTCGGGGTTCCGCATGAGTTCGTGGAACACGCGCGGGTCCGCGCACCGCTGCATGAGCTCCTGGGTCTTCGCGTCCATGAGGAGCTCCCGCAATTCATCATTCTTCAGCACGTCGTCGACCTCCTGCTGCTCCTGCTTCGTCTTGGCCGGCTCGGGGCCCTCGCCCCGCGCGCACGCCTCGGACACCTGGGCGCACAAGGGGCCCATCTGGGCCTTCTCCTTGTCGGTAGGTAAAGCGGGCGTCGAGGGCTTGGGCGCTTCGTCGTCCCCGGCGAGCTTAATCATGTGACTCCCCATGACCTCGCAGAATTCCGTCAAAAAGCGCTTCAGCTCCGGGTCCGAGTCGAACTGCTTCGCGCCGTTCTTCGGGTCCTTTTGCAGGGCTTGGAGCGCCGCCTGGTATCGCGGATTGGACATGCCCTTGGCCAACACGGGTCGCTTCGCCAGCTCCTGCACAAGCTCGGGCGTGACCCACTCGCCGCCCTGCAAGGCAGCAGCTAACGGATGCCGGTCCTGGGCCATGGAGGCCGCGATCTCCTCCTTCATGCCTTGGAGGAGTTCAGAAGGGTTCTTGGAGGTCTTTTTTGTTATAGTCGGCATGTCCGCTTCCTTCTTCTTCGGTGGTGCTTTCTTTTTACTTGGCTTGTCGAAGAAGCCTTTCTTCAGACCTTTCTTCATGCCGTCCCCGAAGGACTTCTTCATGCGCTTCTCGTCCTTGGCCGTTTTTTCTGCTCGTTCCGCCTTGTTCTGCAGCGCGTCGCCCATCATCAGATCAGCTAATGAAGGTTCGACCTCCTCGACCTCCAATTCCTCCTCCTGCGGCGGCGGCGGCGGCGCGTCGACGTCCACGACCTTGGGGCCGTCCGTCGCCGACGGCACGTCTATTACTAATTTCTTGAGGTGGCTGGAGCCGGTGGGCTCGGACAAGAAAGTCTTGTTCGTGGTGGCAGCCATGGTGGTGCGCTTTGCGCTGCCAGTAGTGTGCGTGCTAGCGCTGCTGATATTATACGATACGATCGATGCGAGCTGTGCGGTGGTATAGCTGTACGGCAGCGGTATAAGGCACACAGCCTGGGCTTGGCAATCGATCTCGATTTTTGCTTGGGGAAAACCCGTTTTGTGTGAATAGGGATTGATTCGGCGAAGAGGGCGGAACGAGGTGGTGTCCATGGGTGCGGTCGAGAGAACCGTGCCTCAACCATCACCGATGGCGTAGGGTTGACGTTATCCTATCATGATGTGGACGGACGTCACCGGGACGTGGAGTTGATACGAGTGAAACCTAGTAGTACCCGACATGCGCCCAGAACGTGACGAATTGCGCGGTGACTCGTATAGGGAGACGAGGAAACATGGAGGCAAACGTCGTAAAGAGCGCCCGCCGGTGGGCCTCCTCGTAAGCACGAAAGCCGCCGGCCGCGGCCACCTTGCGGAGGTACGGATGGTCTGTATCGGGCGGGAGCGTGGCCCCGCCGCGGAGGAGAACGTGGAGGATGGCCGGATGCGTCGGTGCTAGCCAGGTGGGATTCGCGGTCGCTCCCACGCCGCTGGCAAGTTGCAGCGGCGTGTGATTGAAATAATCATTCAAAACGCGTCGGTCCGGATCGGCCCCCGCCGCGAGGAGCAATAAAGCAACCTTCACTTCCCCGCGCGCGGCGGCACCACCCAGCGCCGTACACCCAGCATCGCCACGAGCGTTGACCTCGCCGGTGCCTCCGGCCTCAAGCAGGACCCGCAGAGCGTCCACATCGCCGGTGCAAGACCGGTCGAATATCGCCCGTGCCAGGGAGATCCCGAGGGACAGCTGGCGGCGCACGCCTTCAATGTCACCATTGCTGGCGGCTCGGATAATCGCGTTGTCGTCACCCATATCTTGAGACGGGGGTCCATTTGGGCATGACCATCCTTCACCTTGCGCCACATATTCTGAAGCCATGGCGACAGGGCGTTAGCACGCGGTACCGACCTGGGCCGCGAAACCCGTCCACAAGACCCGCTTACCTTTAGCGCTTAGACCGGCTCTGCCCACTACTTAGTAGTCCTATATAGCACCATAAAAAGAAGTAATGGCAAATATGACAAACAACAAACACTACGCCAACGCTCCGCGGAACTCCGGCCTTTCCCAGTCGCTCGCGAGGACCCGCGCCCGCAGCGCGGTGAGGCGTTCATCACCCTTTTCGTCGGCATCGTACGCCCCCGAGAGCTCGAGCAGCAAGTCGCAGTAGCCCGCGGGCAGGTGGTGGCCCAGGAGCGCGTTCGACACGAGGAGCCGCTCGTAGTCGCTCGCATTCGAGGCGAACGCGACGGGACCCCCTTCGCGCCGGTCGACGTGGACGACCGCCCCGGGCAGCAGGAGCGGCTCGCGCACGGCCGACTCCGTCTCGGCCAAGGCCGCGGCGATGGCGCGCGAGGGCCGGAACCCGTCATCGGCGTCGGGCGCCGCCACCGGGGACGGCGCCTCCGACAGGGTAGAGTTGATCGGCGCCGGCGCGCCCTTGGTCGGCGGCGTCGCGGGCGCGTCGACCGTGAGGCCGCTCAGCGGCACCTCGCCATCATCGGCCCCAGTTTCGGCGTGGCGCACGGACGCCCCGCCCCGCGCCGCCGGCGGCGTCGCCCCGAAGAGCAGCAAAGAGAGCCGCCGGCCCAGGCCCTGGTCCACGAGCTCGTCTAGTAGACCTTCCACGGACAAGACCGACAGCCGCGCGATGGGGTCCCGGCCGCGCACGGCGCCCAGGCAGAACGGACGACATGCTTCCGCCAGGTCCCGCGACACGCAGGGCCCGGCCGCCATGCAGAACACGCGCGTGGCCTCGAACGCCGGCCACACATCGTCGTCAAGATGCGCTAAAGCCAATAAGGCCGCGACGCTCGCCCCCATGGAGTGCCCGCACAGGACCAGGGCGTGGTCCGCATATTTTGCATGTGCCTCCCGTAAGGCCGGGAGCGCCGCCTTTTCGATGTAGGCGGCGCACCGCAGGAACCCGAGATGCGCGCGGCCTGTTCTAAACTTGACCTGCGACGCCGTCAGGTCCGCTAATAAATCCCGCGTGGCCACGGTGCCCCTTACACCAAGGACGACCCACTTCCGCTCTTTATCCACCGCGACAAAAAAGGACGGCTTGTACGCTTGGGTGGACCAGCGCGCCCCGAGGACCGCCTCCGAACTCAAACCGGCCATACAGCGCAGCGCCCTAGTGTTCTCCGACGCGCAGCAGTCCTCGGCCGGGTCGAAGTACGCCACCTTCTTGTAGGTGAATAAAGCCGCCGCCTTATTCACAGAATCCATGTGGCCCTCGTGCATCGCAAACCCATAGGCCGCCCGGCAATAGAGGAAGGCGTGGGCGAGGTCTCTTAGGTCCGATGATGGGACGTCGACATGCGCCTCGGCGAGCCACGCGTCGTAAGAGCGCTCGTGTGATTTGCGCACGCGGTACCACGACGAGGGGTCCATGGGGTAGTCCTGGAGGGGCCGCCGGCCGAGCGTCTGACTGATGACGCGCCAGAAGAGCGCAATCCCGTCCTCCTCGGCCTCGGGCTCCTCCTCGTTAGGTGGTGCCGGGCCCGCGTCGACGCAGTGCACCCAGACGCGCCTTCTACATCTATCCGTCGAGCGTTTGGCGGCGCGCCCGCCGTGCCGATGGTCGCCCAGCCGCGAAAAGGCCGTGCCGTAGCGCCAACCATTTGTATCCGTCCGTTCCGTCGCCTCGACGCGCCAGCCCTCGACGCCGGGGGCGCACGAGCGGCTGGCGTCCTCGAACTCGAACGGGTGCGGGTCGCCGCTGGTCCAGCACCAGCGCCACCCTAATAGGGGGTAGTGGCGCTCGCTCGCGACGACGCGGAAGGGTCGCGCTGCGGGCTGGGTGATGCGGGGCTGCATCAGGGCCGGGTACGGCGGCGTCTCCGCCATGGTCTCCGCGTGCTGGCAGCTCTGCTGCGGCAGCTGCGCGGCGTCGTATAGCACACCTTTTTGACCACCGCTGCGTGTCGCCTCGCGTCGTTCACACCTTTTTTTGTCCCATGAAACCCGTTTTGACGCTACCGTGCGGGTTTCGCACCGGCCGTGTCGACGCTACAGCTCCGGTTCGACTTACAGCTCCGGTACGCAGTCTAACCCGAGTAACGTGACCGAGCGCAATCGCAGTCTTTGCCACAGACTGCAGCGGCCGTTCCCACAAACGTCGCATTGCTTCCCTGCTGTCTGCGGCCCAATCCCTCCCAGCCTGCTGGAGCAGCCAAAAGAAATGTCCGGCTTCCGCATGAGCCTCGGCGCCGCGCCGCCGCCCCCGCCCGCGGCGGCCCCACCGAATAACACAGACGACGCGGCGACCTTCGCGACACTTTTAGCAGATATGGCCGGCACGAAGGAATCGATAAGGCACGCCAAGCAGTGGCTGCTCGCGCGACCGGGCCAGGCGGAAGAATTCGCCAAAGCGCTGCGGACCCACATTACTTCGGAGCCGGGCTTCCAGAAGATCTTGTTCGCGGTCTATTTATTAAACGACATCTTCTTCGCCGCGAAAACGAAGGAGGACCCCTTCCGCTCGAGTTTCGCGCCCGTGCTCCCCGAAGTCGTGCGGGGCGCATCCCGGGCGGCGCCGGACGACGGCGCCCGCGAGAAAGTCAGTCGAGTGGTCGAATTGTGGGGCGCTAAAAAGGTCTTCAGCGGCGAGGCCTTTGAAGCGTTGCGAAGAGCGTCCAAGAACGAGCCCGAACCCGAGCCCGAGAA
>Ga0114994_10000619_pt1 | contig 24293 bp, 30 predicted proteins | sample ArcticOcean_MG_C_9_FD_87043 | JGI IMG/M metagenome (GOLD analysis project Ga0114994, IMG submission 87043) | Marine microbial communities from western Arctic Ocean - ArcticOcean_MG_CB2_152 | ecosystem: Environmental > Aquatic > Marine > Oceanic | place: Arctic Ocean: Canada Basin | collected...
AGAATTGATCGCAACGAATTATACATTGATGTTGCTATTGAACCTGCAAAAGCCGCAGAATTCATTTATATTCCAATACGTGTTGTAAATACAGGCACTTTATAATATTTTAACTTAATTAACCCGGTGGATAAACCATCGGGTTAATGCATTTTGGGAGAATCCAATAAATACTAGAAACGATTTGTTGGAGATTATTACATGGCAAATTTAACGAAATTTGGTGTACCATTAGGTAATACAGTTACTCCAGTCATTATGCCTAAATTGGCGTATAGGTTTAGAGTAACATTTGTAAACTTAGGTGGAAGCGGAGAAAATTCGATAAAACTGAGTAATCAATTAATGTCAGTAAGTAAGCCGAATTTGAGCTACGATCCGATTCAAGTTGATGTCTATAACAGTAAGATTTTCATGGTTGGTAAACATACATGGGAAACTGTTACAGTTACTTTTAGAGATGACATTAGCAACGAATCAGTTATCGCACTCAATAAACAAATCCAACTTCAATTAGACCATGATGCCCAAAGTGCGCCAACCTCAGGCGCTCAGTATAAGTTTCAAACAGTTATTGAAACTCTAGACGGTACAAATGGTGATTCATTTGATTCAGACAGTAATGTGTTAGAGTCATGGAAGATGTCGGGTTGTTTTATTAGTAGTATTAATTATGGAGAAATGGATTATGCAAATAATGCAATTCAACAAGTTAGCACAACTATTCAATATGACAACGCAAGTCATGAAGCGGGAACATTGGACGGCAACGATATAAACACATTAACTGGCCATTCATTACCAGTACTACAATCTAATAGCTCTGCAACATCTTAATATAAACTTTATATAGGGGTTAATGCATGGCATTCTTAGGTAAGATTCTGGGCAATTACGCAGATCAAAGTTTTGAAAATATGGTCCCATCTGGAACCTCTGCGACTGCTCTACCCAGGAAATCATATCAGTGGACTTTGGGTCTTGAAGTTTATCCTAATGAAGGTGCTAGTAATTCAGATAACCCTAAAGCAGAAGAAGAGACTTCACTTTGGGAAGATGCAAAAGCATGGGGAGACGAAGCACTATTTGGTTCAGACCCCCCAGACCCAAATAAATTTCAAGATATAAATTCACTTTTAAAACGAGCAGTTCTTGTTCCTCAATCTGTACAATTACCACAAACGTCAATTGATAATACATTATTGAATCAATATAACAGAAAAAGAATTGTACAAACAGGTCTTCAATTTTCACCGGTAACTATTACGTTTTATGATACACGTGATAATCCTATTACGTTATTAATAATGCAATACTTAAATTATTACTGGAGAAATTTTAGAGTAGATCTTAATGGTAGTAATAAAGATTTGTCAAATACTGGAGACAAAGGAGCCAAGCACAGTGAAGGACTTAGTTTAACAGAAGATGCTTATGAAAAAATAACATCCGCATCTGAGGCTTTTGGTTATTATCTACCAAACTATACTGAATTAACTTCAAAATTAGATGGCATTCTATCAGGTGCAAATATAGGTGGTAGAAATAAGTACTTTTTTAGACGAATTTTTATTAATAAAGAGCATGGTTCAAGTTCATCATATGTTCGTAAAAATACACCAAAACGAATTAGTCATATATTATATCATCCAGTAATTACAGATATATCATCTAGTGATTTAAGTTATACCGATAATGGCATTATAACATATAGTATAACCTTTGCATACGAAAATTGGTCAGTATATGATTATGGCGATGCAAAAAATTCAAGTAGTTTATATGATACAGCATCAGATTACTTTAGTAGTGGCGAGCCAGCCCCAGCACCAACAGGAACACCAAACCCACATGCGGGTTAGGATTTTAATATGGCAGTAGTAGCAACAGCAAATGAAGGAAGTTATGTTAGTACACTATTAACGAATAGTGATAGCGTCGTTGTGATTGATGATATTGAACTTGGATTAATTAAAAAAACATTGCTTGATAATGGAACAAACGAAAGTGTAGTAACAAACTTTGCTAAAGAGATAATCCTAATAGCAAAAACATTAAAAATGAATGCCCAAGATTTAGCCACCCAAATTGTTGAAGGTGCTATTGATTTTGATGATCAAATTTATTCGCAGTTAAATTCAAGTCGTAATCTAACTAGTAAAATAGGTAAGATTAACTTAGAGCAAAATGCTCCATTAGTAAATGAATTATTTTTTTAAGATGAAAAATGCCAAAGTATCAACAAGGAACTTACACACCAACAAATCCAGCAAAGTATGTTGGAAAACATGACCCCAAATACCGTTCTGGTTGGGAACTCGTGTTTATGCGGATGTGTGACAACCATTCAGGCATTATAAAATGGGCATCAGAAGCAACTAAAATTCCATATAGAAATCCATTTACAGGCCGCACACACAATTACATACCAGATTTTTTTATTGTTTATCAAGATAAAAACGGTAAATCTCATGCAGAAATTGTAGAAATTAAACCAAAAGCACAAAGTAAATATATGGAAGGGCAAAGGCGTTCAGATAGGAATGCTTTTGTATTAAATGTTGCCAAATGGCAATCTGCAGATGAATGGTGTAAACGCCAAGGCATGAAATTTAGAGTAGTAACAGAAGCGGATATATTTAAAAACGTTAAGGGAAAATGACAGAAAAACTAGAACAACTGTTTAATTTGCCCCCGGCAGAAACAGACGAGCAAATAAATTTAGATGATGTAAAATTGGAAGTAGATGCTGACGCATTACCAGCAGTAACAGAGCCTATTTCGCAAGAAGTAATGGATACTGGGTTTAAAATTGATGCGGCACTAGATACTGTTAGAAATTTACAAGATTCTGACCTTGATATGGATACTCTTGCTAAAAAAGCAACTGATGCATTTGATGATCTATTAGATTTAGCAAATAATGTAGAAGACAGACATGCTGGAAAAATATATGAAGTTGCAAGCACAATGCTTGGAAATGCAATAACTGCAAAACAAAACAAACAAGATAGAAAATTGAAAACAATCGAATTACAATTAAAAAAATTAAAACTGGAGTCTGATACTACGAACCCAGGTCTAAACCAAGTAATGAATGATGAAGTTGTTATAAATACTAGAAATGATTTGTTAGCAAATCTATCTGCTTATAAGGGTTAAAAAACTGATGAAAGATTTTCGCACATACGTAGCCGAGGCTAAAAAAGTCAATGAATATAAACTCAGATTAGCTCTAAATGAGTTGACAGATTCGACTAACGTAGGTAAAATAAAGCAATATTTAGAGCAATATGGATTACATGGATTTAAAAATCCTAATAAAACAATAATCCAAAAGAGCCCGATGGGCCTTAAAACTCACAATGCTGAAGTTTTCATTGTTGAGTTTTCAACGGATGTTCCGTTAAGTTTACAAAAAGCACGACAAGATTTATGTCATGCATTAGATGTAAATGAAAACTTCTTAATTGTTAATGATAAGAACCATGTATTAGAGCAAGAAGAAGAAGAGGCTCAAGCAAACGAAACATACGAAACCAAACTTAGTACTTCAAGTGAATACAGTAAAAAAGAGATAGATGCAGTAGATGGTCCACAACAATTTGGTAATGAATTCGTTGATGCTTTCTTAAAAGAGATGGAAGTAGATAGAAAAGAACGTGAAAAAGCAGAGGTATCAGCATGAATACAGTACTACCAACAACTAATCCAGCAGTAGAAGATATTAAAGATCTTGCCCGAAAATTAAATGAATTAATGGGTGATGATAAGGAAACAACTGATGTTGTCGAAATACCGCCAATTGAAGATCAAGATGCTGATCCAGTTGGAGATGGTAATGATCAAGATGATGGCAAACAGGATGGAAAACACTTAACAAAAGTTAAGACTTTGTTAAATCGTATTGAAATTCTATCTGGTAATGAATTTTTTGACACACAAGATAGAGCAAGGTTAATGAACATCGTTAAAAAGATGTTACAAGGGGATCATGTTCCATACAATCATGTTTATATTTTAATTGATATGTTGCTACAACTTTTAGAGTTCTTAGAGCATGATAGCATGGTTGTAATGCGATTAGTTTCGTACTTAAAAAATAAAGATAAATTTGATTATTAAAAGGATGGTATAATGGATATTACTATACAAAACGCTTCTGTACAAGATATGGACAGACTAATGAAAATGATTGACGGTATGTCTGATGAACCACCAGTAATGCCATCTGATGACGACGCTCCAATGGGAGGCGGTTGTTCTGTCTGTGGAGGTGATGACCATGGAGACCACGACCATCCACATGATGATGCTTCACCTGAGCCGAGCCCTTGTGGTAGTGATGATGACGAGCCAGTTGACCATGCACAAGTAATGAGAAAACACATGGGTACGCTTGCAAATGCCGCCAATGACGTAGAAGAAGGACGTCATGGAAATGCACCAGCAAATACAAATGATGGAGCACCAGATGTTAAAGGTGATACACATACTGATTATAGTATTAGAGGTGCAATAAAGAACCATCATGCATCAACAATTTCAGGTGATAATCCATTAGACGATATTAAAGAATCAGAAATGCTTGAACGATATACTGGTTTTACTGGTAGAGACTTATCTATAGACTTATCTAAAAAAAAAGATGATATAGAAGAAGCACCACCAGGTATTCAACAAGCAAAAGCAGGCGTACAGGCGGGAAACGCCCCCGCACCATCACCCACACAGGCACCAGCAGGAGCACCAGTCGCACCAGCACCAGCACCAGCACCTGATCCAAAAGTTGCTCAACTAGCAAAACAACAACAGGTATCCGCTCAAAAAGCAGTTGGTGAATTAGCCAAAACCGCAAAAGTGCTTGCTACATCTGTTAAAACTATGCAAACTATAGCACCAGGACTTGGTATGGATATTAATAAAGATCCAGAAATACAAGCAATGCAAACACTTGCTGGCAATTTAAAGACTAAAGCAGACGCAACAGCCGCGGCCGCAAAGCAAATACCTGATCCTGCAAAAATGACACAAACCGGTCCACCAAATACAGTGGCTCCGCCAGCCCCATTGGCACCAGCCGCACAGTCAGGCGTAGCATAATAAATAATCTTTATGTCAACCGTAGATACCGGATTAGTAAAAAAGCCCCATCAAACGGAACGGTATACACAAGGTCAAGTTGATGAATTAGGAAAATGCATTGCAGATCCTATATATTTCATTAACAGTTATACCAATATCCAACATCCGTTAAAAGGCAGACTTCAATTTAACTTATTTGATTTTCAACGAACTCTGATTGAAACATACCATAATAACAAATATAGTATAACAATGATGGCACGGCAAACTGGTAAGTCAACTACTGCCGCGGCATATTTGTTATGGTATGCAATGTTTAGACCTGATAGTACAATACTTGTTGCTTCTAACAAGTATGCTAATGCTCAAGAAATAATGACTAAATTGCGATTTGCGTATGAAACTTGTCCAGATTTTTTACGAGCAGGATGTATTGCATATAATAAAGGTAGTATAGAATTTGATAATGGGTCACGTATAATTGCTCAAGCAACAACAGACAACACAGGTAGAGGTATGAGTTTAAGTTTGGTTTACTTAGACGAGTTTGCTTTTGTCCCGCCACGTATAGCACAAGAATTTTGGACTAGTATTTCTCCTACATTAAGCACAGGCGGAAGTTGTATTATTACAAGTACACCTAACCAAGATGACGATCAGTTTGCACGTATTTGGAAAGAAGCAACAAATTGCACAGATGAATTTGGTAATGAAACTGAAATTGGAATAAATGGATTTAAATCATATCTTGTTAAATGGGAGGAACATCCAGAGAGAAATAAAGACTGGGCAAAAAAAGAAGAAGCAAAAATAGGTGAAGAACGATTTAGGCGTGAACATAATTGTGAGTTTATTGTTTGGGATGAAACACTAATTAAGCCTATAAAATTATTAGACTTGGGTGGTATTGAACCTTTATCTAGGCAAGGGCAAATACGATTCTTTAAGCATATTGATAAAGAAAAAAAGTATTTTATGGCGTTAGATCCAGCAATGGGTACTGGTGGTGATAATGCTGCGATTGTATTGTATTCAGCACCTAGACTTGAACAAGTAGCAGAATGGCAACATAACAAGTCAAATGTCAAAGAACAATTATTAGTCATGAAAACTATGTTAGATAATTTGATAGAACACGGCGTTGAGCCAAATAATATCTACTGGAGTGTAGAAAATAATACGTTAGGTGAAGCAGTAATCCAGTTAATAAATGAAATGGGTGAAGATATGTTTCAAGGAGTATTTGTCCATGAGGCAGGAAAGAAACGTAAAGGGTTTACAACAACACATAAATCAAAATTACAAGTTTGTAGTAAATTTAAATTGTTTGTTGAAAATAATAAAATTATCATGTATAGCAAAAACTTAGTCAGAGAAGTTAAAAATTTTATTGCTAAAGGCGGAAGTTACGAAGCAAAAAGTGGAGAAACTGATGACCTTGTGTTAGCAACATTACTTGCTATTAGATTATTAGAACAAGTTGGTGTTTATGAAGAAGATATCTATTCTGACATGATTGACGCATTAGATGAAGGTGAGTCAATCAAGCCTATGCCAATCGCAATATTAACATAAATACTAGAAATATTTTGGAGTATTTTTAATGCCAATACAAACAGACAATAAATTAGCAATGTTGAGCGATGAAATATTAAAATATGTTACTGGCATTGGCTCCAAAGTTACAATGTATAATGAAGAGGGTTCAAGTGAAATTGATGCTTTAAAAGCAAATCGATTCATTGATAAGAAAAACGATTATCAAATTTTTCTTGATTCAACAACTTCACCATCAACAGTTAGAGTTTATTTTGGTGCAAAAGCAGATGTATTAGATCCAAAAGAAGGTCAAATAAACTACGAAAGTTTAATAAACTTTTTACGAGAACGTAGTAGAACAGCACCATTTTATGACATCATTGTACGTAAATACGGAAAAGAAATACGAGAAAAAGATTTTGCTCGTATACCTAAAATTAAAAAAAGGGAAAACGAAATGGCTCAGATGCGAGAAAGTATGGTAAAACCATATGGGTCTGCAAAGAAAAGTACACATGTGTTACAACCTGCAAAAATTCAGATTACACATACTAAAGAAATTGATGAAGAAAAAGTAGGTAGCAGATCAAGAAATATTCAAGATATTATGATTGAAAATACAAGAGGCGAACGATTTTACATGCCAGTTAAAAATATGACTGCCGCAAGAGCAATGGCACGCCATATTGGTAATGAAGGTTCCCCATATGATGCTCAAGGTCGACATATTATTTCCCTTGCAGAAGATATTAAAACTTTAAGAACTTTTGCCCGAGCCATGCAAAAGGAAGGTTTAAATGAACATGCAAGTGTAATTTTAGATCGTGTACGAGAACAAGTAGAAAATAATAAAAAACAATTAACACAAATCAAGTCAAGCAGGTCATATAACAGTTACTTTGAAAATTGGGAACAACCAGAACTTAAAATGGTTACAGAAGACCAATTGGATAATTTATATTCAGTATTTGGTTTAGAAGAACATGTTGAAGGCCCATGGGAAATTATTTCTCAATTGAGTGAAGATATTTTAGAAGGTCTTGACATTGAAGAAGATCTAGTGTATACTGAGAACTACAATATAGATAATATTAAATGGAACAAAGATGCAGAAATTAATGAAAACTTTGATCCAACAACCCAGTTTATTGTTTACAGTTCAAACATAACGGGTGATGATGATTTTAGAACATCAATGCTAAATTTAAGTGAAAACTTTGAATCACTTAATGATGATCAAAAATCTCGTTTTATCAAAATTTGGAAAGGCGTTATTGAAAAAATGAAGCCAGCACCAAAGGGTGAAAACATGATGGAAACGGCATCGACAAATTATACAAGTAATATCGAAAAACTTGCCAACGTAGACTTTTTTCAAATATAAGGAATATTGAATGACTAAAGAAATAAAAGTAGAAAAACCAGAACAAGGATTTGAAAATACTTGGGACAAATCAGTTGATATTCTTAAAAAGTACAAAAACATAGTTCTTGAGCATGAAGATGGACATCCACTTGCTGATAAAGAACTAGATACTATTTTAAAGAAGTTTCCTAATGAACTTGAAGATGTAATTGATGGCGGAGAGAATCTTGATGAGCCAAAGCATGATACATTTTATAAAGCATTACTTGGACATTATATGCATACAGGTGAAATGGATTACAACGTAATGACCGGAGATGAAGGTCGAGCCCACGAGTGGGTACAAAATGAATTAGAAGGTTACGTTAAGCAAGGCGGAGAATCCGAACGGGATGCGTATATGCATAAAGACGGCCAAAACGAAATTGAAGGTTTCGGAAGCGACATGGACGACCCAGATGACTTTAAAAGTCAAAAAACCTCATTTGGCGATTTCCAGCCGTAAATTAAAGTATAAGATAAATAATAATGAATTTAAAGGTTGACAACATGCCCTAAGATGTTGTATAATAGTTCGTATGTAGTTAAATTTTACTGCATATGATCGAGGCAATCATAAACTAATAATAACTAACATAGGCTAATATAGGAGAACTAATATGGCTACACTCGCAGACATTCGAGCTAAACTGCTCGAACAACAACAATCAACCTCACAATCAACTTCCGACAACGCAATTTATCCATTTTGGAATATTCAAACTGGACAATCTTCGTTGATGCGGTTTCTTCCAGATGCAGACGAAGAGAACACGTTCTTTTGGAAAGAGCGTCAAATGGTTCGTTTGGCATTTCCAGGTATTAAGGCTCAGGACGAGCATAAGAATATTACCGTCCAGGTTCCTTGTATCGAAATGTGGGGAGAAACATGTCCAATTCATGCTGAAATTCGACCTTGGTTTAAGGATCCAAGTTTAGAAGATGAAGCTCGCAAATATTGGAAGAAACGATCTTACATTTATCAAGGATTTGTCGTAGACAGTCCGATGACTGAAGATCAAGTCCCCGAAAATCCTATCCGCAGATTTGTAATAAATCCGGGTATTCACAAAATCATTACAGCCGCATTAATGGATCCTGAGTTTGAGGAAGTTCCTACCGATTATGAAAAAGGAACAGACTTTAAATTAGTCAAAACTCAACAAGGTCAGTATGCAGATTATTCAACTTCTAATTGGGCACGTAAAGAGCGATCTCTTAATGAGACTGAACGAGCCGCTATCGAAACCAATGGGTTGTTTACACTTAATGATTACATGCCAAAGAAACCTTCAGAAACAGAACTGAAGGTCATAATTGAAATGTTTGAAGCCAGTGTTGATGGACAACTTTATGATCCAGAACGTTGGGCCGATTATTACAAACCATATGGTCTTAAATCAAATGGTAATGGAAATACTGGAGCATCTCCAGTGACTCCGACTCCGAAACCAACTGCTTCTGAAACAACTGAAGCATCTGCTTCAGCGGTTACGGATGAAAAGCCATTTGGAGATGACTCCACTCCTTCCGAAACGATTACAGCGACGGTTACAGCAGATCCTTCCGCAGACGGCAAAAAGCCAGATGCAAAGGAAATTCTTGCTATGATCCGTAATCGTAAAACGGAACAGGCTCAATAATAAGTACAATTTTAGGGGGGTCGAAAGATCCCCTAATTTTCTAATTATGGAGAAATATGAGTAGACCATTTGATATTAGTAAATTTAGAACATCGATAACTAAAGCAGTACCTGGCATGTCAGTCGGGTTTACAGACACGATTGACTGGATTGATACAGGCAATTATGCCCTTAACTATTTGATTAGTGGACAGTTTGATAGAGGCATTCCACTAGGTAGAGTTACATGTTTTGCTGGAGAAAGCGGATCAGGTAAAAGTTCTATCTGTTCAGGTAATTTAGTAAAGCAAGCACAACAAAAAGGTATATTACCAATTGTACTTGATTCAGAAAATGCACTTGATTCAGATTGGTTACAAGCATTAGGTGTCGATACTTCAGAAGATAAACTTATGCGATTTGGCGTTTCAATGATTGACGAAGTTGCTAAATTTGTAAGTGAATTTATGAAAGGATATAAAGATCAATATTCAGATATGCCCTATGAGGAACGACAAAAAGTTTTGTTTGTTGTTGACTCATTAGGTATGTTACTTACACCAACAGATGTTGATCAATTTGAAAAAGGCGATATGAAAGGTGATATGGGTCGCAAACCCAAAGCACTTACTGCATTGGTTAGAAATGCAGTTAATCTAATTGCCGGAAATCCTGTAGGCATAGTAGCAACAAATCATACTTATGCTTCACAGGATATGTTTGACCCAGACGATAAAATTAGTGGGGGTCAAGGATTTGTATATGCTTCATCTATTGTTGTTGCTATGAGGAAACTTAAACTCAAAGAAGATGCAGATGGAAATAAAATAACTGATGTACGTGGAATTAGAGCGGCTTGTAAAGTAATGAAAACTCGTTTTTCAAAACCGTTCGAAAGTGTACAAATAAAAATCCCTTATGAATCTGGAATGGATCCGTATAGTGGTTGTGTTGAGTTATTTGAAAAGGCCGGTCTTTTAGTTAAAGATGGGAATAAACTCAAATATACACAACCAGATGGAACTGAAATAAAGGAATTTAGAAAGAATTGGATTCCTGAAAAATTACAAGTTATAATTGATGACTTTCAAGACTAGGAGAATGTAGTATGTTTAATGAGGAAAGGGTTCAATTATTCGTAGACATATATGAAATTGGGAAAGCATATATCAAAAATATAGAAGTGCCAACATTTGTTGAAGAAATGGCACGAGCATTTGAGAACAGTGATATGGGTTTAGAAGACGATTATCATGAACTTAAAAATTTTGATGGTGTGCTTTTTGCAATACTCCACACAATGTATGGAGAAGATGATACTGTCGAGGATGATGGAGACCCCCTACAAATTGGAAATGGTGATTTCTAAAATATAACGATGCAAACTTGGTTTAAACGTGTTCAGGATAATCTGGCAGTTCTTCCTGAGTGTATTACTTATTTTGATGCTGAGTTACCGCAAGCAAGATATGATTGTGCCCTCAAAGGAAATGTTGAAAAATTGAGTAGAGAAATACCTCAAATTGTTGAACACAGATTTAACCAGTTGCAAGAAATAGAAGCCATCCTTGAAAATCTAAATATTCAACTCAGGAAACTACGAAGTAAAAAATACAGGCAGTTTTTAGAACACTATCAACGAGCTTTAACTAGTAGAGATGCTGAAAAATATATAGATGGTGAAGACGAAGTTGTCACAATGCAGTTACTAATTAACGAGTTTGCGTTGATTAGAAACAAATTCCATGGCGTCATAAAAGCCCTCGAAGCAAAGCAATTTCAAATTAATAACGTGATAAAGCTCAGGGTAGCCGGCCTTGACGACGTTACTTTATAGCGAAAAACGGCAGGAAAAATGCAAGAAAAGGCAAAAAAATGCCTTTTTCTGAAGAAACCTGTTGACTCTTTGGCATGAAGGTAGTATAATAGTGGTATGATGAATAAGAAAGCAAATATTGTTAACAACAAAGCAGAGGTGCAAATGGAAGTTGTAATCAATTCAGGCGTTTATTACGGTAAATCAGTAGCCGGTTTACACGGAACTTTAGTAAAGGAATTTACTAGTTTTGGAAAGCCAAGAGGCAAGTATACAGGATACGTTACTGTAAGTGTTGGCGGTAAAGACATGAGAGTCAAAGTTACCGGAATTAGCGATTATTCAACCGTAAATACTAGTAAAGATATGGAAACTCAAATTATTAAACAAACTCCCGTAGAAGAGAAAGTTGAAACAGACGAGCAGGTTATTGAAAGACTTCGTGTACGTTTCGAGATCCTGGATGAAATGACACAGGGCTCAATTGACGGTATTGTACGTGGTATGGTTGTAACAGGCCCTCCAGGAGTTGGCAAAAGTTACGGTGTTGAAAAAGTTATTGAAAAAAATAGCATGTTCGATAAACTTGCTGACAAACCAATTAAGTTTGGAACTGAAAAAGGTGCGGCAAGTGCAATTGGTTTATACCAGTTACTTTACAGGTATGCAGATCCAGGAAGCGTGTTGGTACTTGATGACTGTGATAGCATCCTTTTTGATGAAGTAAGTTTGAACTTGCTTAAAGCCGCTCTTGATAGTGGTAAGAAAAGGATGATTAGTTGGAATACAGAAAGTTCAGCATTGCGTAGAGAAGGTGTTCCGGAGAAGTACGAGTTTTGCGGAAGCATTATTTTTATTACCAACCTTAAATTTGATAAAACCCGTGGTAAAATTAAAGACCATTTAGCCGCAATTATGTCACGTTGTCATTACTTGGACCTCACAATGGATACTATGAGAGACAAGATGCTTCGTGTAAAGCAGATTGTACGTGATGGTATGCTTAGTGAGTATAAAATGGACGAAAAAAGTGAGCAAGAGATTGTCAATTTTATGGAAGATAATAAAACCAAGTTACGTGAAGTTAGTTTGAGAATGGTAACTAAACTGGCTGACTTGTTTAAAATGAGTCCAGAACGTTGGAGAGCACTTGCTGAAAATACTTGCATAAGGCGGTAAGTGCAAAATAACAATTTAAGTGTCCGTGTTGCGGGTTACTCGTAACACGGATCGTCATCTGTAGAACTATGGCAAAACGAGACTATTACGAAACTTTGGGTGTTAATAAACAGTCAAACCCTGAAGATATTAAAAAAGCATATCGTAAAGTTGCCATGAAATACCATCCTGATCGAAACCAAGGCGATAAAACTGCCGAATCCAAATTTAAAGAAGCATCAGAAGCATACGAAATCTTAAGTAACCCTGAAAAAAGACAACAGTACGATACTATTGGCATGAATATGCATCAACAAGGCACCCAGCCTGGTCAAGGATTTCATCAACATCCAGGAGGATTTAGTTTTAATTTTGGTAGTGGTGGATTTGAAGGTGCTTTTGGAGACATGTTTGGACAACAAGGACAGTTTGCGGGTCAACAACGTCCTCAACAACGTATTGTAAAGGGTAGAGATTTACATATAGGCCTAACTATATCATTTGCAGATGCTATCAAAGGTTGTATAAAAAATGTAACAATATTGCGACCTGATATATGTGCCGACTGTAATGGTGCTGGAGTTAGGGATGCAATGAAAGCCCCTAGATGCGGAGTATGCCAAGGCACCGGGCACATGGGCGTGTCAGGTGTATTAAATGTAAATCAACAATGCAACCGTTGTGGTGGCAGAGGTATAATAATTGATCAAAATACCCAATGTAATACTTGTCATAGTCACGGCAGAGTAAGAAAAGAAAAAACATTAAGTGTAAATATTCCTCAAGGTGTAGATACTGGAATCAAAATTAAATTAACAGAGCAGGGTGAAGCAGGCCCTAATATACATAATTCGATATTTGGTGATTTATATGTTACTATAGCAGTCAATCAAGATTCTCGTTTTAAACGAGACGGCGTGCATCTTCATTGTTCACAAAAAGTTAAACTTACAGATTTTTTTATGGGTGGAAGTTATGATATCGAAACTTTAGATGGTACAATAAATCTTAAAATTCCACAAAATACTCAACCAGGCACAACAATGCGAGTTGTTGGCAAAGGCGTGCCAGCATTAGGATCTCAACAACACGTTGGCGATTTATTAGTCAAAGTAGAAGTTGAAATTCCAAAAAATTTAAATAGAGAACAAAAAAGATTAATTGAAAAATTACGTAATCTTGGTATATAAATATTCATGGAGGATCTCATTATGAGATATACAACCATGTTACATGTAACATGTACTAACATGGAATGCGAATGGGTGCAGTTAGGTTGGTCCATTGATCATTGCATGAAACAAATAGAAGATTTTAACACTTATTATGAAACTCTTGACCCCGAATCACAGGCGCATTACGGAGGTCCAAATAGTTTGGAAACAAATTATGGGCAATGCCATAATTGTGGTGCTCCATCGAGACGAGGACAATTCCGAAGAGCCACCAATGAAGAAGTAGCAACAGGGATGATTTACAGTATGAAGTCAGTTATGTTACATGACTTCGACGAACTTGCCGATGCATAAAATTAATATTTGTATTAGTGATGCCGAATTTGTTGGATTCGGTGATAAAATTAATACCCTATATAGATATGTAAGGTTTTGCCAAGCAATTAATGCAAGGATGACCCTTTACATTAAACTTAACCAACTTGGCAATTATTACGAGGATAAATTTCATACCCGCACCCTTACCGAATTATTACAATATTTAGACAACAAATATATTGATAAAATAATTTATTGTCATCCTAAATTTGATAACTTTTTTAATAAAATAGTACTTACATTTTTTGAGTTTGATGTTGCTAAAAATACATGTACTGAAGTAGAACCAGATCGAATAGCAACACGAGTAATTGGACAAACTAAGATTGAATCGTCTTTTGGTACAAATGATGGTAATTTTTATGATGTAATTAATGACTATAGAACAAAATATATAGATGATTTTTTGGATAATGACAACTTAGTTTTAACAGCAATGCCATATAATTGGTTTAAAACTTTAGTTGCTGGTATGCAATATCGACCACATATTCCGATGGCTAAGCCAATGGATAAAAATCAGTCAGTATGTTTTGTAGAAGGTTATATGGAACATTATGAAACATTTAATGCTATCGACTATTTGGACAAAATAAAGTATAATAAAATAAACATAAAACCATTTAACGATTTTTTTGGTGCATGGGTAAAATTGGCAATGCATCCAGATGTTCAGGCATCTGTTTCAAACCATTTAAAAAGTTGGGCTGATCAACATTTTTTAAAATATAATTTCATTAAGTGCAACCAACGAGTTGATATATTTGAGCAAATCGGGCAAGCAACATTTGTAATTGGTAGAGAAGGGTTGCATAGTAATATTGCTGGTATGTTTGACGTACCATATATTATAGTTTTACCAGAAGAATTATTTAAAATTAGAATGGATATTGAACTGATTAAAACTGATTCTATACTTGAATTTTTTTGGAATCATCATTCAAATTATCCAGGTTGTTATTATATACGAGCATCTAGTTTAACTAAGATTCCAAATATTTTTGATGTTATAATGGAAAATTTAAACAAAGAGAAATATTTGCTAAGAGACAAATGTTTAGATTGGGATTTGAATCCGTATCATTTTAATACGCCAATACTAAACGACACCCTTAGAACTCAGGTTTATTAATGCAATGTACAATAGAAATTAAAGATGAAGTAAATGCTAAGATTCATAATTTAAGCATACAAACTAGACGTAGGCTTGAAAAGGAATTTAAGTATATGATGCCTCATGCATACCATGTACCAGCATTTAAACTTGGTAGATGGGATGGTTGTATAAGTTTCTTTAGTCCAGGTGGTTTAACTAATGTTGCATTATTAGAAAAAATTGTACCAATATTAGTAAATGAAGGTTATGACGTTGGCCTTAACGATAAAAGAACCACGCCTGTTAATTTTAACTTTCCAGCAGTTACTAGTGACAAATATAAACATGTAACATGGCCAAAAGGGCATGTTACAGAGGGTGAAGGCATTATACTCAGGGATTACCAAGTTAGTATTATTAACGAGTTTCTAACTAACCCACAATGTATACAAGAGATTGCAACAGGTGCAGGCAAAACATTAATTACTGCATGTCTAAGTGAGATGGTCGAACCATATGGTAGAAGCCTTGTTATTGTTCCAAACAAGAGTCTAGTAACGCAGACTGAAGATGATTATAAAAACTTAGGATTGGATGTTGGTGTATATTTCGGGGATAGAAAGGAAATTGGTAAGACCCATACAATATGCACTTGGCAAAGTTTAAATATTATTGATAAAACATTTAAAGATGCAACATCTGATATGTCCTTAGCAGAGTTTGCTGAGGATGTGATTTGTGTCATGGTTGATGAAGTACATATGGCAAAAGCAGATGTATTGCGTAGGCTATTGACACAATCATTTAATCATATTCCAATACGTTGGGGGCTTACTGGAACAGTACCCAAAGCAGATTGGGAGAAAGTTAGTTTAGAAGTAAGTTTAGGGCAAGTTACAAATAAATTAGGAGCCGCTGAACTACAAGAAAAAGGCGTATTAGCAAATTGTGAAGTTAATGTTATTCAACTTGCTGATATAGTAGAATTTCCAACATATCAACAGGAACTTACTTTTCTAACTACAGATACCAAACGTGTCGATTACATGGCACAATTTATAGAAACAATTTCTAAGTCTGGTAATACGTTAGTATTAGTAGATAGAATTAAAGCAGGCAAAATGCTACAAGAAAGGTTAGGCGATGAGAGCACTTTTATTTCCGGATCAGTTAAAGTACAAGAACGACGGGAGTCATACGATGAAATACAAACTGCTGACAACAAAGTCATTATCGCTACTTATGGGGTTGCATCTGTTGGCATCAATATTCCTAGGATATTCAATTTGGTCCTCATCGAGCCAGGTAAGAGCTTCGTCAGAGTCATCCAGAGTATTGGGCGTGGTATTAGACGAGCCGGAGATAAAAACTTTGTCCAAATTTGGGACTTAACATCAACAGCAAAATTCTCCAAACGGCATTTAACTGCTCGGAAAAAGTTTTATAAAGAGGCCCAATATCCATTTAACATACAAAAAGCGACATATTAACATGTATATATTAACAGAAAATAACATACCATATAATATAGATTCGGTACCTGATGAAGTTGAAGATCTTAAGTATTGTGTATTGGATTATACATCATCAGATGTCACTTATACTCACATGCCACTTATATTTTTAGAATCTTTTAATGCACCTAGTGCAATTCTACAAGTTGATGATGTGCAAATCGAAATGCCATTAGATTGGAGTGTAATTTGTGGAGAACCATCTGCTGGTGAACCAGAAATACTTCCATTAGCAACGATTAATCAGAGAGGTTTTAAGGCGTTTGAAACAAATCCAAAGTCGAGTATTATGCCAAGTTGGCCATTTATTGATATTGTAAATGTATATACTGAAAAGAAATGGTTTGTGCCAAAATTAAAATATGGGCATTTACTATGTGTACCAATAGAGGATAAACCAAAACCCCGGTGTTTGTACTTCGTAAAAGAAGTAAGCAAATTACCCGAGGTTTTGGATTTAGATAAGATATGGCTTTAGCCCTTATGCATTATCAGTGAAATCGTCATCATCAGTGTTAGCAACATCATCGTCACCTGCTTCTTCCATGCGGACTATGCCGGCGGAAGCCGCTGAACCCATTTGCCATTGCAAAGATGTCCCGTCTAATGCGTTAGATCCTGTTCCACTTGGTGCAACTAGAGTAACTTTCTTCGCTGAAATTTTTGAAACTGTATATGTTTCTGCATCAGCACCTAATACCATAATCGACATTTCGCCTGCACTTAAAGCCGCTGGTAAAACACCAGTTTTTAGTGTACAAGTGTGTTCTGTATCTGCTGTACCTGTTTCAGTACATACAAATCTTTTAGAACCTTTTTGTCTAACGATTGTACCTTCTTTAACGGCTGTTCCGTTATGGAAGGAAACTTTGATTTCGTTTGCACCAGCAGTTGCGCCTGCGACCGCTGTTGTAAACATTTTTTTATTTAATGGTCTTCCCATTTGTTTTCTCCTAGTTAGAAGTCCGATGTGGGTTCTACCCACTACGGGGTTGGTACCCCATAAGTCCTATAAAAATAGGTACTTGAACTATTCAAATATTTATGCTATAATACAGTATGAGTAAGAAATCTGTACCAATTAAACAACTTTTATCGGCAATCGATCATCGCAAGAAAGATTTCTACGATAAAATTGACAATGACACGTATAAAATAGAACCATGGCTTGCAATGCGATGGGCAAGTAGTGTAAGTAATAAAGTTTTTAATATAGTTGCACACCATTTATTATTAACAAATGATTTTGTAAATGTACATTTTAACGTATTAAGTAAACATCCAAAATTACAATGGTTATTATTAACTATTACTGGTGCAAAAACAGGTAGATATCATCAGTGGATACCACCTGGTAAACGTGGAAAGAAAAATAAACTAAAGGAATTTGTATATATTAATAATCCAACTTGGAATGAAGAAGAATTAGAGTTGTTTTTTACAGTTAATACAAAAAAAGAGCTAGAAGAATACGTTGGCAGTTTTGGATTAACACCTAAGCAAACCAAGGAGTTGTTTGGAAAGTCTTAAACCAAGGATATGTAAGTTTTGTAATAAGTCGTTTAGGCGAGAACGAACTCTCGCTAGTCATGTTTGTGAACCAAAACGTAGACATGCAGATAGTGTAGAGCGTTATTGGGAACTTGCATTTAGAGCATATCAAAAATTTTACAAATATAATTATCCAACACGTACAAAGGATCGCACAAAAGATCAATTTATAAAAAGTCAGTATTATGGTGGTTTTATAAAGTTTGGGCGATTTTTACATACTGGCTTAGTGCTTAATCATGAAAAATATGTCGAGTATGTAATACGCAATGCAATTAAATTAGAAAAATGGTCTAGTGATGCAATATATGAGGAGTATTTAAAAGAGCATTTATTTAAAGAAACTGTTGAAAGAGCCGCGGAGCGGATGATGTTGTATATAATGAACTGGTCTAGTGATAATGAAAAACTAGCAGACAATTTTTTTAATGAACTAACACCAGCAAAAGCATTACTATTAATACGTAATGGAACAATGAGTCCATGGATTGTATATGGTACACAACAAGGTGAAAAGATAATTGACAGTATGTCAGATGAGCAATTAAATATTGCAGTTAAGTTTATTGACCCAAAGAAGTGGAAACCAAAAATACATCTTAAACAGAGTGAAGTTAAGTGGCTAAAAGATATATTCAATAACTTAATTATACAAGACGAACTAAGGGAAGAACTTAATAGGAAATTTGATGAAAGTTACGGCTGACATTGATATAGATTGTGCTGATCGAACAGAAATACTAAAATATTTTAAACATGTTTCTGCAAAGCAAAAGAATGGTAAACCACACAACTCTGGCGTCTACTTCCATGATGTGCCATATGATCCATTAACTGATTTATGTTTATTAGAATATGACCAAGCAGAAGATATGGGGTTTTTTAAAATTGACTTACTTAATGTTCACTTATACAAGGATGTTAATGGTAGAGAACATTTGTATAAACTATTGAATGAGAACCCAGACTGGAATTTACTGCAACATAAAGAAATTGTAGATATGCTATTTCATTTAAATGGCCATTTCGATATCGTTAATACTCATAATCCAAAAAGTATTGAACAATTAGCAATGTTACTTGCAATTATAAGACCAGCAAAGAGAGCATTGCTGGGCCGATCGTGGCCAGCAATAGAAAAAACAGTATGGCAAAAGCCTGTGGACGATTCATATTATTTTAAAAAATCTCATGCAGTAGGGTATGCACATGTTATTGTTTTACAACTAAATTTGTTACGTGAAAATCCTCAGAAATTTTTAGCACAGAGTTGAATCTGGCGTCTTTTAATTCTTTTTTCGTTTATTGAATTTAAACTAACTGTTGGGCCTTTAGACACTTTTGCATTTTTGCTATTAAATGTCTTAAGAGCGTAATGAAATTTATGAAATCTGTTACCTAGTACTAAATTAATTGGAATGATGCGGTTCGATTCCCACCACCATTCATCTGCTAAACTTAAAAACTCTTGTTTGTCCATTTCGTCTACTTTTTCATACACATAAACACTTGTAACTGCCTGTGTCTGATTTTGTATAATTCCAACTATTTCTCCGTTGGTACCAAGTTCAAGCACACTCAAAAACGGAAATTTCTCTAAAAAATCTTCTTCTACATCCATATAAAATCCTATAAATACTAATTATAATAAGGTCGACAGATATGAAACTTCACAAGTATACAGTTAATTTAAGTGCATCAACTGGCAAGAAGCGTACATCACGTTCTGCCAAAACTAGTCACACCCCAATAAGGTTTTTTAAAGGGGCAGAGAATAATATTACTTTATCTATTGCCGATGACAAAAATAAAGATATTAGCATGTCTAGTTATGATATTCTTGGAACATTAATTGACCCGTCTTCAACTGTAATATTTAGTAAGGCCTGCAGGGCTGTTTCAGAAGATTTTACAAAATACGAATTTTCATTACAAGCAGACAAATTACTTGGTGTAGAAGCAGGATTTTACAAATTAAGTTTCAGTTATGCTGATGATATAAATCAATTACCTTTATACGTTGATAATGCCTTAAACAATACAGTTAGTGTAGAAGTTGTTAAAGACAATTATACTTGGTTTGAAGAATCAACTGTAATAGAAGCATTTAATGTTATAGACAACATCAATGATATTAGCGAAACCCCAAGTTATAAAGGCGACCAACATTACGAAGATACAAACGGACTTCACACTTTCGCATTTTATGCCACAGGCTTTACTGGTAAAGTATGGGCTTATGGTACATTAGATGCTGACCCAAACGACAATGCACATTGGTTTCCATTAAAGTTAGATACTATAGAAGATTACAATACTATGACGGCAAAGACCGGTATCGAACCTTTCAATGTTACCTGCAACTTAGCATTTATCAAATTTAAAGTAGATACAGACTCAGGAACGATTGACAAAATACTCTATAGGCGCTAGAATAGTAGTATGACGATTGTCCAGGAAAAAGTACGTTCTTTTATTCCGTTCAAAGCAAAGAGTAGCCCAGGTGGTTGGATATCACATAATTGTCCTATGTGTATGTTATTAGGCCATAGACGGGCAGACACCAAGGGCAGAGGCGGTTGGCGGTTTAATCAAGACGGCGCAATAGGGTATAATTGCTTTAATTGCGGTTTTAAAACAGTATACAAATCTGGTAAGTTAAATCCAAAATTAGTTAAATTATTAAAAGCATTAGGTGCTCAGAAACAAGAAATAGACGAGATACAATTAATTGCTATTAGGACATCGGATCTTGTAAAAACTGCATGGCAAGAAAAAACAACAACTGTTGATGAATGGAAAGAAGTTATATTACCAGGTAGTGCCAAAAAAATAAATGAATGTGATGCAACTGAGAATTTTGTTGAAGCAGTAAAATACATTGCAGACAGAAAACTTTTAGATTTAGCAGATTGGTATTTTAGCGATCATAAAATATATGATATGCAACATAGGATTATCTTGCCTTATAAGTACGGCAATAAAATAGTTGGCTATACTGCAAGGCATATTCAATCATTAAACAAGGGCAGAGTTTCAAGTAGGTACATAACTCAGCAACCACGAGACTATGTTTATAATTTAGATGCACAAAAAGACAGTCGTAAGTATGTTATTGTTACAGAAGGCCCGTTTGATGCATTAAGTGTTGATGGTGTTAGTGTTGGCTCTAATAGAATAAGCAGAGGTCAAGTTAACATTATAAACAGTTTTGGTAAAGCAGTAATAGTATTACCTGACTTTGATCATGCTGGTAAGGATTTTGCAAGGCAGGCTATTAAGCATAAATGGTCAGTGAGCTTCCCGCAATGGAAGAAAAAATACAAAGATCCAAATCAGGCAATGGTTAAGTTAAGTAGATTGGATATATTAAAAAGTGTTTTAGAAGGTAGGGTAACAAATCCTACTAAAATTAAAGTATTACTATCACAGTGGAAATAATTAATGGCTGAAGAAATTAAAGATTACACACCAGAATTACAAAAACTATTTGTAGAAACTCTAATATCAGATTCTGAAACATACAGTAGGTGTCAAAATATATTAAGTCATACATATTTTGAACAACCATTTATGGATTGTGTTCAATTTATAAAAAAATATGCTGATCAATATGGCAATTTGCCTGATACCGAAAAGATTCATGCAACATGTGGTGTACAATTAAAAACTATAGAAACACCAACTGATCATGTATCATGGTTTTTAGATGAGTTTGAGCAATTTTGTAGACACAAAGCACTTACCGATGCAATTTTAACTAGCACAGACTTATTAGAAAAGAACCAATTTGGTGCAGTAGAAGCACTTATTAAAGAGGCTGTAGGGGTTGGACTTGCTAAGAACTTGGGTACAGACTATTACGAAAATCCAGCAGATAGACTTACAATATTAAGAGATAGAGACGGCAGAACAACAACAGGTTGGAAAAGTATAGATAAAAAACTTTATGGTGGATTTAATAAAGGTGAATTAAACATATTTGCAGGTGGTAGTGGTGCAGGTAAAAGTTTATTTTTACAAAATTTAGCTCTTAATTGGAGTATAGAAAAACTTAATGTTGTATATGTAAGTTTGGAATTGTCTGAAGGATTAAGTGCAATGCGACTTGATAGTATGTCAACTGCAATACCCTCAAAAGAAATTATGAAAAATATTGAGGATGTATCTATTAAAGTACGTATGGATTCCAAACGTAATGGCAATTTACAAGTTGTACAGTTACCAAATGGTGTAAATGTTAATGATATAAAGGCATATCTTAAAGAATACCAAATACAACGAAAATGTAAAATAAATTGTGTTATAATTGACTATTTAGATTTAATGATGCCAGCAGGTCGTAAAGTACCACCAAGTGATTTGTATGTTAAAGACAAATTAGTATCGGAAGAGTTAAGAAATTTAGCAGTTGAAGGTGATTATTTGTTTGTTACTGCATCACAATTAAACAGAGGTGCAGTAGATGAAATAGAATTTGATCACTCACATATTGGTGGTGGTATTAGTAAAATACAAACTGCTGACAATGTTATAGGCATTTTTAGTAGTCGCACAATGCGAGAACGTGGTCGTGTACAGATACAGTTTATGAAAACACGTTCTAGTAGTGGTGTTGGACAAAAAGTTGATTTAGAATTTGATCAAGAAACACTTAGAATACGTGATTTAGCAGAAGATGCCCAACAAGTAGATGAAACAGAAAGTATTATAGATAAATTAAAGAAAAAAAGTAATGTGGAGTTTATTAAAGAACCAAAATCTACTCCAACAAATAATGCGGACCATCTTCGTAGTTTACTAAAGAAATTCGATTAACAAAAATAAAATAAATATATACGGACACGTATCTCTAAGGTTTTAATAAATGAAACATAAAACAAAATCATTGCTGGAGGAAATTAATAGTATAACCCCAGTCAGAGATAAGAAGCAAATTTTACGCTCTCGCGGTGAAAATGCAATCGCTGGAATGATTAATCTTCTCGAATACATTGAAAATCAATGGGGTGAAGATGAAGCAGAACGCATTGTTAGTCGTGTTATGTTGAGCGTAAAAAAACGAGACCCCCAAAAATTTTATAATACTCTATCAAGTCTAAGGTACCATAATGAACATTGAAGACCTTATCCGCAAAAAGGGAATGGCTCATATAGAGGAATTGCCTACACATGCATTTATCAGATATGTGCGGGAAATAGAACACGTAAGTATTAGTGAAAAATTAGACGGGGCAAATTTACAAGTTGGTGTCGACGAACATGGGTTTTATACGAGTCGAGGCGCAAAAGGTGGCGACAAACAGTATAATTCTGATGGTTACGGTACACGATTTGCAAGTACATATATGCGAGCGGCACACAAAGCCCTGGATAAAGTATCAGATACTTTAGAGGAGAATGGTGTCAGGCAAGGGACTGAAATAAATTTAGAAGTATTTTTCGGTGCTTTACCTAATACCGTTCCATATAATGCTGATGGTATAAATCGTATAGTTTTCCTCGGTCAAACCGCTGGCGATAAGATTAATTTAACACGTTTGGCCAAAGACTTAAATGGTGTTCGTGTAACGATACAACTACAAAATGTACCTGATACTAATGACGGAAAAGATATATCCTATAATACTAGGAACTATGTATTTGAGTTTACACAGGTACCTCAAATAAAAAATAAAATTAGTGATAGTAGAGTACAACAAATAGAGCAAGAGCTAACTGAGTATGAAAAATGGCTTGGTGGTGCTAGTGAGTTGGGTGGTCTTCCAAATCAAGAAGCCATTAATCTCAATATGAATAAAATCACAAAAGATAAACGTGATGGTGCAAAAGTAGTCAGAGAGAAAATTAAAGCTCAAGACTTACAATTTAAAATGCTAGTAAAAAATGTTTTATTAGATACTTTTGTAAGGGATCGTGGAAGTAAATTTGGTCCAAAACCTGAAGATGGGGGA
>Ga0114994_10000622_pt1 | contig 24264 bp, 8 predicted proteins | sample ArcticOcean_MG_C_9_FD_87043 | JGI IMG/M metagenome (GOLD analysis project Ga0114994, IMG submission 87043) | Marine microbial communities from western Arctic Ocean - ArcticOcean_MG_CB2_152 | ecosystem: Environmental > Aquatic > Marine > Oceanic | place: Arctic Ocean: Canada Basin | collected...
AAGGCCGTGGACAACTCGCTCACGTTCCGATACATCGTGAAGGACGGCGACTCGAGCCTTGATCTCGACTACAAGTGCACCTGCGCCGATTACACCATGACAACCTACATCCAGCTGAACGGAACCACCATCACTGACAAGAGCACCAGTGCGGGCATCAGCACGGAGGCTGACTACAGCCTTCCTTCGGTCTCGACAGGCAAGAACCTCGCATCGGTGAAGAACATCATCATCGACACGACGGCGCCAACGGTCGAATCAGTGTCCACAAATACTCTGGACGGAATTTATGGTTTTGGCGAGGAAATTGAGATCCTCGTCAAGTACTCGGCAACAGTATTTGTTTCCGGGACTCCGAGGCTGTCGCTCGGGTCGGAACGCGGAAGCTACGCTTACTACAGAAACGGCAATGCCACGGACACGTTGACGTTCAAGTACGTCGTGTCCTCCGAGAGTTTCCACTCAATGGCTGACTTGTCGTACTCGGGAGGAAGTGCAGCCATCGACCTCAACGGCGGAGCGATCAAAAGGCTATCGGACGACCCAAGGACCGACGCACTGCTCGCGTTGCCCGCCTCGGGAACCATCAGCTCGCTTGGGTACAGGAGCAACGTCGAGATCGACGGCACTGCCCCCTACGTGGTAAGCACAACCGCCTCCACGTCTGCAACCTCCTTCTACGCAAATCACCAAACGATCGACGTGGTTGCCTTCAGCAGAAACGTGACCGCGGGACAGTTCAAAATCGGCTACAACAAGTTGTCGACTGTTTGTCTGAATTACGACGTGTCGGCGGCTGAGATGCAGACCGCGATCGAGAACACCAACGCTCTGGATGTTCAAGTGAGCGAGTACGAGCTGGGCGGGTACAAGAATTACGGCGAGTACGGCAGGAGGTACACGATCGAGTTCTTGAACCCTGCCAACGGGATTTCCGAGCTATACCTTACCCTCGGAAGCGCAGACTACAGCGGTTGCGAATCCTTCATGTGCACCAACACAACCTTTGGGGAGGCGGAGTGCCCTCCCTCCGAAGTTCCAACGTTTCAGGTCAACCGCGATGGTGACCACAACAGCGGCATGCTCGACATCGTGACCAGGTTCTCTGCCCCAGTTTCGGTGAGCGGAACCCCCATCCTGCAGATTGAAACCGGCCCGAGCGACGCAAGGGCTACCTACGCACCTAGCTCAACCCAAGTCGTTGAGGTGGGCGTCACGGGCTCAGCAAAAATTTCCTTCGGGCAATTTCAGTTGAAGTACGACGGCTTCGTCACGAACTGCATCGACTATGCTTCCCCCGATTCCATCGGGCTGAACTCGATGTTGAACCGCCTGCTGGAGATTCCAAAAGTGTCTGCTGTAGGAATTAATTCCATCACGTCGCTCGAGAAGGGCAATGGGTTCTCCTACACGATTGAGTTTTCGTCGGGCGTGGATTTAAAACAGCTCGAGCCGGTGGAGTACAACGACTCCCTTAAAAAATGCACGCAGCTCGTTCCAAACGATGCGAGAACCGTGGTACCGAGCGTGGAGGAGATCACCTTCCGGTACCCTGTGTCGCGAGGGAGCAGGCTCACTCTGAAAGCCACCGGGGGCAACATCGCCTCGGGAACCAAAGTCAAATTGGTAATTCCTTCGACGTCAGGCATTGCTCTTCCAACCAACGGAATCGGCACCAACGACCACAAGTATCTAGGCTTCTCTTCCGCAGACAATTCCCACAAGATGAGGATGGCCGTCCCCTTCAAGACCGCCCTCAGCCCTCTTTTGGGAAGCTTCACGAGGTCCTCGCTTTCCTTCACGCCAAACGCGTGCGGGACCTCCGTAGGAGTGACGGCAGCCTTCGCCCTTGCCGGGCAGATCGAAATCAACGAAGAGGTGATTGTCGAGTTGAAGGGTTTCACAATGACGGGCTGTTTGAGTCACCCTGGCGGAGTTTGCAGCGGCATAGCCAAAACGATTGTTGGAAGCTGCGCGTTTGACGTATTCTTCATCTCCCACAACTCTCAGTTGGTCTTCAGAGCCACTCAAGTAATTGCTGCGGGCACGCAGTGCGCGGTGACAGTAGCGGCGAGCGAAAACATTGTTTCCTCGTCTGCTGCCGTTTTTGCCGATTCGCTGAGCTTCAAGATTGGCTCAAACGCCACTAGCGGTTTCGTGACAGATTTTCCTATCGAAGAGACTGAGGGCATGGGCATCAACCGCGCGGTACTTAGTTTCGGTAACCCCAAACCGGGCGAGGCCTCGAACATCAATGTTGAGATCGCCCCAACAGACTTCGTAAAGTCTGGAGCCGAAATCAACATTGCGCTCCCTGAATTCTCGACTGGGGTGGGCTGCACGACCTCAGCCGTAGACCTAACGGTATTGGACGGGTACGACGCGGACTACTTCACCGCTTCGTTCACCTGCTCTCCGAGCCCGGTGTTGAAGCTTGTTACGAACAGGAAGCTGCACCCAAGATTGCATCAGCTTGTGGTGGAGGGCAGTGCAAGCATTGGAGGTCTCACAATCCCAGCCCGTGGCTTGCACCCCAACACAAATGCGGTGACCGTGGCTATTTCCAACAGCGACGCGGCGTACTTTGACGTTGTCGCAACGCCCGTTCGAGACCTGCAGAAAATTGGTTCCTTCCGAGACGGAAACTTGCAGTTCTCCAACCCTTTCGCTGGCGAGAGGAGCTCCTTCAACATCACCTTCAAACCGGACATGGAAATCAACATGAATGAGACAATCGTTTACTACTTGCCCGGATTCTCGGGCCCGAGCACAACTTCACCTCAAATTTCGGCCCACGATGGGCAAAATTCCACGTTTTTCAAAACTTCGTGGGAAAACGCCACCTCTACTCTGACGCTGTTCCCGCTCGTTAAGCTCCTGAAGACGAGGACCTACTCGGTTGACATTGCCATGGGTAGCAGATTGCGATTGCCAACTGCGGGACTTGCGAGTAACTTCGCCGGTTTGGTCAGCACCAACGCAAACAACGGCCCAATCACCGGAGCCACAATTTCCTCTCTGTTCCCCTTCGCGAACATTGGCTCAGTGGTGGAATCGAAGGTTCTCTTTTCCTCCTCCTTCGTCAACGAAACATCTAGCATAAGTTTGGAGTTCACCACGAACGACAATTTGGAGCGAGGAGCGGTGGTGAATGTTTTGCTCCCCGGGTTCACCTGCCCAACATCTGCTCTCTCTGTGTCGGGAGCGGACAGTGATCACATCCAATCTGCTGTCTGGTCGTCGGTCGCTGAGACCTTGTCGCTCACGATCGGAGGTGATTCCTCTCTCGTCTACGACTTCATTGCCGAAAATTGGAAAGTTGAGATTGCCGCCACGAACGGGTTCAAATACCCAGATTCCGGACTTGCCATGAATGACCAGAGCGTGAAGGTGAAGGTGACGAGCACCGCCGCTCCCGTGACTAAATACAAACGCGTGGACATGGTTAACGGCCTTGGGTTTGTGTCTTCATCGCTGGAATTCAATCCCGCCTTGCCCGGAAGCTACAGCAGCGACATCACTTTCAAGTTCGCGACGTCCAAAGCCATCAAAGCGCTGGAGATCATCCACCTAGAGCTTCCTGACTTCAACACCAACACCTCCGATTCGGAGAAGGAGCTAGTCCTCGGAGGAGCCGACGGTGGCAGCTTTTCTGCCACCTGGCTAAGGCCGGCGAACAAACTGAAGCTCAAGGCATTGACTGACATAATGGTTCGAAAGTACGAGATAGTCGTGCTGGCCAGCAACAAGATTCGGTTGCCGATCGAAGGTGTCACGAGAAACAGCAACGCGGTTGTTTTATCTCTGGCCAGCGAGAACATGGGAAACATTGTGAATCAGCCAGTGCGCCACACGCAAGGCATTGGTGCATTCACGAAATCGGTTGTTGACTTCTCTAACCCCGTTGCGGGAGAGGCGACGGACGTGATAATCAGCTTCAAGTTCTCCGGACAGCTTCAGGGAAGCGAGTTTGTCGAGCTGAAACTGGCACACTTCACAGCCACTAGCGACGCAATTTCCTCATTCACGTTGACGGGAACTCACGCGAGCAAGCTTGTCGCGAGCTGGCGGTCGGACACGGAAACTTTGCGCCTCACGGTTTTGCCAACAGAGTCGATCGGCGCGTACGAGGAAGTCAACGTCCGCGTGAACAGCCAGACTCAGCTCTTGTCCCCGTTGGGTGGCGTCAAAAAGGACTCGACGGAGGTCGTCGTTTCTAGCAACGCCGGCGCTGCCGCTGTGCTGCTGCCATCCAAGGTGAATGTCACAACGGCAATTGGAGCCATCATCTCGAACTCCATCCGATTTTCTCCGGTTGACGTTGGAGGCTTAGGCCATTTTGTTTTTGAGATGGAGTTGAACGACATTCTGAACGTTGGTGATACTTTTCAATTGAAGCTGCCGTACTTCAATGCCACGGTTCACATTCCGGCGGGCGGCAGCATCACCCTGGACGGAGTCGACAAGCTCGTTTACAGCGCAAAGTGGGATTACAGGGACGATTTAATGACGTTCGAGGTGCTGACGAAACCCACCAAGACGACCGTGGACTTTTACGTCGTCAATAGCAACAATTTTCTCCTGGCGGACACCTCCATTTTCGAGGGGGAGGAGGGAAAGAACGGAATTTCAATCAAGGTCAACTCCTCGGCGGTGCCGGTCAAGTATTCTAAATTCATCAACGTGGGGGCAGGCGTTGGCTTCACCAACGCATCCTTGGACTTCTCTCCACTCGGCGCTGGACTGGCCACCGACTTCACCCTAAGCTTCAAGCTTTCGGGAGCTTTGGCCGATGGGGGAAAGATCTTCCTCCAGTTGAAAACATTTGGCGGCTCCACGCAGAATATCACTACTCCGGTGATTACGTCGTCCACCGGCCACACCTTTGCCGGAAAGATCGAAAACTGGCGCAACATTACGTTGGTGAGCAAGCAGTTGATACCGGCAAACACCCTTGTCACGGTCACCGTGCTAAAATCGAATGGGATAAAGCTTCCCGCGAGTTTGGCGCTGACTCATAACGACCCCGAGATGCTGATTTGGACGGACAGCGACAGCGTGGAGACCACTCCTCCCCTCAGACCGGTGTCAATTCCGCATTCGCCGGGGATGGGTTTCTTCAGCGCGAGCTCGTTGGCTTACAGCCACCAAAATTTGGGCGAGGTCGTTGCCATTACGGCGTCGTTCACACCTGGGGTTGACCTCATTAGCGGCGACAAGGTGACGCTCCAACTTGACGGCTTCGGAGGAAACGACGTGGACGCGGTGGCGTTCGACGGTTCAGGAAATGCTGGTGACTTTGATGGCGGATGGGTTGGGAGCTCCGGAAACTTGGTGCTAACGGCGAACAAGGACCTGTCGGCCGGAACCTTCTCAGTCGTTGTCGTCGTTGGCAACGGAATAAAACTGCCGCCCTTCTCTCTCTCAACCAACGACAGTAGGCTGAAGATTTCTGCCAGCGCAGCTGTTGGAAATATCCACGAAACTGCTGTCTCCACGTCCCCTGCGGTAGGCAAGTTCACGAGCTCCTCCGTCGAGTTCGTTAAGAGCGATTCTTCCTCCGAGCAGAGCATCAACTTGGTCCTGAAATGGTCTCTCTCTGGTGATTTGGCGGTGGGCGAGTTTGTGAACTTCAAGCTTCCCGACTTTTCCGTTTCAGGTGATTACCTGACGGAGATATCGGCCGCCACGAAGAGGTACGTGAAGCTCTATGGCCTCACCACGGGCGAGGTGAACAGCGCCTTCTCCACCCACTCTCTGGACGCCACGAACGACATTTTGCTCTCGGTTGGAGGCGAAAACGGGGACAGTTTCGTAGCCGCCTTCAACGACAACCTCAACGTCGTGAAGCTCTTTGCGCTGGAAAAAATTTACGCCAGCCACAGGGTTTCGCTCATCTTGAACTTTAACAACGGGATCTTCCTCCCCAAGGTCGGAGTCAAGGAGAACGACGAGAACGTGGAGGTTTCAACAAATGCGGCTACGTCCCCAGTAGAAGCGGAGAGCGTCGAGTTCGTTCAGCCGATTGGAGTCGTAGACAGTTCGATCTCCTTCGATCCCCCAGTAGCTGGGGCAACGACCGAGATCACCTTTTCCGTCAATTTGACCTGCCCAATGCAGAAGGGGGATTTTATTAACCTGAACATGACCGGCTTCGGCGGTCCAAACACCGGTTTCTGGCAGCACCAGATCGACATGAGCGGCAGTGACGGATCGCGAGGGTGGAAATCTCTCTTCAACGCCACGTGGGACAACACAAACGATATTTTGAGGCTGGAGAGCAACGGTTTGATGGACGACACGTTCGTCACGGCAATCATCGACGGCAAGGGCAACAATATTACGCTTCCGGTGGACGGAATTTCGGAGTCCGCCAGCATTCTCATGTTCGTAAGTACGAACTGTACGGGAGAGCTCAAGGACATTCCCGTGAACAGGGTGCCAGTTGTCGGCAATTTTGTTGCCTCTAGCTTCGAGATTGACACCTACACTCCAGGAAAACCCACGGACATGAACCTCGAGTTCGAGCTGAGTAGAACTTTGTACGAGGGGGAAGAAATTATCTTCCACATGGAAGGGTTTGGCATGAAGGCGGACTACACCGTGAGAGAAGAGAGCAGCTCCTTGTACGGTGGAGGCATAGAGCTCGGAGGAACGCACGCAGCCTCTTTCACTGCTGAGTTTTCGACCGGAGATGTGAGTGAGAAGTTGACGCTCCCCTCGTTGACCCCCTTCACGCTCTCGACGGGCTCGTACATCAGGAGGGCCTCAACCAACCCACTTTTGGACGCGGACTTGACGTTCACCGAGCTCGACTCATTCGCCGCAACCGCGACAATTGACTCGACGTCTCCTGCCTACGTGACCAACGTGTACTCCACCACCGGTGCCGGTCCGCACAATCTCGGCCAGATACTCAAATTTATCGTTTGCTTTAACAAGCCAATTGCTACCGACACAACTGACGGTAACCCCATTCTGCTCCTGCAATTTGACGGCAAGAGGCAGGTAGCTACCCTAAAAGAGAGCGAGAACACAGCGAATACGCTCGTTTTCACCTACAAGGTGCAGAGCGAGGACAAGACGAGCAATTTGAAACTCGTTGGAAAATTCGGATTTATCACCAACAAGTGCAAGATAACAAACTCAATCAGCGGGAGTGTAGTGAGGGCGAACACGACCCTTCCTTCTCCCTTCGATTACCTCGCCAAGGAAGAATTTGGCAACATACCGAAGAAAATGGTTGTTTCAGGCACGACGAACAGTATTTCCATCAGTGGCGTTACGACGGAAAGCGCGAACGGGCTGTACTTAGCTGGAGACATTATCGACATTAACGTAGAGTTCAACGAGGAGGTAGCTGTGACTGGAAGCCCCCACTTGCTGCTCAGGTCTGGCGTGGGTGGAACCGACACAAAAGCATACTACACGGACGCGATGGTCACCCAGCACTTTGACATTGGAGTCTATGCAAGTTCGCAAACGATGGCGGGAGGATTTATGCTTAAGTACGGCGACCCCAACGACGCCAGCGACGTCGGCGCCGGTAACTCTTTTTGCATAGATTGGGATACGGTCGAAGGAAGTACCTCTGGTTTGAAAGAGAGATTGGAGGCGATTGCCCATATATCGGATAATGGCGGAGTGAAGACGGTCACCAAGACGACTCGAGGCAATGGAAACAGGTTTGAGGTAGAGTTTAACTTTGCCAACCCAAAGGTGTTGTCATACCACGCGAATTCAGCGGTCTTCTGCGAGCAGTTTGTGCCGATGGACGCCAGCGTATGATTCCCTTCTTCAAACGTTGTCAGTTTCAGGTACACTGTACTGCAAGACGAGATGGACCACTACTTGGAGTACAGCGGAGCAAACGCGCTAATTGCGGCAAGTCCCAACGGAATTTTTGCCTCCTCATCGCGGAGTTCGGCGGAAGTTTCCCTCGTCTTGCCGGTCCCCGGCGCTGCCACTTCGCTGAGCGGTCAGCACTCACTGGCCATTAACGGCACCAAGCCCGAGGTCGAGAGGGTCTTCGCGACGCCCGGCGTCTACGGGTACGGCGTTTGGGTCGACGTCAGCGTCCAATTCAACCTTCCCGTCAAGGTGACCGGTAGCCCAATTCTCAAGCTCGAGAGTGGTTTCACTGACGACTACGCCCACTACTTGACGAACTCGGCCTCTTCTAGCAAGTTGCTGCAGTTCCGCTACACGGTGAAGAAGGAGCACGAGACGTTGTCCTTGAACTACACGGACAAGAATTCGTTGATTCTGCTGACAGCAGCGGACACAATCAACGCATTGTCCACTCTGAGTAATCTGCCAGCCAACCTGACGTTGCCGGAGCCAAAGTCGAGTGATGCGCTCGGGGCCAGCAACGTCAAGATCGTTATTGATCCAACGTACCGTGCGCAGGTCATGACGGTGAGCAGTTCCACCGCGGATGGCTACTACACGGAAGGCGACGAAATCAACGTTTCGGTTAAATTCACCAGAATTGTGACTGTGAAATCGCTCGAACCAGGTGCTTACCCGTACTTGGTTGTGGAGACAGGACCCGTTGACGGGAAGGGTCTATACACGAGCGGAAGCGGAACAGACACGCTGCAGTTCACCTACACGATCGGAAGTAACGACACCACGTTCGACTTGAACGCGACTAGCTTCGAGTACAACACCACCTTGGTCTACGACGAAGGCGGCAAGAACGCCTCCACCGTCTTCGACCACTGGGTGACTTATTTGGCCGATAATATTAACATTGCCATCAACCAGGACGAGCCAAGAGTCACGGACATCGGAAGCTATTCCCCGGACGGAGTGTACTCCGCGGGAGACGAAATCAACGTTTACGTGGTTTTCGACTACGACGTTGCCGTGACGGGAAATCCCGGAGTGGAGCTCAACGTCTACAGTCGCGAAGACGACCAAGTTGCCTACTACAGCTCTGGAAGTGGCGGAAAGGTGCTGAATTTCACCTATGTGATTCCTTTCGACGATATTTCCAAGAACATCAAACATGCCTACGTGCACCGGCTCGATTACGCGTCGACGCACGCGATGGAGGAGTTCAAAGGCGACGGCACGATCAAGAGGAATGCGAGAACACCCACGAAAGATGCAATTTTGCACGTCCCCAGCATTGACATTTCTTCGTTCTCAAGGGACCACGACATTGAGATCGACTCGCACACCCCTTACGTGCTACAAGTGAGAGCTCAGAAGCCAGCCGGGACTTACGGTGCCGGAGAAGAAGTCCTGATCGACGTCGCTTGGAGTGCTGCGGTCACAATAAACGGAACTGGATCATTGCTACTGGAGACGGGCGACGATGACTTTTACGCGCCCTATGTTAGCGGCAACAACACCAACACGCTGACGTACAAGTACACCGTGCACCCTGGGCACGCGGTGAACGCTCTGGACGTGGTGAACACGAATTTGAGCCCATACAACTGCAATGTAAGGGCCAGCATGGCTCTGATTGTGAGCGACGATCCCGAAGTCGTGGATTGCCCCCTTTTCCCCCAGCCAACACCAAAATTGCCGGTCATTATCATTCTGCGGCAGGCGACTAACCCCACGATGAACGTGAACTACGCTTTGCCCTTGCCGGGAGCAGCGAACTCGATCTCGAGCCTTGCGACGATCAAGATTGATTCCAGCCCCGCAACCGTCACAAGGGTTTGGACCACGCTTGGGAACGGAACATACGGGATTGGAGAGGTGATCCCCATTTACGTTGACTTCAATTACCAAGTTTCTGTTGCCGGCACGCCAGTGTTGAACATGAAGACGAACAACCCGGAAGACGAGAACGAGAGCGCCAACGCAATCTACGTGAGCGGAAGCACGACCAATTCGTTGAAGTTCGACTACGAAGTCAAGTACGGGGATAAAACCGACTTGTTTGACTATGTTGGTGTTGATAGCTTGAAAGTTCTGAGGGATTGGACCGATAGACTCGTTGTCTCAACGAGCTACATCAGGACGAACTCGGCTTCTCCAATCACAAATGCTGATTTGACGCTGCCCACGCCAGGGTTGAAACCCACTGTGATCTCTCCAAGCAGCATGGAGGGGAGCTACCACTCGTTGAAGCTCCAAACGGAGGGCTTGAAGATCGTCAACGTAGTGAGCGAGTTCCCCACCGGAATTTACTCTTGGGGAGAGCAAGTCCCAATCTCGGTGGAGCTCAACGGTGCCGTGGAGGTGTCGGGCATTCCGAAGCTCCTCATGGACGTTTCGGTTGAGAATTACGCTTACTTTGTTAGCCTGAGTGCTTCCAAGACCGTGCTGAACTTCGTGTACACGGTGGCGACAACCGATCAGTCCACCGATTTGAGCTACAAGGACAAGTACAGCTTGGTGCTGGACCAAGGGGTATCAATCAAGAGCGTAGCATTTGGCGCAACCGATGCGGTGCAAACTTTGCCGATGCCTGGACTGGAGGGAAGCTTGACATTCAACAATGACATCATTTTGGCCGGGAGCAAACCAACGGTCGTTGCCCTGAGGTACCACGAGAGCGACGCAGCGTTTTACGCGAGCGGCGTTAGGTTCGGCGTGGGAGAAGAAATCTTCGTGTACGCAGAGTTTGATCAGGTTGTCGACGTGCTGAACGGCGTACCGACCCTGAAGATGAACACGGATTCTTTCGCATACTATGCGAGCGGAAGCGGCACCAAAATTTTGAAGTTCAGCTACGTGGTGGCTGAGGGCGACTCGTCGAACGATTTGGGCGCAATTGACACGGAGGATGCACTGGTTGTTTCCGGAAGCTACCAAATTGTCAGTCACAGTAGCATCGTTTTGATCGAGGCGGACCTGGAACTGCCCATTGAGGGAGAAATGGGAAGCCTTAGCTACGGCAACAAGGTTGTCGTTGACACGAATGCAGTGACGGTGAAAAAGTTGACCTTTATGCAGGAATCCGGAATGTACGTTGCTGGCAATTTGCTGAGCATCGAGGTTGAGTTTAGCGACGATGTTGCCGTGGGTGGAACTGTTGTTTTGCATCTTCACACGGGTGACATCAACAGCCCAGGATTGGCGCACTTCTACAGCGGGGGAGGATTGGGCAGCAGCAAGATTTTGTTCAAGTACGGTGTGAAGAGCACCGATGTGAGCAGCGATTTGGACTACATGGGCATAGGCAGTCTTACACTCGACGAAAGCGCCGTTGACAGCAATGGCAAGAGGATTAACTACGTCATGAGGCACTCAACGAGCCCCACCCAGCACGCGAATTTGGACTTGCCAGCAAGGGGAAGCGAGAAGAGCTTGGGCAGGAGTAAGAACATTGTGCTGGATAGCACCGCACCGGTGATCACCCTCGTGAACACCACCACGGCCGACGGAGAGTACACCCAGGGCGATGTGATTCAGATCGCCGTCCATTTTAGCGAGGCAGTGTACGTGGATGATGCCGACACGAAACTGTACATGAACAGCGGCTCGGATTCCACAGCGACGTACTTGAGCGGAAACGGCACGAAGACATTTTTTTTCAACTTTCTGGTTGGCGAGGACGACGTATCGGACAAGCTGGATCTCGTTTGTTCGGGATTTTGCGAGTCAGAACTGTCGAATGGGATCCAAAACCACTTTCCTGTGACCATGAAGGCAAGTTGCAGCATATTTAGCGTCGCCAATGGCGTCTGCGCGAGTCCTGGGGTGCCAAACGCTGGCAGCATTGGCTCTGTGTCGCACGCAAAGGCAATCGTGATTAACCAGGACTCCCCGACTGTTGTCGAGGTAAGGTCCTTGGAAGCGTACACAAAGTGGGGTTACGGCGTGGGCCAGGAGCTTATTTTTGAGGTGGAGTTCGACAAGAAAGTCAACGTTGCTGGCGTGGGGAGCGTGAATTTGACGCTGTCGACTCAGCTCAAGTACAACGCGGAGATTGGCGAGGTTGGAACTGCCACCTACAAGAGCGGAGGTGGATCCACCAAGCTGCAGTTTACCTACACCGTGCGGGAAAACGACAGCATTCAAGCGGTCGAGTACACCAGCAGCGGCGCTCTGATTGGAAGCGTTCTGAGGCACTCAATGAAGCCCCAGAAATTAGCCATCTGCACCTTGCCCGCGCCGCAGACGAGCGGCAGCATTTCCCACACGAAGCGCATCATATTGGACTCGGCAAGACCGTTCGTCAAGAGCGTGTTCCCAATGAAGAGGCCCGGTTTGTACGTGAGTGGGGAGGAGATTGCGATCGTCGTGCGTTTTTCCCAGCCAGTCACCGTTACGGGCGAGCCCAGGGTGTACTTGAATGTGGCCAACGGTGGCGTCAGCAGCGTTGGCTATGCGCAGTACGTCAAAACGACGAATTTTAACAGGAGCGACGTGAACTTTGACTACCTGGCTACGGATATGGTGATGGTGTACACGGTTGGCGAGGGCGACGGGACAATTAGCCTCGAGCACAACGGCACCACCGCGTTCAAGCTGAACGGGGGGGATATATTGCGCTCCTCGACGACGCCCACGACGGCGGCGCTGCTGGGCCTGAGAGGCGTCGATGACGTTGAAGTGAGCGACGCGGACGGGTTAGTGGACGGGAGCTGGATGGCGTATTACCCGAAAAAGGTCGAAGTGGTGTTGAGAGACCTTTGGCACGAGCACACCGCAGACTTGGAGGTGACGCTGGCGCACGGAAACGCCAGCGCCACTCTGCTGAAGAGACCGTCCCCAAGCGAAAAGATTCACACTTTTGGCGAGGGAAAGTTCTTCCACGCCAGCATGGCGAGCAACTTGACCGGAGAAGTTCACGAGAAGAGGAGGCACCTGGATGGAATTGGGTACGACTACGTGTTCGGCGATGTTGTGGAGACAAACGTTGCGCTGAGCGGTGTTGCGAAGCAGAGCTCAACCAAATACCACGGACACGCGAACAAGGCCATCGACGGAAACGTGGACGGGTTTTACAGCCGAGACAGCGTGTCGCACACTGGCGGGCACGGGGAGAATGACCCGGAACCGTGGTGGCAAGTGAAGCTGGAGAAACCAGGAAAAATCGGAACAATTCGCGTTTGGAACAGAAAGACTCAGCAATCAAGGGACGAGATTCAGGTGATTAGCGTCGTGCACCCGAATGAGCCTTCGTGGCCCGAGCCGTTTGGGACGTTTGAGCTGGGAATCAGCATGGGCGGGGTTGATGGGAGTAGCTACAGGAGCACCGCGGTCGATGCCAGGAGCGTAGGCAGCAGGCGTGACGAGGTTGCTGAGGGCGGGGACGGGGTTGATGTGGGAGAGAGCATGCAGAGCAAAATCGAGGCAATGACGGGGCTGTTGGGAAGGGTTGCAGTCACGAGAACGAGAACGGAGGTGTACAACGGCGGCATGAGCGGCTACCAGTACACCGTTACATTTACGGGTCACAACGGAGACTTGCCGCTGCTAAGTTTGAAGAGCAGCAACTTCACATTCACCCCGAACGCAAACGTTTTTTTCGAGACCAGGAGAAACGGAGTTAGCAACGAGTTTTACAACTACAAGAACGTCAATGTGAAGACCGACTACGAGAAGGAGCTGTTCCCGTTCTGGATTATGGTCTTCAACAGCAGCGTTGTGCCACCGGAGAACATCGAGGGGGGTTTGAAAGAGGTGATTAGGTACAGCGAGTGGAACGAGGAGATTACCGAGGTAGCGCAGCTGTCGACAATTCAGCCCCAGAACTGCGAGTCGAGTGCGTACGTTAGGATCCAGTTCAGCGACTACAATGACAATAATTACTTGAGCCTGGCCGAGGTCGAGGTGTTCGAGAGCGTGCTGAGTCCGATGAGCAGGTACACCGGAGGCAGCCCAATCGCGGAGAGGGCCGTCGTGGAGCCCTACCTGGCCGAAGACAGTCTGACGGAGCGGTTCAGGAACTACATGTACGGCGGGGTGTGGACGCTGAGTATAACAGACCACAAGGTGTACGCCAACAGCTACGAAGGGGGCAAGCTGGAGGAGATGAACGGCAGGGGAACTTTCAACGATTTCGTGCTTGTCATCACGGACCAGACCAACACGATCAACAGGTACTACATGGAGACGCAGGCCTTGGTCAAGACGCTGCCGAAATACGGGCAGCTGCTGGTCAAAGAGTTCGATGACGTTGACGAGGGCGACTGGTGGACGTTTGGGGACGCGGATAAGATGACCAGCGAGATTGGGCTGGAGGCGGTCACGGGAATGGAAAGAAACTTGGGTGCGTGCTATGGGGTGGACACGACGGGCTTGAACGGGGTCAAGAACGTGGGCAACCACAGGCACTGCCCGCTAAACTTTGGAGTCGGCAACTTGCTCAATACGCAGAAGGAGGGAGCGGAGAGCAAGAAGAGGTACCTTGGAAAAGAGAGAGTGGTTTACTACAAGCCAAACGAGGACTTCGAAGGAGTGGATCACTTCACCTTTAGCAGCCTGATTGGCCAACAGGAAGGGGACGAGGTCGAGGTTAGGATAAACGTGAGGAACTGCAGGAGGTTCTTCAGCGATGCAAAAATTGGCAACTTCGAGAGCACGCCGAGTCTGTGCGGTTGCAAGAGGTCCGAGGTTGATTTATTTGGAAGCGAGACACTGTGCCCAGCGGAGGTGAGAGGGGTGTGCGGAGGGGTTGAGGGGGAGAGGTACACGAACATGTGCGTGCTGTGCAAGGGCACGGACTTTTCGATTTACACCGCAGAGTGCAAAATAGAAATTGACAGGGCCGTCAGTATGCTAGAGAGCAAGGGACGGTGCAACGGGGGTGGTGTTCCACACGGCGGGGTTCCAGATTGCAGCGGTGAAAGCGTGTCGAGCTCGGCCAGGGAGCCCTTCATTTTATACAGCAATGTCGATTACACTGGAAGCCGCGGGTTGGTCCCAGTCAGGGGGTGAACAAGAATTTTGTAGGGGGGGGGGAGAAACAATATGTTATATTTTGGCGCTTGTGAAGAATAATGTATTTAAAAAGGTTTATGGAATTGCTAAACAAGGACTTTTTATACCATCACGAATGCTGAATGCTGTCAGCTGCTGTCTGTGGCTGAGGGATGGGCTGTTTCTTCAATCCCCTCCTCATGCTCCCGAATCTCATCAGTTGTGGAACAGAACGGCCCCCTGCAGGAAGGGCAAGAATTTTCCGAAGACAACCACGTCGCAATACATTCCTGGTGAAAATGTGGGGGCAACGATCTGGTGCCAGAGAGGAGGATATTCCGATAGTGTCTTCGTCTTCAAACGATTCGAGGCAGATCGCGCACTGGTCAATTTTCTCGTGGTCTTGAGGACGTGGTGTGTTTGTGGTTGTCTCCCCACCCTGTCGGTACACGGAGAACTTCTTTGTTTTCAACACAAAGGGGGATGTCTGAACAAACAATGCCGCATATAAAGATTGTAAAAGGGTGCTCTCCGTGTGATCAGCATTGTTATCGGTCTCAACCACCAAATGTCGCCCATAGCGAATCTCAAACCATCGGCCACATTTCTCAAAGAGAAAGTAAAGAAAACAAAGGAAAACGATGAGTGCCCACGTGAGAAATGGCACCACAATTATAATGAAGAAGACGCTCGAATATGTTTCTTCGCTCATTTTTATGGAGAGTGAAATGAAGCCGAAATGGGATGAGCTAGAAGGAGAGTGAAAAAGAAGCCAACGGGGGAAATGGGATGAGCTGGAAAATGCTGGAGTGGGATTTTTATAGTAACGTCAGAGCATGAACAGAATTATGCTGTTCTCAAAAAACTTTGTTTGATCTCAAACCCTGGCATAGCATAAAGGCTTCCCTCAGGTGCTCAGAAATCCTCTTTCACCCTTCCATTCCACCCCCCCCCCATCTGTTATGTTTTGGATGTACTTCTCTCTCTTTGTTGCTGCTAGTAATTCGTTTCCAGCCAGTCGCCTCCACTTCATTCGTGACATACGCAACTCTCGTCGTCACCCTCACCTCTACTACCACAGCAAAAAACCCAATGATAAAAGTTTGGCGAGTCCAACAAACTCCCCTTCCCCACCTGATTCAGTATCCCTTTCTGCCGACTTCTTGGCCCTTGCATTGTCACAATTTGAGATACTGGCTTCCTCCCTTACGCGTGTGAAATCAATAGTTCTTTACACCCCCAAGGAGAACAATAAAACTGGCCAACTCGAGTTTTCCCCCTCTTTGGTTTATCCCCCGGTGGATTCTTCCCGCGTCTTTATTTCCCACAGTTCCACGACCAACATCCCTCCAACAATTCCCCAGTCTATTACTCCGCTAATTGGCTTCACGCCCGCCAGCAATTTCATGGCGGAGTATCCGTTCATGAGACGATCTCAAACTTCCAACGACGAGACAGTTGGCGCAATTGAGATTGATGAAACCGACAAATCTCTGCGCGTGCCCCTCCTCTCGGGCACCTCGACAACTGGCATGATTGTAATCTTTCCGACTCGTTCCAACACCGTTTGGAAAGAGAAGGACAAAAGCTTAACATCGCGGGTGGCAAGGTCAATTTCCCTGTCGCTCGTCATGGATGCGGAGCGCAACATATTGGAGGCTCAGTCTCAAAACAGCCAAGAACGCGTGGAGCAGCTGCGGGTTGCTCTCTCTGAGTCCCTTCACCAGGTGAAGAACCCCCTCCAGGCCATTAGAACGTTTGGAAAGCTCCTGCAGAGGGAATTGGAAAGCGGCGACATTGGAAAGCTGTCGATGTTTCTCGAATTTACGGATAACATGATGCTGCAGAGCGATCGTGTTCTCGACTTGCTAACTCCAATGGATTCCGTTGCGCAGCAGCTGCAATTAATGCAGCCGAAGGATTCCAAGAGTAACACCGACAATAACGAAATATTGCTCGGCGATATTTACGATGTGGTGGTGGAGAACAATAACAATTTAGAAGAATTCAGCAGAGAGTTGTTTCCGGACGCCAAAATGGAACTTGTATCTGTACCTGCGGTTATGCGGCCAATATTAACCGCCGCCGCAGCCATCGCCAAGGAAAAAGGAATAGAATTCTCCGTTCGAGGCTTGGAGTCTGGTGCAATGGCCTACGTGAACCCACGCGCCTTTCAAGAAGCACTGGCAAATTTAGTTGACAATGCTCTGAAGTACTGCCTGTCGATCAATAATGGTGACGCAGCAGCAGGGAGAGTTCTGGTGACTGTCCAGACCCAAGACCCAAGTTCAGGCTCGGGGACCAAAATTGTCATCGAAAACGACGGCCACAGCATTTTGAAGAAGGAGCGTAGCCTCATTTTCCATCGCGATTACCGAGGAAAAAGAGCCAGGAACGGCAAGGTAGACGGTACTGGGCTGGGGCTGGGAATTGCTCGGAATCTCATGCGCCGCATGCACGGTGACATAAAGCTAGTTGTCGATAGTGACGAGCAGTTAGAGATTTGTTTCGTGATCGAGACCAAGTAAATTTTTCTTTTCTTCATTCTTTCATTCTTTAATATGTAAATGCCTTGAGGGGAAGTTTGGCAAGGTCATAGATTGACTTAGCTCCGGACAATAGGTCCTTGCCCAGCTTTTTACTCAGAGACATTGCCAGCAAGCGAACACGCTCTTTGTACTCGGCCGACAGAATTGTGGCAGAAACGGCCTCGTTGACGGACTTTTCGAGTGCAACACTCAAGATGTCAATGTCCTTGGCGCTCAAATCCTTCTCGTTCACGTAGCTCGCATTCATGGAGCTTTTGAATAACACAATTGAAGAAACCCGCACTTCCTCGGTGGGGAGAATTGTGCTCGAGACGTTGTTCTGAATCAACCAAGTTTTCAGGGTGTTTGTCGTCTCCACCTTCTTTGCGGCGGCTGTGATGGGGGCAGCAACTTGCGATGGTGCTTTGTTGGCATTTGGTATTATTTGTGACAAGGATGACGACGACGACAACGACGAGGAAGAGAGCAATCTTCCAAGTCCGAGGTTGCTGCTGCTGCTGCTTTTCATTAAATTTGTGTTGGAATTGGAATTGGTGATGGATTTGATTTTTGGTTGCTGTTGCTGTTGCTGTTGTTGTTGTTGCTGTTGCTGTTGTTTGGGCACCACCTCCTTCTTCGCCTCCTTCTTCGCATCCTTCTTCGCCTCCATCTTGACCTCCTTCGTGTTCTTGTTGCTGCTGACGACCTCAACCTCCGCTTCAGAATCGTGCAATCTCGACTTGATGGACTCTTTGACCTCCTTGCATTTTTTCTTCATCTCGCCTCGGTCAGACTCGCTCAACGTCATCGTCTTGTAAAAGCTATTGATTGAGGAGCCCAAGGCCGAATCCATTATAACCGATTTTGGGAACGATTGGTATTTCAAAATATCATTCATCACCCCAACAGCCTTTGCGAAGGACCCCTCCTTCGCGAACTGCTCTAGCTGCGACTTGAGTTTGGTCGACTCGTCCATTTTTAGGCTCTGGTACCGCTTAACATCTTGCTTCGTTAGATATTCGGCCCGCCTCCGTTCGGCATCCTTCGCCTTCTCTTCTTCAGCCTTCTTTGAGTCCACCTTGGTAGGGTTCGAAATTTTCGGTTTTTTGGTTGCCGGTTGGGTGGTGGCGGTGGTCGTGGTCGTGGCCGTGGCAGCTCCGCCGGCAGCCCTCTTCCTCTTCTGTTGTTTCTTCGAGGGGGCGCCGCTTTCTTCGTACACTCCATCATCCTTATCCACATATTCCTCAGCATCGTCCTCCATGTCGTCCTCCATGTCGTCATCCACATCCTCCTCCTCTCTGGACAGAGCAGACTTCTTTTTGGAATTGCCGCTCGAATTGGAGTAATTTATTGCACGCATCCAAACCGCTTTCAAATCCTTCGACAACAACAACTCTTCCTTGACCTGCTCCATCCCAGCGATAATAAGCGTCTCGTTACGAGACTTCTTAGCTTTCTTCGCCATCTTCTCAACTGCCGCAGGCAAACCCTTGGCAACTCCCTCCTCATACGTGATGAGCTCAGGAGAATTTTTCACAGTGTCGTACGCAGCATTGGAGTTCTTGTACAGATTGCCGTAGTAGAACAAAATGTGCTCCGGCTTGCCGTTCTCAATCTTCTTTTGCCAAATTTCCCTCACCCCACCACTCTTCAAGCGCACAGGATCGTAAATCAGCACAGGAAACCACTCATTCTTCTTCTTGTTTGGCTTGTACCACATGATCTCCCCAAACTTTTCCTTCATGTCAGCAGGGTACTTGGCCATTGCTGACAAGTACTCATCATTATCATCATTGGTATCGTCGGCCGAAGAAACTGCGAACGAAGCGAGGCGCATTTTTAGTGAAGCACGAGCGAGCCAGGCAAGCCAAACGAATTGAGTGGTAAGTTTAGTAGATGTGGCCGGCCGTCCTGCAGCCATTTGGGGGATTCATCTCTTACTCACCTGCAGCAGCAGCAGCAGCATCGTCCTTCGCATCCTGAATCTCCCCCAAGCGAGCAATCGTTCTCTTCTGCACAACCGGCTTGTGAGCCTTTACCTCACTGTAATTAATTTTAAGCTTGTCTGCAATGGCCTGCAAGATTGTCTTGATAGTCCCACCCTTGCCCACGAAAATTGCATCAGGGATCGAATCATGTGTCTTGATTATGAGTTGTTGGGTGATTTTCATTGCGGGCGAGTGTGTGCTCTTTAGACAAAGATTAGATTAGGAGTCGTAACCTAATTCAATTGTCTCGTTCACCTTGCTAAAACCTGGACCAACCAAAATTTTCTCCTTTAATTTGAAACTTCCCCACTACATACTTTTAAGTTTATAATACACCCCGACATCAAACCCAAATATAATGGCGACAAAAACGCCAACGAAAAAGTACAAACTGAGTTCTGCTGGAGGAGATAAGATCTGTGCCTTCTTCCAGAGAGGCGAATGTAGAAACGGGGATGGCTGCAAGTTCTCTCACGGGACCGTTTCTGTGAAAGATTTGAATGATGACGTGATGGATTCTTCCAGTGTGATATCATCTTCCTCCGAGGATGAGATTTCGTCTGATTCTGATGTTGAGATGAGTGCTCCTGCTGCCCCCATTGCGGTTAAGGAGAAGGCGGCAGCTCTTGCTGTTGCCCCTGCTGTTGCCCCTGCTGTTGCCCCTGCTGTTGCCCCTGCTGTTGCCCCAGCTGCAAAAAAAGCCAAAGCTAACGAGCGGAAGAAGGAGAAGGCCACACAGAAATTGAAGGATGACGACCTATTTGCAACCCCAAAAGCTGAGAAGCAAACCACGAAGCGGAAAAGCATCGAGTCCGACAACAAGGCTGCCACATCCTCAACACCATCTACATCAAAAACCCCAAGCTCGCCAACTCCTACTCCAAAACAAACCAAAAAGCAAAAGAAGGAGAAGAATAACGGCTGTAGTTTGCCTTCATTTTTGAGCGACTTCCCCGTTTGCACCCCCACCGGCGAACTGACCGCAATGACCCCCATCAATAAAACATCACCCAGCAATTCCCTCCCCCCCAAAAAATCCACGATTTCACCAAAGAAGGAGAGAGAGAAGAGGACACCACCCCACGCGCCTTTGACTGCCGGAGGGAAGAAGTGGAACAAGGCCGTGGTTAGCACGACGAAGCACAACAACTTTAAGAACTTGTTTGATTTCTCCGAATCAAAATACAAGGATCGCGCCCTGAACTGGATTTCAGCGAAGAAGTACGGCCCCTGGTGCGAGGAGAACCCCGACGTGATCGCGATCGATTGCGAAATGGTTGAGTGCACCGACCCCGTGACTGGCGAGATTGACGGCAAGGCTCTGGCGCGGTTGAGCATAGTAAGCGGAACCGACGCCAGCTTGAAAATATTCGATTCCCTGGTAAAGCCTTACCTCCCCATAACAAACTACAGAACGCGAATCAACGGAATAAAGGAGGAAGACTTGAAAGATTGCACCTTCACCCTCCGACACGCTCAGCACATGATGCTGAAGCTTTGCTCAGAGGAAACGGTCATAATCGGTCACGCCCTGCACAACGATTTGATCAGTTTGAAGATGGACCACAACAGGGTTGTCGATACTGCCTTGCTTTACCAATCCGAGGACGACTCATCGAAAACGTGCAGCCTGCGCGATTTAACGACCAGCGTGCTGAAGGAGGACATGCCAAATGTTCACAACAGCGTGCTCGACGCCAAGAACAGTTTGCTCTGCGCCGAGCACTATTTGAACAACGACGGAAATGTCGACTTGGTCACTCGCACCCCCAAGGCTGGGATCGGGGGCGGGGGCGGGAATAACGACGACAATACCACCAACGGCGGCGACACACTATTTGCACACAGGGTGCCCCAGATATGCGACGCAGACCACATTAGCAAGATGATCCTGAAACACACTAAAATTGCGCCAAACGCCATCGAGGGGTTTGAGAAACCGATGAACCAAGGATTCTGCAAGTGCATCATTAGGTTCAGCAGCGAGGTCCATTGCAATCTGGCATTCGAAGCGTTGGATGGACAGGTTGTAATCGACAAGAGTGAGCGGCTGCAGAAGAGGGTGTTCATGAAAACGGGAGAATACATATTCATTCGCAAAAATGTGAGGAATGTTGTTGTTGTTGGCGGCGAGAAAAAGAAATGAAGGAAGTGGGAGGCAGGGAGGGAGGGAGGGAGGGAGAAGGGAAAAATAGGGGCGATTAAGCTAACTAAATTGTTCTTTTCTGAAACATTCTCCAACTTTTCTATTGTACACCACCAATCATAAAACGTTTTTTTGGAGCAAAGAGTCAACCTTGGAAAAGGTTAGTGGAACTTCACCCAAAGCCGCCGTGACAGAGCATCGAGGAGTTGTTGTGGCGCTGTTCAATGCACCAAGAATACATTGAACCAGGCATACTCGGTGAGTCTTATCTGCCATTTCTTCCGTCGCAGTCGACCGCTTGCCTTTTGGGTACGACAAAATTGAATCTCCTGGAGTGAGGTTAATTCCGAGCCGTGAGCTGTCATAAACCTTCTCAACGATAACGTCGGGCTCAGAGCCAGCAGTTTTGTAGAAGAGGTCGCCGAACCCCATATCGTCGGGAACATTTCCTCCACCAACGAGTCTTCCGCGATGCAAAATCACGGTATCTCCCAGCTCTTGTGCCATTTCCTCCATTGAGATGGCAAAATCAAAATTTTCCCCATTTCTACCTACTCGTCTCCCTCCAAGCGTCATAATCCCATTGAGGAGTCCAAAATCCTCTGCAACAACCCGGTTCTCAGAAGTTTGCGTGCCTTGGGGACTGATGACGACAATCTTCCTCACGTCGTCCATTTTGCTGTGGATAGCTTTCAATGTGCTGCCTGGTATATCCGAAGTTTCAGGACATACCACAATGCTGCGGCAACCTTTCGATTCCTGCTCGTACTCGCCCTCACCATTTGTGACCACCGTAATCAAAGAAGAACGGGAAAGCCAATTATCAACGATCCCCTGTCGCTTCTCCTTAGAGGCCATGACAACACTAGCAACGTTATTTTTCGCTAACTCTCGCGCCACTAGAAACTGGGTGTACCCAGTTCCGAGTAAAAACACAGGACTAGGGAAGTTGCTGATATCCAACATTGAAAAAGCTGAGCTCTGAGATGAAAAAGCTGAGCTATGAGCTAGAGCTAGAAAGAGAAGCCACAGGAGGTACATGGCGCTCGTTGGCTGCTTTAAAACGTGTTAACCAGGTTGTTTTTTTTCTTCTTAAATTTGAGCTCGGCGCGAGCTGTGCACCTGTGGCTGCCGAAAAAGACTATCTCATGATGGACGACATTGAAGAAACCACAGGCTCCATTTCAAACGACCGTGCACCAAAGAAACAGCAACTGTCTACTACTTCAACTAGCTCGTCTTCGAACCAATCTGGGTCGTCAACACTGGTTCCAGGGACCGGAAATGTTTGGGTTAAAACTTTTGGCTGTTCCCACAATGTAAGTGACTCTGAGTACATGTGTGGAATTCTGCAGGCTTATGGTTATAGCCTTGTGAACAACAAGGAGTCCGCTTCCATTTGGGTAATAAATTCTTGCACTGTGAAAGACCCATCGCAAGCTGCCTTCATGAACATCGTGCACGAGGCGAAGGAGAAGGATATTGCATTGGTTGTTGCTGGTTGTGTTCCCCAGGGCGATCGCAAGGTCAAAGGTTTGGAAAACGTTTCTGTGGTTGGTGTGATGCAGATTGATCGGATCGTTGAGGTAGTCGAGGAGACGATCAAGGGCAATGTTGTCCGGATGCTGAAGAAGGAGTCACTTCCCTCTCTCGATTTGCCAAAGATCCGCCGCAACCCGCTTGTTGAGATCATCCCACTTTCAACTGGTTGCTTGGGCAATTGCACATACTGCAAAACTAAGCACGCCAGGGGGAAGCTTGGCTCTTATAGGTGAGTCTCACTCAGTCTCAGAATACTCGTGATGAACCCGGCGAAATGACTGCAGACGGCTACATCCACTACTAAACTAAACCCACTCAATTTGTGTCGCACCTTCTTCGCTCGGCGCAGGCCTGAGGCGATCATCAAGAGAGCGAGCCAGGCAGTTAAAGAAGGAGTGATGGAGATTTGGCTATCCAGCGAGGACACGGGTGCGTACGGTCTCGACATCAACACCTCCCTCTCATCCCTCGTGGCAGGCCTTGTGGAGATGCTCCCTCACGCATCCACCATGCTCCGGATCGGGATGACGAACCCCCCCTTTATCCTAAACCAGCTTGAAAACATTGCCGCCGCCCTCAACCACCCCAAGGTATTTAATTTTCTCCACATTCCGGTGCAATCCGGGTCCAACCACGTCCTCGAGGGGATGAACAGAGAGTACACGATCGAGGAATTCGAAAAGGTGGCGGACTACTTACTTGAGCACTGCCCGGGAGTAACGATTGCGACCGACTTGATCTGCGGGTTCCCGAACGAAACAGAAAATGATTTCGAAGAAACAATGAAGCTGATGGAAAAGTACAAATTCCACATCACAAACATTTCGCAGTTCTACCCAAGGCCCGGGACGCCAGCGGCAAAAATGAAAAGAATAAATACGAAAATTGTCAAAGACAGGTCGAGGCGGTTGAGCACGTTCTTCAATTCGTTTACCCCGTATGCTGGTATGGAAGGGAGGGTCGAAGGGTGCTGGGTGGGCGTGGAGAGCGACAAGGGGGATAGGCACATTGTCGGTCACATGAAAAACTACACAAAGGTGCTGCTGGAGTTTGACAAGACCTTAACAGGGTGCTATTGCGAGGTCAAGGTGGTGAAGGTGGACCGGTTTCACGTGGTCGGGGTGGTGGTGGAAGGGAGCGTCAAGAGGTTGGTACCGGAACTGGTCGAGGGGGGGGGGGGGGGGATGAGTAACGCCTTGTTCGGGGAGGGGAATTGCGTTGG
>Ga0114994_10000624_pt1 | contig 24217 bp, 22 predicted proteins | sample ArcticOcean_MG_C_9_FD_87043 | JGI IMG/M metagenome (GOLD analysis project Ga0114994, IMG submission 87043) | Marine microbial communities from western Arctic Ocean - ArcticOcean_MG_CB2_152 | ecosystem: Environmental > Aquatic > Marine > Oceanic | place: Arctic Ocean: Canada Basin | collected...
AATCTCATTCATTTGGGCGTCCATAACGAACCAGCCATTTGTCTCTCTATCGTAATAAGTAATTTTATTATTGTAATTCACTTTAAAATCCCATCCCTTCAACCGCCACGCTTCAGAAAACAACTCTTCACCTTCGGGTGCTATAATTTTTACTGGTCTCGGAGATGACCCACCTTTTTGAAAGAAAAGGTTAGCTTGCCATGCATCTTGAGTGTTTATAGTAATGTTGTAATTAGTTTGGGCTAAAGCAAAAAAAGGAAACAGAAGTACAAGTAGGAGTATGTTTTTCATTACAAGAATTTATGCAAGCGTTTTTATTTAAAATTGACAGTCGTTACTATAGACAGCAAATATGGCAAGAACATCGTCAAGGTTCACAGTTCCTTCGTCATTCATATCATCCACATAATTTGAAATACAATTATAATATGTTAGAATTATCATGATATCGTGAACGTTCACTAATCCATAAGCATTAAGGTCCCCGGGGCACGGGTCTCCACAAGACACTTCTAATGAATTACAATCTCCAATACAGCTACTACTATTTGCTATTCCGGCAATAATAGCATTGTCTTTAACTATTTCGTGAAACTCCAGTGTTACATCAACGTTCTGATTGCAATAACTCATCAAAGTGCCAATTTGTGCTGTCGTGTTATTTTGATACCACTGCAAGGACCTTCTATTGTAGTGCAATTATCTATGGCCCCAACTGGCCAACCAAACCTATGAGTATGATTCGCTCCGTAGTTGTGGCCCATCTCATTGGAGACAACATATATACTCCAAGTAAAATTAGGGAGGTCAGCAAATGTCACGTCGTTTAAATTAGCACTGAATGCACCTGAAAAACTAGAATATGCCGAGCTTGGCGAAAAGCCTATACCCTACTCCTGTGTTTGCTAGTTTAATAAAGAGATGAATAAGATCTTGATTTACTGTACGTAAAATCGGATCGAATTCCCAATGATCTTTCACCTCAAGTAGCAGAGGATTTGCATCCCAAACTAAACAGGATGATTTGAAAAGTCTTTTTAAGCATTAGCAATGATGGGGAATGTGACAACTTGATGACCGTTAATGACTAATATATGACAATAACAAACTGCTAAAAAAGTAATTTCGCACTAAATAAACACCTTATGAAAATACAAAACTTTTTCACAGCCCTAATTTTGTTTTTCGCAGTACATCTTAGCAATGCCTCAGCTCAAGAAATAATTAATGATGTAGCTACTATGGGACCCGGAAATATTGACATGATTTTTTATTCGCTTGAGAATGGCGCGGCTTCTTCAATAGATGCTACCACTTGGGACATTTCCTTCGACACTTTCTCAATGTCGAGCACCTCGATTAGAATTAATGGGGCTCAAGGGAGTCAATTGTATCATCTAGGTGGTTTAGAGACTTGGGACGATGCAGCGTCAGTTAACTTAGAGGAACTAGAAGTGCTTTACAATGACCCAACAGATTGGGGTCTTGGAGCATATTCTCAAAATGGTGATGGAGTATTTAACGTTGGATGGGGCCTGTATGATGTTGTAACACACATCGTTACTGGCGACAAGGTATTTATCCTACAGCTTCCTAATGGAGAGGTGAAGAAAACAAAAATCGTTTCTTTGGTAAATAATATTTACACATTTATACACGCAAACCTTGACGGAACCTCTGAAACAGAGGTGATAGTAGATAAAAACAACTACACTAATAAGAACTCAGTTTACTACAGTTTTGAGTCTAATGAGGTTTTGGACCTTGAAATTGATTACAATGACTGGGATTTCATGTTCTGTAAATACATACAGGATTTGGGTGATGAGTTTTACTACCCTGTTACTGGTTGTCTAATTAACAGATATGCTACTTCTCAAAAAGTAGAGGGCCTGAATGATCCGTTTTATGAAGGGACTTTTTCTCCAGAGCTGATGTCAGATATAACTAGTTCAATTGGGTATGATTGGAAAAGCTACAATCAAAATGCTGGATCATACGAACTTGTGGAAGACAGATGCTACTTTGTAACAACAGCTAATGGAGCTGTATGGCGCTTAGTCTTCACGATGTATAGTGGAAGCGCAACAGGTGAAATAGGAATGGGCATGATTTTAGAACAAGCTTCAGCAATAAGTGTAAATGACTTTCCTAACACACTCTCTAAGCTTGATGTGCAGATCTACCCAAATCCAGCGTCTGTAAATGGCAATATGACAGTTGATGTAAACCTAACTGGCTCTTACTCAGTAACTTTGTACAATTCTATTGGAGCTATTACTTCTCACACTCTTGCTAATCATAGCGGCGATAATGTAGTGCTAAATTTTACCGATTTACAGGCTGGATTATATATCGTGGAAATAAACAACGACACTTCAACTATTCGAAAGCAATTAATCATTCAATAGTAAAGATTTAACATTATCGTCATAATGTATAATAGATTTTATTCTAGAGTAATAGTGTTAATAGGAATATTAGCATGTAGCTCGATTCAATTTGCTCAGACTCCAATTACTTTCCACACTACTAATTTAGAGGGAAAGGACTTGGCTTTTGTGGATCTATATCTTGATGACCAAAACCTACACCTAACCACAGACATCTTCGGCGCTGCTCTTCTTGAAATCGATTTCCATGGAATAGATTCCATCTCTGTTCAAACAAATCATAGCTTCTATAAATCTGAAATTATTAGATTGAAACTCAGTCATAACGGAGATAACAACTTTAACATCACACTCACAAAAAGAATAGTAAGTGTTGATAATGTAGTCGTGACAGGAACGGCATCCCCTACCCACAGGGACAGTTCATTAAGAGTGGTTCGTGTCATTGACAGAAGTGTAATAGAAGGAAGGTCTTCAAATAATGCGCGAGACCTTTTACGGAATGAGCTTAACATTAAGACCTCAGAAGACGGGATTCTAGGCAGTGGGGTTTCTATTAACGGACTTGGGGGCCAAAACGTTAAAATACTAATCGACGGAGTGCCTATGATAGGTAGGTTAGATGGCAACATTGACCTATCCCAGATAGATCTGTCAAATATCGAAAGGGTTGAAATTATAGAAGGTCCGATGTCTGTTGAGTATGGCACAAATGCGCTTGCTGGAACTATTAATTTTATTACTAAAAATAAGAGTTACTATAAAGTAGAAACTAGTGCAGATGTTAAGTATGAGACTACAGGTCAGTACACACATAGAGTAAACTTCAACAACAATAATAAACTTGGACGATTATCAATAGGTGCAAGTAGAGTGTACTTCGATGGCTGGTCACACGATGATAGGTCAATAGACTGGATAGATGATTTTTTAGCTGATAGCGGAAGGGTATCATCTTGGAAACCAAAGTTACAGTACCGTGCAGACATAAAACTTATAATCCTCAAAGAGTCTTGGACAATAACTCCTTCGTTCAGTTATTTTGATGAATCAATCGAGAATAAGGGGTATCCACGAGCACCATATGGCGAATTCGCTTTCGACGAAACTTATAAGACATACAGATATGCACCCGCTATTACTTTAAATAAATATTCGGGCAATCATAAATTATGGAACGTGATTTTTTCTTGGAGCAAATTCATCCGACATAAAAACAGATTAAGTACGGACTTAACAACCTTAAATTCTACTATACTTAGTAATCCTGAAGCTAATGATACTACTCTTGTTCATCAAGTATTAACTAGGGGCAGTCGTAATTTTATTTTCCACTCACCAGTAAGCTTAACTTTAGGTTGGGATATAAATCGAGAGTCACTTTCTGGAGCTAGGATTATAGATAATTTTAAAGAGATCACCGATGCTGCAACATTTATGCAACTAGGTTACAAGAAAAAATCTTCATCAATTCAATTAGGCGTTCGTAAAGCATGGAACTCATCCTACCCACCCCCTATTACTCCAAGTTTACATATTCTTCATGCAAAAGGTAAAAACCAATGGCGATTTAACATTGCTCGCGGATTCAGATCTCCATCGATAAAGGAATTATACTTTGAATTCATTGACTCTAACCACAATCTAATTGGCAACCCTAACCTAGATGCAGAAACATCACACAATGTAGCTTTGGGGGTTTCTAGAACAATAAACGAAGGGTCACTTCAGATAAATTCTCACCTGAGTTATATAGAGAATATGATTCAATTAGTTGAAACCATTGGGGATTTAACATACGAATACCACAACACGGGAAATGTGCAAAGTCACGGTGTAAAAGTAAATTACAGCAATTACATTGGAAGCTTCAGTTATGATGGTGGATGCTCCCTATTGGGATTGAAATATAACCATGAGGCTCTGTACTCAACTGAGCTTGCTTTAGACGTGCGCTGGGACATGAACGAGAATAGGACACAGCTTCATTTTTCTACAAAACGAAATGGTAGTGTTAGCAGATATTTCCTGGACGAAGAAGGTGAAATAATTCGTGGAGAAACAGAGCCATATACGTTTATAGATTGTAATATTTTGCATGTCTTTAAGAAGGGCCAAATCAGAATGACTCTAGGAGTTCACAACCTTCTAGATGTACAGAACATCAACACTTCTGACATGTCAGGCGGACACAATGAATCATCAGGTGCTTATATGATGTCCTGGGGGCGATCATTTATACTTAGCACTAGATGGAGTTTTAATAAATAATGAAAAATCTTATTCATCATATTATAGGGACACATACTAGCCTAATTATATATTTAAGCTGCATTATGTTACTTGCTGGTTGTATGGAGCATGAAATACCTGTGACACCACATGTCCCAGGAGAAGTGGAAATAAGTAATGTCACTATGGGTAGTGATTATGGTACACAGAAGTATTACAACCTTAGCACTAGAGAGGTAGTAGCTTCTAATGATAATTATGATTGGGATATCGCGCTAAAGTGCGCAATGGGAAATAATATTGTGAGGCTTAACTCGAGTAAATTCATGTCCGTTTCAAAGACAGCATCTTTGTACTTTACTGAAGATATCTCAGAAAAATATGTCAGTTCTTTAGAATACACTCACGAATACGAAAGTGGTCAAAATACTGATTTTTCAATAGGTGATGTTAGTTCAGAAGCAAATCTTATGATTTTAAAACTCGGGTATGATATAGAAGATAATGAGATCGGTTATTATCGCCTTATGATTGACTCAGTTAACAATGATGGATATTTCATTAGATATGCTGATTTAGAATTAACCTATGATTCAACTGTTTTTATCCCTAGGAACGACGATATAGAATGGATACATTTCAGCATGATCACTCATGAAGTACTTCAGCTGGAACCAGAGACAGGAGATTGGGATTTACTATTTACTAGATATACCGAGCTACTTGATGGCGAAACTAACTACCAGGTTGTAGGTGTTCTTTCTCCTCCTAATGGCACGTTAATTTCTGATATTTCTCAATTCAGTTTTAACGAAATAAAGGAAGCCAATTGGGACACTTTAGATTTCACATCCAATTGGAATGAAATCGGATATGACTGGAAACTGTATGACATGACTGTAGGAGAATACACAGTGGACGCAGAAAGATGCTTTGCAATACACTGTCCTGATGGAAGGGAGTTTGTAATACGGTTTCTAGACTTCTATGATGAAATGGGAAATCTCGGCTCTATAACTTTTGAAAGTGCTGAGAGGTAGAGTTATACTAAATCAAAACCATACTATCTTTAGTCGATTCAAGTAATAAAGATTGAAGTATCTCATTAGACCTTAAACAAATTAAAATGAAAAATTTTATTCTACTCGTTTTTTGCTCAATGGCATTTAATATTTCTGCTTCGGATATTTTGACTTTATCTAACGGAAAATCTTATCAAGGGACGGTGATTAATATAAGCGAATGCAGCATCTGGTTTGCAATTGACGATGTCTCGTATACTATTCCAGCATCCGATATTTACACTGTAGAATTTGAGCTAATATCTAAAAGAAGGGCAAGAAAGATAACGGAAATGTTAGAGAGTGAGGACAATTGCTTCAAAGGGATTAGTGATGGAAAACTACATGGACATAAGGGAGGGCAGTTTTTTGCGGGTTTTTTTGGTGGCGCCCTAGGATTTGTAATAGTAGCTATAGTAAATAGATCTCCTACAAACTCTTCTGACATAAGTAATGCCAATGAAAACAAAGAATTATGGGGCGACTTCGCTTACCTACTCTGTTATAAAAAACAGTCTAAGAAAGAAGCTCTTAAAATGGCTGGAATTGGATGGAGCTCAAGATGGATGTTTATACTAGTCGTAATACCGTATGCTCAAGATAATATAATTTGGTAGATTCTAAATTTAGCATTATTATAGACCATAAGAGAAGGAATTGTCTAATGTTGAAATTAATTTGTTACTCTACAATCAATTTCTGCATTTCACCATCTACTTCAACTGTATACACTCCACTAGCCAACCCAGTTACATCAACACTTTCTTTTTCGCTTCCTTCAAGCTCGACCACAACTCTACCTTGAGCGTTGTAAATGGTAATTGTAGAAAGGTGGGGATTCTCAATTATAAGAAGCGAAGAAACGAGAAGAAAGATTGGCCAGTCTATCGGCATACCCTTTACGTTTTGCTTCCATTAATAAAGCCCGCTCAATGGACTCAATGGATTCATTTTCAATATCCTTTTCGAGCATGAGAAGCTCTTCGATTTGGCGCAAAAACCAAGGGTCTATCTGAGTAGCTTCGTGGATTTTATAAAATGGCAATCCTAGCTTAAAAGCATCATAAATATGGAAAAGCCTGCTCCACGAGGGATGAGCTAAACTATGCATAATTGCATCTTTATCCTTCAACTCTCTTCCATCTGCCCCTAGTCCATTTCTCTTAATCTCAAGTGATTGGCAAGCTTTCTGGAGTGCTTCTTGGAACGATCTTCCAATAGCCATAACCTCACCCACGGATTTCATCTGAAGTCCCAGTTGTCTGTCTGCTCCCGGGAATTTATCGAAATTCCAACGTGGGATTTTTACCACAACGTAGTCTAATGTAGGCTCGAACATAGCAGAAGTGCTGCCAGTGATCGTGTTCTTTAGTTCATCAAGGTGATAACCTATAGCAAGCTTAGAAGCTAATTTAGCAATAGGGTAACCGGTGGCTTTAGAAGCAAGGGCTGATGAACGGCTAACCCTGGGATTGATTTCAATTGCAATGATATCTTCCTTCTCATCAGGTGACACTGCGAACTGCACATTGCATCCTCCCGCAAATTCACCGATACTTCGCATCATTTTAATGGCCATATCGCGCATGCGCTGATAGGTAGCGTCGGACAAGGTCATAGCAGGTGCTACTGTAATCGAATCCCCAGTATGAATCCCCATGGGATCCATGTTTTCTATAGAACACACTATGGTCACATTATCATTAGCATCTCTGAGAAGCTCTAATTCAAATTCCTTCCACCCTAGAAGAGCTTTATCGATCATCACCTCGTGAATGGGTGATTTATGTAATCCATCAGTAAGTCTTGCTTCGAAGTCTTCCTTAGCGTGTACTACAGAAGCTCCAGTTCCACCTAGGGTGAATGAAGCACGTATGCATAGAGGAAATCCGAATCTTTGTGCAATCTCCTTCCCTTCTAAAAAGCTCTTAGCGGTTGCTTGTGGAGCCATAGGGATACCTATCCTCTCCATCAGTAATCTGAACTCCTCTCTGTTCTCGGTTATTTCAATAGCACCGATATCTACACCAATGATATTTACTCCATGTTTTTCCCAAATCCCTAACTCATCACATTTGATTGCAAGGTTAAGAGCTGTTTGGCCACCCATTGTGGGTAGAACTGAGTCAATATCGTGCTTCTCCAGAATCTTAACTATAGATTCAGGCTCAAGAGGTTCTAGATAGATATTATCCGCCATAACTGGGTCAGTCATGATGGTAGCTGGATTTGAATTAATAAGGGTAACCTCTATACCCTCTTCTCTTAAAGAACGTGCGGCTTGAGAGCCACTATAGTCAAACTCACAGGCTTGACCTATAACGATGGGACCACTGCCGATAATTAATACCGACTTTATGCTCGAGTCTTTGGGCATTTTTTTTTTATCCGATGGCCTTTTCGTGAAAAACTCACTTCAAAGCTGTCGGTTACGAATGCAATTAACCGGCGCAAAGTTAAGTCATCATTTAAATAAAACATCCATTAAACAACCCTCACTTTTTCCACACTCTATCACTATTTACGACCTTAGCAAAATGAGTGAAGGCATGAAAGTGATTTGGAGGGATAACGGATGGCAGTTCGAAGGGTGGATAAAAACTGCTGTTGCAGGAGTAACACATAAGGTTGTCATTGCTTTTCATGGCTTCGACAGAACGGCTAAAGAAATGGAAAACTTTATGCCCCTTTACGATAATAAAACCACCATGCTATCTGTGAACTTACTTCATCACGGAAAAAGCCAACCGTTACCACCACTTAAAATCGACAAAATCCTGCCCCCCGAAATATTAATGGAGGCCTTAAAAAATATAATTAAAGAGAGATGGGGCGATGTTGAATGTGAGTTGCTAGGTTACTCTATGGGTAGCAGAATTGCGCTTACGCTGTACGAAAATTTTCCATCAAATTTCCATCGAATTATCGTTCTAGCTCCAGATGGGTTAAGGATGGGTACGCTATACAAATTCGTGGTAAACACCGTTATAGGACGTTTCTGTTGGGGGTTAGTAGATAAATTTCCAAGAGTGAACAGATGGTGTATCGACTCACTTTACAAAGTAGGATTAATATCTAGTCACAAACACCACTTCGGAAGATTTCACACAGATAATCCCGAGATCAGACAAAGGGTCGCTTATGGATGGGCGGGGCATAAGAGGTTTTGGCCTAATGAGAAAAGGTTATCTGAAACATTTAACTCCAGCTCCAACATTCCGGCCTATTTCATCTTCGGAGATAGGGATAAAATCATCCCCTATAGATGGTCAAACTCATTGAGAAATAAACTTCAAGGGGCAGAAAACGTAAAGTTTAAAATCATTGAAAGCGGACATGTAATGAGGCATCCTGACACGGTTGAAAAGATCAAGAGCGTTATTCAGAAATCGGCTTCACTACCCTTCCGCTAGAATATACCCACAAATACATTATGCCTTTTTCTGGATTACCCACAAGCCTACCACTGAGGTCTAGCACCTGGAGCAGTTCACCTCTAGGCAGTACTTGTTGAATATCATTTACACCTATAGAGTTTGCCGGGACAGGTTGCTGTTGGGTAACGCAATGAATCATCCCGCCATATAGAACTATGTTTCTGGAATTAACACCCACAACTTGTCTGTCAGGATATAGCTCTTGAATTATTCCATTTGCTACATCATCCATAGGATCGTCGTAATTAGGAACAAGAACAACTGTATTTGCAACATAGTAATTTGCGTATGTACATCTGAATCCTACTGACAACCCCCAGGTGGTAGTAACTGAGTTTTATGTTAGCGGCAGGTAAACATAATTATAGGGCTCACCGAAAGCATTCGTGGCATTGAAAATAATTTCCCTATCAGATGCACTAACGTACCAGTAGTTTAGATCTGCTGAATTCATTGTAACGATGGTGTTGTCACCATGGAATTTCAAGAAGCCATCTATGTGTTGGTCTGTGATATCTTCCGATCCTCCGAACTGTCCATCTAGCCAAATGAAATTCGTAATACCCAGATTCTGGGTCATGTATTCTTCAATTTCAGTCTCAGTTAACCCAGGGTTTCTGTCATTACCCGTAATTGAAGATCGTGTTGCCATCATGCTTCCTAATCCGTCAATTTCTATAGCTCCTCCTTCGAGTACCATTGCATTTAGATCCACAACTGGAAGCCCCAACTCTTCACCAACAAAAGCCGGAATGTCGTCACACAATTCATAAGGCGTGTCACCACCCCACCCATTAAACCCCCAATCAAGAACCACTAGCTCACCATCGCTATTGTTCACGAAAATAGGGCCGTTATCACGGATCCAATAATCGTCATTCACGCATATAAAGAAGTCCACATTATCCATAGAAACCTCTGCTTCTTCAAGCACGCTATTTATGTGCACTACCTCTTCAGTATTGTAGGCAATAAGATGAACCTTCTCTCCTGTAACTAATGCTTCTGTCATCGCAACCCATGTAGGCTCAGCATCTTCAGCCCCTCCGCCGTAAGTATAGTTATGTGGCCATTGGAGCCAAGTTCCTTCGTGAGGACTTTCTTCGAATGGCATAATGTAGCCCTCTTGTTGGGCGCAAGTCGTAAAGTTAAGTAGAGCTATAAATACAGAAAAACATACAATACTTAGTTTCATACTTGCAAGTTAGAACTTAACACTCAAACTTATAAATCCGTTCCTGCCCGCCTGTGGGTAAACGTAATTCTCAGTAGTTGTCGCTTCAGCTCCTCCATATCGATAGCTGTAAGTCCAACCATTTGCACTGTACATATGATCTAGAATGTTGTTCGCGAATATACTTAACCCAAACTCTTTACCTGAAGCATTCTTTGATGAACATCTTATAATCGCATCGTGAACTAAATAAGCAGGTAATGACCTGTCTTCATTTGATGTGTTATCTAAGTATTGCACACCTACATATTTAGTAGCAAATTCAACATCTACTTTAAATGATTCATCAGAGAAGAAAGAAACACCATCCCATACATTAACGCCTATAATACTAGAACCTACTACAGAAGGAGAGAAGGCTATGTCAGTATCTAAATATTCAATTGTATTGACGTAATTGAATGTTGTGTCACTAAAAGCAGCGTAGTCATATACCGTTTCTGTAAATTCAGTAATCTTATTCTCAGACAGCGTTAGATTTCCATCCCATCTGATTTTTGATGTTACCTGCACTCCAGCTTGAAGCTCAATACCGCGGCGGTAAGAATCTTCTATGTTTACTCTGAGAGGACTACCTACATCGTTCAGTGCACCAGTTGCTATTAACTGATTATTATATTGCATCATATATGCTCCTACCTCAACTGCCCACTTTTCATGAGAGTGACGAAATCCAAATTCGAAATCCAACAGTTCCTCAGGTAGAAGTTCAGATGTTTGTGGACTATCCAGGTAATCACTTCTCGAAGGTTCTCTATGTGCTTGTGCAATTGAGACGAAAGCTCTATTACTTGCATTAGGCATGAAATCTAATCCGAACTTTGGATTGAAGAAAGAAAGAGTATCGTCAATGACGAATTCTATGAGGTCTGAATCTATTCCTGTAGAAGAATACTCTACGTTACGGAATTGAACCTCTCCTTGAAACCTTAATTTATCATCAAGCACCGCGAGAGTAGTACGTGTGTAAACACTCAAGTCTATTTTAGTTCCTATGTTATCGTAGTATTGGTGTCCCGCATCTACGTTTTCCATTTCGATAATCTCCCCGAAATGATCTCCTTTGTATTGAGAATAAGCTCCTCCACCATCAATTGTGATGTTTCCCAAAGTCATCATGACGTTGAGAAGACCACCTTGAAGTGTATTGTCTAACCATCTACGACGGATCACGTCCGAAGTATCTATAGTTGTATCTGGTGATACTAGACCGTATGATTCGTAATCATCACCGAGTTTTTGTTGCTCGAAGAAGCCATTGCCTAGGGTTTGGTATAAAGTAAGACCCACATGTGCAATACCTACTGATTGATCAAGGTGTATCTGGCTATGGTTCTGAGCATAATCATCAACCTCATTCGCGTATGTGTAGTAGTTATGACGACGGCGGTTTAATAATAGATCATTAATCCTAGTCGTATCGGAACCGTATCCATACTCCCCGCTGTTATTCGCCCAGTCAAGAATATCCTCTTCTGTAGTTGCTTCGTCAGTAGCAAGTTGTGGAACTCCGAACCAAGATTGGAAAGTGCGCTCTGTACCATTTATTTGAGTAAACGACACACGGCCAGTTTCCCAACGCTTTGTAGCAGAACCGTATACAGAGAATAACTCACTAGTTGCTCTATCTATGTAACCATCTGAGTAAATCTGTGAAACTCTACCATCAAAAGACCAATCATCACCGAACATCCCTGTGGTCCACGACGCGGTCATTCTTTTAGAGCCGAAAGATCCAGCAGCAAGAACTGCTGAAACCTCAGGTGTAACAACTTTACCTAGAGTATTTATTGCAATAGAGCCACCGAATGACGAAGGACCTATAGTACTCGTCCCAACTCCTCTATGGATTTGAAGATTGTTAACGCTTGAGCCTAAATCTGGAAGATCTACCCAGTATACACCTTGAGACTCGGCGTCGTTAAGTGGAACACCATTGATAGTAACGTTTACACGAGTTGCATCAATACCTCTAATGCGCATACCTGTGTACCCAATTCCGTTACCAGCATCAGAAGTAACTACTACTGATGGAGAAAAACGGAGTAAGAAAGGAAGGTCTTGAGAAGCATCACGAGCCTTTAGGTCATCAGCTGTAATGTCTGTGTGAGCAAATGGTGCTCTAGCATCAGAAGTAACAGATGTTACAGCTGCGGGCTGAAGAAGATTTATGGAATCGATTTGGGCACCTGAGAAAAAAGGAGCTAAAACTGCAAAGAAAAATAATAAATAGCGCATCTTGAAATAAATAAAGTTAGATGACGCTGGAGTGCTCCGCGGGAAGACACTTTTGACAACTTCCTTACCAGTAAACTCTGGTCAGGTTCGAAGGGTATTATCTCAGCCATGTGGCACCCCTGCATCGGGTCAAAGGTAGTTATATTAGTGGTATGTTAACCTCTGAACTTATAAACATTTACGCCGAGAAATCGGTAGAAGCGGCTGGAGCAGCTGCAAGAACACTTCTAGAGGTTATTACAGCTTCAGATGAGGAACTACACATTGAATCAAAATTCGACGGATCCCTAGTTTCAGATGCAGATTTCGCATCCCAAAAAGTAATAGCAGAAATTTTAGAACCTCTAAAAATTCCTATTTTGAGTGAGGAATCAAAGGCACCTGAGTATTCAAATAGAAAAGATTGGGATTATTTCTGGCTAGTTGATCCCTTAGATGGCACTGAATCTTTCCTCTCGAGTAGATCCGGTTTCGCAGTGAATATCGCTCTGTGTGATAAGTCAGGCCCTATAATAGGAGTAGTAGCCGACCCATTGACGAACACAATTTATTTCGGCGTTGAAGGAAAGGGGTTCTCAATTTGTCAACTCGATGGAAGTAATTCTAGACGAGTGAAAACTGGCAAGGCTAGGAAACCATTCAGGCTAGTCACGTCATGGAACGAGAAAGCGACTGTAGCTGAACTATCTCCTCCAGGAATCAATCCTTTAGATGTCGTGGCAAGGCCTGTAAGTGGGGCACTGAAGTTTTGTGAAGTAGCTCTTGGTGATGCTGAAATACACTCAAGAACAGGCCCCTACATGGAGTGGGATTGCGCTGCTGGAGACGGCATTCTTAGATCCATCGGAATAGATGTTTATGATAGAAACACTGATGAAAGGATTAAATACAACACGAAAGATTTGAGGGTAAACGGACTTTACTGCTCGAGGGTAAAACAATAGTTTAAAATCTAGCGATAAGGCCCCTCTTCAAACGTTTCGTACATCTCACAATAGTTAGAGTAACGTTCCTCAGATATACCGCCTTCTTCAACTGCCTTTTTAACTGCACATCCAGGCTCGCCTGTATGAACGCAATTGTAGAATTTACATCCAGAAATGTAAGAAAATATCTCAGGGAATTGATGGTTGAGTGTCTGTCTATCTATTGTGATAAGCCCAAACCCCTTAATACCAGGCGTATCGATAATAAACCCACCATCTGGAATCCTGAACATCTCCGCGAAAGTTGTTGTATGCCTACCCTTCGAATGTGATTCAGACACGTCTGCGGTTTTCAATTCTAATCCCGGCATGAGGCTATTAATGATGGTGCTCTTTCCCACTCCACTATGTCCAGACAGTAAGTTAATACCATCTTTAAGTGACTCTTTCAACTCCTGTATACCCTCACCCGTTGTAGCCGAAACCTTTATTATCTCATATCCGATATCCGAATATATATTTTCTAATTCCTGTTGCCTCACTTCAGAAGAATCATCATCAACAAGTAAGTCAATCTTATTAAATACAATAGTTGTAGGGATTCCATAGGCTTCCGCAGTAACTAAAAACCTATCTATAAATCCAGATGATGTTCTGGGAGAAGCTATGGTGACTATAAGAAAAGCTCTATCTAAATTAGATGCCACAATATGGCTTTCCTTGGATAGGTTTACAGATTTCCTAGCGATGAAATTCCTTCTCTCTTCTATGGTGTCGATTACTCCAATTTCGTCTTGAGATCGTATAAACAAAACTGAATCACCTACAGCGATAGGATTCGTACTTCTTATTCCCTTAAGTCTAATCTTTCCCTTAAGTATACACTTTACTGTAGCTCCAGTAGAATCCTGCACATCATACCAAGACCCCGTCGAACGGAATACTATACCTCGTTCCTGTGTGCCCTCTATCAAGATGCCAATTTCTTAAATTCAGCCTCCAAACTGCCTGGTCTAGATGTAAAAACTTCAATACTATCGTCCGCCACAATCTCACCATTATTAATAATCACCACCCTATCACACATCGCCTCGACTTCTTGCATAATATGAGTAGAGAGCATCACCGTTCTATCTTTTCCCATAGATTTTATCAATGCTCTTATTTCTATGAGTTGGTTAGGGTCCAAACCCGAAGTGGGCTCGTCTAATATCAATACTTCCGGTTCATGAATAATCGCAGCAGCTAGTCCTACTCTTTGACGGAACCCCTTTGACAACTCACTTATTTTCTTGTGAATCTCAGGTCTCAACCCCACTTTATCTATCACTTTCTCTACCCTGCCTTTGAGCTCAGTCAATCTATAAATACCACCCACGAACATCAGATACTCTCTGATATACATTTCTTCAGGCAAGGGGTTGTGTTCTGGAAGATATCCTAGACGGCTCTTAGTTTCTAACGGTGAATCATCAACGTTAAACTCGCAAACTTCTAACCTTCCGGATGTAGGGGGAAGGTAACCAGAAATCAATCTCATAAGAGTGGATTTGCCAGCCCCATTTGGCCCTAAAAGCCCCAGGACTTGCCCCGATGGGACCTCCAAGTTCACGTCATTAAGGGCAGCTTGCCCATTAAAAACTTTAGTGACGTGATTAACTATTATAGACATGCAACGAATATACCTCTCAAATCGACGTGTTCATTACATCATACCACCCATACCTCCTGGCATAGCTGGTGGCATTGCAGAAGCTTCTTCTTCTATGTCAGAAATAACACACTCAGTAGTGAGCATCATCCCAGAAATCGAAACCGCATTCTCAAGAGCAACTCGACTAACTTTCGTTGGATCAATTACACCCGCTGCGAATAGATTAACGAACTCTTCAGTTCTAGCGTTGTACCCGAAATCACCCTTACCATCTCTCACGGTATTTACGATAACGGCTCCTTCGCCTCCTGCATTAGCAACGATTTGTCTCAAAGGTTCTTCAATTGCTCTTACGACAATACTAACACCGGTAATCTCATCGGCATTTTCACATTTCACATTTTTAAGTTTTGAAGCAGCACGTATATAAGCTGTTCCTCCACCCGGCACTATACCTTCTTCAACAGCAGCTCTAGTAGCGTGAAGTGCGTCATCAACTCTATCCTTTTTCTCCTTCATCTCGACTTCAGTGGCAGCTCCGACATAAAGCACAGCTACACCACCTGCTAACTTAGCGAGGCGTTCCTGAAGTTTTTCCTTATCATAATCAGAAGTAGTTGATTCTATTTGGGCTTTTATTTGGCCTACTCTAGCAGCAATATCTTTTTTTGCACCAGCACCATTTACAATAATTGTATTGTCTTTATCAATAGTGATTTTCTCTGCTGACCCTAATTCTGATATAGAAGTGTTTTCTAGTTTTAAACCAGTCTCTTGAGAAATAACTTGGCCCCCGGTGAGAATAGCAATGTCTTGTAGCATAGCCTTTCTTCTATCCCCAAAACCTGGCGCTTTTACTGCAGCAATTTTTAGAGAACCTCTAATTTTATTTACCACCAGAGTAGCTAAAGCCTCTCCATCAACATCTTCAGCAATAATTAGAAGTGGTCTGCCAGACTGAGCTGTTTGCTCAAGTACAGGAAGAAGATCCTTCATGTTACTAACCTTACTATCGTGAATTAAAATGTATGGATTCTCCAACTCCGTTTCCATTTTCTCGGGGTTAGTTACGAAGTATGGGCTTAGGTAACCTCTATCAAATTGCATTCCCTCAACAGTTGTTACCGTCGTCTCCGTACCCTTTGCTTCTTCAACTGTAATAACACCTTCGTTACCAACAGTTAACATTGCCTTTGCAATTAAAGCACCGATTTCCACATCGTTATTAGCTGAAATAGTAGCAACTTGTTCTATTAGGGAATTGTCAGAACCTACTTCCTGGCTCATGTTCTTAAGCTCTGCAACTATAGCCGCAGATGCTTTGTCCATTCCGCGCTTTAGATCCATGGGGTTAGCTCCAGAAGCCACATTACGCATTCCTTCAGTAATTAATGCCTGTGCAAGAACCGTCGCAGTGGTTGTACCATCACCTGCAACATCAGCGGTCTTACTAGCCACCTCTTTCACCATTTGGGCTCCCATATTCTGAACAGGATCCTTTAGTTCAATTTCTTTTGCAACAGTTACACCGTCTTTAGTAACACTCGGTGCACCGAATTTCCTGTCAATCACAACATTTCGTCCCTTAGGACCTAATGTTACTTTAACAGCATTAGCAAGTGCATCAACACCCGCTTTTAAAGCAGCTCTTGCTTCTATATCAAATTTAATATCCTTAGCCATATCTATTATTTATACTATTGCTAAAATGTCCGATTCTCTCATAATCATATAATCCGTTCCCTCTAACTGAAGGTCAGTTCCAGAGTATTTTCCATAAAGGACAGAATCACCCACCTTCACAGTTGTGGGCTCGTCTGGTTTACCTGGCCCTACAGCAACCACAGTACCTCGTTGAGGCTTTTCCTGAGCTGTATCTGGAATAATAATTCCACTCAATGTGGTTTCTTCTGCCGCAGCTGGTTCAATTAGAACTCTATCTGCAAGAGGGCGAATATTTACTGACATGATAATGTTTTCATATTTATAAAATGAATGGTCTAATTCTGTACCAAACCATAACTGTGCAACAATAAGTCACGCACTGAAATTACAACTTGAAAAAAGAGTTTTTTAATTCTCCCCTTCAACAATAGGCTCAGCGGCTGGATCTGAAGCTGGTTCAGTTGCTGGTTCAGTTGCTGGTTCAGTTGCAAGATCGACTGCAGGGGTTGATTGTAAATCATTTTGAATACCAGAAGTAATATCTGATTCATTAACACCTGTTTCTATCGATGAATTGCCATTCATGATTCCAGCAAACAAGCAAGAAACAAATAAAGCAACAACTAGATACCAAGTGCTTTTCTCTAGAAAATCAGTTGTTCGTTGTACTCCACCCATTTGTGCTCCACCGGTAAAACCTGCGGCTAATCCACCACCTTTAGGGTTTTGGACTAGAATAACTGCTCCTAAAAGGAAGCAAATGATTAAAATAACTGTGGTTAATAACATGTATATTATAGATTCTTATTTTTTACTTAGCTTTTTAAGCTGGGCTGCAAAATAAACACTTTTATCAGGGTATTGCAAAGCTAACATCTTAAAAGCTTTCCTGGCGCGACCCATTTGTCCCTGTTTTGCATACAATTTAGCCATTGTTTCTGTGACCAAACTCGGGTCCTCAGCAAGCCCTTTGTTCGCCCATTCAATTGATGGAGAATCGATATCTCGAAGTGTCCCTATTGTGGGTTTGTTAATTTTTAAGAAGGAATCAATAATCGCTGTAGCACCTCGTTCTACTTGATGTTCAGCAAGACCACCCGTTCCGAAATCTGTTTCTCTCGCTCGTTCAGAAAGCCACTTTCCGAATAAGGAATTAGGCGCCGCAACCTCAATTATTTCAGGTTCCTCACCCTCAATATTTGAGCTGTTTACGAGGTTCTTTTCATTCTCTAAATTAGATGATATTTTTTTTATTAAATTTTCTTCTGAGCTCGAACTTTCTATCAAATTATCCATTTCAGCCTCAATTGAGGACGAAATAGCTTCCACAACATCTTCCCGGAGAGATGTTTCTTCGATATTTAAGTCAGAATCATCTGGTTTATCAGAATGCCAAATCAAATCTACAAGCTCATCTTCACTCACCTCATCTGACAATTCTATCGCCTTATGAATTTCTCGCGCTTGAACTCTAAAAGATTCAGCAAACATTACATCGAATAATGCTTTTCTAGAAGTGCAATGTGCAGCTGCAGATAAGAGGTCTTTCCTTTGATCAAGATGTCCCGCCTCTTTAGAGGCTTTTGCAAGGAGCATTCTGAATGGTCCACTGTAAGGATATTGCTCAACAAGCTGAACTAACTCCTCTCGCACCTCTGCAAGACTCTCATCTTTGAGTTCAATTAATCCGTTGAGTTTACTAATATTCATTTCTCTTCAAATATCACCAATTTCCAAGACTAGCGTTAAAAATATCCTGAGATAATAGAACTCCTATCTCCTTTACTATTTCATCCTCCATAGAAAACACATCTTGTGTGCTGGGTATATCTACAAATCTGTTGAAGTTTCTTTGGAAACTTAGATTATCATCTATTGAATTTTTATAGACAACATCCACGGTAATTGTAATGCGGTTTGCACCAGCAGTTTCATCGCCTTGAACATTAATTGGCTGAACTACCCACCCCACAACCTTTGCTTCAAATTTCAATTCACCGTTCGAACTTTCAAGCCTGAGGGTTGATTGTTTTTGGACTCTTTCGATTAGAGCCTCGGTAAGAGCTTGAGCCGAAGTAGCTGAGACAAGTGGGTGAATCGCTTCGAAGGATTTTACGGAAAATGTTGTTGCACCAGAAGTGGCAGCACCATAAGGGGAGTAAGCCCCACATGTGGATAGTAACACACACGTAAATATCAATGTGAACATCCTCATTTTAGATCGTATTCCTTGATTTTACGGTAGAGCGTTCTTTCTGAAATACCAAGTTCAGCAGCCGCGAATTTCCTTTTGTTCTTATGCTTATCCAGTGCCCTTTTAATCAATTCTCGTTCTGAATCTATCAATGAAAGACTGGGTTGTATCTCTACGACAGTCGAAGATTCTTCCTTCCTCAATACTACTGGGAAAGAACCCGACGAGGTGTTTTGTTCAGAGTTATCGAAAACCCTTTTTACTAACTCCTCATCATCAGAATTGAGTTGTCCACCACTTTCAATCACCCCTAAAACTAAAGTCTTTAAATCATTTAACTCACCTTTCATCTCAAAGAGAACCTTGTAAAGCATCTCGCGCTCGTTTTGGCCTGAATCACCATCTTCAAACCCATCTTCTCCACTTGTAATTCTAGCTGGAAGTTGAGATCGAGATGTCTCAGGTAAATATCCCAGTAAAGTATCAGAATTTATTCTTCTCTCTGTTTCTAAAACTGACATTTGCTCAGTAATGTGCTTAAGCTGTCTGATATTACCCGGCCAAGGATAATTCTGAATAATATCTATCGCATCAGGTGACAATGAAAGTGGAGGCATTCTATGCTTCTCACTGAAATCTGTAGTAAACTTTCTGAAGAGCAAATGAACATCGTCTGATCTACTTCTAAGGGGAGGCATAATAATGGGAACTTGATTAAGCCTGTAATATAAGTCTTCCCTAAATTTTCCCTTTTTAAAAGCCTCCTCAAAATTTACATTTGTTGCAGCCACTACCCTCACATCAGTTGTCTGAGGGATGGACGACCCCACCTTCATAAATTCACCCGACTCGAGTACTCTAAGCAACCTAACTTGTGTCGTTACGGGCAATTCAGCGACTTCGTCAAGAAATATAGTCCCACCATCTGCTTCCTCGAAATAACCCTTCCTCGATTCTGTTGCTCCGGTGAAAGATCCTTTTACGTGACCGAACAACTCTGAATCAATAGTTCCTTCAGGTATAGCTCCACAATTAACGGCTATGTACTTCCCGTGTTTTCGTTGACTAAACTGATGTACAATCCGTGGCATAACTTCCTTTCCTGTACCGCTTTCTCCAAGAATCAAAACAGAAAGATCCGTTGGAGCAACTTGAACTGCAACAAACAATGCCCTGTCTAATGTGGGACAGTTTCCTATCACCCCGAACCTTTGTTTTACAGCTGCCGTATTCATGCGTCAGCTTTGTCAGTAGTTAATTCTCCTCTCAATGTAACGGTGGTACAACTAGTTGCTCTCACATTAACGTAATCACAAGGATGAACATTTTCTTTAGGAAAAACAATGACCGAATTGTGAGTCGTGCGTCCATAGTATTCTTCCGGGTTTTTTTTACTCGGCCCTTCAACTAAAACCCTGTAAACCTTCCCCACTAATGCTTCTGTAATGAACGAGGCATACCCTCTTTGAAGCTTTATTATCTCGGTGAGCCTAGCGGATTTTACTTCCTCTGGAACATCGTCTTCAAACTTTCTTTCAGCTAAAGTTCTAGGCCTCTCGCTATACTTAAAGTGGTATGCCATAATGAACCCCACTTCTTTCAATAAAGTCAGCGTTTCAGAATGTTCCTCTTCAGTCTCACCACAAAACCCAGTTATAATATCAGTAGACAATTCACATCCGGGTAAAATATTCTTAATCGCTGCAATTCTATCCAAGTACCATTCCCTAGTATAACCTCTATTCATCCTTTTCAGAACAGAACTAGCTCCAGATTGAACGGGAAGGTGAATGTATTTACATATATTCTCATGCCTAGACATAGCATGGAGAACATCGTCGACCATGTCTTTGGGGTGGCTGGTAGAGAATCTAACCCTAAGGTCGGGATTAACTTTAGCAACCATTTCTAGTAATTCAGCGAAGCGCACCACCGGCAATTTAGTGTCCTTGATGTTGCCCTTAATATCTAAATTCCATTTGTAGGAATCTACGTTTTGGCCTAAAAGAGTAACCTCCCTATAGCCTTTATCGAATAAATCGTGAGCTTCTGCCACGATACTATGCGGATCACGACTCCTCTCACGGCCACGAGTAAACGGCACAACACAGAAAGAGCACATGTTATCACAACCTCGCATTATGCTTATGAAAGCTGTTACGCCAGATGAATCAAGCCTAATAGGGCTTATTTCAGCATATGTTTCCTCACGAGAAAGAAGTACGTTTACCGATTTCTGACCACCCTCAACCTGTTCTATTAAATTCGGCAAATCTCTGTAGGCATCTGGTCCCACAACAAGGTCTACAAGCTTTTCCTGCTCTAACAAACTCTCCTTGAGGCGTTCAGCCATACAGCCGAGCATCCCCACAACTAGTTTTCGGTTTTTTCTTTTATACTGCTTGAACTCATTTAACCTGTTCCGAACTCTATCCTCAGCCTTTTCTCTGATGGAGCAAGTATTAACTAAAATCAAATCGGCTTCCTTTTCGTCTTTAGTAGTAGAGTAGCCTACTTCACTTAAGATCGAAGCAATAATCTCAGAGTCTGAGAAGTTCATTGCACAACCGTAACTCTCCAAATATAGCTTTTTACTTGAAGTTGGGGCGTCAACTAAGAGGGCTTCGCCCTGACGTGACTCATCGATGGTTTTATCTCCTTCTCTCATAATTATTCGACGCAAAGGTATGGAGAGTTATTAGCACTGACAAATTGTCACCCCTAAAGGGGTAACATTAAAAATAAAAAAAGTTCTTGTAATAAGGTGTCGATAATAAATAATTTTTAGTTTCTTTGCCTCCGAAATTCATTCCCATGTCGAAAAATCTAGTCATAGTCGAGTCACCTGCAAAGGCAAAAACAATTGAAGGATACCTCGGTAAGGACTTCGTTGTGAAATCTAGCTTTGGTCACATAAGAGATCTAAAGAAAGGAGATAAAGCAATTGACATCGATAATGAATTCGCGCCCCAGTACGAGATAAGCGCTGATAAGAAAAAGGTCATAGCCGATTTAAAGAAGGCAATGAAGGGGACAGAAATGGTTTGGTTAGCCACTGATGAGGATAGAGAGGGAGAGGCTATTTCATGGCACTTGGTGGAAGCTTTAGGCTTGAAACCTGAGAACACGAAGCGAATAGTTTTTCACGAAATCACTAAACCTGCAATTCTTAAAGCGATAGAAAACCCACGCGAAGTGGATATCAATCTTGTAAACGCACAACAAGCACGAAGAGTTCTTGATAGACTTGTGGGATTCAACTTAAGTCCTGTTTTATGGAAAAAAGTTAAGCCAGGGCTAAGTGCTGGACGTGTACAAAGTGTGGGTGTTAGAATAGTTGTAGAGAGGGAGAAGGAGATTGAAGCACATGTATCTTCATCAAAATTCAGAGTTGTAGGGGAATTTAAAACAAGCAACGGGAAGATTGTAAAAGCTGAATGTAAAACACGTTTTGAGACAGAACCTGAAGCAAAAGCTTTTCTTGACAAGTGCAACGGATCATCTCACTCTGTCAGCTCGCTAGAAACAAAACCAGGTCTTAAAAAACCTACCGCACCATTTACAACTTCGACTATTCAGCAGGAAGCATCTAGGAAACTAGGATTCTCTGTCTCTCGAACTATGAGTGCAGCCCAAAAGCTATACGAAGCTGGACTAATCACATACATGCGTACTGACTCTGTCACCATGAGCGAACTTGCACTTGAAGGAGCAGCATCTTACATCTCTTCTAAATACGGTCCTGAGTATTCTGAGAGAAGAGTTTATCAAAATAAAACGAAAGGAGCACAGGAAGCTCACGAAGCAATTAGACCCACTGACTTCTCAATAAGCACTCACAATGGAAGGGTTGATGAAGAAAAACTTTATGGGCTGATTTGGAAGAGAGCTATTTCTTCTCAAATGGCGAATGCTAGACTTGAAAAAACCACTGTTAAAATAGATGTTTCTAATAGTAACGAAGTATTCACAGCTAGAGGCGAGGTGATTACTTTTGAAGGTTTTTTAAAAGTATATCTTGAGGGTACGGATGATGAAAACGAAGAGGATACAAAAGGTTTATTAGCTCCTATGACTCAAGGTGAAGTCATGCAAAGAGAAGCTATAGTTGCAACACAACGATTTACAAATCACCCACCTCGTTATACTGAAGCTAGTTTAGTAAAAAAACTGGAAGAGCTTGGTGTAGGGCGACCATCTACATATGCATCTACAATCAATACTATCCAGAAACGTAGATATGTAGAGATGCCAGACAGGGAAGGATCTCTTCGGGATTACTCAGTTTTGACTCTCGAGGGAAACGATATAGAATCTGTAGTTCAGACTGAGAACACAGGAGCTGAACGAAATAAGCTTGCCCCAACAGATATCGGGTACGTGGTCAATGATTTCTTAATAGAGCACTTTGGAGAAGTTCTAGACTACCACTTTACAGCCGGGGTTGAAGAGCAATTCGATATCATATCTCAAGGACAACAAAACTGGACCGATATGATAAAGGAGTTCTACTCTCCTTTTAAGGATAAAGTTGATAAAACAACTGAAATTGCAGATCGTGCTGACGGAGAGCGAATACTGGGTAATGACCCAGAAACCGGAAGACAAATACTAGTTAGAATTGGCAAGTTTGGACCTATGGCCCAGTTAGGAGCATCGGGTGAAGAAGATCAGAAATTTTCATCCCTACAAGATGGACAATCAATAAGATCTGTTACACTTGATGACGCATTATTACTATTCAAACTACCTAGAGACCTTGGAGAATTCGAAGGAAAAGTGGTGAAAACAAGCATTGGTAGGTTTGGGCCGTACGTAGCTCACAACTCGAAATTCGTGAGTATCAAAAAGGATAGTGATGATAACCCATACACACTCGAACTACCTCGTGCAATAGAAATTATTGAAGCTAAAAGAGCAGCTGATTCAGCGGCTCTCCTTAGAGTTTTTGAAGAAGATGAAGAGATTAAAATTATTGAGGGGCGATGGGGGCCGTTCATTAAGGCTGGTAAGAAAAACGTAAAAATCCCCAAAGGTGAAGAGTGGGAAAGCATCGATTTCTCTCGAGCTCAAGAATTGATCGTAGAGCACGACAACCGACCTCCAAGTAAGAGGAAGGGTGGGAAAGGAAGGCGGAAATAACAATTCAGTGTGGACTGTATTTTAAAACCGATGTAAAATCA
>Ga0114994_10000625_pt1 | contig 24212 bp, 14 predicted proteins | sample ArcticOcean_MG_C_9_FD_87043 | JGI IMG/M metagenome (GOLD analysis project Ga0114994, IMG submission 87043) | Marine microbial communities from western Arctic Ocean - ArcticOcean_MG_CB2_152 | ecosystem: Environmental > Aquatic > Marine > Oceanic | place: Arctic Ocean: Canada Basin | collected...
ATAATATCACATACACATATGAACCACCTCTAGATTATCTCGATTATGTTGGGTTGAATGAATGGTTTCACATTGCATACACTAGTGACGGCTCCACAATAAGATTGTATATCAAGGGAGATCTGATAGGCTCTACTGATATAAATTCTGGTAGTATCACGAGTGACAGGTATGGTTTTAGAGTTGGTAATTCATTTGACACAGCTTACTCACATGAAAGCTGGGGTTTAGTTGGTTATATGAACGACTTGAGGCTTCTAACTGGCCAGCGTATAGATATATGCCCGGATTGGCAAACAGCAGACATGTGTGAAGGTTATGAAGACACACAACAAGAGGTAGCTGTGATAATACAATGACAACAATACACACACAACCTATTGATGATGATATAGGATCAATCACTCAGATCGACGGAGAATGTTATGTCAACTCTCTTCCGGAGATTCTGTTCCTGATAAGATGTTGATTGATAACAGTGTTGTTGCTTCAAAAGATTACACATCACCTACATGTAATCGAGTACAAATTCTAGATGATGCACAGCAAGAAACTGGTGGTATTAATCCAGTCATCACACCTGTTCAATTGACAGCAAGTGACATCTCAACCGGTAATATAGAACGAGTCACTGGCAAGTATGGTCTAGATGGTTGTAATTTTGGTGATTACAGATGTATAGATATACCAGATAACAATTGCTCGTTCAATATATGTAGATGTAAATATGGCGCGTGGTTACAATTGGAGCTCAAAAGTCCAATTATAGGTATAGACTACGCTGACTGGACTTGTAAAACAAACTCCAGTGGTAGTCGATCTCTTTCTGTTAGAGCTGATGGTATCTGGTATACATTGACTGGTAATTCAATTCTTAACAGAGCCGGGTGGACTGGAATGGGTGTACAAACACAGTGGATTGATTTCACATCCGGTTTAGTGTTCAACCACGACGCTCGTCATTATGAACCGAGGATTTTAATGCAGAGTCTACCAAATAACGGCTCAGTCACAATAAACCATGGTAACGATGGTATTATATCAATTCCATCATACCTACCACCTGCTAGCTTTTGGTCTAGAGCTCGAATCGATGCAATTCGAATGAATTATGGTTTCTACACCACCGGTAATGGAGGTCCAACTTTCAGTATATATCAAGTAAACTTAAAGAAAGACGGTATCAGAAAACCGATCATGTACAAACCAGCAATAATAGCATTTAGTGATTATGATAACCAATGACAAATAACCTAAAATTACTCAGATGACTGATAATATATACTTAAACCCGGATTGGAACATGAAATATGGTGATAGTGTTCATCATCAAGGTGAATGTTACATAAAAACTGACCGGACAGGTGAGATGACTCACTTCAACGACTCAAAACTAGTACCATTTAAGCTGATAGATCATTCTTGCAATTGCGCACCTGGTGGATTCAATGCATGTAACATGACAGACAATATGAGCATGTTTGGAGTTGATCATGGATTAACCGGTAAGTTCAAAACTGACTTTAATACATATTCAATAACCAGTGATGATGTGTGTAGCATATCAGCGAACACCAACACCCTAGGACCCACACAAAACAAATTTACAACACCAACATCATACCTATACATGACCTGGATCAAACCGAAATCTGACATTTCATCTGGTTCAAGTGAGATAAATATACTCAATCATTCTCTCAAATCTGGATTGAATCGATTTGGGGTCATTATATCTATATCATCTGATGACACTAACAATGATGGTTCACTATCAGTACTGATGGGCAACGGAGACACTATTCGTGGTTGGTCTGTATATAAAACAAGTCACAGTAACTGGCTGAGTGACACATGGTATCATGTGTCAGTGCTTCAGACTGATACTAAGCTGGATATATACTTAAACAACAACCGATTGTTATCGACATCGACGATTTCTATGAAACCTGCGATTGATACTGACATGTTCCTCAATCACGGTGATATATCACCAATACCCATACACATCAACTCAGTTGTATTATACAATCACCTGCCTATATCTGGAGTGACTCGATTGATCGATGATCATCACAAATCTATAACCATATGACAGATGAAATAATATTCATAAAGGATATACCCCTTGGTCTCAAGCCTGGTGAGGTGTTGATAGTTGACGGTAGTCCATATATATACACCGGAAAACGTGGATTTACTGATTACACTCCAATCGCACCAGTATCAGCAGTAGATACATGCGCAGCAGCATCAGAGATTCTAGGTCTTAATCCACCATCATCTGTAACACCACCAGTCAAAGATTACTGCAAGTCAGTTGAAATACCAGTTGATGATGACTTGATATACATCACACCATATGAAGAGATATCTAAAGGTTCAAAGATATTTATAAATGGTAGAGGTTATGTCAAGACAGGAGATACAGGCACCGTCACACATATACTATCAGCCATGCCTCTAACTGCATATCCCAATGATATATGTAATTGATAATAGACATCCGCAGGATCTGGTCAGTCTTGCATGCAACTGAATAAATAATATATATAATATGAAAAAGATAAGAACAAGCTTCAGTCAATTCGTGAGAGAGAAGGTAATACAAGGTGTATCGAAGCTATGGCCTGAACCAACAAACGTACCTATAGATAACTTGATGTCAGAGGTTAGCGATTACACTGGTGTTGTAGAATATCAAGAGGAAACCCGTATTGAGAGTGGATTACCATCTGGTAATTTCTACAATCAAGGACCCATGGGTTATGGTGCACCGCCTGTAGGACCCGGTACTGAGCCTTATGTATCATACTTATCCAACAAAACCCTCAACACAGCCACCGGAGTTGACGGTATATACACTGGAGACCCGACCATCACACCCTCAATATCACTAGAATCTATAGATTATACCGGATTTGGTGTGACTTTCGCGATTGGTCAAGCATCACAATACAAATTTACCAATGGATCACAATTAGATGTAGCAGCATCCCCCGGTAAGCATACATTGATCAAGGTCGCCGGGCTAGCTAGTGATGTATCATACACTAGTGACAGCTGGTCATCAAATTCCGCAGATCATCTAGAGTTTATATATGAAACAACTAGTAGCAACAGCTTCAAACTATATATACAACGCAACAACACTATAGTATCACTAGAAGAGTCATTCAATCACTTTTCCGATTCATATGGTCGGTTGCTGGCTGTTCATTTTTTATTGAATGCTGATGGTACTGGTGAGTTTCGTGTAGATAACTCAAAAATCAATTTCAATATCGAGCACATAGTTACTTCTTCCGGTGGAAACTACAACATGCCGGATTCTGGTGTGTTAGGAGCCAAGATATCAGGAATGACACCATACTTCACTTCACCTCTATTCGGAATGACCGGTCCAATTAGTAGGATCACGAATATAGCTGTCAATGATAACAAAGATGAAGAGAACCTAGGTCATACAGGTTTACCACCATTCATATGCGGTGTACCATGCTCTCCTATCAGAAAAGCGGAGGCAGTCACCAACCCAGACTGGGAGTTTCCTAGTCTTGTTCATGCTAGTACAGGTGGTTGGTCGTCATTCTCAGAGACTAGCCCATTGGTAACATATGGTTTGTCTGCTGTTATGGATAATCAGACATTTGACACCCGAGGAGTGGCCGTCAGTGCCCTGAATAAAGATCTTGACATACACCTATCACAGCAATCCATATTAAACAGACTGAACGGTGCTAATGTAGAGACACAAATAGAAGCATTAAATTTTAAGGCTTATAATGCTGCTACATTCAACAATAGTGATCTTGCTATAAAGATTCACGACACAACCAACACATGGGCAACTGACTGGACTGTGTTTCCAGGTCTGTATACTGACCCTGAGATCGACAGTCATGTGACATTCTTCAACAAGACACAATCTGGAGCGACAGACACCTTCGAGATAGAAGATTTCAAGCAGGATCTAGTGATTAAGCTGAGAGCTCAGCAAGGTACAGGAAATGCTGCAGAAATAGAAGCCGGTGATCCTTTGTCTGGAGCAGTTGGTCAGTTGGTGTTAGTTAATGAATTTTCAAACCAGACTGTGAACGATAACATTATCGAATCAACCATCGGATTGGATTTAACCACAGCGGACACATTGCAATTCGACCCCGGTGCGTCAGGTGATGGGTTGTACACTTTTAATCATTCAGCATCTCGATATGTTGAAATTCCAGCTGATGTATTCTCAATGGAGTCATTCACAATACAGTTATGCCTCAAGAGAGTCAACACTTTCACTGAGAATCATGTGATAATCTTAGATGGTTCTGATACATTGTCAGCATCAATACAAAGAAACACTGGATCAACTGGATTTAACATCAGCTGCACACTGAACGAATGGAGAATGACTTCAGTAATATACAACTTCGCTAGTGATCAAGAGATCAACGATCTGTTTCCTCAGGATGTATGGACTCACATGACGATCGCCAAACCTAGTGGTGGTCACATGATGATATACTTGAATGGTGAGCAATTGAATCCTACTATGGGTCGATCGTTGTTCCCGGTGTTGCCAGATCTACCGATAAATTATGACACCGTGATGAACAAGCCAATCCGATTGGGATCCAGTCAGACAGACCCAACTTCACAACCATTTCCTGGTATCATCGACACTCTCAGAATATACAACGGCGTGAACGCCCCGGAGACATCCGATTGTGGTCCACCGATACCAACTCCTACTACTTCTGCAATAGTTCCAACACCGACTCCACCCTCAGATCCTGCACCATGCCTGGTAGATGCAAGAGTCAGAGGGCTTGGACAGTTCATATCCACCAATGGTGGCTTTGCTATATATGGATTCCCGGATTACGCCACTGGTCAGCAATGGGTGGATCTATTGAACACACCTCATGCTACAAGATCTGGTTACTCACAAGACGTCATCGTTGATTCTGAGACCATTTGGTGTGAGCTCAACAATTGGAAGCTCTACAATGGATCCTACAATGGTTTAGCCTCATATATAAGTGTTGATTCATGGAGCAAGGCATCCAGACAGTATGATAGAGATGGAGATGGGGCAGCTCATTCGAATGATTCAATAATTGAGATAGTAGATTGTATGCTACCCACTCCTACTCCTACACCAACAAGCACTTTCACAGCCTGTCACTCCACTAGTGTGGTGTCAACTTCAGCATATGCAATCGGAGATGAATATGAGGTGAATGGCGCGGCGGCTGGTTCGGCTTTCAACGGAAACCTTTCCGGTACCGGTGGGGCGGATGCATGGTATGCGTATGACCCAGTGAATCAAGTGTATACTACCACAGGTACAATGGGTCAATCGTTTCCAAACCCACATATAATAACAAAATACAGAATATATCCATGGAATCATGCGGATAGAATGAATGATCCAGTGGATTGGACTTTTGAAGCATCTGATGACAATTTCACCACAACAGTTACACTGGACACACAAAATGGAGCTGAGTTCTACCTTCATGAAGGTTGGAGAGATTTTAATTTAAACAACATCACTGCATATTCCCAATATCGGTTGAACATAACTGCTAATCGTACTGATCCAACTTATCTAGTCATACAAGAACTCGAATTCATAGGTTGTGATGAGATAAACACCGCGACAGCCACACCAACACCCACACCCACTTTGACGGCCACTCCGACAAACACAATGACAGCATCACCTGCACCACCATCAGCTTGTGAGGTTGACATCAAATATGAGTGGTTGCTTGATGATGGTGTCACATATGAGACAAGATACGACAAGATATCACCTTACACTAAGTTAAATTCACTCTCTGATGGTCCTACTGTTCATACAGCTGCTGAGACACCAGTCTCAGTCGCTACATATTATCATAACAATGGTGGTAGGGTTGAGTTTGAAGTTGATGCCGATAAGAATGTGACTGCAGTCAAAATGTATAATCAATCTAACAATCTCAAACAATACGAATCAACTGGTCCATTCGATCAATACTCAGCCTATCTAGATCTCAACTTCGACTCAACATACTATCTTCCAGCTGGTGGTTACGGGTATGCTATAGATTTCCAGTATGGTGATATATATCAGGTGCGATACACAAATAACGTTTCCGCCGCAGTCGCGAAGCGATGGTTCTTCAATCAGACACAAATAAAAGATGTGAAGATTTTATCCGGAGGGGCAGAACACTCCACATCATTACAAACCATCAGCAAGACAATCACTCCAGGAACTCCTGACACCGCGCAGGTGACTGCTGAGATCCTAATACCAGATCAATTCATATGTGATCCATCAGCTCCTGCCCCAATTGAAGATGCTTGTGAGGTTGACATCAAATATGAGTGGTTGCTTGATGATGGTATAGAATACGAGACAAGATACGACAAGATATCACCTTACACTGATACACCTCAGTTCTCTGATGGTCCTACTGTTCATACAGCTGCTGAGATACCAGTCATATTACAAAAAGACCACGGATACCCTAGGTTGTTGAATGGCTCATTCTTGTCCAACGGACACTCATATATTTTTGATGCTAATCGAAATGTAACCAACCTAATAGTCCATAATAGGTATGGAGCTGCTTACGATTACAATCTCGCCAATATGGATGGTCCGTATGATCAATACTCACCTTATCTTGATCTCAACTTTGCAACAACCCATTACATGAACCCCGGTAATCCCCAAGGTCATGTGGTATCATTTCAGAATGGTGATATACATCGAATATACTGGTCTAGAACTAGTGATAGTCAGTCTTCATTATTGACTTACATCTTCAATCAGACACAAATAAAAGATGTGAAGATTTTAACAGGAGGTGTAGAACATTCCACATCATTACAAACCATCAGCAAGACAATCACTCCAGGAACTCCTGACACCGCACAAGTGACCGCTGAGATTCGTATACCATCACATTTCGTGTGTGACCCACCAACTGCTTGTGGTGATGCAGCGTATTACTCTGTAGATAGTGTGAATCCAAGCACTTATACTGTGACGGACTTGCCTATAGAACATGTTCAAGCTTCAATACCAGTGGGTGCTTACACCGGTTGGCATGGCTCGGCACCAGCTGCACCGAGCTCGTATTATGTGCAGTATATCGCGGGGTCCTGGCGATACACTCAATTCAATTATAAAATGGATAGTGAACAAAGCCTACCACATCAAGTCCAAAATCCATTCGATTATGAACTTCTCAACGGTGAACACATTTACAAATTTTACATCGATGTGGTCAGTGGGAATCAAAACGCTTACGGTCGATGGAGATTGAAATCAAATCAAACTTTAGTCACAGATCCTACCAATCTTGAAGTCAGCATAGAGACCTGGACGTCTGATCAACCTGTCAAGTGGAAACAAAACTGGGTGGTGCATCCTACCAGCAGTGATGTCAGAATTGTATACTACGCTGATTCAACACTTGCTGCTGGTCAATCATCTGCCTGGACAAACATGACCCGTGCGACTGATGAGGATGGTAACCACAATCCTTGCTGATGACCACAGAATACATAGGACTCAGCACACAAGAATTCCCTGAATATATGTACTTCGATGGAGCATGCTACAGATTACTCAGTGAAGATCGTCGAACAAACAGCGGTTATGTGGTTGACAAGACCAGATTAGAATCATTTGACAGTTGTGAGGACTGCAACACCTCCAACCCGCTGAACACCATGTATGTTACTTATGAATAGACAACTAGCGACTGATTACATCAATGACAACTTCACACATCACTCTGATGTGTATAATGTTGATTCCATGTACATATCAGAGAAGATGACAGACGGCAAACCAACAGGTAAGCTGGCCATAGTGTACACTGTGCGTGATAAAATATCCATCAACGACATATCAACAGACAACATGATTCCTGAATCAGTCAACATTGATGGTGTTGATGTATTCACAGATGTAGTCGAGCAGGACATTGATTATCAATTTGAGGGATCATGCCATGATATAAATGATCAAACTGGTGCTCAAATAATATCTAGAAACCGGAGACTAGGCACACTAGGAGGTCAGTATGATATAACTCGTCGAACCGGCATGAGTTGCATGAATTTGACACACTCCATCAATTACAAGAACACACATTCTGCATCTCAGATGTTCAACGGTATAAAAATCGGTACTATGGGCTGCTTCGCAGTTGATGAACAAGACGGTAAGCTGGTGATACTCAGCAACAATCATGTATTAACACCAGATTTTATGTCAGCGGATGAACAAGGTAACAATCCGATGAACTACAGAGATAACGTTATAGTCACACCAGCAGACGACCAGACTATATCTGGTACATATGTGACTCCTGGTTACATGACAACACAAGAGAGGACGATAGTGGATGACGTTGAGTACAAGCTTGGAGAAGTCAAGAGATCATATCCTTTGTACAGATTAAACAATGAAATTGATGCTGCGATTTGCTCCACTACAATTGACTATACAAACACATCCACCACCAAGATGGCAATCAAGGCAAACCTAGGTAATTCTGACACCAGAGGAAATTCATGGATTCCAGTGGGTATGAACATTGATTACAACATGAGATGGGCCACTTCCAATGAGATTGACTCATTAGCAGTAGACCAGTCTAGCATGCTGTTCAAGAGTGGTTGGGCAACTGGTAGTGTAGGATCACCTGGTATGGATTCAAACAAAGATTGTGAGATGTATCTGAGTGCCGCGGCATTCACTGGGTTTGTGTCTGGTAAACAATTTAAGAATGTCATTCAATACAAAGGAAGACTTGGATTAGATCCGAGTTCTGGTGGAGACAGTGGTTCTCCATTGTGTGCGCTCATCGACGGAACTTGGAAGTTGATAGGTATTCATTTTGCTGGTGGTAGAGATCGTAAGACTGGAGAACACCACGCACTGGCTTGTAGAATCGACAAGATATCACAAAGACTGAAGATAAAGTGGTGGGATGGGATTAATGCTTATAAAAAATCTATCAACAATTTCAGCAACACAGTCAATCCGACATATGCTACTATAGCTGGTCATCAGCGATCACCCACGATGGTGATAGATGGTAAGACATATTATCAAGTAGGTAGAACTGACAGTACTCAAACCCACACACTAGTGGATGATAGTACTACACACGCTACTAAGATCGATTAGCTCTCAACCCGCTCCGATCGATCATAATGATCAAATCGATCATGATTGATAGGACTCGCTAATAGAATAGCGCCATGCAGATCCTCATTTATAGTCAATTGAAACATATGACTCATCCATGTTTGCTCATGCGGGTGATCCCATGAGGTGTCTATGAACATCTTCTTGTTACCGGGTTTGGATAATATCTGAGGCCAGTTACTGTAATACACCTCACCGTCAATATAAGGTAACTCATCAACACACCCTATGTTGTTGAATTTAGTTTTAGGTGGATTTTTAGCCAATCCGGATCTTAGCAATCTAGGATGATCTGGCCAATGCTTCAACCGGAAATGACTTGGTACATTATACCAAGCCCACTGTGTGTTGTTGTCTCCATAGAATTCAGAGAAGCTCAATTTGATGAAATCGTAACCTTCTTGAATTATTATTTTCTGTATCTTATGATACAACCCAGGCACATAGCCAGGCATTCCCGTGCGACATGCAGAAAAACTTTCATCCTTCAACATCATGTCATCTTCCAGAAAAATATACAAATCAGCGTCTGATTGATCGAAGTGCTGAGCCACAAATTGACGACCTCCACATATACCTATATTATCTTTTTTAATTTCTGTGAAGTTGTACATCTTGCATATTCTTGTATACTCCGCGTCTGTGGATCTGTCAGTACTGTTGTTGACCACGAAATTGTCAGTTTGATCAATGAACCCAGGTTGCTTGTCATAGCTACGAATCAGAGCTTCGAACTGCTGAGGACTATTGTATGTAATAACATACAAACGTGTCTTTACATCTCGAAGATCTATATCCAGGGGATTTCTGTTGATTTTCAATGACGGTTTCTGCAAAACCACATCATTATTCTTAACATGCTCAAAGAAGTTGTTTATCAGACCATTATCCTCTATCATGAACCTATCATAATCATCCGGTTGCTGGTGTGACATTATGGTAAATACGCTCTCTTCAGTCCCCATGTATCCCTCATGTATAGACTGATTCAGCACACTGTAATAGTGTGCATTGGCTTCTCGTATATTATCTATATGTCCCCCAAAGAAACCACCTCTGCACACATAATCTACATGACCCACTTCGCAGAATTCATTCATACCCTCTCTACAAAAACCATGAATCTCTGTATTACCAGTGTAGGGGAACGAGACGAAGAAGAATTTCTGCAGATGATTAGTTATTTTGTCGAATATCTTATCATGCGTAAAGTAACCTTCATGTACGGTATTAGTGATACCTCCATCTATCCATGCGAAGTATTCAGTACCAAACGGATTCCATATGACTGCATCATTCAACATGAACATCTTGCTCATGACCATGGGGTTGTAGTATTCTAATGTAGCTTGAGTGCTGTTACTAAGCCAGTCTGCTTGACCCAACCAGCTGGCAGACTTTCTTATATCTTGAATACTGTCAAAACACTCAAGATTCTTAAAATCAGACAATTCTCTAATTCTTATATCAGTGATATCCTCCATCCCTTTCCGGTGTTCTTCTACCAAGCTAATATATTTAGACTCGATATACACTATCATAGGCACATCAGTCTTGAGCAATTTTATTAAATTGTCTGTATAGAATGAGAAAGGTCTCTTGAACCCATCACCAGCTTTATCACGAGACAGATCCCAAATACCGGTCACTATGGTCAGATTGTCGGCTGGTTTGCCAGCATCACTAACAACAGACACACTTTCAACCTCATTAACGTCAGTGATATCGAGTGGAGTTGCATGAATATCCTGACCTATCACTTGATGTTGATAACCGTTACTCGTTAACAATGACGTGATGTTACCTATATCTTCATCAGACAAGCAACACACCTCTAGTTTGATGTATTTAGGTTTATATTTTTTAAAGTTGAATTGTTTAAATATCTCCCAATCATGACCTTCAGCATCACATGCAAATATATCCATATGATGTATGTCATGCTTTTCCAGCAGTGTATCTAATGTTAGACATGGAACTGACAACCTCTCACTGTATTTCTCTACAGTCTCTCTATCTCCTTCAGACCCCAATCCATTTTTTGGTGGGTATACAGACGACATACCGTTGAAGCAACAGTGAACTAGATTGTCATCAACCACCTTTGGTGGTATTCTGATGAACTCAATCTCACCATTCTTGTCGCTTATGGCAGAGTTCTCAAATATTAGATTTGAATCCTTTGGCGCTTCATCATAACTCTCCACTAATCGTGTGTACATCTCAGGCATCGGCTCCACAAATAGACCACTCCATGAGAATAAATCAATATAACCTCTTATATCATCAAAAGACCTACCATCCATCGCGCCCACTTGCACTATAAATACCTCCTCTTGTTCACCTATCCCGCGTAATATACTATCAATATTCATACAAATAACTTATAAAATTCATCGACAATATCCAGGTCTTGAGTCCATTGATCATATAAATCACCACCCTCATAATACCATGAATTGAATAACTGCTGAGAGAACATGTCAGGTTGGTCGTTCACAACCGCAGTGTATATCTGCTCCTCATTAAACAGCAACCCATCATTAAGTATCATGTTCAGCTTATCTTCGAATAACCTGCAGAATTCTAAAACAACATGTCGCTTACCACCAAACAAACCACCTATCATATGAAAACCACCCAATGGTGCTCCTGATGTATATTTGTCACTCATTGATGACTGCCATTTTTTGACTGATTGATCGAAGCATATACAGTACATCTTGTCACCAGCGGTGGTGTTGATCTTATCTACCAACCTCTCATTAAATACTGAAAAGTTGAAGTATTGATCACAATATGAATCACCTGACAGGTCTCCAGCTAGATGAGGCGGGAAAAGACTGTTATGAGACAAACCAGCATCAATCCAGTAATGATACTCTTCATCAGAGTTGTTTATTGTTTCCTTGACCCATTGTGTCTTGTGATACATAATCTCATAACATCTGGAATTCTCTAGAGTGTTGGTTCGCTTGAGATCTTTGATCTGGTTGTATATAGGCAGACTTGCTAGCTCCTGGAAGTTCAATTGTATGAGATCTTGATCTAGAGTACCAAACGAATCTCGATGAACATCCGATGTGTATATAGACATAGGTGTCTTCATGTTCATTTGATTAGCTAGTGAACATAAATAGAAGTGCATTCTGGACGGTCTTCCATTGAACTCTGTATCATATAGATCATGATACATACATGTAGTGAATCGTGTATTCAATTTAAATTTTATATCAAAGACTACCAGTCACTTGATCACACCATCCGGCTGACTTACTATGAGGCCATACCAACCATTGCTTGGGTCGTGATTTACAATTGAACTCTCTCCATATCTTGAAGTACTTGTCCGGGTCATTTCTCATCCTCTTGATCTCGTGGTCATCTGCATCCTTACGAAATATTTCATCACCACTTTCATCTTTGAATGCAACACACCAAAAGTCATAATCATGTAGTGGGAGTTGCTCAAAACTAACATCAATACAATGTTTGAAGATGGTCATGCAACTATCCACAAACTCAGCATCCGGTACAGTTGGGTTTGGAGCTGGTTTTCGATCATTAGTGTGCTTCTGTACTCCTCTATTACCGAAACAAATACCAGCGTACTTCTCATAATCTCTGAGTGTTCGTTCTGATCCGAAGTCATACTTACCGAAGTCTATATCCTTCTTCATGCCATCCATTTCAAATAATTTTCTATTTCTGAGATGACTGGCGGAGTTTCGTGTTCCCCAATTTACAGTCTTGTCTTTACCGGTATGATCATCCCAATGTTTGGTCCTGCCTTTGCGGGTATACTCATGCCAGATTACTGGTCTGTGGGGATGAAAGAGATCGTAACCATGTGTGAATGCTCGAGCGGCTATCGATATCTCTTCTCCATGAAAGTAATACTCTGGATCATGTTGTACCTCTGTCGCGAATTTCCCCACTGAGAAGGCCATATGAGCTGAGTAGAATCTTGCTGGTATTGGCGCATGTTCACCTCTCCAGTTATCTATAGTAGAGGGCAGGAAGAATACTGCTCCTTCTGGTATGAATCTATCGAAATCCATCTTCCACGCCTCATTGATACGAGATTTAGGATCATCTTCTGGGTCGTATGATGGTGCATATGTTGTTAGTAGTGGCTTCTTGTGACCTTTGTCCTGGAGAAGCACTAACATATCTATGAGTGTGGTATCCCATCGGGGAGCGAAACGATGATGAGAGTCGAGCTGCAGCGTATAATCTTCATCCTTATACAACTGTTGAACTTGATTTCGAGCCCAGCATACACCCTTAGACTCTTTGTATGGTACATCCATTATTGTAAACCGATCATCATCTCTATAATCTACAGGATCATCGACTCCATCGTCAGACTCGCAGTACTGTCGACATATTCCGAATCTCAATCTAGTTGGATTCTCAGCGTTATTAATACAGTCATCGATAGTTTTGATCAACTCAGGATCTCTATATGATGCTATTTGAATAAATATAGTGTGGTTATTGTTTGACATATCGGTTTGGTGATATAAATAATTATAGCTAAATTCTATCGAAATCCACAATGAACCGCAAAATATATATAGAAAATCTTCTAAATGAATTAAAATATTTCAGTGACCGTAGTGTTGATGACACTATCCAAATGCCGTTTGATTTGGATCAAGTGAAGATCAAGCCAAACGACATCGTGAGTAGTACTAATATCAACAAGTCTCTCACCAAGTTATACTACAACTTGATGTACTTGATATCAAGCACTCAGATCGCCAGTAACATATCACCTCCTATAGAATTTTCACAAAAAGAACTATACACGACGATGAAAGAACGCGTTCGTGTATCAATGTACTGGGGATCCATTGGGACAGACAAGCCAGTGGATATAATCCATGTGAGAACACGATACGATGATAAGTTGACCAGTAAAAATCTTAAGTATATGTGCACTGTTGTAGCTAGTAAAGGTCGAATCGACATGATACCTAATGACCCGGATTATTATGGAGATAGCGCACCCTACAGCATGACCAACATCGGTCCACTAGAACTACTAGAGCGCGGATTTTGGTCTAGTGACCTAGTGTCTCATGACCGGTTAGATGTATTCACAAACATACTGTCGATGTGTATAGATACAGATGATCATATATATGTAATGGATGACCGGAGTTCCATAGGAAGAGGTCACATAATATACAAATATGATGTCAAAGGTCTCACCAATCGTGATCTGTCTCTTATTAGAGAAAATGGTAGATTAGGGCGAAAATTGATACACACTCTTGGATCAACCACTACTGGTACAGCCACCAGTAGAATGTCATTTCATAATCCTCTGCGTATATTTTACCATCAAGATCATATATATGTACTTGATTCAGTGCAAGATGATCTCGTTATTAAGGTGTATAACACAAATTTATCCTGGGTGTCAAGCCATATGATAAGCGATCATTCATCTGAATCTAAAATACAAGATGTATCACCATATATTGATGGGTTTATATCTGTAACTGCAGACAATAAGTACACGCTATATGATGATGAATTTAATACAATCAGTGAAATCACTACAAGCTTGGTACCAGAGGTTAGATTGACACCTCAATACACCACCGGTCTATATGGACAGAAGATCATGGTGACAGATTCAGACGGTGAACCGGTTTTCACACGCGAAGAAATGGGGGATATACGATCCCTTCGGTTGATGTTCAGCAAGGAGAATCCTAATGTACTATACACACTCACGACAGCCGGTATATATAAAAGATTTATATCCAGATTACAGTCACATATATCCAAATATGAACGAACAATAATGTGTCATTTGCTATCTGATGGATACATGGACATGCCATACAATTCAGCGATAGGTGGCTATGACCCACAAAATGCCTTTGCACCTCCATGGTCATTTAGCTGTATGAACGTGATATATGATGAACAATCCGGCCAAGATATTGTGACTGTGGGAACTTCATCAGATCCAGACAATGAATTAGCCAATGACCCAGATCCTGGGACATTAGCTAAGCTAACACCTGGTTATCGAGATGATGAACTCATATACACCCCGGAGGTCAAGAGGGGAATGTGGAATCATAGAATGTTGATATACCTAGACCATATCAACTACATACAGTGTATCAATGCAGGGATTGAAAGCGGAATATACACCTTAGAGGAAATACACATACAACCTGAAGAGTTTGTGAACAGTTTCGTGTATAATAAAACCTTCGCGAAGATATTACATTGTGTTCAGGTTTTAAGAGAGAATCTGATGGGTAAGTTCGAGAGATATGAACTCAATGAGCAAGATAAGAACAGCCTGGTCACCAACGTCGATTATATACTCAATGGTATATCTTATATTACACCTCAAGATGAAGCAAGATCAAGCACCAGTGCATGCGAGATTGACCTGAACAACTTCATAGGAGTTAATGAGATAGTGACCAGCGCGGTGATCAACAGATGTATAACTCGGGTGATGTGTTGGCTTGATGCATGCGAGAGTCTGTTGCAATTGAGTGAAGGATCTCAACTTTCATCGATGTTTAATCCAGATAATCTGATATGTTCACCTCAGTTCACCCCAACACCCACCCCAACACCCACCCAAACCCAAACTCCGACACAGACTCCGACAAACACACCCACTCCGTCAGTGACACCCACTCAGACACAGACACCCACACAGACATCCACTCAGACTCAGACACCCACTCAAACACAAACACAGACACCCACATCCACTACTGTGTGTCCTGACGGTATAAGGTCTGATAAATTTGACGGTTTGATAACGGATGACGGTTGGTGTATAGTTCCAGACAATAAAACCTAATGATATCACTAGTTTTTTTAAATAACTAATATAAATATTGTAAATGGCTGAAGTAAAGATAAGACACTTACCGGATGGTAATTCAAAAATTCAGGGTAACGACCTGTTAGTTTTGGCTCAATCTTGGGGTGGTCATCACACTCGCAAGGTATCAGCTGGTGAGTTCGTTAAAAAAATGATACATGAAGGAGAGGGTATTTACATTGATAATAATATAATAAGTATTGATCAACACACAAGAAATAGAATCTTCGACAATGAGGTGGGTATACATAGATTGCTTGGAGATGTGGCAGATTTGAAACAGTGGAGAGAAGATCAAGCATCAGTTACCCCGGTTCAACATGCATATGTAAACACCTCACACTTGTATGCATCTGGTTCCACTGCCGGTATCACTGGTGCGATTGTAAATGTAGCAAAGAATTTATACCATTCATTACCTAGTGGTAGTACTATTGATATATTGTGGAGAAGATATTGGACATATCGAGGTGGTAATGGTACCTCCTCAGCTCAGACATGGCTCCTAAGCCGATATATAAAGGGTGTGGGTCGTAATGGATGGGTCAATCAATCCTCTAAAGTTACGTCAACCGCTCATGGTCACTATAGTGCCAAGGACAAATCAGGAAGAGTTTAGATAATGAATAAACAAAATAGAATAGCTGTGTTTAATAGAGTGTCTGGTGTATTTGTCGCTTTTACTGATAATGACAACAAAGAACATATGGATGACACATACTACAAGTTTAAAGTCATCGATATTGATGAAGATAAAGAAGTATGGTCAGGGGATTTTGAAACCGGATCAGTGGAGAGTATTGATGATATACCTGTGGAGGTGACTGAAGAAAGTTTGAACCTCGCGGCAAGTTCAGTGATTCTAGACACATATCCACTAGGCAAGCAATTGAATATAGTTCAATCACTATTGACAACCATAATTGAAGCTAACCCAGAGATTGTAGGTGAATCAGTAGATGAATTCAAATCCATGGTGAATTTTATATCCGGTCGAAGGAAACTGAATAAAAAATTCAAGAATGTGTATAGTGAGGGAGATGACTGGACATACACATCCTCCGAGGAAGCTGCAAGTAAGATGTCGCAGCAGATGGCTGGTGGTCTTCATGAACTAGGTGGACCTCAAGGTCATCAATTAGCCTGGATGCCTTGTGGTCAAGATGGTGATTGATATCACTCCAGATTCTGAGGGATTGTTCGAAATATCAGAATTGTTGAGTCATGATCAGGTGTCATTGATGAGAGATTTCATTGATGCTAATATGATTTGTTTGTTAGATAGATCTAAGTTCAAGCCAAACACATGTCTGGATGGTTCTGTAGGTAATTATAGATCCATGGTGATCTCCCGAGAGACACACCCAGATATATGGTTCACAGTCTTCGAAGATATGTCTATAAACGATATACCATTAACTTCAGTGATGCTGAACTACTACAACAAAGGTGATCATATATCATCTCACAGAGACAAACAAAATAATATATACACTGTGAGCACTGCTGTGACAGACTCAAGTGACTGCTTGGTGTTTGAGACATCCACTGGTGACGTCATATGCAAAGATAACCCGGGAGTTGGATATGGTTTCTATGGTAATCGACCAGTTCATAGAGTACCTGTAGTGACATCAGATAGTAGAGTCACATTATTGCTCATGTACGGGAACTGATAAATTGAGATGATTGCTAGAGTTGTACATGATGTTTCCAGAGCTTCGAGTCTGATATCAGCAGCGTATCAACAGATCAAGCTGCATGGAACTAAGATAGCCACCGGAGTAGGTGTTCGAGTGGGTGAATCTGTGTCAAGAGACAATATATCTGTATACAGGTACATCAATACTAAGGCGGTGCTCAAGGATATAGATCTGCAGCAATCTATAGAGGCGGTCGCTAGTCAGTTGAATTTAGATGATTATATGCTGACTCATAACGTTTTACACATGATTCCGGGAGAATTCTTGGATTGGCAGGATTATTACCTGTGGAACTCTGATACAACCAGTCAATGTATCAGACCGCCAGTGATAAAATTTTTCTCTATAGCACTAACCTCTGGTAACAAGGTAACCTTCAAGGATGCAGTAATAGATGTACCTGAGAATCATGGATTAGAGTTTGGTTTGGATGATGTTCATAGTGTACCACCTGTTACGAGTGATCAAATGTGGTTGGTGTTAGGAATAGCCAAGCACATAGATATCAACTCCAAAATCAATACATAGAGATAACCGCTGAACACCCGGTGTTTGAATAAATATTTAAAATGGCCGGTAACACAAGATTTCACAGTAAGTATCACTACGCTCAGCACCACTCTAACGTAACAGGTAAGACCCAACAATATCCTGATGCTGCTACTGATCCGATAGCGTCAGTAGAGCTACCATTCCAGGGAGATTTTCATAGTGATGGTATACTCAAGATAACCTCTGTTGATACCTCAAAGTTTAACTATTTTGGTAATGATGTCACGATAGACAGTGATCTGTTGATCACCGGAAGCACTTCTATATCTGGAGATCTGACAGTGGTTGGTAATGTAACACTGAGAGCCAATCCAGAACTTGGTAAGCCTCAGGTGATAAAAATAGGTGATGATAAGGATGGCACCGGAGGCAATGTAGACAAGGTTAAGTTTGTAGCCTATATAGATAGTGATCTATCCCCAGACTCTCCAGAGCAACATAACCTCGGAGAAGCTAGCAAGCGTTGGTGGTGGTTGTATGTGAATAATATCAGCATGGATGGCGTGTTTAAGATCGGTTCATGTGATACAGACACTGACAGTCAGGTGTCACGTGGGTTATATATAAACACCAAGGAAAATGTTGATACTGGAGCTCGATTAGGTATCAACACATGTGCCCCCACTGAGGAGTTGCATGTGGTTGGTGCTGCTACTATATCAGATACACTCAATGTTGATTCAGACACCACTCTTCATGGTAACATGAGATTAGATGGTAGCGCAGATATAGGAGGAGATATATTAGTTTATTATGACAACATGCTGTACTGGAATGATACAAGTGTGATGATCACTGCAAGTGCTGATAATATGACATTAGCACATCCAAAAACTTTAAAGATTGACTCACCTATAATAGATGTCACTAGATACAGCATGGATGTCACTCTCAAAAACACGCAAGACGCGATGACATTCGGAACATGCTTGCTGCATTTAGATGAATTGAATCATCGAGTGGGTATAAACACCTGCACACCGGAGGTAGAATTAGATATTATTGGTTCGATGGAGTTATCAGGAGATCATGTGACTATTGATACAGTTGGAGACATCACCACCACCTCCCTGAATTTTCTCAATAATTCTGCAGAGCGTATTGAGTTGATTGCTGGTGACGATATAAGACTGACGTCAGAGACTCAAGATTTAGAATTTCGAGCACTTAACGGATCTTTGAATATACTATCCAATGCATACGGTGCTAGTGTCAATACTCAATACAATGTAACTGCTGGCGAGTCTTCGAAGATATCATCACCTAACATATCTACTGTAGGTCGACAACTGTCTATATCAGCATCAGAGTGGATCAAGACAAACACAACAGACTATACTGATACAATCAGCAGAGATCATAATACTACTATAGGTGGAAGTCTCACAGAGGATATCACCGGGGATTATACTAGCGTTGTAGGTGGTAGTCTTACTAAGGATATCAGCGGCAGTCGTGTTGTTAATGTTGGTGTTGATGATACTCTTTTGATCAAAAATGATCAAGTCATAGTGGTTGATCATAACAGAACAATCAGAACAATTAATACAGACACTCATCTAGTTGAAGCTAGTAAGTTCTTACATGTGACTGAGGACACAACCACCACTATAGGCGGAAGTGAACTTCATACAGTGACTGGCAACGAGCATCATAATGTAAATGGTAACAGAACAACCAGTATAGTGGGTAATGAGACTCTTCACCTCACCGGAAGTCGAGTTGATAACATCAATAGTAATGACACCAGGCATGTCGATGGTGACAGCACCACAAACATTTTGGGTGATAATACAGAGAATATAACTGGTGATGATCTAGTGAATATCACTGGAGATCATAATACCAGCATCGGTGGAAGTCTCACGGAAGGAATCAGCGGAGATAAAGATAACACTGTCACTGGAAATCATAATACCAGCATCGGTGGAAGTCTCACGGAAGGAATCAGCGGAGATAAAGATAACACTGTCACTGGAAATCTCTCAGAGACTATCCTCAAGGATCATAATACCACAATCTCACAAGATCGTAATACCAGCGTCGGTGGAGATCATAATACCAGCATCAGTGGAGATCGTAATACCAGTATCAGTGGAAGTCTCACGGAAGGTATCAGCGGAGATAAAAATAACACTATCACTGGAAGTCTTGTGGAGGTCGTCAACACTAACATGTCACAATCGGTCGCTGGTGATCATGAGACTGTAGTATCTGGTTCAGCAAGTATGAACATCTCAGGTGGAGATGTGTTGAATATCGGTGGTTCTTATGATGTAACTGCGAAAGAACATATCAACCTCACATCCAGTGATGGTAATGTAGGGTTGAGTGTATCTGATCCTCAATATAGGTTGTCAGTACCTTGTGGTGATGATATCGGTTCATGTATACTAGATGATCAAGGTAACAAGTTGTTAGATAGTTATTTGAAGCTATGTGAACCAATTTTAAATTCTGCAAATGATCACAACATGACGCTCAGTAATAGCAACAATTCTGACATCGTGTTAGATCCTGGTAGATCTGTAGTAATACCTACAAACAATTTAGGTATCGGATTGATACCATCCGACCTGTATGATCTTGAGATCAATGGTGATTCGCATTTCTTAGGTCAAATTATATCAGATGGCACTGTAGTAGACACTACATTGATTCAGAATCAGGTGATGTATAAACATCCAGATAGTGGAGTCAACTCAACAACTAATGAATTTTATTATGACGGTGTCAGAGCATCTATAGGTAAGATACCATCAGCAGATGAAGATGCGATGCTATATGTTGCTAAAGGTACCATCAAACTTGAATCACAACCTAACAATGTATTGACAATTGATAGTTCTCATGTTATAGACGTCACCTCTTTTGTATCACCAGAGCGAGATGATCTGACTCAAAACTCAGCACTATTTCAAAGCCCGAAAAATCATAACATTGTATTCGATCTCAGAGCTGAAAATGAAAACACCGCATTCATAATCCGGACATCTGAAGAGGTGAGACCGGGAACACATGACCCTGATGATACATCAAATATAGCTCTGACTGTCCGACCAGAGAGCAGTCGAAATAAATCATACTTAGGATTCAACACCACTCGAAGTTCTAAATCTCCTCAAGACTCATCTGACATCACACATCAATATGATGTAGTTTTTGATGCACATATGGATCTAACTGGTGATCTTCACATTGGATCAAGTTTGCATGTAGAGGATGAATCTATTATTGATGGTTCGTTGGTTATTAACAGTGAGAGTAATGATGTTGGACTGACAGTCAATTCCGGTAGAATTGACTTAGTTGAGAACACAAGCAATGTTGATTACAGCTTTGAGCTCTCTAGCCATGATCAATTGATCACCAGAGGTACATCACAATCTCCCGGAAGTGGATCATCTCATGGATCTGTGATATCAAATGCAATTAATGATCATCTGATACTGGATCTCAGGAACACATCACAAGATCATAGGTTTGCACTTCGATATTCATCCGATAATTCAGGTGTATCAGACAAACTGTTGTTAACTGCAGGTCATTACATCAATCAGATAGCCAATCCACTTTTTAATCCAAACCAACAAACTAGCAGCACCAACCCAACAACAATTCTAGATCCACTTCAAGGTCATGTGGGTATCAATTGTATCCCCACACCAGGCTTCCATCTGGATGTGAATGGAACGATGAGAATCACTGGAGACTTTGTAGTTGAAGGTTCTGATGCTACTATACAGGTCAGCAACTTGACAGTCGAGGATAAGAACGTGGTGTTGAATGTTATACCGAATGGAACTAGTTCTACATCTTACGCAGCTAATGCTGGTATCATTATACAAGGTGATGACAATTTGGAAGTGGGGTACTGGAAGGTCCATGAGACTCAAGTTGATAAGTTGGTGGCTAAAGCTCCGGCTGGTCAACGCTTAGAACTTGATATCAACGGACTCACTGCAGTGACAATGACTCTTGAATCTACAGATGTTGATATCAACACATCTAATGTTGATATGGACAACACGACGATAAAGACTAACAATGTATCTTCAGAGATTCTAGATGTTAGTCTCATGTTGTCTGACTCAGACATCATGATGAAAAGCTCAAGCAACACGGTGACACCAAAACTTGATGTATCGTACACCGGATCAACAGACAACTCAGACGATTTACCAGCACAACCAACTGCAGTATCTATAATTGATTCTATTCATGATCTGGCTAGATCTCGGGTTGTGATGAGAGGATCAGACTATTCAATCAAGAATCATAAATCCACAGTAGTCGATTATACTGAATCAATTAACAGTAGTGATTTATCTCTTGCCGCGGTGTCTGCTGACCTTCACACCACTAACTTGAGTATATCCTCCAGTGATATAGGTGTCATGAGTGGTACAATATCTATAGACACAAGCACGCTGTCGTTGAGTGATAGCTCAACAACAATTGCAGATAGCTCAACAACAATTGCAGATAGCTCAACAACAATTGCAAATAGCTCAACAACAATTGCAGATAGCACATCAACAATTGCAGATAGCACATCAACAATTGCAGATAGCACAGTATCTATAGACACAAGCACGCTGTCACTCGACAATGTCACATCATCAATCACTGACAGTACTATATCTATAGACACAAGCACATTGACGATGGACTCTGGCTCATCATTGGTTGTGTCAAATGCATCTTCGATTGATCAAGACGTCACCAGCACATCAACAACAGTCGCGTTCAAAGAGCTGGATGTTACAGACACACTCACATCCAAAGAGCTGGATGTTACAGACACACTCACATCAGAAGATGGTGTGATCACCAAATTAGATGTTATAAATTCTCTCAAAGTTCCAACTGGGGCAACAGCTACAGTGGGGATTAATGCAGATGGTAGCATACGATACAACAACAGCACCGGTGAGTATGAGGGTTATATACAGAATGGTACATCCGGGAATTGGGTGCCGTTCAACAGAGTGTCTGATGAGGATGGTGACACTTACATTGAACCTCAAACCGCCAAGAATACTGATGAAGACACGTTGAATTTTTACACTGGTGGTACAAAGGTTGGTTATATATCTGAGACTGAATTTAAATTTGATGTACCTATAATCAGCAACAACAATCAATATCTTCACATGCCCGCGGGTACCACCTTACAACGACCCACAATCGCTCAAAATTCCACAAGTTCAGCAGTAGGTATGATGAGATTCAACACAGATCTCAAGATGTTTGAAGGTCACAACGGTATTGATTGGGTGGGGGTGAGTGGTTTGATCGATAGTGATAGAGACACTTATATATCCGCGGAATCAGCACCGGGTGAGGATGAAGACACATTGTCATTCATGATCGGTAACACCAATGGGGCGTCAACCACCGCGATGACCATCACCGATGGTCTGATACTCGCCAAGCAACCTGTTAAAGCTACCATTGGTGCTGTTGAGGTGCCAGTCGGAGGCAAACTAGTAAACACCTTCACAAACACTGCTACCTTCACCACAGCCCAAATTCAAAATGACACTGGGTTAACCAATTCTGGTGTTGTGGCTGGTAACCGATATCTAGAGTATGATCATGACCTGGGAGAAAGGTGGTTGATAGTTCAAGTGTATGAGTTTAGCACCGGCAGGCAGATAATACCAGATGAGATACATTTGATCAATAGCAATCGAGTGTTGATAGACGTCAGTTCATTTCCACAACCTTCTCCTACCGGTAACAAATTGACGGTCGTGTTGTACGTTTAATCATGAAGTATGGTAAAACATCTCATGGTGTCGTTGATATAGACACTGACAACACCGTCAAGTTTGGTAAAGGAGACACCTCACAA
>Ga0114994_10000627_pt1 | contig 24204 bp, 17 predicted proteins | sample ArcticOcean_MG_C_9_FD_87043 | JGI IMG/M metagenome (GOLD analysis project Ga0114994, IMG submission 87043) | Marine microbial communities from western Arctic Ocean - ArcticOcean_MG_CB2_152 | ecosystem: Environmental > Aquatic > Marine > Oceanic | place: Arctic Ocean: Canada Basin | collected...
CCGCGGGACCCGCGCGGGTCGCTGGTCGACTGCAGCGACCGGCCGCTCCTCGCGATGTCCGTGTCCGACGACGGCAAGGATATCGTGGCCTGCGGCGCGGACCACGCGGCCCACGGCGTCGACGTGCCGCGCATCGGCGCAACGCCCCAGCGCTCGTACCACGGGAAGACCAAGGGCCACCGCGAGTGGGTGACGGGCGTCGCGCACTGCGGTAATAAAGCCATCGCGACGTGCGGCGTCGACGGGCGGCTCTGCCTGTGGCGCTCGCCGCTCGCGTGCGAGGAGCTCGCGAGCGCGGACGGCGCCTCGTCACTCAGCGTGCTGCTGGCCGATTCTGAAAAGCCGCAATTATTACTAGCGGCAGGCTACGACGGCACGGCGCGGTTCTTCGACGTGGGCGGCCGGCGGGCGCGCGAGGTGGGCCAGCTGGCGCCGGGCGGCGGTGGTACACGCGCCCCAATCCTCTGCGCCGCGTGGGAGCGGGACGCGTGCGGCCTGGGCGACCGGGACGGCAACGTTTATGTGTATGACCTAACTACCTGCGCGCGGACGCGGCTGCTCCGGCCCCAGGACGCGGCGGGCCACTGCGTGGCGCTCTGCGCGTTCGGGGAATTCCTGGTGAGCGGCCACCAGGACGGCCGTGTGCGGGGCTGGGACCCGCGCGCCCACGACGACCGGCCCGCCTGGGCCTGCTCGGCGCACCGGAGCCAAAATGGGGCCGGCGCGGCCTCGTGCGTCGCGGCGCTCTCGGACACAATCATTGCGACGTGCGGCGCCGACCGGCGCGTCTGCGTCGTCGACCCCCGGGCGCCCCAGGCGCTCGTCCACGCCTGGCGCGAGCACCGCGACTTCCCCTACTGCCTCGCGACGCTCGGCGAGCTCATTTTCACGGGCGCCGGCGACGGCGCTGTGCTCTGCCACGACGCGCGCGGCGCGGGGGCCTGCGCGTGGGGCCTCGGCGCGGGCCTGAGCGCCGTGCGCTGCGTCGATGCGCGGCCGGGCCAGCTCGCCGCCGCGGGCGACGACGGCAACGTAATTGTCTGGGAATTTTGAATACACACTACATTACATGGCGTCGCCCCCCCCGTCGTCGAAGTCCAGGATGACCTCCTGCGCGTCCAAGAGCTGACCGTCGACAACAATCACGTCGGAGCCGTCCTCGACGTCGAGCTCCACGAGCGACTCGCCCACGAGCCGCGTCACCTCGCGCAGCTCGTATTCGTTCATTTCGCCCAGGACCTGCGCGCGTTCGCGTCGATGATGCGCCACCTCACGCCATCGCCGCGTCGCATCGGACGCCGCGCACGTACGCGGAACGTGAACACGCCGGTCACCTCGCGCGCCAGGACCGCGTGGTCGGGCTCCAGTTTTAAAACGAGCCGCGTCGGCGTGCCGCCGCACACGTAGACGCCCTCCCAGCTCCCCGCGAGGGGCACCCCCGTTGCTTCGTCGGCGTCGACGCGCTGCAGCGTGAAGCGCGAACACGCGGCCATGACGTCCCCATCCGTATCGGTGATTTCCCCCGACAGCGTGCAGTTGTCCTCGAACTTCCCTCGTAGGCCGACCGTGATCCAGCCCGCGGGCTGGTCGAGCCAGGCGCCGGGGACGAGCTCGAAGGCGCCCTCGGCGTCCGGCAGCTCGCCGCGCACGTCGAACGCGCCCCGTACGGCGTCGTCCGAGTCGCGGCCCTCCTCCAGGTGGGAGCGCACCACGCCCAAGAGCCGCTCGCGCCAGGAGGACGGCTTCGCCTCCTGCACCGCGTCCTTGGGTGGGAGCTGCGGCGCGCGGCCGTTGATCAGGAGGCAGTCGGGGCCCGCGAGCGAGGTGCAGCGCTGCGAATGCGCGTGTCCGATGATGAGCAGTGCTAGAACGTGGCGGTGCATTTGTTTTGGTGCTTTTGGCTGATGCCTCCTGTAATGGGCCTCAGTGCTGCGCTGAAGCACGCTTGCGCTGCGTTACGCAGCAGTGGCTTTGGTAGCGGCACAACGTATATTTCACGTCGCGTGATCTATAACAGCTAGACCGCTGCGCTTCACGCCATTTTGTAATTCACTGTATGAGTTTTGCCCTGCCACTGCCCGCCGCAGGTGCCATGCACTTGTCCTGCCCGTGTTGGAGGGATTCAGTAGAGGTCCAAGTCCCTGCTAAGACGAATCCTGTTTTCGTTCGGGTTTTAAGGACCGAAGAAGACAAGAACGGAAATTTCTTCCGACTCGGTGGACGGGCGCGTATGCGTCACGCACGAGCCTTACGGCAGGGGGTCGTTTCGACGCGTGACCGTCGTGTGCAAGCTGCTCCTCGTACGCCAAACTCAATCAGCCGATCGCCTGCTGCTTTGCACAGGTCGCCGCGCCTCTTGCGCAAGCACCAACACCTAAACCGAGATAGCAGCGCTCCGCCGCGCCACCGCGCGCCGCTTCGTTTGTTGGCAAAAGCCGGATCCCCTTCGCCCAGCTAAATAGCGCCGCGCGTACCCCCGCCGCACCGCTTGAGGCTCAAAAACCATGGCGCCGCCAAGACAAAGACGACGAGCAGGCCTGCTCGCCCTCCTAGCCACGAAAACTGCCGCGTCGACGCTCTCAATGCGCCCAAAGGCCGCCATCAAGCCGACGATCAGCCTCGTGGACTACCCGCCCGCGCCGCCCCCCACGGAGTTTAGCTTCGACTTCGACGCCATGGAGAACGTGGCCAACGCGCCCCGCTTGTTGACGAAGGACGAGGAGGTCGCGTTGGCGCGGTCCGTGCAGCGCTTGCGGCGGCTCGAGGACGTGCGCAGCGCGCTGGCGCACGGCACGGGGCGGACGGAGGAACAGGTGCCCGACGTGGAGTGGGCCCACTCCATCAACCTGGAGCTGGAGGCGCTGAGCGCGGAGAAGCAAAGGGGAGCGGCGGCCCGGGCGACGCTCACGCAGTCCAACTTGAGATTAGTGGTCTCTATCAGCAAGCGGTACCAGTTCTGCGGCCTGGACCGGGACGATTTATTACAGGAGGGCGCGTTCGGTTTGTCAAGAGCGGTCGAGCGGTTCGACCCGGAACGGGGCTTTCGGTTTTCCACCTACGCCACCTTCTGGATAAGGCAGGCGGCTTTACGAGCATTAGCCGAGCAGAGTAGAGTCATTCGCCTCCCGGCCCACGTGCATTCCCAACTCTCGGGTTTACGAAAAGCCTCGAAGTCGCTCCAACAAACTTTAGGAAGGGACGCCAGCACGGACGAGCTCGCGGCCCACCTCTCGGCGTCCGCCGAGAAGGTCGACTTCCTGAAGCGGTGCGCGGACCAGAACCCGCAGAGCCTGGAGGCGACGCGCCAGGTGTCCCGAGGCAAAGGGTCCGGGGCGTCGAACCAGGGCGCGACGATGCCCTGTTTAACAGATTCGCTGGCCGACTCCGGGCCGGCGCCCGACGAGGTCGTGGAGCAGGCGCACCGCTACGAGCGCGTCACGGACTACATGACCTCGGGGCTCACGGCGCGCGAGCGCGACGTGCTCGGCATGACGTTCGGCCTCGGCGGCCGGGCCCCCCTGTCGAAGACCAAAATCGCCGAGCTCCTCCGGGTGTCGCGCGAGCGCGTGCGCCAGATCGAGGTGCGGGCGCTCGCGAAGCTCCGGAGCCACGTGCGCGAGGTACCGAGCACGCCCCTGGGCGCGGCCCGGTCCCTAGGGATCAAGCCAAAACGGCCGCTTAAATACTAGTATTCAGTACTCTATCAACACACAAATTAGAGCCCGGCCCGCGCGAAGACGAGCGCCGCGTTTGTGCCCCCGAAGCCGCTCGACGTCGAGAGCGCCACGCGCAGGTCCCCGTGGACCGCCCCCCCCAGCAGCGCCACGCGCGCCGACGTGGCCAGCGGCGCCGCCAGTTGCGCCGTCGCCGGCGCGAGGCCGTCCCGGAGCGCCAGGACCGCGAAGCAGGCCTCGAGCGCGCCCGCCGCGCCGAGCAGGTGGCCCGTCGCGCCCTTCGTGGACGCGACTAATACGGGCCCGTCCCGCTCCGCGAAGAGCGCCTCGAGCGCCGCGAGCTCGGCCGCGTCGCCCGCCGGGGTGCCGGCCGCGTGCGCGTTCACGTGGTCCACGTGCGTCGGATCCACGTTGGCGTCGTCCAACGCGGCCCGCATGGCCCGCAGGACGCCCTCGCCGTTCGCGGGCGGCGCCGACACGTGCGCGGCGTCGCCGCCCAGCCCGTAGCCCCGGATCTCCGCGTACACGGCCGCGCCGCGCTTTTTAGCGCTCGCCGCCTCCTCCAGAACCAAAACCGCGGCGCCCTCGCCCAGGACGAAGCCGCTCCTTTCATTATCGAAGGGCCGCGCCGTGCCGTCCTTCGCGAGGGCGCCCATGCGCGCAAAGCCTTGTAGTGCCACCTCATCAATACAGCTCTCGGCGCCGCCGCACACGGCGACATCGCAGTCCCCCCGCTGGATGAGGCGGAAGGCGTCGCCGATGGCCTGGGCCCCGGCGGCGCAGGCCGCGGCCGACGTCTGGACGGGGCCCGCGCACGCGTGTTCCCGAGACACGGCGCCGGCCGCCGTGTTGCAGAGTGCGCGGGGCACGAAGAAGGGCGAGAGCTTTTTGTTCTGAGCTATGCGGTGCGCGGCGTCCACGATGTCGCCGAGGCCGCCGACGCCCGACGCGATCGACGCGCCGCGCCGCTCCGGTTCATGAGTATTGAGTCCACCGGCGTCGCGGACCGCCTCCTCGGCCGCGTGGAGCGCCAACGCGACGACCCGCGACCGCTCCCGCTTCTCGTCGAGCGCCAAATCGCAGCGCGCCGCCACATAGGAAGTACCGTTGAGGTCGAAGCGCGCCGCCGCCGCCTCGCCGCGCTGCGCGCGGCGCCAGCTCTCCGCGGCGGTTGCGCCGAGCGGTGACGCGCAGCCAATCCCAGTCACCACGACGCGGCGCAGCGACCGGTGCAAGCGCGGGGGCGGCAGCATCATCGTGCTGTGCTACGGCTGCACACGAAGAGCTGTGCTTGGTTTTATGGTGTGCTAGAGCTGGCTGCACCTTGACAAAGATGGGCAGATCTCTACCACTGGTGTGCTAGACCTGGCCGCACCTTGGACTCTACCACTGGCTGGACAATAAATGCAAACCGTACGCTGTACTTTTATGCACGCGGCCTTGTTACACTACACTACCTATACACGCGGCTGTGCTCCGCTGCAGCTTGCTAGCAACTGGCGTGCTGAGCGCTGCCCTCTTCATCTCGAGCTCGGGTTTTGTGCGACGGGTTTTATGCGCGGGTTCATGCGTCAAGCTCTGATTCAAGGTGCGATAAAAGCTTCAACCCCCGCATCTGCAACGTTGCGATATCACAGACCACTTGCTGCACATCCAGCCAGCTTTGCGTGCAACGCACTGCTTAATCACTTGGGTAGAGTGAGGGCACCAACTACAATGGCTGCGCGGCGGTGCTTAGCGGTCGCCGCGGTCGCCACAACAGCAAGCGCCGGGACCTGGGGCGGCCTGCGGAATCAGGGCAACACTTGCTACCTGAACTCGCTGCTGCAGACGCTGTTCCACGTGCCGGCGCTCCGCTCGGACGTGCTCGGCCAAGCGGAGGAGCCGCGCGGGCTGTGGCAGCGGCTGCGGACGGCGCCGCGGCCGGCGCACGCCCTGCAAGGGGTGTTTCAACGATTAAAAAGCAACGAGACGGCGCAGACGCGCGGCCTCACGCGCGCATTAGGGGTGAGCGGCCTCGAGCAGCAGGACGCGCAGGAGTACCTGCGGTTATTGGTGGGCGAGCTGCTGGACGACAACGTGCTGCGGGACCGCGTCAAAAGCTGCTACGAGGGCCGCGTGGAGAACTTTTTGGAGGCGACGGACGCCGAGGCCGAGCGACTGGGCGAGCGGCCCGCGAAAGTGAGGGAGGAGGCATTTTTGGACGTGTCGTTGGACCTCGATGGTGCCGAAGACGTGGAGGCGGCCCTCCAGCGTTACTTGGAGCCGGAGCTGCTCGAGGGGGATAATAGGTGGGCGTCGCCCGCGGGCCGGTGCGACGCCCGCAAGGGGATCAGGATCGCGCGGCTGCCGCCAATCATCGTGCTCCACCTGAAACGGTTCGCCTACGACTATATGAGGGACGAGGTGCGGAAAGTGGGGACGAGGGTGGGCGTGCCGTTCCGGCTGCCGACGGCGGCCTTTGAGCTCGCGCCTCCCGCCGAGCTGGACGTCGCGGACGCCGTAAAACCGGACGCCGCGGACGCCGTGGCCGAGGAGGCCGTCGCGCCGGCCGGCGACGAGCAGGAAGCGGCGACCGCGCCGGCGGACGATCCGGACCCGTACCTGCTCCACGCCGTCGTCGTGCACGTCGGCGGCGGCCGCGGCGGCCACTACTACGCGTACGTCGACCCGCTGCTCGACGGCCGCTGGGTGAAGTTCGACGACGACCGCGTGTCCGCCGTCGACGCGCGCGTCGTCGCCGCGGAGGCGGCGGGCGGCGAGTTGGGCGGTGGGAACTCGGTCGGGGCCTACCTGCTCCAGTACGTCCGCGCGTCCGAGGCGCCAAGGCTCGGGCTGCGTGCCGCGCTTTTGTAGGCCTAACTCGGCAAATCCTAGGGATGGTGCTGGGACTAGTTGGCGAGTCCTCCATATCGATCAGGGTGCGGGTTTCGAGGCCCTTGCAGATTTTGGAGAGCGCTTTGGAGGAGCGTTGGCCGCATTTGCACCACAAAAACTGCTTGCGGTAGCACCGCTGCGCAGGCCGCGCCACTTCCACGATAATGCGCTGCGCCCTGCTCCTCCTGTGCCTCGCGGCCGCCGAGGCGGGCCTGCGCCTCGGCAAGCCCAGTGGCGCGGGCGCCCTGAAGATGCAGACGCGCGAGGAGGAGAAGGTCACGAAGGCCGCCGCGAAGGCGAAGCGGAAGGCCGCCATGTCCAAGGACCCCGAGACGGCAAAAAGAGAATTAAGGGAGCGGCTCTCGGGCTACAACAGCGGCGAGAAGCGCGCGCAGAAGTACATGCAGATCGCGCGCAAGAAGAAGTTTGGGATGTCCGACGAGGACTTCGCCAAGCAGCAGCAGACCTATGGCCGGGTCGCGATGGACGAGGCGCAAATGGAGATGCGCAAGCGGTACAAGGACCAGGCGGACGCCAAGGAGACGCAGCGCATCCGGGACGAGCGGGGGCGGCTGTTCAGGAAGGCCACGGGGAGGTCGGCGAAGGCCAAGGATTCGATAGATGACGCGCCTGTTGCTAGTGTGACGGCGGTGGCGGCGGACGGTGGTGTGAGCGCAGTGAAGCGGTCGGCCAGGCTCTCGCCCGCCGCGAAGAAGGTCCTGAAGGGCTCGGCGCTCGTCGCGGCGGCCGCGGCCCTGGGCAAGCTCGTGCTTGTGAAGCTGGCAGATCGGTCGCCGGCGCCGGTGCCGGCGGCACCCGAGCCGGACGTCGCGGAGCCCGTTGAGGAGACCGTCGCGCCGGTCGCGGACGACGCGGACGCGGCGCCCGTCCCCGGTATGAGCGCCGAGGCCGCGGCGCGCCTCGCCGAGGCCAAGGTGCGCGAGGAGCTCCTGGGCCGCATCGAGGGCCAGTACAAGCTGCGCGGGGAGCCGTGCCCGCTGAGCTTGGGGACCAAGACCGTGCCCGAGCTCGAGGCGACGCTCGCGGAGCTGCGCGGCGGGGGCGCGGCCGGCGACGAGTAGGAGTGAGGGTAAACACCGCGGTCCCTCGTCCCTGGTGGTGGTAGTGGCGTGATAGCTTTAAACCTCTTACGCGTGCCCCGCGAGGCCAGGCTGGTTGAAATTCTAGTTGTGTCGAAGTTTTTTACGAGGGGGAGGAACGGGCCGGGTGGGTCGGTCCTTGTCGTCGGGGGAGGAACGGGCCGGCGGGGTAGGTCCGTGGTCGTCGGGGGGACGGCGGGGTAGGTCTTTGTTTTGTTTTTCTTTTTCTTTTCTTGCCGCTTTCACGGACGCCGCGATCTCGTCGCACACGTCCGCGGATCGTTTCCATTAGAGGCTAGAGCGGTGCTTCTCGCTGCTGCCGAACCCGGCGAGCGCGACCACGATGACCGAGGCGTAGAGGGACGTATAGAAGAGCGCTGGCGTGATCGTGGCCGCCTTGCCGAAGACAGCCGCCGTGCAACGGTCTAGACGCGACGGGTTCTTGCGCGCGGCTATGGCCCGCTCGTGGAAGAACATGGCAAAGGCCGGCGGGTAGGTCAGGCAGAGGAAGACGAGGGACATCACGACCCCCAGCAGGCGCTCGTAGTTGCTTGAGAGGTTGCCGATGCCACCGTCGGTGAACACGCGGACCGTGCCGACCACGACCGAGGTCGAGAGGCCGAACATCATCACGATGGCCCAGACCTTGGCCAGGGTGATGGCGTGGATCTGGTCGAACGAGGACCAGCGGGACGCGTCCTTGCGACCGAAGAGGATCAGGAGGCCCTCCCGGACGCCCTGCAGGATGGCCAAAGTGTGGAGAGGGGCCGTCATGAAGAACATTTGCTGCGTCTTGAGGAGGCTCTGCTTCTCGGGGGCCTTGTTGTTTTCCAGGGGCGCCCACGCGAAGATGTAGCCGTAGAGGATCGCGAGGTTGAGCTCGATCCAGAGGCCGCCCGCGGTGAACGTGACGGGGTCGTAGGTATGGGGCGTCTCCGTGGGCGCGAGCGTCATGTAGAGAGGCATGGCCAGCCAGAAGTAGGCCGTCTGACTGCTAAAGAAGTACGTGACGTTCTCGAACATGATGAGCATAGCCCCAATCCTCGGCCGGTGGAACGATGCGCACGCGACGCCGATCATGTACGCTACAAAGAAGAGGAATATGGGGTCGACGAGGAGGCCTGCCGTCGGGCCCATGCCGCAGGGCACCCTTGCAAAAAGCAGTTCCCGGAGTACGACTCGGGCGACTTCGACTGCGACACGAACTACGGCGGCTGCGGCGACGCGAGCGGCTGCGAGCAGCTACCGAACGTGCTGGAACCGGGTTGCCAATGGCGCTTCGGCGACGCGTACCGCTACCACGAGCCGACCAGCTCGAACAATCCGTTCGTGCGGTACCGGCGCGTCCGGTGCCCGGCGGAGCTCGTGGCGATCTCGGGCAGCACGCCGAACGACGATGAGGACTACCCGGCCGTCGACCTCGACGCCTACGCGTGACCAGTCTCTCTCTCTCTTAACCTTATTCTCTGAGTTATTTGTCTCGTTCCCCCTCTGTCCCTCCCGGGCCGATGTATATATAATATCGCTGGGTTACTTACGACATAGTTTCCTCCGGCGCGGGCTGCGGCGCGTGCGAGTCGTGGGCGGGCACAAAATACAATAAATTTTATACGGGTTCGACAACACGGGTTTTGGAGACGTGGCATTTTTTCGCGTCCACTAACTCTCTTGTGCCTGCCCGTTTCACGGGCTTTCAAGCGAGCGCATCACTGTATATCAGTGCGCTCGTAGCCTGTGCGCAGCAGCAAGCGGCTCTGGGTTGTCGAGTCTCTTCCTCTCCAGCTGTATCGGCATGGCTGATTTTAAAGGCGGCGACGAAGGCGTCGCAGCGGCGGCCGACGCCATCGCGGAGGTGAAGCTGGGCGACGACGAAGAGAAGGAGCCGGCGCCGCCGCAGTTCCCCTGGCTGCCGGCAGGCTGCGCGCCCATGGCGGACGGCGAATACGACGCAATTGTGATGGGCACGGGACTGAAGGAGTGCGTTTTAAGTGGCCTCCTGGCGACGGCGGGCAAGAAGGTGCTCCACGTCGACCGGAACTCGTACTACGGCGCGGACTCCGCCTCCTTGAACCTGAGCAACCTCTTCGCCAAGTTTAACAACGGCAAGAAGCCCGAGCAGCGCATCTTCGACGTCCTGGGCCAGAACCGCGACTACAACGTCGATTTGATTCCCAAGTGCATCATGGCCTGTGGGAAGTTGGTGAAGATGCTCCTCCACACGAAAGTCACGCGCTATTTGGAGTTCCGGTCCCTGGACGCTTCTTATGTTTATCGCAGTGGCAAGGTCTACAAAGTCCCGGCCACGAAGATGGAAGTTGTCAGCAATGGGTTGCTCGGCCTCTTCGAGAAGCGGCGGATGATCAACTTTCTGATGTATTTACAGGCGTACGACGAGACTAAACCCGCGACGCACAAGGGCCGGGACCTCACGCGGATAACCATGCGCCAGTTGTACGACGAGTACGGCCTGGAGCGGGGCACGCGGGAGTTCGTGGGCCACGCCATGGCGTTGCAGTTGAACGACGACTACATGGACTTACCGGCGTTACCTACCGTAAAAGCGATCATCATGTACTGCGAGAGCGTCGACCGGTACGGGACGAGTCCCTATGTGTACCCCATGTACGGCTTGGGCGGTTTACCAGAGGGGTTCAGTCGGTTGTGCGCGGTGAACGGCGGCACCTTCATGTTAAATAGGTCCGTGGACGAGGTGCTCTTTGACGAGTCGGGCAAGGCCTGGGGGATTAGAGGTGACAAAGAAGTGGCCAAGGCCAAGATTTTTATTGGCGACCCCTCCTACTTCACCGATTACTCCAAGTGTAAGGAGATCGGGAAGGTCGTGCGGTCGATCTGCTTCTTAAATCACCCGATTCCTAACACGAACGACGTCGATTCGCTGCAAATTATTATCCCGTCTACTCAATTAAACAGAAAGAATGACATCTACGTGGTCCTGATCTCGAACTCGCACAAGGTGACCGCGCCGGGCAAGTACGTGGTCATCTGCTCCACGGTAGTGGAGACCGCGGAGCCCATGCGCGAGCTGGCGCCGGCCCTGGGCTTACTGGGCACGATCATGACCCGCTTCGACGACGTCGTGCCCCTGTACGCGCCTCTAAGTGACGGCAAGGCGGACAACTGCTACATCTCCAAGAGCTTCGACGCCACGTCGCACTTCGAAACGACGTCCTTGGATGTGTTGGACATGTACGAGCGCATCACGGGCGAGAAGCTGGACCTCGACAAGATCGCTGCCGAGGCGCCGGAGGAGGAGTACTAGGGCCCGCGTGTGTAAGGGAACTAGAACACATGTACCCACAACTCTGCGTCGAGCGGCCGGCCGCGCTCCGCCAGCGCGCCGGCGAGCGCCTCTCGAAGGGCGACGTCCGGCGTGGACACGACAAGATCCTCAACGAGGTCCACATCGAGGAGGTCCTCGGCGGCGTCGAGCCAGGCGTCAGGCGTAAGGTCGCGGCTCGCCGCTCGCCGCGAGAGCTCGCGCAGTTCGGAAAACCGTAGCCCGCACTCGCAACGGACGGCCTCGAGTGTGTCTTTGGTGGCCTTGCTGCGCTTCTGAGACCACGCGTCGTGCTCGGTCACCACGTCGTATAACTTGCAATTTTGCGTGACGCCCGAGCCATAGACCCTGTCGATTCGTCTCGCTCGATGCCACACCAGTCGTTTCCCGTAAGAAACAAAGGCAATGCGATGCTGCGGTATCGCTTTGGCCAGCTGCCGCTCCGTGCCGTTGACACGGTCATTTGCATCGCCCCACGCGGCGCCAACCTTGACCGGTAGCTGTGCCTCGCGGAAGTAAAAGGTAAATCGGGACGCGTCAACTCCTTGATCGTACTCCAATCGCTGTAGCACGTCCGTGACGGGTCGCAGCGCTCTGGCCGCGGCAGGGGGTGCTTCCGCGGCCTCGAGCGCCTCGAGCGCGTCCGCAGCGCCGGCGCCGCTCTGCTTCCCCGCGGCCTTTTTCTTTTTGAGCTTTGGTGCGGGCGGCGGCGGAGGTGCCTCTGCGGGCGCTTCCACAGCGGCCTCGGCGGCCTCGAGCGCTTCGAGGGCATCCAGGCCGGCGAGCGCCGCGGCGCCGGCGGCACCTTTGGGGCCTTTCTTCGCTTTCTTCGCGGCGAGCGCTCAGCTGCGGCGCGAGCTGCCGTGCCGTGCCGGCCACGAAGGGCTGCACGCTCGGCATGGCCGCCAGCAGCATCAGCAGGCTTGGATGCATCGCTGGTCGTCGTCGAATCATCCAGCTTGGCGCAGCAGATAGCATGCGGAACAGCGCATGACTAGTCGTAGCCAGCGTCTTGCACTACAGTACTGACTGATCTCGTAGCGTAGCACAGATCGTCAGACAGCTGTGAATCGCTGCGAATGTACTCAAAGATCTCAAGAAGTGCAAGCTAGCCAGATTAAGCTTTGGCTCCGGGCGTGCAAAAAAAAAGCAAAGAAACCCGTGCAATAAAACCCGCACAAATAAAAAAAACACCGCTCTGATAGCACGACGCAACAGCTGCCTGCTGCCTGACGAACACAACCGCGCGGCAGAGTAACACTAGATCGATATTAATACGCCGCGCGCTCCGGAGCCTGCGCCCAGTAGCCACTAGTTCGACCCATCAAGCAAGCGCATTCTTTCAGACTCTGTGTCTAACAATGGCCCTCTACCACGGCAAGGCCGAGTTCGAGCAGGGCGTCCACCGCAGCACGCTGCCGCGCATCAGCTGCCCCGAGTGCGGCGTGGCCACGGTCGCGCGGGACGATGGCTTCCTGTGCCTCGACTGCGTGCGCGCGACGTACGACTGGCGCGCGCCCCTCGAGGAGCACCTGAAGAAGCACCCGAAGCTTTTGGCCTTACGGCGCTGCAATGAGTGCGAGCGCGTCGAGACGAGCCTGCCGCACGAGAAAACCCGCCGCTGGGAAAGAGCGGACCGGGACACGGAGGAACTATTGGCGGTCTTACTCCGGAGGGTCAAGGCGCAGCTCTTCGGGAAGAAGGCGCTGGACCTCGTGGACGGCCTGTCCGCGGGGCTGAAGGCCGGGGATCCGCTTTCACTAAGAGACGCGCGGCTCTTGTGGACCGAGCCGCACTCGCGGCGCCTGAAGCTGGAAATCGACGTGGCCCACGCGAGCGTGCGCCAGCGCTTACTCTTGGAATTTGTAGAAGAAAGTTGTAAATGTGCTGATTGTGCCGGCGAAGCTAGGGAGCGGCGCAACGCCAAAATGGGCAAGGGCGGCGGCGACTTCGGCACGCGCGTGCAGATCCGGGCGGCCCACTGCGGCGCGTGCCCGCGGACGATGCGGTCGCTCGAGGACGCCATCCGGGCCATCGGGAAGGCCGGCCTGATGTTCCAGGGGGCGCGCCTGCCCAAGGGCAAGGGCTGGGACGTGGACTTTAACCACGAAAAGGACGGCGAGCGCTTCGTGGACGAATTACGGCGAGCGAGCCGGGCGCCCCTGCGTATCGCTTCGAAGACCAAGAAACTGATCACGCACGACCCCAAGGCCAACACGGTCAAGTACCAGCGCACCATCCTCCTGGAGGTGCCGCCGATCTCCAAGTGGGACCTCGTGGTCAAGGCGCCGCGCGGCGGCGGCAAAGCAGCGCTCTACCTCGTGGCCTCGGTGCGACGGGAGCTCCGGCTCGTACGGGTCGACCGGGGCGAGGCGGAGGAGGTCAACGGCGAGCAGTACTTCCGCAAGCCCTTTGAGAGCGTGGCGTCGGCCGACGCGTTAATCGACCTGCAGGTCGTCGACACCGTCCCGTTGGACGACGCGAGCGTGTTGGTGGTGCGGCACGAGGGCGACGATGTAGTCAAAGCCGACGCGTCGCGGCTGCCCCTGGGTTCGTGGACGACGGGGGCCGTCGTCAGGGCCTACGACGTCGATTCCATCGTCGGGGCGGACGTCGACACAAATATCCGTTACGTCCTTGTCGCGCCCGGTCGCAAAGCGGACGCCAGCGACTCCACGACGACGGCGTCGACGATGCTCTCGCACGCGCAGCGGCGCCGCGCCAAACGGCGGGAGAACTCCGAGTCGGTCGCCTCGGACACGCCCACGGAGCGCGATTTCGACGAGATCGAGTTCCGTGAGCTCCTCGACCAGCCCGATACGATACCCGAAGACGAGGACGAAGAAGATGTCGGATTGGAGCGCCTGCGCCTCGCGTCGGAGGACTCGGAGGCGCTCGACGCGGAGTTCTTCGGCAAGTAAATAGGATGTTGTGACCTGGTTTATACTTAGTGTGTCACGTCCGCGCGAGGTAACACGCTCCACTCCAGGCGGCGCGCTCAAACACCGGTGGCGGCGCGCGGGTTACGTACTGGACGGAGCGGTCCTCTTTGAACATGGACGGGTGGATGCATTGGATGAAGCTCAGCAGCGCCGAGGCCGTGTTTTCGGGCTGTTCCCACGGTAGGCATGCTCTTGCGTTCCTCACGACGTAGCCGCCGGCCGGTCGCGGGAGCGTATCAAGAGCCTCTTGCGTGCGGTTCCTGGGGTCGCGCGCTCCCGGGAAGTCACCCCTGATGACGGACGTCGGAACTGAGAGGTCCGCAAGTAGGCCACCGCGCTCGTCGCGCCAGGCGCCACCGGCGGGTATATTCCCGCAGAGGTAAGACAACGTCGCAAACCGTCCTTTTGAGTCTTGGGCACTCTCGAAGCACTGCTTGACCCACTGATCATCCGATTTGCCGGCGAACAAATTCTTGTCGGTAAAGGTTCGGATCCGCTCGCCCTTCTTGCCGCGGAGCCGGCGGAAGAACAGATTCCCAACGGTCGAGGCGGAGATCGCCCACGCGATTCGCTGGATGCGCCGCGGCGCCCGCGGTGTTGCCGGAGAATTGCGGTCCGCCTCGACGCCGTCCGATGCAACAAATGACAAGGGTGGAGGACTCATACACGCGACCGCGCTAATAGTTTCCGTGCCACCAAGGCGCCACATCTCGAGGGCCACCGGCAAGAGCCCGCCCTGGCTCACCAACACGCATGGTTCTCCCACCACCTCCCGGATGTAAGCGTCGAGCTGCCCCGCCCAGATCTCGGGCTTGTAGAAGCGCCGCGGCTTCGGCGTCGCGTCGCCGGTCCCGAGTAAATCCGGCGCGTGCGTATCGCCACCGTCCCAGGCGTCCTGGAACCGCGCGAAGAATTGCCGATCGATCCCCACCCCCACTGGCGGTATCAGTAGCAGCGGCGGCAGGTCGGCGGCGCCGCGCGTGACGGTGGCGCCGTAGGTTTCTCTGCCGTATTTATGCTGCAGCGCCATCGCTGCGAGCGGTAACAAGCTGCGGACAACGAGCATGGTCGGCGTGCGCGCTGCGCTCCTCTGGTGCTACAGCTGTAGTGCCTAAGGTGGCTGTACGACCTTTTATATGCGTGTTTCAGCCCTCACTGCGCAGCGCGAGAGATGTGCGTGTGCGGACAGCCCAATACGATGTGCTAAGGCGAGGTCGATGGCTGTAAGGGATGATAAAAATCACGCCGCGGGTTTTACGCACGGGTTTTCGGGACCATAATCGAGATGCTCTGACCCTCTAGCGCTGCAACCACGCCTCGAGAGGATGATAGAGCGTCCATCGCTACGCCTCGCTTGCATAGCTTCCATCGCTGCCACAGTCTCAGCCCTGAAACCACTGCCACGACGAGCTGCACTCAGTGGATTGACCAGCGCTGCGCTCGCACAAGCACTGCCCGCGCGCGCCGACGAGCTCTCGTTCAGCAAAGCGACAAATGGACTTGAGTACGCGGACTCCAAGGTCGGCAGCGGCTCTCCGTTCAAGGCGGACCAGCGCGTCGCTGTTGATTACGTGATGAGTACGACCGGCGCACGGTACGGCACGAAAATATATGCCACGAAGGACCGGGACGAGCCATACACTTGGGTCCTCGGCGACGGATCGACGATTAAAGGATTGGAGCAGGCAATATTGGGCGGCGACGGCGTGCCGCCTATGCTCCCGGGTGGCGTACGCCGTTTGTTCGTACCCCAAGAGCTGGCATACATCGACAAGGCCCGCCCCAATACGAACTCGCTCCAGCTCCAGAACTGCGAGCAGGGCACCGGACCGGTACCGCCTAATACGCCTGGAAAGTCCGGCGACATGGGTGCCGGCGAGTACCAGCGGTTCAAGAACATTTATTGCAACGCAAACCGGCCGTACCAGCCGGACCTCGTCCTTGATGTGAAGCTTTTCGGGCGGAAGGGAGGGTAAGGAACTGTTGATTAAAAACTAGCGACTACTGCCGGCCTACTGCCGGCCTTTTTTGACCATGATTTAGACGGGTTTGTGCGGGTTTCCACCTCTCGCGCTGACGCGTCCAAGACCTCACTGCGCATCGACTTCACGCCAGCGCTCGGACACGTGCACTTTATGCTTACACTTTGCTGCAGACGCAAGCCACAGGAGAAAAAAATGGCCGCACAAGCTGCCAAACGCATCAACAAGGTCGGCTTCCTGGTGGCCATGCATGAGGAGGCCGCACCCTTCATCAGCGCACTCAAACTGCAGAAGCGGGCACCGCACGCGCGCGCGCCGATCTTTGTGCACGAGGGCTCGTACAAGGGCGCGACGGTCCTCGTCTACAGCCCCGGCGTCGTCGACGGCAAGTCGCTCGTCGGCACGGACGCCGCGTTCCTGACGGCGTTCCTCGCGGCGGAAGACAAACCGGACCTCTTCGTGAACGCGGGGACGTGCGGCGGCTTCGCGAAGCGGGGCGGCGCGGTGGGCGACATATACTGCTGCGACGAGTTCAAGCACCACGACCGCCGGGTGCCCATCCCCGGCTACGACGTTATGTGCGTCGGGCACCGCCGCGCGACGCCGGCGCCGGGCCTCGTCGCAGCGCTCGGCCTGAAGACGGGCCTCTGCACGACGGGAAATTCATTGGATTGCTCGCCGACGGACGCGCCGCTCATCGAGGCGAGCGGCGCCGTCTGCAAGGACATGGAGGCCGCTTCATTAATTCATGCGGCCGAGCTGGCGCGCATACCGTTCCTCGCGATCAAGGTCGTCACGGACATTGTGGACGGCCCCCACGCGACGCAGGACGAGTTCCTCGCGAACCTGACGACGGCCTCGAAGGCGCTCCAGAAGGTGCTGCCCGAGGTTTTAGATTATGTGACCGGGAAGATTGTTGCGGATCTCTGAAGTATAGCTTACATGTAATTTAGTCGTCAAGTTCCTCGTCGGTCTCGAGCTCGGTCCCCTCCTCCTCCTCCTCCTCCTCCTCCTCCAATTCGTCGTCGGACGACTCGTGCGTCTCGTGCTCGTCGAACCGTTTCGTCCCGAGGTCGACGGCCACCGCGAGCTTCTGTGCCGCGGCGTCATAATCAGCAAAGACCGGCACGTCGATCGTGCACACGCACGCGTGCGCCGTCGGCAGCGCGCCCGGCGAGAGGTGCTTGCCCGCGTGCAGCGTGAAGGGATGCCGCCCGCCGTTCAAGCCGACCAAATGCGCGAAGCCGCCCACGGGCACGCGCCGCGAGCCCGTCGCGAACTGCAAGAGACCGTGGAGCCGCTTCGGGTGCGTCTTTGCCCAGGCCTCGACGACGGCCCAGAAGAGCCGCACCTCGCGCGCCTCCGGCAGGAGGCCGCCCGCGTAGCGCGTGTGCTTCTTCCAGTCGGCCACGTCCACCTCCCGCAGTCCCGACAACAAACGGCAGAAGTCCGTCGGCGAGAGCATGCGCCGCGCGTCCTGCAGCACCTCGGACGGCATGACGACGCGCAGGCCGCGCGCCATAGCTTTTAGAGGTTCTCGAATGGACGCGCGCAGGCGGTGGTCCCGCACCTTTTCAACAAACTCTGCCCGATTGGCGGCCGTGACGGCGCGGAGCGAGCCGCCATCACCTAAGTCGACGCGGCTCCCCGGCGCGACCGCTCTTCTTTCATCGTTCTCACCCAGAATATCTTGTGAAGTAAACGTCCGCGGCGCGCCTTTCAAAACAGGAACGTCCTCGTCGCTCTCGTCGCCGGCGTCGTGTTCTGAGCCATCTAAACCGTCCGTGAAGTCCAGCTCCAACGCGCCGACGTCGTTGTCCGCATTAGCGATCCAGGCCATGCTCTGCGCCAACTGCGGATCCAGGGCGTCCAGGTGGTCGTCTCCCTCGGGCGGCTCGCCGTCGTTCAGCAGACACGCACACACATAACTATGTAAAGGCAGGTCCAACGTGACCTGCTGCCAGACGGCGACGCCGAACAGGCGCCCCAGCGCCTCGAAGTCGTCCTCCCAGTGCGGGTTCCCGAACAGGGCCGCGGGGTTCGGGGCGAAGGACCGGCCGCCGTCGTTTGTTTGTAACAGCGAGCCGCCGCCCCGGATGAAGGCCCGCCGCGCTAATAAGTCCATCCATTCTCTTGCAACAGCACTCCCGACGGCGCTCTCGTTCTTGAACCGGACTTCAAAGTCCCCCGTCACGTCGTCCGCGAAGAGCCCGGTCCTCTCCTTCCGCTGCGCGCGGAGCTGGGCCAGTTGCGGCGCGTGGCGGTCGCACTCGACGAAGGCCAGCGCCTGCTCGTCGTCCTGGTTCGGCGGCCGGTGGTACCGCTGCAAGCGCCGCGCCAGCCAGACCCGCTTCTCGGCGGCCGTCATGCGCCGCGTGAGTTCCCGGAGGTCCGCGCCGAGCGGTCCGGACGGCGCGGCGCGGTCCACGACCTCGGCCAGGGCCCAGGCCTGGGACGCGTCGCGCGGCACGCCCCGCAGCGGCCACAGGGGCGCGGCGGTGAGGGGGCTCTTTGCCAGTTTCCGATTCTCGTTCCGCACCGTGGAGACGGCGAAGCTCTTCACCGCGCGGGACTCACAGTTTTTCCTCAGCGTCTCGCCGTCGCCACCGCTTATCATAAAGCCCCCGATGGGCGGCGGCGAGGCGCCGAACACGCCCATGCGGAAGGCCGGCCGCGCCAAGCCGTCGTCAAAAAGGTCGTTGACCACGACGACCACGGCCGCCCCGGCGTCACTTGCGAGTTGGACGGCCGTGGCCCAGTCGGGCGCCTTCGGGGACTTGCGGATGTGACTGCGGTCCACGAGCACGGCGGCGCCGGCGCCCACGGTCCACTCTTCTGACCCGATGGGCGCGTCCTGGCTGGAGGCTATCTCAACCGTGGCCACGGCGTCGGCAAAGCGCTCGTTCCAGGACGCGGGCACTGCACTTAGCGTGAGCTCGAAGCCGTCGTCGAAGGTCACTTTCAGTTCGCCGCTCACGGGTAATTCGGCGGCCGCGGCGTCGAAGTTCGACAACAAGACCATGTCGTCCAAAGTCGCCCGCTTCGGCCCGCCGATGCCCAGCGTGCCCCGCAGCTCGTGGAAGTAGTCGGCCCACGAGGGCGTCGGCGCGCGGCCCTCGGCGTCGTCCGCCGGCTCGTCCGTAGGCTCGGCGGCGGCCGCCGAGGCGTCGTCCTCGGCGGCGTCGTCTTCGCCGGCGGCTGCCCTGGCGGCGGCCGCCGCGTTCAAATCCACCGCCTCCTGTAAAACGACAGCCTCCTCCGCGTCGAGCTGGCCAAGGACCGTGGCCCGATCTGCGCCCTCGTCCAGGGATTGGGGAAGGGAGGCCGCGCCGTCCTCCTCGGCCGCGGGCGCCTCGTCGCCCGCCAGCGCCGCGGCCAAGGAGAGCATGGCCTCGCGCGCCGGCCCGTGCGCCGTCAGCGCCTCGAGCACGCTCACGGCCCGCGCTTCCTTGCAGGCCGCCTGGGCCAGCTTCTCCAGCAGGGGCACGCCGCACCAGACCCCCGCCGCCACGCGCTGCGCGTCGACGGACGCGAGCTTCGCCAGCGCGCCGCACGCGTGGGCGCAGAAGAGGTCGTCGCCGTCCACGAACAGCAGCAAATAGCCCAGCGACGCGGCGAGCCACTCGCCCAGGCGCGCGGCGGGCGGGCCGCCGAACTCGGTCTTCGCCTTCGTCACGGCCTCGTCGTCGAACTTGCGCTGCAGTTGCCGCGCGAGCTGCGCGTCCGACCGGCCCGCGCCGTCTTCCTCGTCCGCGGCCGCGCCGCGCCGCGCGACCCGGATCGCAGCGTCCCAGCGCCAGCCCGGCCGCACGAATGCGTCCACTTCGATCGTCGAACGCATCAAGCGCTCGCCACAGGCCCTGGCGACGCCCGGCAGGCCGAGAGGCGGCGCCCGCTCGTCCCGGACCACGACGCAGAGGTGAAGCGCTAATAACTCGGCGTCGCGGAACGCGGCGCACTCGTCCCTCACCCACCGCTGCGCGCCCCGCTCGAACAGCCGCTCGAGCCACGACGCCGCCGACAGGCGCGGCGCCAAGGCCGCGCAGCCGCACACGACCCGCTGGCGCTCCTTGCGCCGCGCGGCCTCGTCCCGCGACCGCTGCCGGTTCTCACTGGACGACGACTGCGTGTCGCCCGTTGTATTAGGGTGCTCGCCGTCGCTCTCGTCCGAGGCGTCCTCGCTCAACGGCGAGGGCTCCGGCGTCGCGTCGAGCAGCCACTGCGTCATCGCGCTCAATAAATGCCGGGTCGCGCGCCGTCGGATCGCGTCGAGCGCGTCGGGCGACGAGGCGAGGACCGCTAAGGCGTTCGCGGCGAACTTGGCGACACCGTGGCTCCGGCACCGGGGCTCCATGCGCCAGCCGCACCGCAGGGCGTGGCGCAACGCGTCGACGACGCGCGGCGCGCAGGCTAGGCGTGATGCCGCGCCCGGCTCCGAGCCTAGCAATTGGCCGCAGGCGAACGTCGCCCTATCATAGGCCTCCCGCAGCGGCGCGCAGTCTCGCAACACAACAATATCGCACTCCAGCGTGCGGCAGAGGTACTCGAGCAGGGCGTCTAGCTGCTGGGCCCGGCCGGTGACGGCCGCGGCCGTCAGCCGGTCGGGCGATTGCAGCATCTCAAACAAACCTTCCACATCTAAGGACGGCGACACGAGCATGGTCCTATACACTGCCGCCCTCGCCGCTTGGGCGGGCTCCGTGTCTGCTCGCGCCTGGCACCTTGCTAGTTCTTCAGCGAGTCGCGCGTTGCCCGGGTCCGCTTTTAACCCAGCCTCGTAGGACGCGCGCGCGTCGGCCCGCCGCCCCAGGCGCCACTCCGCCGCGCCCCGCCTCAGATACCCCTTGCCGAAGCTCGGGTCCAGCCACAGGCAGCGCTCGGCGTCGTCGTAGGCGTCCTCGGCCTGGTCCAGTTGCAGCAGCGTGGCGGAGCGGTTGGACCAGGTCGTCGGGTTCCGCGGCTCGTGCAGGGCGCTCGCCGAGTACTGGCGCAGGGCCTCGTCATAGTTGCCGGCTGCGTAGGCGTCGTTCGCGCTCTTGCGGAGTGCCTCGGCGGTCGTGCTGTCGTGCGGCACGGAGCCGGGGTAGAGGTCCGGGTGGAGGACCGTGGCGCCGGGGCCGGGCTTCATAGTCTATTTTTGTGGTCTTGTTATTGGTTTTGTCCGTGTGCCGCCCGCGTTGGCGCCAACGCTGCGCACAAGATGATTGGGCGTTGCTGCTTTTGATTTGCAAATTAGACCAGTGAGTCGTTCCTGTGAACGCTGTGGCTAGTCCAGCGAGAGAGAGACGCGACACTCGTGAGCTGAAACCCGCAAGATAAAAAAACCCGCGAGAAACCCGCATGGGCGCATGAATAATTAGAAAGCTTGGCTCTTACGACAGGCGAGCTACCCATCGCACCGAGAGAGAGACACACGCGCTACAGCCCGCCGCCGGTAGCCGCCGTGAGCACGGTGAAATTGAACAATATGAGAGCAAACCCAGCCAAAACCAAAGTCGCAGGGTCGCCTTCCTTGAGCTGCTTTAGACCGAAGCCCTCGACGTCGTATTCCGGTTGCTCCGGGATCTCACGTTTTTCTTCGCCCTCGTCTTCGTTCGACGCTCGCAACGCTGTCCGCCGGAGCGAAACTGTCGCGGCAGCTCTCGCTCGCGCGAAAGCGTCTGTGCGTTGTGCGCGCGACGAGACGATAGGTGCGTACTGCAGCGCCTCCGCAGACAGCGCAAGGGCTGACAGCAGCTGGATTAGTTTCATTGTGCACGCAGTCACGTCGCAACGATTGCGTTGCTGCCACAGTACTCTACGAGTCGCACCGCTGCCCTCGAAGCTACCTTGCGATCAATGGCGGGGCGTCTGTGCGGCTTTACTTGAGTCCAATCTGCTCTGCCCAGCCTCGATGAGTCTCGACATCTCAGCGAACTTGTGATTTTTAGGAGTCATCCAGGGTCATCACTCGGTGGAGCCGTAAAAAATACGCGTCAGCGATTTAACTTTCGTCCGGGTTTCTGACTGTGTGTGTCAACCTTTGTCACAGCTTTGTCACACAGTAGTCTCGGCAGTATATAGCTGAAATCTGCTGCGCTCAGACGCTCAGGACTGAAGCACTGTACAGCAATGCGATCGGTGCGATCGATGCTCCTGTGCTTGCGCGTAGCCCGAGCATTTCAGTCCAGCTTTGCCGCGACAGCACGCATTACTGCGCGTGGCGCAGCAACCATGACCAACCCACTCTTGCTACAAGAAGACCTCCCTAAATTCTCTTCCATCACCGCGACGGACATCGAGCCCGGCGTCACCGAGGTGCTAAACACGTTGGACGCGGACCTGCAGGCGCTCGAGGCCACGTTGGACGGCGCGTCGTCCTACGAGGCCACCATCGAGGCGTTGGAGAGGATCAGCGCGCCCCTCGGCTTCGCCTGGGGCGTCGTCGGCCACCTCAACGGCGTGAAGAACTCGGACGAGTTAAGGGACGCCTACGCGGCGATGCAGCCCAAAGTGGTCGGCGCGACGCAGAAGCTGGGCCAGTCGCGCAAGATCTACGACGCCCTCGAGGGCATCTCCACGCGGAACGAAGTCGACGGCGAGCGCCGGCGCATCGTCGACGCCTCGCTGCGCTCCATGCGCCTCGGCGGCGTCGCTTTGGAAGGCGAGGCCAAGGCGCAGTACAACGCAAACGAGGTCAAGCTTTCGGAATTAGCGACGGCGTTCTCGAACAATGTGTTAGATGCGACCAAGGCCTTCGAGCTCGTCCTCACGGATGTGGCGGACGTCGAGGGCCTGCCGCCGTCGGCCAAGGCCGCGGCGGCGGAAAAGGCCGTCGCCCTGAAGAAGTGCGACGCGGCCGACGCGGACAACGGCCCCTGGGCCCTGGGCCTCGACGCTCCTAGCTACATCCCGGCGATGCAGCACCTCAAGTCCTCCGCCCTTCGGGAGCAGCTCTACGCGGCGTTCGTGACTAGAGCCGGCGAGCAGAACGCCCCGCTCATCGACGAGATCCTCGCCTTGAAGCAGCAGCAGGCGAAGATGCTCGGCTTCGAGTCCTACGCTGATGTTTCATTAGCGTCGAAGATGGCCGCGTCCGTGAAGGAGATTGAAGAACTCCACGAGCTCCTCGCGGCCAAGGCGAAGCCCGCGGCCCAAAAGGAACTCGACGAGTTGAAGGACTACGCCGCGGCCAAAGGACATACTGGCTCTCTCGAGCACTGGGACGTGCCCTTCTGGGCCGAGCGGCTCCGGGAGGAGCGCTTCGACTACTCGGACGAGGAGCTGCGGCCCTACTTCGCGCTGCCGGCGGTCCTCGACGGGCTCTTTCAATTAATTGAGCGGTTGTTCGGCGTCACTGTGCACGCCGCGGACGGGAAGGCGGAAGTGTGGAACGACGACGTGCGCTACTTCGAGGTCAAGGAGGGCGCAAAAGTCATTGCTAGCTTCTATCTGGACCCGTACTCGCGGCCCGCCGACAAGCGGGGCGGCGCCTGGATGGACGTCTGCGTCGGCAAGTCCAAGGCGTTGGAGCGGGACGTGCCCACGGCCTACCTCACGTGTAATGGAAGCCCCCCCGTCGGCGACAAGCCCTCGCTCATGACGTTCAACGAAGTGAATACGCTCTACCACGAGATGGGCCACGGCCTGCAGCACATGCTCACGAAGGTGAGCGACGGCGACGCCGCGGGCATTAATGGAGTGGAGTGGGACGCCGTGGAGCTGCCGTCCCAGTTCATGGAGAACTGGTTGTTAGATCGCTCGACGTTGTACGGTTTTGCCAAGCACTACGAGACGGGCGAGCCCCTACCCGACGAGTTCTACGAAAAGCTCAAGGGCTCCAAGACCTTCCACGCCGGCCTGGCCATGACGCGCCAACTCGCCTTCGGCATGCTCGACGTCGAGCTCCACAAGGCACCGGTTGACAACGTCTTGGACACACAGAAGCGCATCTTCGACAAGTACCTGGCCATGGCCCCTCGGGACTACGACCGCTTCCTCTGCGCCTTCGCGCACATCTTCGCCGGCGGCTACTCGTGCGGCTACTACTCGTACAAGTGGGCCGAGGTGCTCTCGGCGGACGCCTTCGGCGCCTTCGAGGAGGCCGGGCTGGAGGACGAGGCCGCGGTGCGCACGCTCGGCCAGCGCTTCCGCGACACGGTCCTGGCGTGCGGCGGCGGCACGCCGCCCGCGGAGGTCTTCGAGGCGTTCCGCGGCCGCGCGCCGGCGCCGGACGCCCTCATCCGCCACAGCGGGCTGGATGCGTAATTGTGAATTAATGGACTCTTGGCATCATGATCATCATCATATGATCCCCCGAGAGAGTACGAGCCTCCCCCCCCCCCCCCCCCC
>Ga0114994_10000631_pt1 | contig 24161 bp, 23 predicted proteins | sample ArcticOcean_MG_C_9_FD_87043 | JGI IMG/M metagenome (GOLD analysis project Ga0114994, IMG submission 87043) | Marine microbial communities from western Arctic Ocean - ArcticOcean_MG_CB2_152 | ecosystem: Environmental > Aquatic > Marine > Oceanic | place: Arctic Ocean: Canada Basin | collected...
ACTATAAAATTTCAATATCAAATCAAAGGCTATCCATTTGAAGTACGCAGACAGAATACAGAATGGCGCTTTGTAAGAGATCCTTTAAACGGTACGGAAGGCTGGATGGCAAAGCAATTATTTAGTGGTAAACGTTATGTAATTACGTCTTCAAAACCATATAGTTATGGCTACAAATCTAAAAGTAAGGGAATTATTAAAGCAAAATTAAGTTATGGAGTTCAAGGAGAAATAATTAATTGTGATTCAAATTGGTGCTATGTTTCTGTTAATAAAGACAAAGCTAATTATAGGCTGTATTTAGAAAAGAAGGATCTTTATGGTGTTTATGACTATGAAATTATCGATTAATTTCTTTTTTTAAACACATTTTCCCCACAATAAAGACTTGATCATGTCCTACCTTTTCTAACAGTAGGCAGAAAGGTTTTCTTTCCCCCATATGTTACTCCTTACTTTCTGCCTACTTTGGATACAAATATCAACTAATTAAATTAAAGTTGATATTAACCAAGAAGAATCAATTAAAAAGAGAGTAAAGCACATAGATATGGTAGCTCAATTTTGTCCAACAATTGAAGAAGTATAGTTCATAATTGATAAGTATAAAAATGATGAAGAAATATTTAGTGAACAAACGGAATCTAATAAAAAGGTAGGACTATAATGAGATATGTATTTTATGATTTTGAGACTAGTGGATTATCAGCTGAATTTGACAGCATAATACAAGCTGCAGCAATTTTAACAGATCAAGATTTTAATATTATTGATAGTTTTGACATGCGTGGACGTATGAAAAAAGAGTACCCCATTCCACATCCAAAAGCGTTGCTAGTAAATGGAACAGGAGTAGATCTTCTAAAAAATCATGAGGATTCTAATTTTGGCCTAATAAGAAAAATGCAGCAAAAATTCTTATCCTGGGGTGAGACAACTTATATTGGCTATAATTCTCTAGGATTTGATGAAAAATTCTTAAGACAAAGCTTGTATCAAAGCGCATTACCTCCTTACTTAACTAATACGAATGGAAACAAACGTGGCGATGCATTAAAAATAATTCATTCTGCAGCAGCAGTTGCACCAAACTCATTTGTACGACCGCTTAATGATAGCAATGGTAAGATTACTTTTAAGCTTGATCGTTTTGCGCCAGCAAATGGAATTGATCATTCTAATGCTCATGATGCATTAAGTGATGTTGAGGCAACTATTGGTGTTTGCAAACTTGTTAAAGATAGATGTCCGGATGTATGGGAAGCCGCCATGAAAACAACTTCAAAACAGGATGTTTATAAATTTATAAATCAAGATCGCATATTCTGTGCGAGTAGATATTTCAGAGGTAAAGAATATACTAATGGATTAGCTTACTTAGCAGTAGACCCAACGTATCAAAATTATGTTTATTTTTTTGATCTTAATACTGATCCCGATTTAATTTTTGATTTAGATCGAGCTGATCTAAAAAAATTATTTAAAGGCAAAAAGAAATGTTTTCAATTAATAAAAGCTAATGAACAGCCAATATTACTTGATGAAAAATATTTAATGCAATCAGAAGAGTTCAAAGAAGATGATTTAAAAGTATTACAAGAACGGATGGAAAAAGTTCGCAATAATAAAAACTTTATTGAAAAGTTTACTAACCTTCTAATTGACATGAGCGAGGAAAAATCATTTGTTGAAGATCAGTCAGAAAGAACAGTCGAACAAAGAATTTTTGATGGATTTCCTGATAATAAAGATAATTATTTGATGCAAGACTTCCAAGCGGCTGAATGGGAAAAGCGTTATGATATCGCATTAAAAATAACAGATAGCCGTATTCAAGAATTTGCTAAACGAGCAATTTATAATGAAAAACCTGAATTATTGCCAAAAAATGAACTTCAAAAAAGAGATCGTGATGTTGCCTCAAAATTATTAACTATGGATAAAGTTCCATGGAATACTATTCCAAATGCAATGAAGGAAATTGATGATCTTAGAGAGTCTGAAGGTGAATATAATATGGATATATTACAAGAAATTGATGAATACATTCAAGAGCTAGAAGAGACAAACAATAATATTCTAAAACAGTAGGACAATAAGTAGGTATGGGTGAGTTAAATATATTAAGTTTTATAGCTGGTGCGGCAATAGCAATAGTTGGAGCATGGATTATATTCTCAGCAAAAACACGAACATTAAATGAAAAAATAATCAGATATCAAGCTGAATCAGATATGCGAACATCTATTTCAAATGAGCTTAAGCAAGAATTAACTACTGCAACTGATGAAGTTATTAATCCTGTAAAAGATTATATGACAAAAGAAGTTGGAAGAGTTGAGCAACTTAAAATAGAAGCTGCGGCTGGTTTAAAAAATCTAAATGAAAAACAAGCCAATGCAATGAATACGATGTGGCATAAATTTGAAGAGACAAAGATTAAAACCGAATATTCAGCTAACACTCGTGGCAAGAACAATGAATTGCTAATGCAGGAGTTAGTAAAAAATACTAAATTTGTTGAGGGTAAGAATGTTTTTTATAATACAAAAATTCCAGAAATGTCAGTAATACCAGATGCACAATTTATCTTATCTAAAACACACAAATTAATTGCAGATGCAAAAGCACCGCTTGATCCATTTGATGAATATTTTGATGCACAAGAAAAAGGTGATTATGAAACTATTAAATTAATTAAAACTAAAATTGGAAAAGCAATTAAAGACCATATTGATGAACTGTCCAAAAAAAATTATCACAAAGCAAAGGGTTCGTTTAAATTCATCTTGATGTTTTTACCAAGTGAAAACCATCTCCAGATTGCACGAGAAAGTTCTAAGTATATGCAGATAGATTTAGAAAATTATGCAAGAAGTAAAAATATCCTCATCACAGGGCCAAGAAATTTCTTAATTGATCTAGATTGGTTTGATAAATTAATGTCTATGGAAGAGAACAATAAATTAGCAAATGAATTAATGGATACAATCAATCCACTCTTTTCAGCATCAAAAGTTTTATTTGGTCATTTTGCTGATCACGCAAAAAGCATAAACCAAGTAGTTAAATCAGCAGAGAAAATTAATAGTTCTTTTTCTAAGACGCTTATTAACACGTTGCAGAAAGTAAAAGATAAAGGATATAAAAACCCTGACATTGAAAAAACTTTGGAAAGCTCAGAAAAAATCTCTGAATCTGGCTTAGATCAAGTTTCAGAACCCCAAGATAATCTTTACAAATTAGAGATAATCAAAAAGAAAAAAGATTAAAAATATATAATTAATTCAATAACTTAGTATTATTTTTATTGCCCTTAGGACTTGACTTGGTGGTATTAATACCTACATTACAACTAACTTTAGAGGATATAATTATGGCTACTATCAATATTACTGACGCGACATTTGAACAAGATGTTTTAAATTCTGATAAACCTGTTGTTCTAGATTTTTGGGCTCCTTGGTGTGGACCTTGTAAACAAATAGGACCATCTTTAGAAGAAATATCCGATGAGATGAAAGGTGATATCATTGTAGCTAAAGTTAATATTGATGAAAATCCTATAACTCCAACTAAGTATGGTGTACGCGGCATTCCTACGATGCTAGTATTTCAAGGTGGTGAAGCCAAAGCAACAAAAGTTGGTGCAGTTTCAAAATCAGCAATTGTTGAGTGGATTAAAGATTCAATCGCTTAATTATTTTTAAGTACTTGCCCAGCTAAATATAAGGATCCACAGATTAGAATGCGGGCAGCTGGATGCTCTCTACTAAGATACCTTATGGCTTCCTCAAGGTTAGTTGCTGGGGACACTTTTACGCCTACTTCTGTTAATATAGAGCTAAGAACTTCTGCAGATATAGCGCTTCCTTCATTTGGTATAGTAATAGTCTTAATCTCTTTAATATTATTAAATTGCTTTATGTAGCCTGCTGGATCTTTTGTACTAATCATCCCTAAAATAATAACTACATCTTTTATTTGAATTAAGTTTTGTAGAGTTTTATTAAGTTGAAACGCAGCATCTGCATTATGAGAACCGTCTAAGAATAATTCATTTTCGAATGATACCATTTCTAGATACTTACCTTCTTTGATCTGCTGTACTCTTCCTGGTAAAGCTATCTTGACGTGATTGTTTTGTTTTAAAGCATCATTTATGTTTGTAGAACCTGTTTGTTTAACAGATGCTATAGCTAGACCTAAATTGTATAATTGAAAATCACCATATATTTTTAATGGCTCTAATATTATTTCATCATTTGTATCTGAATAATAAATCTTATTATGTTTTGATTCTATGTTCCAATCTCTACCAAAGATAGACGTCGGTGCATTCAGTTGATTAGCTTGACTCACTATAACTTCCAACGCTTCTTCAAAAGGCTGTCTCCCAATAACAACTGGAGTATTAGGCTTAATAATGCCAGCTTTCTCAAATGCAATTTTTTCAATAGTATCTCCAAGGAAATCATGATGATCATTAGAAATTGAGGAAATAACAGATATTTTTGGTGTCATTACGTTTGAACTATCGAGTCGACCACCAAGTCCAACCTCTAACAATGTATAATCAGCTTTATTTCGTGAAGCTGCTAAAAAGAAACAGGCACTAGTAATCTCAAAAAAAGTTATCGGACTATCAGCATTAATATTTTTAACTTCATTTATGAGCATTGAAAGATCTTCATTACTTATAGTACCCGACCCTAATTCAAATCGTTCATTAAATCTAATTAAGTGCGGGGAAATATATGCATTAGTTGTTTTATGCATGGCTTGTAGAATTGACTGAATAAACTTTAGCGTAGAAAATTTACCGTTAGTTCCAGCGATATGGATGATATTCTCAATTTTATTTTGAGGATTTTCTAGTGTAGCTAAGAGAGACTGAATCCTATCCAAAGATAAATCAATTCGTTTTGGATGAAGTTCTAAGAGTTGATTGAGTTGCTCTTCAATCTGCGAGTCTGTAATATTCAATTAAGCTGCTCGTTTTAATAACAAAGATAATAAGTTTGCCAGTTTATCTTTAAGATCTTTTCGGTGAATTATTTGGTCAATAAAGCCATGGTCGAGAAGGAATTCAGATCTTTGAAAACCGTCAGGCAAAGTTTCTCCTACTGTACTTGCAATGACTCGTGGGCCAGCAAAACATATTAAAGCTTTTGGCTCAGCGATAGTCACGTCGCCTAACATAGCAAATGAAGCGGTTACGCCACCTGAAGTAGGATCGGTAAGAATAACAATGTAGGGAAGCTTAGAGTCTTTTACCATCTGAACAGCTATAGTAGTTTTTGGTAAAGCTTGAAGACTTAGCTGGTTTTCTTGCATTCTAGCACCGCCGCTTGAAGTGATCATAATGAAAGGCGTATTATGCGCAATTGCATGTTCAGCCGCTTTGACCATTGCTTCAGCACCAGCTGAAGATAAACTTCCACCCATAAATTTAAAGTTCATAGCAACCACAGTTGTTGAGATGCCTTTCATTTTTCCATAACCAATAAGAAACGCATCTTGCATTTCAGTATTAGTCTGAGCTTCTTTAAATTTTTCTTTATAGGAATTTGTATCTTTGAAGTTTAAGGGGTCCAATTGAACAGTAGGGTAAGGTATTTCCTCATAAATACCCTCGTCAAATAAATGCTTCATTCTAATTCTAGGGTGAATATACAAATGTAAATCACAATTTGGGCAAATATAGTGATTTTTTTCTAAGTCATCAGAGTAGAGCATAGTTTGACATTGAGAACATTTGACCCAAGAATTCTCAGCAACTTCTAAGCTTTTTTTGCCACCTAAAATAGATTTTATTTTTGGTGCTAATTTTGTTATCCAATTCATGAGTTCAGACTCTTAATCAATTCAGAACAAAAGTCCTTTACAAACTTAGCAATATTTTTCTTATCAGTATTTTTTTTTGAAATTTCTTGAATTTTTTCAACAATAGCAGAGCCAATTACCACACCATCAGCATTTGATTTAGAAAATTTTCTAACATCTTCAACTGTTTTAATCCCAAATCCAGAGACTACAGGTAGATCTGTATATTGTTTAATTCTTGAAATTTGTGAATTTACTTTATCTATTTCGGCAGACTTAACACCAGTAATGCCTGCAACATTTACGCTATAAATAAAACCTTCCGCATTTTCTACTAATTTTTTAATTCTCTCATCAGAAGTTGTTGGGGTGATTAACTTTATTAGGGCTATATTCTCTTTTTTTAATGCTTGTTTGAGTTGAGATTCTTCTACAACGTCAGCTGGTAAGTCGACACAGATAACGGCATCTATGATACCACTAACTTCTTTAGCAAATTTGTCTATACCGTATATAAAAATATTATTTAAATAGCCCATCATAACTAAGCCAATTTGTTGATTATATGCCCTCATTTCTTTAGCAATACCAATAACTTTATCAAAATTAATTCCATTTTTAATACTTTCAATATTTGCTAGTTGAATAATTGGACCATCAGCCTGCGCCTCAGCATGAGGAAAAGATATTTCATGTATATGTGCGCCTGAGTCCGCTATCGACTTCATTATCTCGAAACTAGTATCTACATCTGGAAAACCTGCTGTAGTAAAACTTATAAAAGCTTTTTTATTTTCTAATTTTAAGTTTTTAAAAATACTACTTATTCTATTTTCCAAGTTTATCACCCAACATTCTTTCAGCAGTATCAATATCTTTATCGCCCCGTCCACATATATTAATTACAATAATTTTATCCTCACTCATTTCTTTTGCTAATTTTATTGCTTGGGCTATAGCAAAACTTGGTTCAAATGCTGGTAGAATTCCCTCTGTTTTACAAAGCAACTGAAAGGCATCAAAAGCCTCATCATCTGTTGCGTAAGTATAACTTACTCTACCTATACTTTTTAGATAAGAATGTTCTGGTCCACATGAGTAAAAATTAATCCCTGAAGCTAAACTCTTAGTATCCAAAGTTGCTGAACCATCATTTGATTGAAGCATAAAAGATTTAAAGCCTTGCATGATACCAATTGAGCCATTCGTTAATGCAGAACTGTGTTCTGCTTCTACACCGTAAAGAGCAACATCATGATCATCCAAAAATTCGTGAATTGATCCAATTAAATTAGAGCCACCTCCGATACATGCAACTATTGCATCAGGCAGCCTGTTTTCTTTTTCTAATATTTGTTGTTTAATTTCCTTACCAATTATTGATTGAGCGTACTGTACAATTTTTGGAAAAGGGTGGGGACCGATAGCTGAACCACAACAATAAAACGCAGTAGGATCACTAGACCAGGCTTTAAGTACGGATGTACAGGCATCCTTTAAAACACCTTTTTGTCCAGTGCCATCAACACATTCAACCACTGATGCACCGAATAGCTTGGCCTTTAAAACATTTGTTGATTGAAGGAAAATATCATCTTTACCCATATAGCCAACGACAGGAAGATTAAATCTTGCACCACAAGCGGCGGTTGCAATTAAATGTGCACCAGCACCTGTCTCACAATAGATTTTGGTTTTACCCATATATTTTGCTAGTAGCACTTGAAAGAGTGAATTATTTATTTTATGTGCGCCAAGATGATTTAAGTGATCAGATTTTAAATAAATTTTTGCCCCACCAATTTTTTTAGTCAATTGTTCTGCATAGTATAGAGGGTTAGGTCGACCAACATATTCTTTTAAATAGTAATTAAATTCATCAATGAAATTCTTATCATTAATTGCTGTTTCAAAAGCCTCTTCAAGCTCAATAAGATTTGGCATTAATATTTCAGGTGCGTATCTTCCACCAAAGTCTCCATAGTAACCATTTTTATTTGGCCCACTTCTTAATGAATTTTTTATTTCATTGGTGCTCATTTACCTTTAACCTTATTAATAAACTCTTTTATTTTGATCTTATCTTTTACTCCAGGACTGCTTTCAACGCTAGAGGATACGTCAAAAAATGATGTGATATTATTTTTTAGGGCTATTTCAAGATTACCCATATCTAGTCCTCCGGATAAAAAGAATTTTCTGCCAAGATTATGATCCCTTAACAAACCCCAATCAAATTTTTTAGCATTACCACCAGGCATTTCACTTTTAGCTGGCTTTGCATCAAGTAAGAAAAAATCACATAAATCTATATAGTCACCAATATGATCAAAATCATTTTGAGTAGAAATACCAAAAGCCTTTATAATTTTTAATTTTGTACTTTTTTTTATTGAAGATAAATAATCTAGAGATTCAGAGCCATGCAATTGGATGTGATTAAAACCAGAATCCTCAATCTCTTTAATATCACTAATATCAGCATTGACTGTTACTGCAACTGTGTTGATCGGTTTAGATAATTTACTAATAATATTTTTACTATCATTAAACGAAATATCTCTAGGCGAATTTTTATATGAAACAAATCCAAGATAATCTGCATCACTTTCAATACAAAAATTAGCAATAGATAAATCTTTAATACCGCAGATCTTTATCTTATTAGCTTCCATTATAAGGACTTGAATATTTTGTATGCTGCTTCTGCTGGATCAATTGCTTTTGTGATAGGTCTTCCTATAACTAAAATATCAGCACCAGAGTCAATAGCTTCTTTGGCACTCATAGTTCTCTTTTGATCATTTGAATTATCTTCCACACCTCTAATGCCCGGAACAATTAATTTTAAGTCATCTTTTATTTCTGATTTAATTTTTATTATCTCGTGTGGAGAACATACAATTCCATCTAATTTGCTTTCAGCTGCTAATTTTGCAAGTTTAATTACCTGATCTCCTATTGAGTTGTTTAAACCAACTTCTTGTATTCCTTCTTCATCAAAACTGGTTAAGACTGTTACGCCAATCAATTTTGTTTTACTCTGACTAGAATTCCTTATGTCTACACATTCTCTAAGCATTTCTGATCCACCAGAAATATGTAAAGTTGTTAACTCTGGCCCTGACGCTAGTATTCCCTGAAGGGCAGCTTTAGTAGTATTAGGAATATCAAATAATTTAAGATCTATAAACATTGGAAGACCTAATTCTTTGATCTTATTTATTCCGTCAATACCACAATGAGTATAAAATTCTAGTCCGAGCTTTACTCCACCAATAGAAGGCCTAATTTTTTTGATTAAAGCAATTGCTTGCTTTATATCATTTGTATCAATAGCACAATAGATTGGATTATTAGACAATTTTTGTTTTTTTTAAAGTTCTATATCCGTATCAGCAACAGAAGATAAAGTGTTGTCCATTTTATTTGCTGAATTAAGCTTTATTCTAAGTTCTTTTCCAGATTTAAATCTAGGTATATATTTTTCAGAAACATTTACAGCATCTCCAGTCCTTGGATTTCTTCCAATTCTCTCTTTCCTTTTTTGGACTGAGAATGCGCCGAAACCTCTTAGCTCCACTCTTCTTCCATCAGCTAAGGATTTTGTAATTTCAGAGAATATAGTGTTAACAATTCTTTCTACATCTTTGATATATAGGTGTGGATTTTGGTCTGTTATGTTTTGAATTAGTTGGCTTTTAATTAAACTCATAGATTAATTATAGAGTTAACTAATTTTTTGTAAACCATTGATTAAGATGAATATTATTCTTCAGATTCAGTTTTTTTGTCACTTAAAGCCTTACCAAGAATATCGCCAAGACTAGCACCAGAATCTTTAGCTCCATATTTGTTTATAGCCTCTTTTTCCGTAGCTTCTTCGAGAGCCTTGATTGATAGTGAAACCTTGAAATTTTGGATATCAATTTGCGATATCATTGCATCTAACTTGTCATTTTTTGCCCATCTCTCTGGCCTAGCATCCGGTTTTCTAAGAGCTAAATCATTCTTTTTAATAACAACTTTTGGACCATTTTCACCAATTATAACTTTTACACCATAATCAGTAACTTCAGAAACAGTACATGTCACAGTATCGCCAGTAGACTTAGCTTTTATCTCATCAAATGGATTGCCTTCTACTTCTCGTATAGAGAGTGCAATTTTATCATTTTTATTTTCAATAATCTTAGCTTTTATTTTATCACCAACATTAAATTTCTGCATTGCATCTTTTGAATCCTCATGAGAATCCCAAGAGATATTTTGGCTGAAAATAGCCCCGTCAATATCTTCTTCAAGGCTACAGAATATTATATTATCTTTAATAGCTTTAATTTCTGTATCTACAATTGTTCCAATTGGATTTGACTCATTATATTTTTCAAATGGATTGGCTGATAGTTGTTTAATTCCAAGACTTAGTCTTTTCTTAACATAGTCTACATCAAGAACTATACAATCTACAGATTGAGATCTCGCGTATAGATTGCCTGGTTGAGAATTTTTCTTAGAACTCCAAGTTAACATATCTCTATGAGCAAGTCCTTCAATTCCGTTATCAACTTCTATAAAAATTCCATAATCAGTTACATTGGTACAAATACCTTGTAATTTATCACCAATATTAAATTTACCTTCTATTTTGGTCCAAGGATCTTCTTCTAATTGTTTTAATCCACATGAAACCCGATTTTTTTCAGGATCAACTTTAATAATTTTGACTTTTACAATTTGGTCAATCTTAAGAATTTCAGACGGATGACCTATTCTACGATAAGTGATATCGGAACTATGTAATAATGAGTCATATCCACCTAGGTCAACAAAGGCACCATAGTCAGTAATTGCTTTTACGCGGCCTTCCACTACATCACCTAGCGCTAGTTGTGAGAATCTTTCTTCTCTTAGTTCTTTGTGGGTTTCTTCTAAAACAGCTCTGCGGCTAACGACAATATTATTTCGCTTAGAGTCCATCTTTAGTACTTTAAATTTCTGAGGAACATTTAAAAGATGACTAATATCTCTTAGAGGTCTTGTATCAATTTGACTGCCAGGTAAAAAAGCTGTAATGCCGATTTCAGCTGAAAGACCGCCTTTTACTTTACCAGTTATAACTCCGTCAACGAGTTCACCAGCTTCAAAAGATTTTTCTATCTCGGCCCAAATTTCCTTATTTTTTGCTTTTGATCTACTTAAAATACAATCACCAAAATGGTTTTCAATTTTTTCTAAATAAACGTCAATTATATCTCCAACTTCCAATTCCTTTTTATCTTTTGAAAATATGAATTCTCTTTTGGCAATTCTACCCTCTACTTTTGCACCTATATCAACAGTAACAGCATCATCATCTAATTCAGATATTGTGCCCTTAATAATCGTGCCTTCTTTTAATTCAGAATTGAGTTGGGATTCGGCTAGTAATTTTTCAAATTCGCTAGAAGCTTGTTCAGGGTTTGTTAATTCGTTCATTTATTAATGTTTTATTTTTTAATTATCTTTAATATTCTATTGAAGCACTGTTCTATATCTAAGTTTGAGTTATCAATCAAGTAAGAATCTTCAGCGGGCTGTAAAGGTGCTATTTTTCTGCTCATATCCCTCATATCTCTTATTATAATTTCATCTAAAATATCATTATATTTGTTACTTTTCCTGACATTTTTAACCTGTAAATGTCTTCTTTGAGCTCTTATTTCTGCCTTTGCCCATAAAAAAATTTTTATCTCAGCTTTTGGAAATATTACCGTTCCCATGTCTCTACCTTCGGCAATTATTAGTCTCGAGGCATTATTATTTAATTTAATGAAATTTCTTTGAATGAGGATTGTTAACTTTCTTAATTCTGGAATACTAGATATTTGAGATGAAATTAGATCAATACTATTATTATATAGTTTGTCAGAAGATAATTTTTTATGATCATATTTTTTAACATACCTAATTATATTGGGTATATCCTCTAAGCTAATTTTTTTTCTTTTTAAATTATAGGCAATACTTCTATAAATTTCTCCACTATTTAAAACTGGAGCATTTAATGTATCACCAAGTAATTTACAGATTGTTCCTTTACCTACTCCCGCCGGTCCATCGACAGTTATTATCTTAGGCATTTACTAGTAAACTTTTTAAATCTTGATTAAATTTAGGATAACTTATGTCAATACATTTTAGATTATTAATCTTTAAAGGTTTTTTGCAAACCAAAGTTAATATTGAAAATGACATAGCAATTCGATGATCATGAAAACTATTTATCTTATTACCTCCAGTAATTTTATTTGTTGATCCTTTTATTATTAAATCATCTTTAATAATATTTGTATCAACTCCTGAATTTAATAGATTTTCATGAATACTTGTAAGTCGATCACTTTCTTTAAATCTTAATTCTCCAAGACCTTTCATAACTGTAACTCCTTTTGCTTGTGAAGCCGCTACTGCTAGAATTGGATATTCATCAATAAGATAAGGGGCTAATTTTTTTGAGATAATAATAGATCTTAATCTGCTGTATTTAACTTTGATATTACCAACTGTTTCTCCCGATACTTTTCCAGTTTTTTTAATTATAATTTTTCCACCCATTCTCTTTAAAACATTTATATATGCAATCCTAGTTTTATTGAGGCATACATTTCTTATTTCAATATTAGAACCTGGAGTAATTAGAGCGGCTACTGTAAAAAATGCTGCTGAGGATGGATCGGAGGCGACATAAATATTTTTTGCTTTAATTTCTGCAGGGCCAAAAACTTTTAGCTTAGTTTTTCCATTTTTATATTTTTCTTTTTTAAAATTTATTCCTAAATATTTAAATAAAATTTCTGTGTGATCTCGAGTTGGTTGATTTTCTATAATTGTTGTTTGTCCAGAAATATTTAGAGCTGCTAACATTATACTTGATTTAATTTGTGCGGATGGCTTTGTGATAACATGTTTTAATGGCAAAGAATTAAGGCTGCCCTCAATAGACAGTGGTAAGTAATTTTTTTTAGTTAATATTATTTTGGCGCCAATATTTTGTAAAAATTCCGTTACCCTCATCATTGGTCTACTGCTCAATGAATTATCTCCAGTGAAAGTGCAAAGTATAGGGTTTGTAGCTACCGCACCAAACATTAAGCGAGAAGTTGTTCCTGAATTTCCAGCATCTAAAACTTGGTTAGGTTGCTTAAAGCCACATGTGCCAACACCATTTACAATCCAGCAATTCTCTTTCTTTCTAATCTTAATACCTAATTTTTTTAAGATACTAACCGTGCTCATTATATCTTTTGATTCAAGTAAATTATAAATTTCAGTCTCTCCAATTGACATAGCTCCTAATATTACTGATCTATGAGATATCGATTTATCACCACTTATAATTAGTGATCCTTTTAATTTATATTTTGCTTGTATTGTCAAATTTAGAACTTAAAATATTTAGTATTAGTTGTATTTACATTATACATTATATATTAAAGATCTATTATTTAACAAATATAAATTTGGAGTAAAAAAAGTCTATGCCTAAACCAGAGTGGGGTAAAAAAATTGTCTGTCCAGAGTGTAGCTCTAAATTCTATGATCTAAATAAAAAATATCCAGTTGAATGTACCGGGTGCGGGGTATTTATAGCGCTTAATGAAATGTTGCAATATGGTTCTGATGCTAAAAAAGTACATGAAGATAATTTAGAAGCTGAGGAAATAGGTAATTTAGTTGGTGATGATGCAACTGAATCTTTGTCAGATGTAGATATTTTAGATGATGAATCAGAAAATATAAGTGACGATGAAACAATAAGTCTTAATGATGCAGATGATGATTTGGGTGTTATTGACCAGGATGAAGATGACTTAAATATTGAAGATTCTGTAGCCGTGCCAATAAATGAGGACGAATAGTCTTAATCGGGGGGCTATAGCTCAGCTGGGAGAGCGCATCGCTGGCAGTGATGAGGTCATCGGTTCGATCCCGATTAGCTCCACCAAAAACTAAACTTTGAATGTATCTCCAAGGTATAGTTTTCTAGCATCTTTATTTCCGATAATTTTATCACTATCACCTTCAGCTATAATTTCACCTGAGTGAAGTACATATGAATAATCACAAATATCTAAAACTTCACGAACATTATGATCAGTAATTAGCACACCGATATTTCTTTTAATAAGTTGTTTTATTAAGTTTTTAATATCATTAATTCCTATTGGATCAACGCCTGCTGTTGGCTCATCCATCAATATTAATTTTGGATCAGCAGCCAAGCACCTTGCTATTTCTGTTCTTCTTCTTTCTCCTCCACTTAGCATATATGGCATAGCTCTTCTCAGGTGAGTAAGTGAAAACTCGGTTAATAATTCTTCTAATTTATTCTGTTTTTGCTCCATGTTATATTTTCTTGTCTCCAGAATTGACATTATATTATCTTCTACTGATAAACCTCTGAATATAGATGGTTGTTGGGGCAAATATCCAATTCCAAGCCTGGCCCTTTCGTGCATTGGCAATGTAACAATATCATTGTCATCTAAATTTATTTCCCCACTATCAGGCTGAATTAGTCCCATTATCATATAAAATGTAGTTGTTTTTCCAGCACCGTTTGGACCTAATAAGCCAATGGTTTGCCCTCTTTGAACTTGAAGTGATACATCCCTAACAATAGTTTTTTTTGAAATAGATTTTCTCAAGTTTTTTATTACTAAACCATTGTTTGATGAAATCAATTTGGGCTTCATAATTACTCTATTACCTTAGCGGAGACTTGTTTATCTACGTTACCTTTAATTGTACTTGTAGAATTTATTAAATCTACAAGTAATTCATTACCATTTATAATATTACCATCTTTTATAACTGTTACGTTGCCATTAATCTTTATTTTTTCAGATTCTAAGCTATACACTGCTTTATCGCCAACTACTTCTTCGTTAAATCGTTTGATCTTAACATTTCCAATGATTGTTATTATTTTGATCTTCTTATTATTATCATAATTAATTAAAATTTTGTCACCCCAAAAATGATTAACGCCATTTCTTGCGTAAACATTTCCAATAAATTCTGACATAAATAGATTGTCTTGAATAATTAATTTATCTGAGTTTATATAAAAAAATGAATTATTTTTTTCATCACTAAAAGCGTTTGAGCTTAGAAATACAATAATTATAAGATAGGCTAATTTCATTTACTTTCTATTTTTACCTTAACATTGCCAGTATAGATAATTATACCGCTTGCTTCGTCAATAATAGATGAATCAGATTTAATTATTGATGTATTCGAAATTGACACAACTTTATTTAATAATTTTATTTTTTTATTTTCTATATTTATAGTAGCACTATCTGTTGATGTTATATTTCCAAATTCATCAGATATTAAAACATTGCCTACAAGATTTATAATTTGATTAATCTGACTATAAAGTCCCTTATCAGCCTTGATAAAAAATAACTCATTATTATCATCTATAAATTTTCCTTTAATTTCATAGAGCTCTATATCCTGATTAATTTGAATACCTTTTTTAGCTTTAATTTGGTAAAAGTTTGTATCTAGCCCTTTATTTTTAAAAGTAGGATTTGATATTTCAATAATTTTTGAAGATGATCTATCTTTAAGCTCACTCAGCTTAGTTTCAAGCTCATCTGAATCATTATCAGAATAATCAAAAAATATTAAGCTTAAAGCTACTAGTAAAGTAATTGCTACTAATCCATTCAAGTATTTTCTCATAATACTTTCTTAATATTTAATTTTTAACAGTCTTTAAGCAATCATGAATATGAACTATTCCAACCGGCTCAAGATTTTTTTCAATAAATAGACATGATATTTTTTTACTATGCATTAATTTAAGAGCTTCGGAACATAGTTCGTCATCCTTAATCAAGAAAGGATTAGACTTCATTACAGACTTAACTTTTTTATCTAATAAATTATTATTTATTGATCTTCTAAGGTCTCCATCTGTTATTATTCCTATAATTTTCTTTGCTTTGTTAATCACGCACACATGCCCAAAAGACTTTCTAGTTATTTCTAAAACAGCATCTCTCATTGATGCGTTTTCGTCTATTAGGGGAATTTTTTTGCCTGTGTGCATTATCTTTTTAACTTGTAATAGGCTTTCACCAAGGCTTCCACCAGGATGAATATCTCTATAGTCCTTAGTTGAGAATTTTTTCATCCTCATCAAACTTACACAAATTATATCTCCTATAATTAATGTCATTGATGTCGATGTGGTTGGCGCCAAACCAATGGCACAAGCTTCATCAGCCGCTGGGATTATTAAGTTCATATTAGTAGAGTTAATTAGATTACTATTTTTGACTGAAGAAACTCCAATAGTGTGTATTTTATTTTTTTTACAAAAATTAATTACACCTTCAAGCTCCACACTATTTCCTGAATTTGACAATATAATAACAATATCATTTTTTGAAATTATACCAAGATCCCCATGGGACATCTCAGTCGAATGACAAAATTGAGAATGTGTTCCTGTTGAGCTCATTGTGCTAGATATTTTCTTAGCAATATGAGCTGATTTACCAATTCCAGTAAATATCACTTTACCTCTATTCTTGGATAGTTTTTTTATTATACTTAAAAAATTATTATCTATTATTTTTGATAATTTTTTTATACCAGTTATTTCTGTTTTTAAAACATCGAGAGCAGTTTTAATTATTAATTTATTTTCCATAAATATTAAGGCGAGTGAGAGAAGATATCTTTATCTACCCAGCCTTTAAGATCCAATTCAACGCGAGTTGATAAAAACTCAAAACAAGCATTAGCTAACTTAAATCTTTTTTCTCGCTCTAGTATCTCATTAAGTTTAATTCTAATATTGTGAAGATGAACAACATCATTTGCAGCATAAGTGATTTGCTCTTTTGAAAGAGATATATTTCCCCAATCACTACTTTGCTTTTTTTTAGATATTTCGACATCTAACAGTTCTTTGCAAATATCCTTAAGGCCGTGTGAGTTAGTATAAGTACGTGCAATCTTACTTGCAATTTTTGTACAATAGATATTTTCCAAATTAATCCCAAGAGCATACTTTATTGCTGCCATGTCAAAACGGGCATAATGAAAGATTTTAATTTTACTTTTATCAATAAGAATTTTTTGTAAGTTTGGGCTATTGTAGTCAAAACCATCAAATTGAACTAAGTGACAATCTCCTTCTCCATCATATAGTTGTATAAGGCACAATCTGTCTCTTGATGGATTTAATCCCATAGCCTCAGTATCAATTGCTACAATATTACCAAAGGTAACGTTTTCTGGAAGATCGTTTTTATATAAATGTGTTTGCATTGTTAAGTAACTAGCCTATTTGATAGAATAATTTAAAATAATATATATCATCAAAATAATTAAAAAATGAATAATAAAGTAATAACTATATTTGGCGTAGGATTTGTAGGCAAAAGCCTAATTTTTCAACTATTACAGAAGGGTTATATTGTTAAAGCAGTATGTAGAAACCCATATTTAAGAGGCAATTTAAAGTCTATGGCCAATATAGGACAGCTTGAAATAAAATATGGCGATATTACTAAAATTGATTCAATAGAGAGCTATTTTAAATCTTCGGATATTATTATTAATTTAGTCGGAGTATTAGCTGAAAATTCTAAGAACAAGTATCACGCCTCTCATGTTGTTGGGCCAAGTAATATTGGAAAATTGGCTGAAAAATATAATATTAAACGAGTAATTCATATCTCATCAATAGGTGCCGATATTAACAGCAAGATTAACTATCATAGAACTAAGGGCGAAGGAGAAGCTGCTCTTAAGGAAAATTTTATTGAAGCTAGTATTATTCGACCGTCAATTGTTTTTGGTCCAGACGATGGATTTTTTAATGTACAATCAAAGCTATTAAAACTTAGTCCAATTGTCCCACTTTTTGGCGGTGGAAAAAATAAGTTCCAACCAGTTTATGTAAATGATCTTGTTGAAGGAATAATTCGAATATTCGAAGACGATAGTCATAAAAGTAAATTTTTTGAATTTGGTGGTCCAGATATAATGACCATGAAGGAAGTTTATCAATTTATTCTAAAAGAACTAAAAATTAAAAGACTGTTAATTCCAGCGCCAATTTTTGCTGCTTCAATGATGGCAAAATTTATACAACTTCTTCCTAATCCAATAATCACTTCAGATTTGGTAAAGGCCTTAGAAATAGATAATATTGTTAGTGGCGATTTTGAAGATATAAAATCATTAAATATAAATCCAAAATCTCCTTATTCTATAGTTCCAACTTACCTTTAAAGAGCTAGAATAAGAATAATCGATCCAAGAATTATTCTATAAATTACGAATGGGAGCATTGTGTGACCAGACACCCATTTCATTAAAAACTTTATTGCAAACATCGCGGTGATGAAAGCCACCAAAACAGCAGCTATTGCATCGCTAGTAAATATTACATTTTTCTTATCAAGAATTTCAATTAATGGAATAAATGAGGATATTAAAATTGTTGGAATGGAAAGGAGCATTGAAAACTTAGCTGCTTCAACTCTAGAAATTTTATAAAATCTACTTGTGGTATAAATTATTCCAGCTCTGCTAGTACCAGGTATGATAGCTAATATTTGTGAGCAACCTATGATAAAAATTTGTTTATAACTTATCTTAGATAATTCATTTATTTGGCTATCTTTTATATCTGCAAAATATAATAATATTCCAAAAAAAATAGTGGCAAAGCCTATTACCTGAAAATTTCTTAAAAGGTGCGTTAAGTCTAATAAAAATATTAATCCGCCAACGAACACTATTGGAATGGTAGCCACGATAAGGTTTTTTAAATTTCTAGTTTCTTGATTACTGTCCGAACTAAAGAGTTTCGGGATAGCCATAAAATAATCAAATACTTCTTTTTTAAAGTAAAAAATAACGGCTAAAAGGGTTCCAATGTGAAGACAGACATCAATAACTAGACCTTGATTCTCAAAATTAAATAAATATGGAGCAATAATTAGATGGGCAGAAGAGCTAATTGGAAGAAATTCAGTAATTCCTTGAATGATTCCTAAAATTATAATTGGTAATATTGGCATGTAATTTTTTATATTATTACTTTTTTAGCTAATTTCAGAGAATTTTATATAAATATATCAAAATTATGTCAATAATACTGACTTGTTTAAATGATCTAATTATGTGATGTTGCAATATTAAATTCAGAAAAGTAAAAAATAAGTAATAGGTACTGACATAATATGGTAAAAATGCTTAAATTCACAGACTTACCCCAAGCATATCCTGATAAAGAAGACGCAAAGCTTCGAAAGAAAAAGTTCAAGGAAATTTATGAGGGCTATATAAAGAATAAAGCAGTTGAACAATCAAGTCGTTGTTCGCAATGCGGAGTTCCATATTGCACAGTACATTGTCCTTTGCATAATCATATTCCTGACTGGCTTAAATTAGCGGCAGAGGATCGATTAGAGGAAGCTTATCAACTTTCAGCTAGTACAAACAATATGCCTGAAGTCTGTGGAAGGATTTGTCCTCAAGATCGATTGTGTGAAGGTAATTGTGTGATCGAACAATCTGGACACGGAGCAGTAACTATCGGCTCTATAGAAAAATACATAACTGATACTGCGTTTGAAAATGATTGGATTAAACCAATTAAATTGTTACCTCATCAAGTTAAGAAAGAGTCTATTGGAATTATTGGAGCAGGCCCAGCTGGCTTAGCTGCGGCGGAACAATTAAGAAAACAAGGATATGAGATCGAAGTATATGATCGGTATGATAGAGCTGGTGGATTATTGATTTATGGAATACCAAGTTTTAAACTGGAAAAAGAGATTGTTCAAAGGCGAACAAAGTATTTAGAGGACAGTGGAATAAAATTTAATTTTAATGTTGAGATTGGAAAAAACTTATCCTTTGACGATATAAAATTAAAACATGACTCAGTTTTAATTGCAACCGGTGTTTACAAGGCAAAAAAACTTACTACAGAAAAAAATTATCTAAATATTGTCCCTGCTTTAGACTTTTTGATTGCTTCTAATAAAAAAGGACTAGGAGACGAAGTTCCATTATTTGATAATGGACAACTTAATGCTGAAGGCAAAGATATAGTTGTTATAGGGGGCGGAGATACTGCCATGGATTGTGTCAGAACAAGTATTAGGCAAAAAGCAAAATCAGTTAAATGTTTATACAGAAGAGATAAGGAAAATATGCCTGGATCAGCAAGAGAAGTTCTCAATGCTGAAGAGGAAGGAGTAGAGTTTTTATGGAAGTCTGCACCTAAAAATTTTATAGGTAATGAAAATGTTTCTGAAGTTTTATGTTCACGTATGCAATTAAGTGAACCAGATACATCTGGTCGACAAGTACCCGAAGTAATTGAGGGTGCTGATTATAATGTTAAGACTGATATGATTATAACAGCATTAGGATTTGACCCAGAAGATATTCCTAAAATGTTTGGAGTTGAAGAGCTTCAAGTCACTAAATGGGGTACTTTAAAAACAGAATTTAAATCAATGATGACTGATATTGAAGGAGTTTTTGCTGCTGGAGATATTGTAAGAGGAGCTTCTTTGGTAGTCTGGGGAATAAGAGATGGAAGAGATGTAGCAGAATCAATCCATAGCTTTATTCAGGCAAAAAATGAAAGTGTAAAAAAAGTATCATGACAAGCTGGCTAGAAAGATACAATAAAAATAAAAAAACTTTAATGGATGCAAATCTTTATCATCCATCACAAGAACACGATGCTTGTGGAGTAGGTTTTATAGCTTCTATAGACGGCATTCCTAATCGTCGTGTAGTCATAAGTGGAATTGAAGCATTAAAAGCAGTTTGGCATCGTGGTGCAGTTGATGCGGATGGAAAGACAGGTGATGGTGCTGGTATCCATGTTGAAATTCCAAAATTATTTTTTGAAGAGGAAGTTAAAAAGACAGGCCATGAAATTATGGAGGGTGATCTTGGTATAGGAATGATTTTTCTTCCACGCAATGACTATAGTGCCTTAGAAAAATGTAGAACAATTGTTGAGTCAGAATTACTCAATCATGGATATTATATTTATGGATGGAGGCAGGTGCCTTTAGATACAAGTATTTTAGGTAGAAAAGCTAATTCCACCAGACCTGAAATTGAACAGGTTATGTTTGTAAATAATATTGAGCGATCAAAAGAAGAAGATCTTGATAAAGAGTTATTTTTGATTAGGCGTAAAATAGAGAAAAGAATTTTAAATTTGCAAATATCAGAATTCTATATTTGTTCATTAAGCTTCAATACCGTTATTTATAAAGGATTGTTCTTGGCTGAACATTTATCAACTTTTTTTCCTGATCTTGAAGACGATAGATTTATCTCTTCGTTCTCAATATTTCACCAAAGATATTCTACAAACACTTTTCCAAGTTGGGCATTAGCTCAGCCTTTTAGAACATTGGCACACAATGGAGAAATTAATACTATTTCAGGAAATACTAACTGGATGAGAAATCATGAAACAAGAATTGCTTCAGAACTATTTGGAGAAAATAGTGATCAAATTAAACCTATCATTGTACGTGGAAGTTCAGATTCTTCAGCATTAGATGCTGCTTTTGAAATGTTTGTTAGAGCTGGAAGATCAGCACCTTTAACGAAGACTCTTTTATTACCAGAAGCTTGGTCAAAACGAAGTAAACTTATTCCAGAAAGTCACAGGAATATGTACGAGTTTGCTAATGCTGTAATCGAGCCTTGGGACGGACCCGCTGCTATTGCGGCATATGATGGTGAATGGGTAATAGGAGGCATGGATAGAAACGGTCTGCGACCAATGAGGTACACAATAACTGATAGCAATCTAATTTTTGCAGGATCAGAAACAGGAATGGTTCCAGTTAACGAAGAAGAAATAATTTATAAAGGCAGACTAGGACCAGGAGATATAATTGGTGTGAATTTAAAAGAAGGAAAATTATACGAAAATTTTGATTTAAAAGACAAATTAGCAAATGAGCATCCATATCATGAATGGGTAAAAAAGATTATTCGTATAGATAAGCAAATTACTTCTAAAAAAGAATCATCACTATTTAATTCTCAAAACTTAAGACAACGCAAGATTGCTGCTGGTTATACTATGGAAGAACTTGAATTGATCTTACATCCAATGGTCGATGAAGCAAAAGAGTCTACCGGAAGCATGGGTGACGATACACCAATTGCGATCCTGTCCGATAAATACAGACCCTTGTCACATTTTTTTCGTCAAAAATTTAGCCAAGTTACAAATCCACCAATAGATAGTATTAGAGAGCAGTCACGAATGAGTTTAAAAACTCGTTTTGGTAATTTAAGAGATGTCTTGGACTCAAATTCTTATCAAGAAAGTGTTTTTGTAATGGATAGCCCTTTAGTTACAAATAGTATTTTCAATAAGATGCTTAAATTTGGTAAAGATGAGTCGGTCACAATTGATTGCTGCTTTCCAGTTAAAGACACTGCCCTGAAAGAAAATATTAAAAGAATACAAGATGAAGCTGAGGCCGCTGTTCTTAGTGGGAAACAACATATTGTACTAACAGATATGAACGCTGATAGTGACAATGTTTCTGTGCCTATGATTTTAGCTACTGCAGCAGTACACAGTTCATTAACAAGAAAAGGAATAAGATCATTTATTTCACTACATGTTCAATCAGCAGAATGTTTAGATACTCATTATTTTGCTGTTTTAATAGGAGTTGGGGCTACGACGGTAAATCCCTATCTAGCACAAGAGTGTATTCGGGAACGCCATAGTAAAGGCCTGTTTGGGGACTATAGTTACGAAGAGTGTGTAGCTAGGTTTAAAAAAGCTGTTGATCAAGGTTTATTAAAAATAATGGCTAAGCTAGGAATTTCAGTTGTTAGCGCTTATCGAGGCGGGTTTAATTTTGAAGTAGTGGGATTAAGTCGTTCAATGGTCAATGAATACTTCCTTGGTGTACAAAGTAGAATATCTGGAATTGGGTTAAGTGGTATAGAACATAAAATTAAAGAATTACACGAGTATGCATTTTCTGGTGATGTAGCGACTTTACCAATTGGTGGAATTTATAGATATAGAAATGGTGGTGAGGCTCATGCATATGATGGTAAATTGATTCACTTACTTCAAGCTGCTGTTAGTAAAAATTCTTATGATATGTTTAAAACATATTCCGAAGCTCATAAAAATTTTTCACCTATTAATATTAGAGATTTACTTGCTTTTAAATCTAAAAAAAAATTACAAAATATCAATAATGTAGAGTCTATTACTTCTATTAGAAAAAGGTTTGGAAGCGGAAGTATGTCTCATGGATCATTATCAAAAGAAGCCCATGAAACATTAGCGATTGCAATGAATCGAATTGGAGGCTCATCTTGCAGCGGTGAAGGTGGTGAGTCTATTGAAAGATCCATAACTAGAAAGAATGGCGATAATGCTAATTCAAGAGTTAAACAAGTGGCTTCAGCGAGATTTGGAGTAACAGCAGAATATTTAAATAACTGTGAAGAAATTGAAATAAAAATTTCTCAAGGGGCAAAGCCTGGTGAAGGTGGACAATTACCAGGATTTAAGGTTACTGCAGAAATTGCCAAACTCAGACATTCAACAATAGGAGTTACATTAATATCTCCACCTCCTCATCATGACATTTATTCTATTGAGGATTTAGCTCAATTAATTTTTGATTTAAAACAAATTAATCCCAATGCTAGAGTCTGTGTTAAACTTGTAGCTTCTTCAGGCATTGGAACTATTGCAGCTGGAGTTGCTAAGGCTAAAGCAGATATAATTTTAATTTCAGGCCACAATGGTGGAACGGGAGCAAGTCCACAAACAAGCATTAAGTACGCTGGTATACCTTGGGAAATGGGCTTAACCGAAGTTAACCAAGTATTAACACTTAATGGTTTAAGGCAAAATGTTGTACTTAGAACTGACGGTGGCATAAAGACTGGTCGAGATGTTGCTATAGCAGCTCTTATGGGTGCTGAAGAATTTAATCTTGGAACTACATCATTGGTAGCGATGGGATGTATTATGGTTAGACAGTGTCATTCTAACACCTGTCCAGTTGGTGTGTGCACACAAGACGATGACTTAAGAGAAAGGTTTTCTGGAACCGCAGACAAAGTTGTAAATCTTTTTAGTTTTATTGCGGAAGAGGTAAGAGAAATAATTGCCGAACTTGGCTTTACAAAGCTAGAAGAAATAATTGGAAGAACTGATTTATTGTCACAAATTTCAAGAGGGTCCTCTCATCTAGATGATTTAGATTTAAATTCAC
>Ga0114994_10000633_pt1 | contig 24114 bp, 18 predicted proteins | sample ArcticOcean_MG_C_9_FD_87043 | JGI IMG/M metagenome (GOLD analysis project Ga0114994, IMG submission 87043) | Marine microbial communities from western Arctic Ocean - ArcticOcean_MG_CB2_152 | ecosystem: Environmental > Aquatic > Marine > Oceanic | place: Arctic Ocean: Canada Basin | collected...
AAAATTGATCCGTGAGCTCCTGCACCGACAATACAAAAAGCTCCTATCCACATATGATGAGTGAATAAAGATAATTGAGTCGGGTAATCAATTGCAATGTAAGGATACGGTGGCATCGCATACATATGATGTGCAATAACAATTGTTAATGATCCTAACATTGCTAAGTTAATTGCTAATTGTGCATGCCATGAAGTTGTTAAAACTTCATAAAGACCTTTATGACCATTTCCAGTAAAAGGACCTTTATGTGATTCTAAAATTTCTTTCATACTATGTCCAATACCAAAATTAGTACGGTACATATGTCCAGCAATAATGAATAATACAGCAATTGCTAAATGGTGGTGTGCTACATCAGTTAACCATAAACTTGCCGTTGTTGGATTTAATCCACCTTTGAATGTTAAAATATCAGAATAAACGCCCCAATTTCCAGTAAAGAATGGTGTTAAGCCTTCGTTGAAACTTGGGTATAAACTACCAATAAATTCACGGTTAATTAAAAGTTCATGTGGATCAGGTAAATCTTTTGGATCCATACCTGAATCTAATAATTTATTGATTGGATTTCCAATATGAATTTGGTGACCAGACCATGCTAATGATCCTAAACCTAATAAACCTGAAAGATGATGATTTAACATCGATTCTGCATTTTGGAACCATTCTAATTTAGGTGCTGCTTTGTGGTAATGAAACCAACCGGCAAACAACATAATTCCTGACATTGCTAATGCTCCTAACGCAATACAATATAATTGTTGTTGTGTTGTTACACCTTCAGCACGCCAAATTTGAAAAAATCCAGACGTGATTTGAATACCTTGGAAATTACCACCTACATCAGCGTTTAATATTTCTTGTCCAACAATTGGATAAACTGTCTGTGCACTTGGTTTAATTTGTAAAGGATTCATTAACCATGCTGTGTAATTCGAGAAATACGCACCGTGGAAATGCATTCCGCTTAACCAAAGGAAAATAATTGAAAGTTGTCCAAAATGAGCACTAAAAATTTTTCTTGAAACATCTTCTAATGATTTTGTTTGCATATCAAAATCATGTGCATCAGCATGAAGATTCCAAATCCAAGTTGTTGTTTTTGGACCTTTTGCTAATGTTCTTGAAAAATGACCAGGTTTTGCCCATTTTTCAAAACTTGTTTCAACTACATCTAAATCAACAAGTACTTGCGCTTTTTTTAGTTTTTTCGCTTCTTGTTCTTGTGGAGTTGTAACCATATGTCAAATTACTTTAAAATAACTAATTAACTATCCAACCACACATCGGGTTCAAGTTTGATATGAGGTATTATTGAAGTTATTATATGTAATTATATTTCATAATTCCACTTAAAATTTCTTTCAGTATTGATAAAATCAGTATTCCTTAGTAAAGTATTAATCATATGGGTCGGTGTCCGAGTGGTTAAAGGAGATGGATTGTAAATCCATTGGCAACTGTCTACATAGGTTCAAATCCTATTCGGCCCAATTATTTTAAATTGTTTGATTTTCTAGTCCTAACATTTGTGAATTACTTCTTCCTGGTGCTACCATTGGATAGCAGTTTTCATTTTCAATAACATTGACATCAATAAGCACTGGTTTTTGAATTAAATTTTTATCTTTTAATATATTTGTTAATTCTTCTAGTGTTTCAATTCTATAGCCTTTGATACCATATGCTTCAGCAACAGCCGAAAAATTTGGCATTCCATTTCTCATATATGAATTAGAAAAACGATTCCCATAAAAAGATTCCTGCCATTGTCTTACCATTCCTTGCCAACCGTTGTTGGCGATAAGCATTTTAATTCCTAATCCATATTGAGAAATTGTTCCTAATTCTTGAATACTCATTTGAAAACTTGAATCTCCACTAATACAAATAACTTCTTGGTCTGGATTTGCAACTTTTGTTCCAATAGCAGAAGGTAAACCAAATCCCATCGTTCCTAAACCTGAACTTGAAACCCATTTTCGTGGTTGACAGTTGATTAATTGTGCTGACCACATTTGATGTTGACCTACATCAGTTGTGAAAAAGGCTTCTTTATTTAATAAACCTGTATTTAAAATAGTTTCTTGTGGTGATAATTTTTGGAATTTATAATTTGTTGTAATTAATGGATAAACTTCTTTCCATTTATAAATTCTTTTTAACCATGATTTTGTTTGCTGAGAATCAACATAAATACTATTAGTTCTAATTTTTCTTAAAGTTTGCAATAAAGTTTTTCTTATATCACCTATTAATCCAAGTTGTGGACAACGATTTTTTGAAACTTCGGCAGGATCAATATCTATATGTATAACTTCAGCATCACAAGCAAATTCTTCTAATTTTCCTGTAACACGATCATCAAAACGTGCTCCTAAAGCAATTAATAAATCACATTCACTGACAGCAAAATTTGCATAGGCAGTTCCATGCATTCCTAACATTCCTAATGATAAATGATCATCTTCGTTATATGCACTTTTACCCATTAATGTTGTAGTAATTGGTATTTGAAATAGTTTTGCTGTTTGTTGTAAAGCTTTAAAAGCATTTGCTCTAATTACTCCACCGCCCGCATAAACAAGAGGTTGGTAAGATTCTGTAAAATAATTAATTAATTTAGATATTAATAAAGGTTTTGTTGAATGTTCTGTTCTGTAATTCGTTTTTTCTAATAAGTGTTTAACTTTTGGATAAGAATAAGTATCTACTTCTTCCAACCCAACGTCTTTTGGAATATCAATTAAAACAGGTCCTGGTCTACCATTTTGTGCTAAGAAGAAAGCTTCTGCCATTATTTTAGGTAGTAAATTTGTATCTCTTACAGTGTAGGAATGTTTAACAATTGGAAGTGTAATTCCAAAAATATCTGTCTCTTGAAATGCATCAGTTCCAATAAATGGGCGAGCTACTTGTCCGGTAATAATTACCATTGGTATTGAATCCATTTTTGCATTCGCTATACCTGTTACTAAATTTGTAGCTCCCGGTCCTGAAGTTGCGAAGCAAACCCCTACTTTTTTGGTTGTTCTAGCATATGCATCAGCTGCATGAGCTGCACTTTGTTCGTGACGAACTAAAATGTGTTTTATTAAATTCGCCTTTTCCCAATAGTATAATTCATCATAAATAGGTAAAATGGCTCCCCCAGGATAACCAAAGATATGTTCTACACCATTTTGAATTAAACTATCGATTAATATATATGCACCTGTTCGAGGACAAGTATTTTTTAAATTCATAGCTTTTCTAATTTCGTATTATTAATACAATCATTAGTGACTATTATAACAAAAATTATCAGAACAGCCCGGTAATCAATCAGATTCAAACTTTAAAAAGAGTAATGTCATTGATGTAACTGAAGAGTAAAAAACTTAGTAGAATGAAAAGTAGACGGAATAACATATCAAATATTATTCCGTTTTTGTTTTGTTTGATAAATTTTTAAATTAAGTATAAAGTGATAATTTAAAATAAAAAGAAAAAACAAACTTGTTCTTCCTTTTTAATTTGAAGGAGAGAGTGAGATTCGAACTCACGGAACCGGTAAAGTTCATCTGATTTCAAGTCAGACGCAATCGACCACTCTGCCATCTCTCCGAATTACCAAGATTATAAAAATCTTGGCAATTAAAAATTTAATTATGCTTCAAATGAAGGTGTACCTGAAAATTTAATTGATCCAGGATTAGGATTTTTACCAATTGAAAACTCACGTTTTCCAACAGCAACACGTCCTTTATTTACTTTCTCAGGGAAAACACCATCTTTGGGATGAATAAATTGAATTTCTCCACTAGGTAATAAACGGAAAACTCTATAATCGTTAATTTTGAATGAAGTTCTTAATTGTTTACCTAATGCTAGACATTGTTCTTTTCTTGCAAAGTAAACTAAATTTGCTCCTTCCTTCATAATTGCAGCACCACCTGTAGGCATTTCAAAGATGTTATCTTCAACTGCTGATTTTTTACGATTATTTGTCCAAGTCATTACATATTTTTCTTCAGTTTCAGCAGCTTGTAACCAACCTCCTGTGCTTCCTCCAAATTCTGGAAAATAATTTACATCTGACATACTTAATTCGGTTTTAATTTTAAATAGTAATTAATTTATAATTATTTTTCTTCAAGTGCTTTATCTTTATTCTAGCGGGGAATGGATTCGAACCATTGACCTTCGGGTTATGAGCCCGACGAGCTACCAAGCTGCTCTACCCCGCCATTCTTATAAATACTATAAAACTTTTAAGGTAAAAAATCTACCAATTCATTTTAAAGTAGAATTAGAAAGATTAGATTTAAATAACACAAAAACGCTAAAGTTACGAAAAGACGTTTCAATAATGGAGTGATTTTTTGCGTTACTAACAACTTATCATTTTTTAAAATAATGAATGGTTTCTCCCAAATTTGTCCATCGTACCAAGATGCTTCTTCATAAAATAATCTTGATTGATTTAAACGATTTCTTACTTCATTCCAACGCCAAATGACAATGAAATAAAAGCCGGTAAGACAATTTGTTGTAAGAAATAAATTTGATAAGAGCCAATCACCCAAAAAATTACTTTTTTCGAAAGTAATTAGTGAAATAAACATAAATATTGTAAAAAAGAAAGATAGATTTTTTACGTTATAATTTTTATTAGACAGGGTTGTCCAACTGGTTAATGGATTTTCTTTTAAGCCAATATATTCACTAATTGGTTTTTGATCTTCAGGGACTGGACATAATAGAATTAATTTAATTTTTGAGATCATAAAGTAAGGTACAAAAGTTAATCTCTTAGTTAGTCAAATTTAATTTTGTTAATTAAAAATTATCAATTTTAAATTTGATTAATAAAAGTATTAATTGTAAAAATAAACAAACCCAAGTTACTAATTCAAAAGGATTAGTAATTGTACTTGAATTTTGTGTAGTTGTTGAATCTTTTGCGCTTTCATTTTGATTTAAAATTAAACCAATTATTACAATGCTATTAATTCCAAGAATTAAATTCAATGGACTAGTTGACTCAATCATAAAAAACCTCTTTGATTGTTAATTAAGTCCTTTTATACATTACGTATTTGCTTGAACTTGTAAGAAAACAAATCCTAAAGCTAATCCAAACATTGTAATTCCAAAGCAAACTGCTGCTGTAGTTAATATTTCTCCAAGCATATTTTTATTTTTATGTTATTTTATATGTTAATAATTAGAATCCGTTTCTTCCCCAAACAACTAATGCTAATGAAAATGAGAATACTAGCATTAATGAAGCCCAACCTAAACTAAGTACATCAATCATAATTTCTTTAAAATTTTTAATTTTACTATCTATATCTAAATAATACCTATTATAATTCTAATCAAAAAATTACTTTTAAGCTAATTAGAGATTTTTTAAATGTAATTTTTTCAAAGCAAGTGTTATAATAATTGTTCATAAACCTATAAATATAATTGACGTCTTAAATATGATTACTGAATTAAATATTTACGTTGCACTTTTTGTTGCTTTAATCCTACTTACATTTGCAGTCCGCTTAGGGATTAATTTATATCAAAACGCTTAAATACTACAGTATTCTTTGTATACATATTAAAAAATTACATAATAACAATCATGTCAACAGTTAAAAATTTAAACAATTTTCCATTTGCGGCAATTATTGGACAAGAAGAAATGAAATTAGCATTACAGCTAAATGTTATTGATCCTAAAATTGGCGGCGTTATGATTATGGGTGACCGCGGAACTGGTAAATCGACAACAATTCGAGCATTAGCAGATTTATTACCTGATATTACAATTATTAAAAATGATCCATTTAATACAGATCCTAAAGGTTTAGAAAAAACATACGAAACTGAAGAAATTAAAATTCCAATGGTTGAATTACCGTTAGGTGCAACTGAAGATCGTGTTTGTGGAACAATTAATTTAAAAGAAGTTTTATCAGGTGGTTCTAGTACTTTTGAACCTGGTTTACTTGCTCGTGCAAATCGTGGATTACTATATGTCGATGAAATTAATTTATTAGATGACCATTTAGTTGATGTTTTATTAGATTCTGCAGCTTCAGGTTGGAATACTGTTGAACGTGAAGGAATTTCAATCAAGCATCCAGCTCGTTTTATTTTAATTGGTTCAGGAAATCCGGAAGAAGGGGAATTACGTCCTCAATTATTAGACCGTTTTGGAATGCATGCTGAAATTCGTACAATCAGTGATCCACTTTCACGTGTTAGAATTGTAGAGGAACGTATCAGTTTTGATCAATCTCCACAAACTTGGTTTGATAAATATGAACAAGAACAATTTAATATCCAAGAACGAATTGTTAAGGCTCAAAATTTATTACCCGAAGTTAAAATGAATGAAGATTTTCAATTAAAGATTTCACAAGTTTGCAGTGAATTAGAAATTGAAGGTTTACGTGGTGATTTAGTTACAACACGAGCAGCTAAAGCTTTAACAGCTTTTGAAGAACGTACTGAAGTTACATTAGACGATATTAAACGTACGATTACGCTTTGTTTACGTCATAGATGTAGAAGAGATCCTATGGAATCTATTAATTCAGGAGATAAAATTACTGGAATTTTTGACCGAATTTTTTCTGGAACTGAAATTTAATTAATTGAGCTCACTAGGATTCGAACCTAGATTAGAAACTTAGAAGGTTTCCGTCCTAATCCCTTAGACGATGAGCCCATCTTTGAAGTGTTTAGTTTGTAACTGGGCGGTACTGGATTTGAACCAGTGGCCATCTGCTTGTAAGGCAGATGCTCTACCGCTGAGCTAACCACCCTTATAGTTAAAGCATAATATATTTGTTCTTATTTACGTAATTTTTAATTAATTTTCCATTTTTTGAATCGCATTTAATAAGTAATTTGAGATTGCTTCAATTTCATTTTCTGTTAGACGACCGCCAAAAGCAGGCATTCCATTTTTTCCGTTTAAAATTAAATAACTTAGTGAGTTTTTGTTTTTCATACCATTTGCTATCAAAGTTTCTTCTTTTAAATTTTTCTCTGGAATAATAATATTTGTTCCGTTAAGGTGGCATAGACTACAATTATTTTGAAATAATTTTTCTCCTAATTTTGTACTATTTAGTTCTGTAGTATTAAATAGTAAAACTGAAATTAAATAGTTAACTAAAATTTTAGTCATAATTTTTAAACTTATTAAAAGTATTATTAAAAAAGCTAAAGAAAAATCCTTTAGCTTTTTTAATTAAATAGAAAAAATTAATCAATTGGTTTTAATTGAAGAACTGCTTCTGTTTCACGGTTAATTCCTTTTTCGAAACCAGCTGCAGCCGCACGAGAACGTCCAGCATGCCACCAGTGTCCAACTAATAAGAAAAATCCAAGGAAGAAGTGAGAACATGTTAACCAAGAACGAGGTGATACATAATTAACAGAGTTAATTTCTGTAGCTACACCACCTACTGAGTTTAATGATCCTAATGGAGCATGTGTCATGTATTCAGCTGCTCTACGTTCTTGCCATGGTTGAATATCATTTCTAATTTTGTTGATATCTAATCCATTTGGTCCACGTAATGGTTCTAGCCAAGGTGAACGCATATCCCAGAAACGCATTGTTTCTCCACCAAAAATGATTTCTCCACTTGGTGAACGCATTAAGTATTTCCCTAATCCTGTAGGACCTTGTGCAGAAGCTACATTTGCTCCTAAACGTTGGTCACGAACTAAGAATGTGAAAGCCTGTGCTTGTGACGCTTCTGGACCAGTAGGGCCGAAGAATTCACTTGGGTAAGCTGTATTGTTATACCAAACAAAGATAGCTGCTGTTAATCCCATTACAGATAATGCTGCTAAACTATAAGATAAGTAAGCTTCTCCTGACCAGATAAATGCACGACGTGCCCATGCAAATGGTTTAGTTAAGATATGCCAAATACCACCTGTAAGACAAAGAATTCCTACCCAAATGTGACCACCAACTAGATCTTCCATGTTATTGATTGAAATAATCCAACCGTCACCACCAAATGGTGATTTGAAAACATATCCAAAAATAACAAGGGGATTTAATGTAGGGTTCTTAATTAAACGAACATCACCACCGCCTGGCGCCCATGTATCATATACACCACCGATGTACATAGCTTTGATAACTAATAAGAATGCTCCAATTCCTAGTAAACATAAATGAATACCTAAAATTGTTGTCATTTTATTTTTATCACGCCAATCGTAACCGAATAACGGAGCATTTGTTTCTAGTGTGTCAGGTCCAAATAAAGAATGGTAAATACCACCAAACCCTAAAACAGCAGATGAAATTAAATGTAAAACTCCAACTACGAAGTATGGATAAATATCAGTAATTTCACCACCTGGTCCAACTCCCCAACCTAATGTTGCTAAATGTGGAAGTAAGATAAACCCTTGATCGTATAAAGGTTTTTCAGGAATGAAGTGAGATACTTCGAATAATGTCATTGCACCACACCAAAATACCATTAAACCAGCATGGGCTACATGAGCACCAAGTAATTTTCCTGATAAATTGATTAAACGTGCATTTCCAGCCCACCAAGCGAATCCTGTAGATTCAACTGATCTGTTAGTAGTAATTTCTAAATCATCAAAGCGCGTTTCCACGTGGTAGTACCTCCTCTGGGAATATATAATTTTCGTGTGGTTGATCTTGTGCTGCCATCCACATTCTGATACCTTCATTTAAAAGGATATTTTTTGTGTAGAATGTTTCGAATTCTGGATCTTCTGCTGCTCTTAATTCTTGTGAAATAAAATCATAAGCACGTAAGTTTAAAGCTAAACCAACGATTCCTACTGAACTTGCCCAAAGACCCGTTACAGGTACAAATAACATAAAGAAGTGAAGCCAACGTTTATTTGAGAAAGCTACACCAAAAATTTGTGACCAAAATCTGTTAGCTGTAACCATTGAGTATGTTTCTTCTGACTGAGTCGGTGTGAATGCACGGAATGTATTCGCTGCATCACCATCTTCAAATAAAGTATTTTCAACAGTTGCACCGTGAATAGCACATAATAATGCACCACCTAAAATACCGGCAACTCCCATCATATGGAATGGGTTTAATGTCCAGTTATGGAATCCTTGTAAGAATAAAAGGAAACGGAAGATTGCTGCTACACCAAAACTTGGTGCAAAGAACCAACTCGCTTGACCTAATGGGTATAATAAGAAAACCGAAACAAAAACTGCAATTGGACCAGAGAATGCTAATGCATTATAAGGACGAATACCTACTAAACGTGCAATTTCAAATTGACGTAAACAGAATCCGATAAGACCAAAAGCACCGTGTAAGGCGATGAATGCCCAAAGACCACCAATTTTGAACCATAATGTTAAGTTTCCTTGTGCTTCAGGACCCCATAATAATAGTAATGAATGTCCCATACTGTTTGCAGGTGATGAAACAGCAGCTGTTAAGAAGTTACATCCTTCAAGGAATGAGCTTGCTAAACCATGTGTATACCATGAAGTAACAAAAGTAATACCTGTTAACCAACCACCTAATGCTAAATAAGCACAAGGGAATAAAAGTAATCCAGACCAACCGATGAAGACAAAACGATCACGTTTTAACCAATCATCAATAAGTCCAAATAAACTAGACTTTTTGGTTTGAACTTGTCCAATTGTAATTGTCATATATATCTATTTATATATTTAATTTTTAATACGAATTTTGAAAGTTCAGAAATGAACCTATTCGTGTTTAATGAAGATGAATAGAATAATTATTCTTTAATGTTAAAGTTTAAAGAGAAGATTAAAAGAGTTCTGAAATATTTGTATATACTAGCTTTTAGGTAAAATACTTTTTAAGTATTTAAATTTTTATTGATATTATTTTATTCCTCAATCTGTCTTGACTATATTTTTCTTGATTTTAATTGTCAATCAAAACATGTAACATTAAAATTATAAAATTATTAAGTCTCATAAATAGGTTATTATAAATAAATTATAACATACTTTTAATTTTTAATTTTCATCTTTTTCTTAGTTTTCTAGTTTTTTGTAAAATTATATACATGTTTGGTTTTAATTTTACTTTTATTTACTACTTTATGTTAAAAATTTATCTTCCTTTTTATTAATTTTCTTGCACTTTTAAGACTTATTAGAATCTTATTGTTATCTTTTAATTACTTTTTTAATATTTCTATTTTGTCTTACTTGACATAAGAATAATATTTCGTCTATAATCTTATTTGTTTGTAAATGAATAAAGTTCTACTTTTTTGAAGTAAAAAATTATACACAAATAAATACAGGAAAACAGAAATAGTAAAATATTTCATTATCAAGAGTTTGATCCTAGCTCAGGATGAACGCTAGCGGTAAGCTTAACACATGCAAGTCGTACGGAGAAGTAATTCTTAGTGGCGAACGGGTGAGTAACACGTGAGAATCTACCTTTAGGAAGAGGATAACATTTAGAAACATTTGCTAATACTCTATATGCCTTACGGTGAAAGAATTTATTCGCCTAAAGAGGAGCTCGCGTCTGATTAGCTAGTTGGTAGGGTAAAGGCCTACCAAGGCGACGATCAGTAGTTGGTCTGAGAGGACGACCAGCCACATTGGAACTGAGACACGGTCCAGACTCTTACGGGAGGCAGCAGTGAGGAATTTTCTGCAATGGGCGCAAGCCTGACAGAGCAATACCGCGTGAGGGACGACGGCCTACGGGTTGTAAACCTCTTTTTTCAAGGAGGAAGATCTGACGTTACTTGAAGAATAAGCATCGGCTAACCCTGTGCCAGCAGCCGCGGTAATACAGGGGATGCAAGTGTTATCCGGAATTATTGGGCGTAAAGCGTCTGCAGGTTGATAACTAAGTCTTTTGTCAAAACTTTGGGCTCAACCCAAAATCGGCAAAAGAAACTATTTATCTTGAGTATGGTAGAGGTAAAGGGAATTTCCAGTGGAGCGGTGAAATGCGTAGATATTGGAAAGAACACCAATTGCGAAGGCACTTTACTGGGCCATTACTGACACTCAGAGACGAAAGCTAGGGTAGCAAACGGGATTAGATACCCCGGTAGTCCTAGCTGTAAACGATGGATACTAGATGTTGCGTACTTTTTAAGTATGCAGTGTCGTAGCTAACGCGTTAAGTATCCCGCCTGGGGAGTATGCGCGCAAGCGTGAAACTCAAAGGAATTGACGGGGGCCCGCACAAGCGGTGGAGCATGTGGTTTAATTCGATGCAACACGAAGAACCTTACCAGGACTTGACATGAAGAGAAGTTTTCCGAAAAGAAAATGTGCTACGGCCTCTTACACAGGTGGTGCATGGCTGTCGTCAGCTCGTGTCGTGAGATGTTGGGTTAAGTCCCGCAACGAGCGCAACCCTTGTTTCTAGTTGGCTTTTAGCACCCTAGAAAGACTGCCGATTATAAATCGGAGGAAGGTGAGGATGACGTCAAGTCATCATGCCCCTTACGTCCTGGGCTACACACGTGCTACAATGGGTGTGACAAAAAGTTGCGAACTCGCGAGAGTAAGCTAATCTCTAAACACATCCCTAGTTCAGATTGTAGGCTGCAACTCGCCTACATGAAGGTGGAATCGCTAGTAATCGCAGGTCAGCTATACTGCGGTGAATCCGTTCCCGGGCCTTGTACACACCGCCCGTCACACCATGGGAGCTGGTTATACCCGAAGCTATTATCCTAACCGTAAGGAGGGAGGTATCGAAGGTAGAATTGGTGACTGGGGTGAAGTCGTAACAAGGTAGCCCTACTGGAAGGTGGGGCTGGATTACCTCCTATATAAAGAATAAAAAAGTAGATTTAAAAGGGCTATTAGCTCAGTTGGTTAGAGTGCACCCCTGATAAGGGTGAGGTCCCTGGTTCAAATCTAGGATGGCCCAAATGGGGGTATAGCTCAGTTGGTAGAGCGCTGCCTTTGCAAGGCAGATGTCAGCGGTTCGAGTCCGCTTACCTCCAAAAATATAAATGCTTAAGAAATTAAGAGCTTGTAAGGGATCCCTTGGTATCCAGAAGCGATGAAGGACGTGGCTACCGGCGAAACGCTTCGGGGAGTTGGAAGTAAGCTTTGATCCGGAGGTCTCCGAATGAGGAAACTCGAAATCTTGTTACTGAATCTATAAGTAATTAAGAGCGAACCTAGGGAATTGAAACATCTTAGTACCTAGAGGAAAAGAAAGTAAAAACGATTCCCTTAGTAGTGGCGAACGAAATGGGAACAGCCTAAACTTTAAAATAAATTTTATTTTAAGGGGTTGTGGGGTAGAAAAACAAAGTAAATATATTTTAGCAATATCTTGCTTTAGAAGTTAGGTGAAGTAATTGGAAAATTACACCAAAGGGAGTGATAGTCTCGTAACTGAAAATTTCTTATAATTATCTATACCCGAGTAGCATGGGGCACGTGGAATCCCGTGTGAATCTGCGAGGACCACCTCGTAAGGCTAAATATTCCTGGATGTCCGATAGCGCATAGTACCGCGAGGGAAAGGTGAAAAGAACCCCGGGAGGGGAGTGAAATAGAACGTGAAATTGCATGCTTACAAACAGATGTAGGACGACTTAGCGTCTGACATCGTGCCTGTTGAAGAATGTTCCGGCGACTTATAGTTAGTGGCAGGTTAAGATAGAGATATCGGAGCCATAGTGAAAGCGAGCTTGAATAGAGCGTTCGTCACTAGTTATAGACCCGAACCCGGTTGATCTAACCATGGCCAGGATGAAACTTAGGTAACACTAAGTGGAGGTTCGAACCGACTTATGTTGAAAAATGAGCGGATGAGTTGTGGTTAGGGGTGAAATGCCAATCGAAACCGGAGCTAGCTGGTTCTCCCCGAAATGTATTTAGGTGCAGCGGTGAGTGTTATAGCATAGGGGTAAAGCACTGTTTCGGTGCGGGCTGGTAATTCGGTACCAAATCGAGGCAAACTCTGAATACTATGTGTACAACTCACCAGTAAGACTACGAGGGATAAGCTTCATAGTCAAGAGGGAAACAGCCCAGATCACCAGCTAAGGCCCCCAAATAATTGCTAAGTGATAAAGGTGGTGGGAAAGCTCAGACAACCAGGAGGTTTGCTTAGAAGCAGCAATCCTTTAAAAAGTGCGTAATAGCTTACTGGTCTAGCGGTCCTGCGCCGAAAATTTACGGGACTAAGTAATTTGCCGAAGCTGTGAGATATACAAATTGTATATCGGTAGGGGAGCGTTCCATTGTAGGTTGAAGTGCTAGCGAAAGCGGGTGTGGACGAAATGGAAGTGAGAATGTCGGATTGAGTAGCGAAAACATTGGTGAGAATCCAATGCTCCGAAAACCTAAGGTTTCCTCCGCAAGGCTCGTCCACGGAGGGTGAGTCAGGTCCTAAGGTGAGGCTGAAAAGCGTAGTTGATGGACAACAGGTTAATATTCCTGTACTGACTATTACTGGTATCGAGGGACGAAGAAGGCTAGACTAGCCAGATATTGGTTACTGGTTTAAGTAGTTGAGGTGTTGAAGATTAGAGAAAATAGTCTGAGCTGAGATACGAATACAAGATTTATAAAAATCAAAGTAGTTGATGTCATACTTCCAAGAAAAGCTCGCAATGCCATAAGTAATAGTCACCTGTACCTGAAACCGACACAGGTAGGTAGGTAGAGAATACCAAGGAGCGCGGGAGAACCCTCCTTAAGGAACTCGGCAAAATAACTCTGTAACTTCGGAAGAAAGAGTGCCCTATGGGCTGCAATATCAAGTTCCAAGCAACTGTTTAGCAAAAACACAGGTCTCCGCTAAGTTGTAAAACGAAGTATGGGGGCTGACGCCTGCCCAGTGCCGGAAGGTTAAAGAAGTCGGTTAGCGTATGCGAAGCTGGTAACTGAAGCCCCGGTGAACGGCGGCCGTAACTATAACGGTCCTAAGGTAGCGAAATTCCTTGTCAGGTAAGTTCTGACCCGCACGAATGGCGTAATGATTTGGAAACTGTCTCGAGGAGGGACTCGGCGAAATAGAACTGTCTGTGAAGATGCGGACTACCTGTGCCAGGACAGTAAGACCCTATGAAGCTTTACTGTATCCTGATATTGAATTTTGATTTTATTTGCGCAGGATAGGTGGGAGACATTGAAGCTGTACTTACGGGAACAGTGGAGTCATCAGTGAGATACCACTCTTGTAAAATTGACATTCTAACTTTATACCGTAAACCGGTTAAAAGACAGTATCAGGTGGGCAGTTTGACTGGGGCGGTCGCCTCCTAAAAGGTAACGGAGGCGTACAAAGGTTTCCTCAGATCGGTCAGAAATCGATCTTAGAGTGTAAAGGCAAAAGGAAGCTTGACTGTGAGACCTACAAGTCGAACAGAGACGAAAGTCGGTCTTAGTGATCTGACGCTGCTGTGTGGAAAGGGCGTCACTCAACGGATAAAAGTTACTCTAGGGATAACAGGCTGATCTCCCCCAAGAGTTCCTATCGACGGGGAGGTTTGGCACCTCGATGTCGGTTCATCGCATCCTGGGGCGGTAGTACGTCCCAAGGGTTGGGCTGTTCGCCCATTAAAGCGGTACGTGAGCTGGGTTCAGAACGTCGCGAGACAGTTCGGTCCATATCCGGCATGGGCGTTGGAGCATTGAGAGTGACCTTTCTCTAGTACGAGAGGACCGAGAAAGATTTACCGCTAGTGTATCAGTTATTGTGCCATCAGTACGTGCTGAGTAGCTATGTAAAGTTAGGATAACCGCTGAAAGCATCTAAGTGGGAAGCCGTCCTCAAGATGAGTGCTCTTAGGTTGCGGCAAGACGAGCCGCTTGATAGGCATCCGGTGTAAGTACAGCAATGTATTCAGCCTAGATGTACTAATTAACCGTATTCTTAAGCAAAATTTAGTTAACAACTTTTAATTTCGGTGTTTATAGCATAATGGCACAACGATATTCCATTCCGAACATATCTGTTAAACGTTATCGCGACGACAATACTTCTGGGGGAGCCCTTTGGGAAGATAGTTCAATGCCGAAATTTTTAAATAAAATAATTAAAAAAGGGGTCAAGTAAGATAAACTTACTTGGCCCCTTTTTGTGTTTTAACTCTTCTTTTTAATATATTTTATCTCTTTTATTATTATTTATTTAAGTATTTTCATTAATTTAGAATATAGTTAGATACAGAGTCACTGAATGTAAAAAAATTATGTCTTAAAATAAATTAAAAATAGAACTTTGAATAATTATTCCTGTTTTAAGAAGCTTAAAAAATAATTTAGATAGCAGAAGCTATCTAAACTATTTATGTTCAATTAACCAACAATAACTGGGCTTGTTACAGCTAAGTCTAATGGGAAATTGTGAGCGTTACGTTCGTGCATAACTTCCATACCTAAGTTAGCTCGGTTAACGATGTCAGCCCATGTGTTAATTACACGACCTTGGCTATCAACGATAGATTGGTTAAAGTTGAAACCATTTAAGTTGAATGCCATTGTACTAATTCCTAAAGAAGTTAACCAGATACCTACAACTGGCCATGCTGCTAAGAAGAAGTGTAAAGAACGAGAGTTGTTGAAACTTGCATATTGGAAGATTAAACGTCCAAAGTAACCATGAGCAGCTACGATGTTGTAAGTTTCTTCTTCTTGTCCAAATTTGTAACCGTAGTTTAAAGATTCGTTTTCAGCAGTTTCACGGATTAAAGATGAAGTTACTAAAGAACCGTGCATAGCAGAGAATAAAGATCCACCAAATACACCAGCAACACCAGCCATGTGGAATGGGTGCATTAAGATGTTATGTTCTGCTTGGAATACTAACATGAAGTTGAATGTTCCAGAAATACCTAAAGGCATACCATCAGAGAAGCTTCCTTGTCCGATTGGGTAAACTACGAATACTGCAGTTGCAGCTGCTACTGGAGCAGAGAATGCAACGAAAATCCAAGGACGCATACCTAAACGGAAAGATAATTCCCATTCACGACCTAAGTAACAACATACACCAGTGATGAAGTGTAATACAACTAATTGGTAAGGACCACCATTGTATAACCATTCGTCTACAGATGCAGCTTCCCAGATTGGGTAGAAATGTACACCAATTGCGTTTGAACTTGGAATAACAGCACCAGTGATGATGTTGTTTCCGTACATTAAAGAACCAGCTACTGGTTCACGGATACCATCAATATCAACTGGCGGTGCAGCGATAAATGCGATGATGAAACAAGTTGTAGCAGTTAATAATGTAGGAATCATCACTACACCAAACCAACCGATGTATAAACGGTTTTCTAAACTTGTGATCCAAGAACAAAAACGTTCCCAGATATTTAAGCTTTCGTATCTTTCTAAAGTTGCTGTCATAATCGTCTCCTCTTCCAATTTTAATAATAAATATGGTTCTAATTTTTATTAATTCCCATTAAAAAAATAGTAATAAACTGTTATAAAATTAATCAAAAAACCTAACTATATATACTATAATAAGATACAATGTAAAATTCATAATTCGTTAGTAGACTACAATGAAAATTTTAATGTTTAATGATTATCAATTACCTGGAGTTGCTTGTTTTTTACTCTTTTTTGGAATGATAATGTACTGGATTAGTTTAGCTATCCCAAAAAATAATTTAATCTTCAAACTAAGTAGAGGAACAGTTATTGTTAGTAATATTCTTTTTGCATTAACATTACTAGTTCGTTGGATCGGTGAAGGTTATTTCCCGTTAAGTAATTTATATGAATCTCTAATTTTCCTTAGTTGGACTGTTTCTGCAATTCATTTATTTGTTGAATCTAAAACTCAAAGTCGTCTAATTGGTTCTTTAGCGACGCCTTTAGTATTTTTTATGTCTGGGTTTTCAAGTCTAACACTTCCTGTTGAAATGCAAAAAGCTCTGCCTTTAGTTCCATCATTACAATCAAATTGGTTAATGATGCACGTTAGTATGATGATGATTAGTTATGCTACGTTAATTGTTGGTTCTCTTTTTTCAATTTTATACTTAGCTTTTATTTATTTAAATAAAGAAGAAAAAGAATTCTCTCTTGAAACGAATGCAATTTCAGGAGCTAATGCAGTTTCAGGGACTAATTCAAATTCTAAATATTCTAAAATATCACTATTACAAACAGTTGATATTTGGAGTTACCGTATAATTGGTTTAGGTTTCCCATTTTTAACGATTGGAATTATTTCTGGCGCTGTTTGGGCAAATGAAGCATGGGGTTCTTATTGGAGTTGGGATCCAAAAGAAACTTGGGCACTTATTACATGGCTTGTTTTTGCTATTTATTTACATTCACGACTATTAAAAGGATGGGAAGGAAAAAAAGCTGCAGCTTTGGGTTCTTGCGGTTTTTTTGTAATTTGGATTTGCTATTTAGGTGTTAATTTTTTAGGAAAAGGTCTTCATAGCTATGGTTGGGTTTTATAATGAAATAAATTAAAAAGTTTTATTCCTGATTGTTATCTAATCAGGAATAAAAATTAAAGATTAGTATGCTAATCCCATACTACGAGTTGTTTCACCACCTAAATATACACGTACACTTAAGAAATCCGTTGGACATGCACTTTCACATCTTTTACAACCAACACAGTCTTCTGTTCTTGGAGCTGATGCAATTTGACCTGCACGACAATCTTCCCATATAACCATTTCTAAAACGTCTGTAGGACAAGCTCGAACACATTGAGTACAACCAATGCATGTGTCGTATATCTTTACCGTATGACTCATAATAAGCTCCTAATATTTTTAATGTTCTTTTGATACTATTATAAGGTATAAATGTAATATTTTAAAATCATTATATGAAAATCTCCCCAGGCTGGGCTTGAACCAGCGACCTATCGGTTAACAGCCGACCGCTCTACCACTGAGCTACTAAGGATATACTTACTATTATAAATATGATTAATTATAATAGCAAGCTGTTTATTTTAATTTTTTTCTTTTTTTTGTGAACTGGAAATAAAATAACTTGAATATAATTTATTTTCTAGTTTTCTTATTAGATTTTCAAATTCAATTTCTAATTGAATTTTTCCTCGATTTGTTGAACTCCCAATCCAAATATTTTTTGAATCTTCAACACTCCAAAATTGAGTGTAAGGTAAATAACTAAATAGTGTCGTTATCATCAACAAACCAAATCCAATATAAATAATAATAATACTTGGATCATATTTAATTAGTAATCCGGTAGCAGGTAAAATATCAACAACACTAAATTCATTATTGATTAAATCTCCTAAGTTTTTTATACTCAAAAAGTTTCCATTTTCATCATACGTTAAAAACGTTTGTTGAAATTGATCAAAAATAATAGTTGTATTTTTGTTATTAGAGTTTACCCAGGTTATCCAAGACTTGGTATTTTTATTTAAAGGAAAAACGGGATATTCGTATGTTTGGATATCATTAAATTTTTTAACACGGATACCTAATAAATTCCAATCACTTTGATAAAAATCAATGTTATCGTATCGTAACGGATTGTTAACTGAAATAGTTTGTGTTTTAATTTCATTCCCATAACTATCTAAAATTGATAAATTCGAATAAAATTGATTTATTTTATTGTTTTTATATTCTACCCAAAAATCATTAACTCTTGTTGTAATATTTGGAAGTGATGTTAATAAACCAATTCTGATTGGATTCTGAATATGAAAAATTTCGGCTTTTGGTAGAATTTCTTGTGCTTTAAAATTTTTAAATGCACCAATAGAAGATCCAGCTAAAATTATAATTAAACTGACATGTACCAGTATTGGGCTAATACGTCCTATTAATCCTTTATAACCGTATATTAAATTCCCATTTTGATATGTATACAAATTTAATTTTTGAAATTTCAATAAAATTGCTTCTTTAAGGTAAAAGCTTTTTTTTAATTTAATTGCAAACGGTAAGTTTAAAAAAGATTTCTCTTGTTTTCTAAAGAAATATTCTTTTGAGTTTTGCAATAAGGGAAATTGTCTAGTTATTGTACAACCAATTAAAGATATTCCTAAAATTATTAGAAGGGTCAAGAACCACCAAGTAATATAGACATGATCTAAACCTAAAGAAATAATTAATTTATATGTAATAAAACCATAAATGGGTTTATCTAAAGGATAATTTTCTTCATAAAAAAAGCTTGGTTCATCTTGTTCAATAAAAGATCCAAGTGAGCTTGCAAGAGCAATTAATGCCAAAACTCCAATAGCAAATTTTAAATCTACTAAAAGCTTTGATATTTTTTGGATCTTTATTAATTTCATTTTATGTGTTGGTTAAGTTAAAATTATTTGGAAATTAAATTGATAATTTCCAACGTCCTCTACGTCTTCTATTTTTTAATATTTTTCTACCACTTTTTGTAGCTAATCTAGCACGGAATCCAGATGTTTTAATTACTTTTCTACGTCGACCGTTTAATGTGTGTTTTGACATAATTTGTTTTTAATAATTTATTGCATTATTTAAGAAATAGTATAACATACATCGTTGTATTTCTTCGAACATTAGTTTAAAAGATTTAAAAGCTTCTGTGTTATATTCTATTAACGGGTTTTGTTGACCATATGAACGCCAATTAATTGTTTCTCTAATATAATTCATTCGTTCAATATGTTCTGTCCAGTAAAAGTCAATTACAGATAAAATTATTGTTGAACGTGTGTTTTTTAAGAATCCAATTTGATAAAAATTTGATTGTGAAAAACGTAAATCGTTAGAAATCCAAATTTCTTTATAAAAATTTTGTTCGTCTTGTAAATCTTCTTTTTTATTTAAAATCGTTGAATAAGAATCGAACCATTTTTCAAATTTGTATAAAAATTGAATAGAATCTTCTTTTAGGGTTTTCAATGATTTTAATATTTGTTCATCAAAGAACGCTTCGCTATATCTTAAGAATAGATTCTGATATACATCATCACAAAGAATTTCATTTCGAGCTTTAAATAATTGTTTTCGTTGAGTATTTAAAATATCATCATACTGAAAAATATTTTTTCTCATTTCATAATTATATAATTCAACTTTTTTTTGTGCGTTTTCTAAACTATTTGTTAATAATCCAGATTCAAGTGGACTATCTTTATCATCGACAAGATACTCTACCCATCTTTTTATACTATCTCCTCCAAAAATTTTAATTAAGTCATCTTCAAGTGAAACATAAAATTGAGAAGTTCCAGGATCACCCTGTCTACCAGCTCTTCCTCTTAATTGATTGTCTATTCGACGTGTTTCGTGTCTTTCTGTGCCTAAGACAAACAATCCTCCCAAGTTGATAACATCTTTATTTTCGATTTTCCAATCTATATATATTTCATCATAAAGAGTCGTGTATAGTACTTTTAAACTTTCTATTGTACTTACTTTGTCTAATGAATAAGGAAGATTTTTTATGTCAGTCGTTAAATCACTTTCAAGTTTTTCTTCATAATCACGTATAGTTTTTTCACTAAATTTTAAAATATTTTGTGAAACACCTTCGATTTTTTTTGTAAGTAATATATCGGTTAATTTTTGTTTTGTTCTAAAAATAGGATTGCCACCTAATATAATATCTGTACCACGTCCAGCCATATTTGTTGCAATTGTTACAGCTCTTTTTTGACCAGCTTCTGCGATAATTTCATTTTCACGAACTAAATTTTCCGGTTTTGCATTTAAAACTTGATGGGGTATTTTTGAAACTTTAAATAAATCCGACAAAAATTCAGATTTTTCTACACTAGCCGTGCCGATTAGAATAGGTTGTTCTTTTTGATAGCATTCTTGAGTTTGTTCTAAAACAGCTTTCCATTTTGACAATTCGCTTTGATAAACCAAATCAGCAGCATCATTTCGAACCATTGGTTTTGCTGTCGGCAAAACAACTACTTCTAAGTTATAAATGTCTTGGAACTCTTTTTCTGTTGTTTTACCAGTTCCTGTCATTCCTGCTAATTTAGGATACAGGGTAAAGAAGTTTTGATAAGTAATAGCACTTTTTGTTTTTGTTCCACCACCAATCGGTACTTCTTCTTTTATTTCCACAGCTTCATGAATTCCCATACTCCAGCGGCGATCTTCCATTACCCTACCGGTAAATTCATCAACGATAACAATTTTATTATTTAAAATTATGTAATCTTTATTCAATTTAAAAATATGTTGAGCTTTTAAGGCATTTAGAATTTCTAAAATCCAGGGGTCATCTGAATCGTAAAGTGTTCGTTTTCCTAATCTTTCTTTTATTTCTTTATAACCTTCTTCCGTTAAGTTTATATCTTTACGTTTTTCATCTACTTGAAAATGAACATCACTTTGTAAATTACTTATTACGGCTTTTGCTAAATAAAGTTTATTTATGTTTGTATCATCTTGAGGTATTGATAAAATTAAAGGCGTTCTAGCTTCATCAATTAAAATTGAATCTATTTCATCGATAACACAATAATTAAATGGTCGTTGAACAATTTCTTTTCTATTATATGCAGATGAATCACGTAAGAAATCAAATACTAATTCTGAATTTGTTACATAAGTAATGTCCGCCTCATAATTTTTTCTTCGTTGAAAATTATTTTGTTTGCTCTTAACAAGACCTACACTTAATCCAAGTCGACGGTATACTTTTCCCATTAATTTTTGATCCCGTTCAGCCAAGTACTCATTTACTGTAACAACATGAACACCTTTTTTACTCAGTCCATTTAATGAAACAGGTAGTGTCGAAGCTAATGTTTTACCTTCCCCAGTTTTCATTTCGACAATTTTACCTTCATGTAATAATAAACCTGCAAGAAGCTGTGTATCAAAGTGTCGTAATCCAATTTCACGGAAAGAAACTTCTTGTACTAAGGCGAACCATTCTACAATTGAGTTATCTAAACCATTTTCATCAACTGTTCTTGTTACTTTTTCAATTTTTAGATTAAGTTCCTCATCGCTCATTTGAGCCAAAGTAGTTGATTGGTTTTTAATATTGGAAATAAAATTTTTCATTGTTGTTATTTTTCAATTTATTAATTTTTTATATTTTTAAAATTTTAAATTAGTCTTAATTCTTTTTTTTAAAAGAAAAATATTTATATAATAAAATATAGTTTATATTATAAATAATTACAAAGTACATGCCAAATCTTAATAGCTCTTTTTGTATATTAAGACTATAACAATTAATTGATTAAAAAATAGTAATGGAAAAAGATTCTAAAAAGTCATCTGTGTGGCAAAGTACTATAAAAGTGTCGAAAACATTTTTGATAAATTTTAAAAAGTTTTTCGCAAATTTTAATCCAAATGTTTTACAAATTATTCAACTAACATTTATTTATTTTTTTGCAGTCATAGATCTTATTTATGCTATTTTAAATAATGTATTCTCGATGGGAGTTATACCTGAATTATTAATACCTGTCTTTCCTTTAATACAATCAATTTTACAATCGTCAATTTTTAAAATTTGGGGCAGTCCAGAAAAGGTTTTCTTTTTATCTTATGTGGTAATTGAATTTATGATCGTTCGATCTGTTTTTAAATTTTCAAAATTAGTAAAATATAATATTTTATTGATTTTTGCTATGTTGATGGTTCAAGGACTAGTGATTAGTTACTGGGATGTCCTTTTTCACCGTGAAATTGCTACTCCAGTGGCAAAATGGGCTTATGACCAAGGAGCTTTAATTCACACGGATAAAACGCTAGCAATTGTATTTTTCTTCAATACTTTTATGCTTTTTATAGTAACTTATTTCTATTTGTATTTAAGAGCTATTAGTGGTAAGTTCGCTACAATTCCAGGAATGGCATGGTTAACAGATTCGGTAGCATTCTGGTTAAGAATCAAAACTCCTACGATGCGCTTTGGAAAACGAAGAAAAAAAAAATAAACGGAAATTAATATAAATTAATTTCCGTTTATACTTTTTACTCTTGTTCTGGAATTACGTTTACGTAACCAGTGCGTGTAAATTGAACTACTCCATCACTTAATGCGTATAAAGTATGATCTCTTCCACAACCAACTTGTTTACCTGGTTTGAATTTTGTTCCACGCTGTCGGACAATAATATATCCACTTTTTACTTTTTGTGTTCCACTACATTTTAGTCCCAATCTCTTAGATTGTGAATCGCGGTTATTTTTTGTGCTTCCCGCTCCCATTTTATGAGCCATGTTTTACCTCTTCTTTTTAATTAACTTAATGTATCAATTTGAACACGCGTGTAAGATTGTCTATGACCATTCGTACGTGTATATCGTTTTTTAGGTTTTGTTTTTAAAACTGTTATTTTTTTACCTTTTACTTGTTGAATAATTTTCGCTGGAATTTTACTATTCGTTAAGAAGGGTTTTCCGATTTGAACTTTATTTTCATTTCTAAAAAATAGAATCTTATTTAAGTAAATAAAATCGCCTACATTAGCATTATTAATAAAATCGACGTCGTACCATTGGCCAGGCTTTAATAAAAATTGTTTTCCTGATGTTTGAGCAATCGCGTATTTCATAGTTTCTTTTTTATGTATTAGAGTTTTTATTGGAATATTCCTAAATAAATTATATAGGAATTATAGAATAGTTGCAAAATTTGTTCATAAATTTTTAAATTGCGGATAGAGAGACTTGAACTCTCACGAACTTATTCACTAGATTCTAAGTCTAGCGTGTCTACCATTCCACCATATCCGCGTTCATTTTTTCAAAACTAAATTTACTATAATCAATAATAAACTTGCCTGTCAACTTTTCTATTCCCAAATAATTTTATATAATAGAGTTAATAATTAAATACTAAAATAAAATTTATTTATATGAGAATATTTTTCACATTTACGCCAGTTATTTTAGCAGCGTCTTGGGCACTTTATAATATTTTCTTTTTAGTTAAAAAAAGTATCCCAAATTCATAATTTAAAGCTATCTTTTTAAGATAGCTTTAAAATTAAAGACTTAAACTACCTTGTAATCCATTGTAATTAATTTTTTGTATTTGTTTTTCATTTGCATTATTTTCAATCTCTACTAACTTTAGAGCTATCCAATTTACAAATTCTTTATTACTAGTAATCAGTATATTAAAATCTTTGAAATCATTGGAATTATTATTAA
>Ga0114994_10000636_pt1 | contig 24067 bp, 31 predicted proteins | sample ArcticOcean_MG_C_9_FD_87043 | JGI IMG/M metagenome (GOLD analysis project Ga0114994, IMG submission 87043) | Marine microbial communities from western Arctic Ocean - ArcticOcean_MG_CB2_152 | ecosystem: Environmental > Aquatic > Marine > Oceanic | place: Arctic Ocean: Canada Basin | collected...
TCGTAGACTGCCCTGTATGGGTCGTTCAGATGAATGAAGAAGACAACCACACAGATGTTGTTGAAAAGATTAACAACGCAACCTACGCATACAACAACGATATTCTAAGTGGACAAACGAAATCGTCCAAGAAGAATCCTGTTTACAAGGTAAGTGAAAGTCTTGAGCAAGTTAGTGCAAAGTATTTCAAGGAAGAAGAAATTTCAGTAAAAACAAAAGAACCAACTGTTATAGTTCGTACTGACAACGCAATTCCGAAAAGTTAAAAATGCCCCCTTCAAAGAAATCAACCGGTCCCAAGATGATACGAGATAATAAAAGTATTTATCATCCTTCGTGGAAAAGTGTTGCAGGAAAAGGTGATCAACCTAGACAAGTTACACCGAAATACGAAAAAAATTACTTGGACGTATTTCCCAATTCATTTAAACCAAGTTGGCAAACGGAACTAGCACCGGAATTAGAAAATGGAAACTTATCAAAAACTTAGAAACTCAATAGATACTTTCAATCAGCACTGGCGTGATGGGTTGTTGAAGAAACTTCATACAAAACTACCTCAGTTGATTGAAGGTAGATGTAAGCATACAATCTCAGAAGTACAAGAAAAATCTGACGGGATTTACATTAGATTTTTCAACGGACTTTATACACGATGGAAAAAACTTGCACCCACAGACGAACTAGTGTTTAATGATATAAACTATAAATTGATGTGGGCGCAACACTAGAAATAAGAAACATTTCCAAGGCACTTGAAACTGCCGAAGACTACGGACTTCTAACAGAGGTTGTTTGGAGTGCAATGCACTATATGAAACAAAATCCAAAGGCAACTCTATGTGATGCGATTTCGCATGGTTTGCTTGAATGGGTCAAGTAAATCATGCTAAGAGTAATAGATTTTTTTAGTGGTTGTGGAGGTTCTTCTTTAGGAATTGAATCCGCCGGCCTCAAGATGGTTCTTGCAGTTGATTTGTGGGAAGATGCGTGTAAAACGCATGAACTGAATATCGACTGCCCCGTGTGGTGTAAGGATATCAATCTCATTGAATCGTCTGAATTACCAAAGTGCGATGTAATTATCGGTTCACCTCCATGTCAGAAGTTCTCTCAGGCAAACTACTATAATCGTGACTATGATGATTCGTTGGTGAAACGATTCATGGAGATTGTCAATGAAGTAAATCCCAAGTATTGGGTCTGGGAAAACGTGGTGGGTGCGAAACGGGCAATGCCGGGAGTGTGTCTTGACGCACAAAACTTCGGATTACCCCAACGCAGAAAACGACACTTCGTTTCGAATTTTGTGTTACCACCGGGTAATTCAGAACCACGTAAGGTCATAGAAGATGTCCTAGAACCCGAAGGAGAGGGTCTTTTGGATGGATACAACTCAAAGGTATATCCTTTAAACAAAGTGAGTCCTACCGTGCGTAGAATCCCATTAAAGTGGTATGATGGACGTGAAATGCCTAAACGATTCCGTTTTACGGGGTTTACTCATCTTAGTATTGAAGATCATTTAACGTTGATGGGTTTTCCCGTGAACTACAAACTACATGGAACAAAAACTAGTAAAATGCTTCAAATAGGTAATGCAGTATGCCCACCTGTTATGAAGTCAATTGGAGAAAGAATATTAGAATATGAGCAAGGATTTGGAACAACAACTGAAACCGGATCTTCCGTTCTTACGGAAGTGGGTTAAAATATTTAAAAAGACGCACGGGGAAAGTTCCCTCACGAACGAACTTGAAAAACTCGTTAAGTATGCACATTATATGAAGGATAGAGTTGAGCAACTTGAGTTGTACAACGAGTGTTTCAAAAAAATTATAGAAGAAGATCAATGTCAACAGAACAACAATTAATAGTATCGTTTGACGATTTCGTGGATTCGTTGGAACTTGAACCGAAAATAGATTTTGATACATACTCAGAGCAACTTGGTGTGTTATATACCAATTATTCGAGAATGGATATGGACTCCATTACTAAACCTGTCACTCGTTACAATGTTAAAAATTTTATATTGAAGTACGGTAAAGCCGATTTCCGTTATTATGTTACGGAGCAATTTATTGCAAGTTGCTACGATATGTTTGTTAAAAACCGAGAAGAGACTTTATATGATTGGTATTCACATTACATTGAAATTGATAGTCTTAAGAGTGGAATGAACTTCCAAGTCGTTCCGTGTAAATCAAGAAACTATTTTGATGGAACAACGAACTCGGACACTTGTCGTATATTGAGAAATATAAACTATAAAACTTTATATTCTACAAAGAGATTACACAAAAATGATTTTCAAGATTGTCAGAGCATTTTGAAGTGTTTGTTTAAGTGGCATCTGCTCCGTAATAGTTTCGTTGGTCCTGCAAGTTTCAATTTCTTTTTAGACAAGAACATTAACTCGGTGTGGAGTTCTGTTATGTCCACGATTTCAAAACCAGGCATCTTCAATCCCAACACATATGCAAGTATTCTGAACACCGTATTCAAAGGAAAGAATTTGTTTGCACCAACTATGGGTTGGAACGCATATCAACTTGCATACTACCAAACCAACTTTGAGCAATTTGTTGCAACTGATGTTATTTCAGATGTAGTTGAAAACGGAGTGGAGCTTCATAACTATTATGAATCTATGAAGAATCCATTTCTTGATTATGGAAACAAATCTGTTGTGTTGTATGATTGTCCGAGTGAAAAACTGCAAAGCTATTTTAATTTCTGTGATGAGTACACAGATAACTTCGATGCGGTATTATTTGGTCCTCCGTGTTTTAAGTTTGAGATTTACGAAGGTGACCAACAGAGTGTAGCAAACTATGAAACTTATACCGAGTGGTTGAATGGATACTGGAAACCTACGATGAAAATTTGTGCAGAGGTTATGAAACCAGGAGCAAAATTAGGATTTGTTGTTCGTGATTATGCTGATTATTTCGGTTACAATTATTTGCTTTCTCAAGACTTAACCAAGATTGCGGAAGATATTTTTGGAAAAACCAAAACATACAAAATAAAGTTAAGTCAGATGAAGACCAAGAGAAGTCCAAAGAAACTTGCTATGGGAAATTATGAAACTCTGTGTGTATATGAGAAAACATGACAACATGGTATCATTAAATCCAGAATACGGAGTTGAAGTAACGACCTTGGCTCAACTTGCAGATAGGGTCAAAGACGATAATCCCGAATTATATAATATTTTAACTATATTGGTGGCCAGTATATTGGACTCGGATGAAAAAACGTTAGTGAAACACTTCAACAAATATTTAGAGGAACGAATCGTTTCTGCCCAACTTATGAAATCACTTAACGATATGATCGATGGATATCAAGATGACTCAGATGATGATAAAGGTTGGGACTTATTTAGTTATTGACACTTTGGTAGTTTTTATATAGAGTAGTGTATAGTGAACAATTATATAAAGTGTAAATATTCTTTGAATTTATCCGATTCCGACCACGATGCAATCGGTGTAGACATGGAAACGGTTAATTTCTTATGCAAACCCATCAATAACAAGTTTGGGGATTTTCGTATAGGTGGCAACGGAGAACTTTGTCATAATTTTATTGAATATCAATCAGTCGATAGTACCGACGCAGGTAAACCCGGTGTTATGTGGGATGGCACGGGATATGCAAGAGTTAAAAGTAAAAAGTGGGACCGAGTAGATTTCACCGGTAAACTTGAAATAGAAACTCAGATAATGGCGAAAAAAACAGATGCTTCCATAAAGGCAAACTTTGAATTTGCAAACGGATATGTCGTAGACCATACGTGCGATACAGTTCTTATTGATAATTCAGAACGATTGAAGCACACCGAGAATATAAAAGAACAAGCAATTAAACGTGCCGTGAGAATGAACTCTCGTACATATAAAGTTTATAAATCATGTTTAATAAATCCCCTTATCTCTATATGTATATATTTAAGATACCCACTAATATTTTGTCAAGAATTACTAATGAAACTAGAACAAAAATTAAATAAACAATTATGAATGATACAACTAATAATCCGTCAACTGCAACTACTATATTAAATTATATAATGAATCGGTATATGCCATTTGTGTGCGTTGCGTTTCTTTTGTTTTGCACACTTGGATTTGCCACGTGGCCCTCTTATTTAATTATTGGGTTTATGTGGTTTGCGACATCGTATTCATTTAACTGCGGAATTGCTCACGTGTTATGTGAAGTTGATTATGTTTCGGAAAATGTGAATGAATCGTCTACTGAAGAAAAAACGGATGAGGATGGTATATTGTGATTGATGTTAATGTAAATTATGAGTTATATGATTATGTTCTGTATGTAGACGGCAAGAACACCGGAGAAGTCTGTGAGTTCACAAAGCATGAGGTTCATCAAATTAATTATGCATTCGGACTTAATCGTTCTAATAAACGATATGTTCTTAAATCTGATGTTGATGTGTGTCGGGATAATGACAATTCTACACTAATATTACCGAAAGGTTAATTTTAATTGGACTCAAATAAGATAATATGTGCATCTTGGATCGGAAGATTTGGAAATAGATGCCATTCCTATTTATATGGCAAGCATATAGAAGATAAATTTGACCAAAAGTTCTACGTGGGACGAGAGTGGGAAGGTAGTTTCATATTTAACAACCCAGCACCTGTGGTGGATAAAGAGTTTACATCAACACCATTTATATATGCGGCTGGTGCACACAAACTTCCGGACTTTCAAAAAAACAAAAAGTTGATTGACAACTACAATCGTAATTATAATGACTCAATTGAATTTATTGATCCTGTACTACAAAAGAATTACGGTAAGACTAACTCTGCATATATCAGTTTAGTTACTGATTGTAATTGGTTTTATGAACACGTAAAATTATCTGATATAAAAAGGTATTTTGAGTTTTCGGATGAACTTAAACAGACAGATATGTATAAACAACTTGAGGATAATCAAGGTACATATGATGTAGCACATTTTAGAAGAACTGATATTGCTAACAAAAACTATAAAGGTGGTCATAGTATGGTTAGTAAAAAAAGTTACTTTGATGCGTTCGATGAATTTGGATGTAATCATGATGAGTTGAGGTGGGTATCGGACGAAGCAAATATAGGTTGGAAATGGAAAAATCCCATTCCTAAAATCGGAGGTAAGACAATCGGTTGGTTACCTGATTTCTTAAAACTTGTTTTCGCAAGAAGAATCTTTCGTTCAAATAGTTCGTTTAGTTTGTTCGCTGCGTGGATGAGCAATGCCGATGATATATACGCACCTTGGTTGCATGAATATCGTCCCGGTCAGTCTAATGACTATAAGTTTGTTCGTGGAAACCACCCACATTGGATGTCGGTTAAAGGAGTACATGCTTCATATCAATTTGCAGTAACGGATGACTTAAATAAGGATGTTGTTAAAATGAATACAAAAAATCAAAATACAAAAAAAGTGGTAGTTTCGTCTACCGGTAACGAGAGTTTAATGCTAGGTGACAAGATTGTTATGGTACACTGGAACGGCCGTTTCGGAAATCGGGTGTTTAGTTATATGTTTGGTAAGCATTACTCTGATAAGTTTGGCGTAGACTTTTATTTGCCAAGTGAATGGGAGGGAACTAGGTTGTTTGTAAACTCAGGGGTGAAAACCGTTCCATGTGATCAGTTGAGATTGGAAATTAATCAGTCTACCAAACCGATGGATAGTATTGAGCATAGAAAGAAAGCAATCGACAAATATAATCAGAGGAACGGGGACTCGTTGACATTTATCAACCCAGACATTCAGGTCCTAGGCCTCCGTAATGTATTTTTTGATAATTTATGCGTCCACTCAGATGCAAATTTTAGAAGTTATGATAAAGCAAAGATGTTGCAATGGCTTGAGTTTTCGGATGAAGTCAAAAACTTAGATGTCTACAAACGACTTGAAGATAAACAAGGTACATACGACATTGCTCATTTAAGAAGGGATGATATTAGTAACGCAAATTACAATAAACGACATCAACAAGCATACAGTGTGGTTAGTAAGCAAAGTTACATAAAAGCATTTCAGAAATTTGGATATTGTTCAAGTTGTGTTGAATGGACAACTGATGATTGGACCGGAAAGTGGGGGGTTGGTAAACCAACGGTGCGTGGAGGTTGGAGTTATCCAGTTGGTTCTAAAAACATTCCTGATATAATGTTTGATTGGTTGCCGGACTTTCTTAGAATTTACTTCGCACGATCAATTTTTAGAGGAAACAGTAGTTTTAGTTGGGCAGCTGCGTTTCTGAGTCCTACTGCAAAAGTTTATAGTCCAGTTTTGACGCAACGAAAAACATATATGGGGGAGTCTGACGAACTTGTATTTGATTTTGTAGAAGGAAACGAACCTCATTGGATGAATTTAAAAGGAAGTCACTGTGATACAATAGAAATTCATTGATGTATTATATTTATCTATATGATATTAATTACATCAATGGGAGGGTGTGCTTCTACTAGTTTCATAGGATGGGCATCTAGTAAAATCGAATGCAACTGCCCACTTAACTCAGAGGGTATCAGAAATTCAGGTCCGGGATCAAATCCAAAAGGTCTGAAACATAGAATCTCACCACCGAGACAATCGGACAATTATCTATCAAGACAAAACTCGTTTGATAGAACAGACTTAACAGAGGGCCCTATATCCCGTGCAGTTTTTTTATACGACAATCCATATAGCATGGTGCTTAGTTTGTTTAGACGAAATATTGCAATGGGTCATGCAATGGCAGTAACTGGAAAAAGAGCAACACATAGAAATGAATTATCTAACTTTCTAAATGAGGGTGTGGATTCATTTAAAATGAATGAGCAGTTTGACAACTGGGTTAATCCTAGTTTGGATTTAAGCTACCCAAGGTTATTAATAAATTTCAATTCTCTGTGGGACAATATTGAATATATTCTTGGTTACATGGGAGTTGATCCAAAACATAAAAATAATTTTTTAAGAAATCAAGGTCGGATTAATAGAATGGATAGTTTGTCAGAGCATGACAAATCTCGTTTAATTGACTTATATGGTTCACTTGAGCAAAAAATGAACAAATTATCAGGAGTTATGGTAATATGAATTGTGGAATTATATATTCATGTGCGGGTTCTATTAGGTTTTTACACGAAGCAATTGAATCGGCTAAATCAGTTCGAAAATATTTACCGAATGCTCAGATATGTTTATTTCATAACTATGATGATAATTTACTTAGTTCGTATGAAATAAAAGTATTCACAGAAATTAAAAAAATAGAAATGCCCGACATCAACGATAGCAGATTTACGGGTCATATGTCTCACTTTCTTGCCAAACTTTATTCGATATTAGAAACACCATACGAAAATACTTTATTTTTAGACACAGACACAGAAGTCAAAAAACCAATAAACTCAATGTTTAATTTGTTAAAAAAGTTTGATATAGCAATTGCACCGGGTCCTATGACACAACAACCCGTAGATGCTTCTGATATTATCAATGAATTACCAAACGAGTTTCCAGAACTCAATACAGGAGTGATTTTATATCGCATGACTGAGAAAATGAAAAATTTTCTGACCGAGTGGAAAAACGTATTTTTGCATAATACAAACGGTTTATTCCGAGTACATGGAAAAGGTGGGGAGCAAGTATCACTTAGATATTTATTGTGGAGTAACGAAAATATTAGGATGCACATTCTGTCGGTTCAAGGTATTCCTAATATGTTTAATTACAGATATAAACCAGAGGATAAACAATTCTCTTTTAAAAATAAAGTAGTAATTCATCATCACAGAGGAAGAACAAAATGAAAAACAAACTTGAACAAGGCTTAGATTCATATATAAATGAGGGTAACGCAGGATTTTTCGTAGTGCAAATTGGTGCTAACGATGGAAAAATGGCCGATCCGATACACGGTAAGGTAAAACAATATAATTGGGATGGTGTTTTTGTAGAACCTGTAACATACTTGTTTGAAAGATTAAAAAATAATTACAAGGGAGTAAATTCTAATTTAATGTTTGAAAATAGTGTCATAGCAAACTTTACGGGTGAGGTTGAGTTCAATCAATTTCCTCAAGAGTTTGAAAATAATTCGGAGTTTCCTTATTGGGCAAATGGAATGGGTTCTTTGCTGAAACCTTTCAAATCACCTGCTCACACTAACTTGAAAAGCAAAAATTTTAAGATGGTAGCAAAAAAAACACCATGTCTTACATTCACCGACTTGTTAAATAAACATAATGTAAAAAAAATTGATCTTTTGCAAATTGATGTAGAGGGGTATGATGGTGAATTACTTGTGGGTATTGATTTTTCCAAAATTAAACCAAGATACATCCGATATGAAGACAAACACATCGATACTGCGTTTAAAGATAATCTTACAAAAGTTTCTTCCGATGATGTGATTTCTTATTTAATTGAATCTGGATATGAAGTTGGTGAACGAACCAATAGATTTGATAGAGTTTGTAAGTTAAAATAGACTTAAAATTAGTATCATTTCATATTTATAAAAAAGATATGGTGATATGATTAGTTTTAAATATAAATTCATTTTTATACATGCCCCCAAGACGGCGGGAAATTCAATTCAGAATGTGTTGCAGAAATATTCATCTGATGAGGTTGTTAATGTAAGATATAAAGACGGAGTGCTTGATAAGTTCGGTGTTCAGAATTTTGCAGGTGGAAAACACGCAACTATAAATCATTATATCAAAAATTGGAATACTGAGTATGGTCGGTTGGAAGATTATACAGTTTCTGGTTGTGTTAGAAACCCGTGGGATAGAGCAACCTCGTATTATTTTTATCTAGGTAATTGTAATTTTAACTGCGACACTTTTGCGAAAACATCGGGTCAACTCTCATCACAGACAAATTATTATTGTGCAAATGAAAATAATATGCTTACTTGTCCAATCAGTTATGAGAACTTACAAACTGACTTTAATAAGTTTTGCGACATAGTTGGCATTCCCCGTGAAGAATTACCAAAAGCAAATGTATCGAAACGAAAAACAAAACATTACACAGAGTATTATCAAAAATGTAAGAATGCCAATGATGTAATTGTGAATCGTTTTAGTAAAGATATAACTAATTTTGGATATAACGATGGAAGATAAAAATTTCGTATTTTGTATATATGGTTTTTTGCGTGATATGTTATCCAATGCTATTGACATGGATGAAATTACTAAGTTTGTTTATGTTCCAACGAAACGATATGAAGATAAGGATATTGAGGTAACACAACAAGACCTCACCAACCGATTCGGAAAAAATTCAGTAATTGACACATATGAGTACATTCCACAATTCTACAACGAGCAGGCCTCAAAGTTGGATGTACCTAAATTCAATGGGTGTCATCAGCAACCTCAACGAATATTGTCTTTCTTTAATCATATTAAAAAATCACTTGAGTTATTAGAAAAATCCACTGACAAATATGACGATGAGACTATAATATTTTTATTCAGATCAGATATTGGTATAAAAAAATATGATGTCCACACCGCCAGAAAATTATTGAATGAGGAGGGGGATGTACTTGTTGAGAACATGTCAAGTAATGGTGTGCGGGATATGTTTTTTGTTTTTAAAATGAAAAATATTTTTATTTTTAAAACTCTGTATGAGTCATATAAGAAATATATTGTAAATTTTTACAAAAATCAACACCCCCGACCAAGCAATCTTACACCAGAGAGTTTGATCGACTTTCATATAAAAAATTGTAATAAAAAAATTACACCAAGTCCGGTCATTGGGTACAGATTCGGCCATGTGTGTAGCCAGTATTGTGGTCATAACAAAGAAAATACCAAAATATTAGGAGAGGAATAGTTCGGTGAAAGTCGCAGTTTGCTACAGAGGACACTATATGCGTGACGGCGGGAAACCATCAAACTTTTTTCTATGCTGGGAAAATCATAAGAAAATGATACTCAGTAAACTTTCTAAGTATGACATTTATTTTCATTCACATTCGGTTGATGATGTTAAGGATAAGCAGTTAGTTGAAACATTAAATCCACTGAAATACTCATTTGATAAAACAAATTATATAAGTGATTCGTTTATTGAAACGAACACTCAAATACAAAATTTGAATGGATATGATTTGATAATTAATCTAAGATTTGATTTATTGTTTCAAGTAACATTTGACAAGTTTAATATTGATAATGGTAAATTTAATTTTTTATGGGAAGAAAAAAAGCATTATAGAAAGCAACTTGGGTATAAGAAGGTAACGGACTTGGCGTTTGCAATGGCCCCAAAATATGTTGAAGCATTTAAGACCTCGTTGGTGGCAACCCGGTTAGTTGGAAATCGTGGAACGGGTCACCACATATACCCACATCTCTGCGATAGTATTGGTGAAGATAATATTCAATTCATGTTGAGTGAAAATTACAATTCAAATACTGATAATGAGAATAACAAACATGTGGTAATTAATAGGAATCCGTAAAATGAAAATTGCAGTAATAATGTCAGGAATAATCAAAAACTATGATCATTTAGTTGATCTAGCTAAAATTTTTAATAGTCGTGCGAGACATGATTTTAAAGTATTCGGCATGTGCTTTGATTTCCTCGGAAATCCAAAAAAGTCACGTGATCAAATTTCCTACACAGAAAATGAACCAATTGATACTGAGTTTGTATCAAACTATTATACAGATATAAAATATACAGACGGAAATGATTTTTCAAAGTACGATTCCGACGGATTTTCAAATAGAATCATTTCTCAGTGGGCAAACATTAAAGAAGGCCTACTTCTGGCAGAGCAATACGAAAACCAAGAGGCCGAACAATTCGATATGATTATTCGGGCCCGTCCAGACATATCAATAGTTGAGCATTTGTTGATGGAAATAATCGACTTAGCCCAAGAGGATCAAAAAATATATTGGAGAAGTGATTGTGTAATAGTCGGAGTTGCCGATAGAATGAAACAGATACTGAGATTATCTGATCATTATTATGAATACCACGAATTACCTATGTTTAAGCAAAAAACATTAGAATGGTTAGCAAAAAATATAAAAGGAAATCGTGTGCGAAGCAATGCAGAAAGTGAACGACTACTTGATTATCATATAATTAATTTATTTGGTCGTGATGGTCTGTGTAAGTACCATAAACAATTCAATGAAATATTAAGAAGTTAGACTATTTTCTCTCAAACAACTTTTCGTTGTCTAAACTCAAAACACCATCGTTTATCAAGTCTAGGTTGTGAAGTTTTTCCTTCACCTTTTCACAAACTTCTTCTTCAACGGTCTTAGCAACAAACACAATTCTTTGAAGTGCCTTTGTTTTTGCACCATCTCGGTGAACTCTTCCAAGACATTGCTTCAAAATAATCGCACTATAACTTGGAGAAATAACTGCCATCCTTGGATACTTTCCATTGAGGTCATGTAAACTGATACCCGCACCACCTGCTTGGGTGTTCACTATGATAATTCGTTTCTTGTCGTTTTGAAAATCATCAATGTTTGTTTGACGTTCCTTCTTTTTGTTTCGTCCGTCAATGATGCATTTTGTTTTGAGACGTTCGGATAATGCGTCAATACTATCTCTGAAATTCATAAACAACACAATGCTCATGCCATTTTCAATTGCATCTTCGGCAAGTTCCACGAACAATGGAACTTTGATAAGTTCACACTTTTGTCTTGCTCTTAACTGAACTACCAATTGATTTGCTTGCTTTTCTTTCGCAGTTTTGGCAAGTTTGTTGAGTTTTCCAAGTTCTGCTTTCATCTCAAAAAAGACTTGAGTAATTTCCTTGGTATCTGCGGTATCCATATCATATGCAATACTATGAACATCACATTCAGGAAATCCAGGAATAGAATCTCTCCGAAGACGAACTCCACGGTCAAGAAAAACATCTTTATGCAAACTTTTAAGAACATCTTTGTCTCCGTTGAAAGTGTATCCGAATCTACCTTGATAACATCCATTTCGTTTTACCCAACTCCAAAAACTAGTATTGTTATGCAAACCAAGAATATAACCCATTGCTCTCATATCCATTGGATTGATTGCTGATGTAGCACTTGCCATAAGAATTTTGTATTTTTGTTCTTTTGCAAATATTCCAAGTTTACTATTCAATGAGGTTTGTCCTTTGAGTTTGTGACTTTCATCAAACACAATTAAAGTGTCTTTCGGAATACACCATTCAAATACCTTCTTGCGTCTTCCACCTTTTTTTCCACTTGAAAGCATTTTCCATGTTCCAATTGCCTTGCGATTACCTGTGCGAAGACTTTCATAATTCACCACAAATTCAGGTACCATATTAAAATGATTTTCACACACTCGTTTCCAACTTTCTTGAACTGCTTTTGGACATACAATTCCTATTTTCATACCAAGTTCACGTGCAACACCAATCGCAGAGTATGTTTTACCAACACCTGTATCACTTCCATCCATAGCAGACCCATATTTTTCAATGCTTGCACTTAGCCTGGCCACCGCACCAACCTGCCACGGATGCAGACCCTTAGACTGTTTTACTTTCCGTTTGGGTAACTCACTCACAAGTTCAACTTCGGCATCGGCAACCTCTCCTATGAGGTCTTCACGACTTGTTGACCAATGAGTAATAAACCAATCCCTAGTATCTTTATTTTTTGATACAGAGTAACCCTGCTTCTTCATGTAATCAGAGTTGGTTTTCCAAAAGGCCCAAAATCCAGACGCGAAGTCAGGATCCAAAAGACACTGCTTTTTCCAACGACTTCCGTATTTCGTTAGAACCTTCTTTGGTTTAGACCATGTTAATTGATCTGCTAAATCCATTTTTACATAAATCGCATATTTATAAGTAACTATTATAGTATATTATGTGGCAAGATGTCAAACCAATTACGTTATTTTTAAGGCAAGACAATGAAGACGGCAGTTATTTTTTATTGTATTTCTATTCACATGACTATGAGTTGGTAAAGTTAAAAGAGGCAACCCATATAAGTGCATCGGATGAGGATGTACTTGGGAGTTTTTGCAGTTTACTTGAATTATATGATGCATCGGGGTATTCTGCTCAATTTTTCATTGAAAGGTTGACGGGGGCAACGACTCAAAAAATGATAGAATACTACGAAAACTCAAATTTATTAATTGAATACTTTATATAAAATTTTGTTGTTTGACTTATTTGTTTGTTTTATGTAATATTATATAAATGAATAAAAATAATCGTTTACTTAAGTATTCCGATGTCGTGCTTGTTCCCAAATTGAGCAACGCAGAGTCTCGTGGAACAATTGATGTAAGTTGCAAACTGGGAAATCAATTATTTAATTTACCGGTGATTCCTGCTAACATGAGAACCGTGGTCAACGAAGAACTTGCAAAAACACTATCAGCTGCTGGGTTCTTTTATGTTATGCATCGGTTCGGTATAAGCAATTATGAGTTTGTGAAAACTGCAAATCAACAAAATTTAAAATGCATTTCAATTAGTGTTGGGGTCAAGCAGACAGATACCGATTGTTTGCAGAAAATTGCAGAAGACAATCTGCGAGTTGATTATGTTACCATTGATATTGCCCACGGCCATAGTGTTTTAATGGAAAATACTCTCAAGAAAATCAAGGATGTTTTCGGGGAAAAAACTTTCGTCATTGCAGGAAATGTGGCCACAGGGGAGGCGGTATACGCACTAACCCAATGGGGAGCTGATGCGATCAAGGTTGGCATCGGTCAAGGAAGTCCATGCACAACGAAAGATAAAACGGGATTTACTATGCCGATGTTCAGTTGTATGCTTGAATGCGCCAAGAACTCAGATGTCCCTCTTATTGCGGATGGTGGTGTTAAGTGCAATGGAGATGTGGCAAAGGCAATGGTCGTTGGGGCAGATATGGTTATGGTGGGTGGAATGTTTGCCGAGTGCGTTGATTCTCCTGCGGAAAACATTACAAAAACCCTACAAACAGGATTTTTTAAAAGTGAACAATTCCGTCCTTCAAAATATTCTCCGGAATACACCGATGTGTGTTATAAACGATATTACGGAAGTGCGAGTCAGCATAACAAAGGCCATACAAAAAATATCGAAGGAGTTCTGCGTGAAGTACCTTGCAATGAATTAACATATGTTGAAAAGATGGATGAGATCAAGATGGATTTACAGAGCAGTGTGAGTTATGCAGGTGGATCAGATCTGAGTTGTTTACCAAATACCGAATATTTATTGGTATGACATATGACCAAAAGAATAAATTAGATAGTAAACTGCATGAGTTTGATTCGTTCACTGATTTCCATGAATTTGCATATAAAAACGACATTTATTTTGATATAGATGAATGGGAGGAGTATCGTGATAAAATGAAAAAAATGTTGGACGATAAGAACACCAATGTGATTGAGGTAGATTTGGGTAATTTAATTGTTCCTACTTAAAAATATTATATTGAACACATGAATTCCAAACGAAAAGTTGCAATATTACTGAAGGGGGCAGTTAGTATTAAATCGGGTGTAATACGGTTTGCCGTAAAGGATGAAAACAATTATGTAAATTTTAAATTGGTTAAACCATCAATAGACTCGTATATCATAAAACCAAATCTAGATATAGCAGATTTTGATTTTTATATTCATTGTTGGAATACTGATCTTCAACAAGAGTTATGTTCACTATACAATCCTGTAAAATCTAAATTTGAAAAGAATGCCCCGTTGTTAAAACCATATGAAGAACTTGGTGATCACAAGATGAGACAGGTTTCGCAAGCACTTGCCATCAAACGAGGAATTGAGCTCGTAGAGCAAAGTAATATCAAATATGATCAGATAATTATATATAGACCGGATGTGTTACTATGGAAAGAAATGGATTTAAAAAAGTATGACCCGTCTAAAATTTATGTAAACGCACATCAAGATCACGGAGGTTCTGCGGGTGACTTTCACTTTGTTATGAATATGGAAAACGCACATTTATTTAAAAATTTAGTTGATTCCACCGATCAAGGAAATCCACCTGCACCCCATCGTTGGATAAAAAAATATGTGTTAGAGTTTATGAAAACAGAACTTATAATGGATGAAATTATACCACCACTTCACCAAGAAGTTTTGCGAAAAGTCATCCACGATAAAAAATTCTTCTCCGAAAACTACTTGACAGAAACACACTTACATAGAATGAACATAAAGATGAAAGATTTTCAATAATTTTAAATCTTTCATATATTTATATACACACAACTAAAATATCAATTATGAGTAATGAAAAAAAATCAGTAGAAGACGATCTTGGATTCACCTTGAATGACAAGAATTACAGTTATGCGGACTTGAAGGACGAAGATAAAGAAATTGTCCAACAATTAAAAGATCTTCAAATGCAACTTGAACGCATTGAATTTCAGCATAGACAAGCATCGGGTTCCAAACAACACTTCACAGACCTTTTGATAAAGTCGGTAGATTCCGAATTTGTTGAAACAAAATCAGACGCAGAGCCTACACAGAAATAGTTTTTATAGTTTGTATAATAAACAATATATATTGTATTTATACAAATAAACTGTTTCTATGAATGGGCAATAAAAACATATCTGATCTTGATGCTATATCTGAAATAACGGCCGATGATGAATTTATTATCGTAGATGCTTCGGGTAAACATAACCCAGCAAAGATATCGTTCGGTGACCTCACATCTAATATACTATCACCATCAACTCTAAAGGGTGATACGGGTGATCCTGGTCAAAAAGGAGAGTCTGGTTCCGAGGGCCCTGCAGGTGACCAAGGTGCATACGGCATCCGAGGTCAGATCGGTCAAATCGGTGAACGGGGTGAAACCGGATACACAGGATTTATAGGTTCTAAGGGTAATCCCGGTGATGTTGGTGTTTCTGGTATTCCCGGAAAACGTGGATCTGTTGGATTAACTGGTCAACGGGGCATCAAGGGATCTCGGGGAAACACTGGTGAACTCGGAGATACCGGAGACGTTGGGTCTGTGGGTGCAAAGGGTAATGTTGGTCCTACGGGAAGTGTGGGTCAATTGGGTGATCCCGCATCTGCCATTGTGGGTAGGTCGGGAAGTGTGGGTACTCCTGGAAAAAAAGTGTCCGGGGTAAAGGGTTTCAAGGGATTCCGTGGTTCTGCATCGACTGAACGGGGTGATACGGGTGATCGTGGTCAACAAGGCAATTCGTTTGAATATGACTCTGTACGCAGAACTTTCAAGGAATCTCAAACTACACCACGCAAGCACGGCCGAATTTTATTATTTTTGATGTCATCTGGTAATTCTGATTCAATATCAATTACTACAAATGAGACTATAATGAACTATGCAAGAAAACGGAGATTTCTTGTATTTGAATTATCCAATGAAAATAATGATTTGATTGCGGAGAGGTATTCAAACTTATATATGGAAATTGATTTTGAACCGTTTTTTTCATTCAATCAAAGTCCTGTTGTTACTAAAATTTGTCCAGTGCTTGCCAAGCACGGTAATAATGTCGGCACAATCGCGATGGATTGGTATCGGGATTCAAGTGGTGAATATCATATTATGTTTTTCGGTATATTTACAGACTCCCACGAAACGGTTCAAATACCAATAAAGTCGGTATATTCGTTTACAAGCAACCATTTATACGAAATTATATCAGGTGAGTATGAGAATTTGAGAATTTAAAATGAGTAGTTTCAAACAGATAAACAATTTACAATCTGCGGATACACTTGTAGATGAAACCGAATTCGTTATCATTGACAAATCGATAACTTCTGGTCCCGATGCAGATTCCTCGGGGAAAACAACCAAGGTCACATTTGCAGAGATATCCAATTCACTAAAGGATTTGTCGGAGACGCAGGGTATTAAAGGTGATACCGGCCCCCAAGGTCCGGTAGGTTCACCCGGTCAGACGGGTGAAACGGGTGCAAAGGGTGACGTCGGTCCAACCGGTCAGCAAGGTTATTCTGGAACAACGGGTGCTGATGGAACTCCTGGTAAAGAGGGTTTGGTGGGAAATGTGGGAGTTACGGGAATCACAGGTGATGCAGGCCCCACGGGTCGCACTGGTTTGAAAGGTAACCGTGGAGACATGGGAGTTAAGGGATCTCGGGGTGATACTGGTTTTATCGGAGCAACAGGAGCAACTGGTATCATTGGTGATCAGGGTCCCGAGGGAGAATCTGGTGCCAAAGGAGCCTCAACGAACTTTATAAAGGGTGCAAAGGGTGCAAATGGTGTAAAGGGATATGGTCGCAGGGGTGCGGTTGGTGATCAAGGAGCCCGTGGCAACCCAGGTGAGGTGGGATTCCGAGGAGTCAAGGGCTTTTCTGGAATGGATAAAAATATAGTTACATCTGCAACCGACTTAGGTGGTGCAGATTGGCAACCTGGTCAGGTTGATCAGTTGTATTTGGATATACGAACCGAAATGACCAAGCAAACCAGTAGAATTTTGATAAAAGTGAAACGAGGCAAATACTATGATAGATTTGTTCTAAATAAAGATGCCCATGCAGAGATTGGTATGCAGTTATATGATCCTCTGCGTAATTCAAGCACTCCGTTACATCAGTATGTCTATGACAATGTGTCTAATGTATTGCGTCCTATGATCGTTGCGGTAGAAGAACTACGAACAGTGGATACATCATCCAATACAAAGAAACTAGTTTATGACAGTTATGTTTCAGTTAGGATATTTTATGGTGGTGAATTTAAACGAATTCCGTTTACAACTTGGAATTCTGATACATTTTGATGATGGACGATTTGGATAAAGTAAGTGAGTTAGATAAGGTGAGTTCGACCAACTCTTCCACGGAATTTGTTGTGGTTGACCACTCCACTCCAGATAGACAAATAAAAAAAGTTAATGTATCTGATTTTGCTGATAAATTAAACAAAGATGCGTCTAGTGTTAAAGGTGAAAAGGGTGACCCCGGTCCAACGGGCATTCGTGGTCGATCCGGTCCCAGTGGTGATGATGGTGACTATGGTGATATTGGAGATCCTGGTATAAAAGGTGTTAAAGGTGCCCGTGGTTCCCGAGGTTATGATGGTAACCCCGGAGTAAAGGGGAGCAAGGGAGCGATGGGTCCGTCGGGAACAACAGGTAATGTTGGACTCAGTGGTCCATCTGGCCCAAATGGTTTTATCGGTGAACATGGTGATAAAGGAATCAAGGGAGCTCCTGGTGAATCTGGACTCAAAGGTCCCTTGGGGCCGAAAGGATCAACTGGATCAAAGGGTCAACATGGAGTTCAATTAAACGGAGTTGCTCCACGGGGGGAAACGGGAGAACCCGGTCAACCTGGATTATTTGGGTTTCGTGGTGAACGAGGTCCCTCAGGAGAAACTGGTGAAAAAGGATTGTCTGGACTTAGAGGGGAACGTGGAGACGATAGTTCTTCGACCGGAAAAATAAACCACGCACTGTATGGAGCAAGATCGATCAGAAACTGGACTAAAATAGATATAACACCAAGTGAGTATATTCATTTATCATATTTCAAGAACAATTCAATTGCCTCGTATAAATTTATAAAGTTTGTGCTTGAAGTTCCCTTGCATGACAATATTTTACAACCGTCAAGTCCCTTGGTCATGAACTTGATGAATCCGGGTCAAGTTTCTAACTTTACTCCTGTGCTATCTGGCCAACCACCAGTTGTTTGGGTCAAGTCGGCAACTGATAATAACAATGCGATGGAGTCTCGGTCTTCATCAAGAACCCCACGCATTCCTGTACTTGAGATGCACCCCGGTGGTGATCATGTGGGTGTCTATATACCCACACACAATACTCAATTTATTAACAACTTTACTATAAACTTAAATATCATAGAAATATATGGTACAAACGATATGTAGGAGACATACAAAATGAGACGAAGAAACTTAAAACGAGAGAAAACGACATTACCCAGTTATGAGGTAAATGAGGAAATATCGGCACTCAGTCAAGTAATTGATTGGGGGTTGAAACAACTTAATGTCCCCGCAGCTTGGTCAATTACCCGAGGTGGTGGAATAACTGCTATGGTGATTGATACAGGGCATCCCATTCACCCAGATATTGGTGATAATGCAATAGAAGGAAAGAACTTTATTCCCGGAGAGCCACTTGAAGATGAAAACGGCCATCAATCGCATTGTACTGGTATTATATGTGCAAAGGATAATGATACTGGTATGGTCGGTGTTGCACCCGAGGCAAAGTGTATTTCGGTAAAGGCACTTGCGAAAAGTGGAAGTGGGAGTTATCTTGGGTTGGCAGATGCCCTCGATTATGCGATTGAAGTTAAACCCGATGTGATAAGTATGAGTTTGGGTGGTTCAGGCCCGTCTCCCGACCTTGAATCCCGCATTAAGAAACTTTATGAAATGAATATTCCTGTTGTGTGTGCGGCCGGAAACACAGGAGACGGAGGAGTTAACTGGCCAGCAGCTTACGATGAAACGATAGCAGTTGCAGCTTACGACAAATATGGAAACGTTGCAAACTTTTCTTCAAAGGGAGACAAAGTGGAATGGGCTGCTCCGGGTGTAAACATTTATAGTACCTTTCTTAACGATGGATACGCAAGTTTGAGTGGAACTTCAATGGCTTGTCCTTTTATTACAGGTGTAATTTGCTTGATGCTCGCAAAGCACAAGAAACAAGAAGAGTCAACTGGTATGAACGACTGCAAAACAGTTGAGGAGATCCGTGAACACTTGATGAAGTATACGAATGACAAAGGTGATGTGGGACATGACAATTCGTGGGGATATGGAGTTATTGATGTAGAGAAACTTATCAAGATAGGTGATGACCATGACCACGAAGAACCAATAGAAGAAGAACCTGTAAAGGAAGAACCAATTGAAGAAGAACCACCACCCCCACCTGTGGAAGAAGAACCCGTGGAACAACCAAAAAAGAAAAAGAAAAAGAAAACTATTTTGTTTATCGTTCTTGTACCCGTGGTAGTTGCAACAATTATTGGAATCATAGTGGCAATGAATAATAAAGTTGATATTCCAACTCCACCTTATTTTGACGAAAACGGAGACATTAATTGGGACAAGAAATTCGAACTTGATCCAGTTCGTAAGTAGTGTATCTTGGATGTTTATTGTTAATATTTTTAAAACTAGTATCGGTAGTTGGTTTGTCGTTTATGGTTGTAAACCGTAAAATTACTTTTTATAAAAAGTAATAATTTCATATTTATATGAATGGTGATGAATGGAAAAACAATTTTCCCGACTGAATATTTGTCGGTGGAATACTTTGAAAAAATAAGAGGTAGAAACGCATATGCATTTTGGTTGGTAGGCAACAGTGGTAGCGGTAAAAGTACGTTGGCCAAAACCGTGGAAAAAATGCTTATGGATCATGAATATTGGGTCAAATGTTTAGATGGTGATAATATGCGAAATACCATCAATTCGGATTTGGATTTGTCGGTAAACGCAAGAACAGAGAATATTCGTAGAAGTGCAGAAATATCCAAAATGTTTTTATCAAATGGTACAACTACAATTAATTGTTTTATTTCTCCAACTGAAGAAAGTCGTAATCAAGCACAAAAAATTATCGGTGAACGTTTTCGTTTGATTTATATCAAAGCATCAAACAGTGAAGTTAAAAAACGAGATGTTAAAGGATTATACAAAGATAATGCTGAAAATATGAACAATTCTTTGAAGTTATTTGAAGAACCTAATGATCCTGATTTGATTTTAGACACCACAGGTAAAACGATAAAATATTCTGCGAATATTTTATTTAATTTTATAATAAACCAACCCATTTGATATTTATAAAAAGAGATGAAAAAATGTAATTTAACACACTTAGAGGAACTTGAAGCAGAAAGCATTCATGTGTTGCGAGAAACCGCTGCACAATTTTCAAGTTCAACATTGCTTTTCAGTGGAGGTAAAGATAGTTTAGTCTGTCTGCATCTTATTGCAAAAGCATTTTATCCTGCTAATGCTCCGTTTGTCGCACTTCATGTTGACACAGGACACAACTTTCCTGAAGTGATGAAGTTTCGTGACGAAGTTCTTGAACAATACAAAATGAAGTTGTTTGAACGCAAAGTTGAAGATGCGATTGCAGAAGGCCTTATTAAAGATGAAATCGGCATCGGTGCAACTCGTAATGAACTTCAGATACCTGTGCTTCTTGATGCAATTGAGCATCACAAGTTTGATGCTTGTTTAGGAGGAGCAAGACGAGACGAAGAAAAAGCAAGAGCAAAAGAACGTTTCTTTTCACATCGTGATGACTTTGGTCAATGGGACCCAAAAAATCAACGACCAGAAATTTGGGATGCATTTAACGGAAAGAAAAATCAAGGTGAACACTTTCGTGTATTTCCAATCAGCAATTGGACAGAACTTGATGTATGGACTTATTTGAAACAAGAAAACATTCCGTTGCCTTCACTTTATTTTTCACACAAAAGAAAATGCTATGAACGTGACGGAGTTTGGTATGGTCATGCTGATTACATTAAATTAAAAGACGATGAAAAACTAGAAGAAAAAGTAGTTCGTTTTCGTTCAATTGGTGATGTAACAACAACCGGTGCTTGTTTGAGTACTGCAAATAATCTTGATGATATTATTGCAGAAGTTGCAAGTGCCACCACAACTGAACGTGGAACAAGAGGAGACGATAAAAAATCCGATACAAGTATGGAAGACCGTAAACAACAAGGATATTTCTAAGATGGCAAAGAACAATAAACAAAATCAAAACAAGAAACCTGTGGAAAATCAAAAAGAAGAACCAAAACAGAATGTTGATAAATTACAAAACAACGAACTTCTGCGTCTTTCAACTGCAGGAAGTGTTGATGATGGAAAAAGCACTTTGATTGGTCGTTTGCTTTATGACACCAAGAGTGTGATGAAAGATCAATACGAAGCAATTCGTTCGGCGTCCAAGAAGAAAGGTGAAGAAGATGTGAATCTTGCTTATTTGACAGACGGACTTAAAAGTGAACGTGAACAAGGAATCACGATTGATGTTGCGTATCGTTATTTTAATACTGCGAATCGTAAGTTTATTATTTCAGATACACCTGGTCATGTTCAATACACACGAAACATGATCACAGGTGCAAGCAAAAGCAATGTCGCAATTATTTTAGTGGATGCACGAAAAGGAATTTCCGAACAAACAAGAAGGCATTCGTTTATTGCAAGTTTATTGAAAATACCTCATGTTATTTATGCGGTAAATAAAATGGACTTGATTGATTATGATGAAGAAAAGTTCAATAAAATTCGTAATCAATTAAAACAATTCAGTGCAAAACTTCGTTGCAATGATATTCGTTTCATACCGATTTCAGCATTAAAAGGTGATAATGTTACAACCAAATCACAAAAAACCAACTGGTACAAAGGTGGTCATTTGCTTGGTATGCTTGAAAACATTGAAATTTTCTCTGACAATAATTTGGTGGACGCACGATTTGATATTCAAACTGTGATTCGTCCTCATAGTGATGAATGGCATGACTTTCGTGGATATGCCGGAAAAATCGTAAGTGGGAGTTTTGAAACAGGACAAAAAGTTTCTGTGCTTCCAAGTGGATTTGAAACTCGTATCAAAGATATGCGAGTATATAAAGATTTAATAAATCATGCGTGTACACCCGCAAGCATCGTAATGCAACTTGAAGATGATATAGATGCAGGAAGAGGTGATATGATTGCCCGTGTAGACAATCTTCCAAAAACTTCTCAAAATTTTGATGCAATGATTTGTTGGATGTCGGATGATGTTATGCAACCTCGTAAAAAATATTTGCTAAAACACGGAAGCAACGAAGTAACTGCACTGATCACTAAAAAGGTTTATACCTTGGATGTAAATACTTTCAGTAAAGCAGAAGATGCAACATTGCAACTTGGATTAAACGACATTGCAAGAATCAGCATCAAAACAAGCAAACCCATTAACTTTGATCCCTTTGAAAGTAATCGTGCCAACGGAAGTTTCATTTTAATTGATACACAAACAAATGAAACACTCGCAGCTGGAATGATAAAGTGAAAACTGTAATTGTAACAGGTGGTCTTGGATACATTGGTAGTCATACCGTTGTGGAACTTTTAAATGCAAATTATGATGTAGTTGTCGTTGACAATTTATCAAATTCTTCGGAAAAGGTAATAGATGGAATTCGTAAAATCACAGGAAAAAAAATTGAATTTGTGAATTTGGATATTCGTGATTATTTTAAATTAGAATCTTTGCTTGGATTTTACCAACTAAGTACCGTGGGAGTAATTCATTTCGCTGCTTGTAAAAGTGTCGGTGAAAGTATGAAAAAACCAAGCAAGTATTATGATAACAATGTTACAGGTACAAACAATTTGCTTAAAGCAATGAAACGATACAATGCCGGCAATCTTGTTTTCAGTAGTAGTTGCACTGTTTATGGTGACGCAGATGATTTACCTGTTACCGAACAAACTCCACAGAAACCTGCGGAAAGTGTTTATGGTCGCACCAAGCAAATATGCGAGCAAATGATAAAGGATATGCATCGTGAATATAATTACAATTCTGTGCTTCTTCGTTATTTTAATCCAATCGGCGCACATGAAACTGCTTTAATCGGAGAACTTCCAAACGGATCTCCCGATAATCTTTTACCCTTCATCGCCGAGACCGCAATCGGAAAACGAGATTCGTTTACTGTGTTTGGTGATGATTACGATACCGAAGACGGAACCTGTGTTCGTGATTACCTTCATGTGGTTGATTTGGCAAAGGCACACGTTTTGGCATTGGAAGTTTCGGTGGAAAAAAATCTGAAAGCAGAACCCGTGAATTTAGGAACTGGAACAGGGTATTCCGTGAAACAAGTTCTTGAAGCATTTGAAAAAGAAAACGACATTAAGATAAACACTCACTACGGAAATCGTAGAAAAGGAGATGTTGAAGCAATTTATGCAGACCCAAGTTACGCAGAA
>Ga0114994_10000638_pt1 | contig 24040 bp, 18 predicted proteins | sample ArcticOcean_MG_C_9_FD_87043 | JGI IMG/M metagenome (GOLD analysis project Ga0114994, IMG submission 87043) | Marine microbial communities from western Arctic Ocean - ArcticOcean_MG_CB2_152 | ecosystem: Environmental > Aquatic > Marine > Oceanic | place: Arctic Ocean: Canada Basin | collected...
TGGGGCGAAGAGGCGAGCGGCGAAGAACAGCGTTCTGGCGAGCGGCGCAAAACACACTAGGAGCTAGTGGCGCAAAACCTACTAGGGTCTGTGTGCCCCGTACCGTTAACGGTACGGGGCACGCCGGGTCCTCGGGGCGCGTGGGCCTTGGCGGCGCGTCACCATGAGGCCGCCGGCCCCGCTGGAGGCCGGAGAGGATGGGGGGCGCGCGCCCGTAGCCGTATGGGTCGGACGACGCGCGGCGGACCGGGGGCCGCCAGTCGAACGCTTGCGCATTTAACCCTTCGCCGCAGCCGGCCCAGGGGTCTTCCGGGACCGCCGCCAAAGCCGCCCGGATCTCCGCGTCGATGACGCGCTCCCGGGCCGTCACCTCCACGAGGTCCACGACGACGCCGCTGGCGCTCGACGCCAGTTCCGAGGCCGCCCGCGCCGCGTCGGACAGACCGTGGAAGGCCACGCGGAAGACGACCCCGAAGTCGTTCTCGAAGGCCCGCAAGTCCTTGACGTCGCCGTAGCCGTACCTCGCGAAGACCGCGCGCACGTCCCGCACACTGGTGCCCTTGGGGAGGCCTCGTACGACGACGCCGCACGGCGCCGGGCCGAGCGCGACGGCCTCGACGCGCGCGCCCCCCAGCATATGGGAGAGGCCCGCGCGCGCTGCTTGGCAGTGCCGCGCGTCGTCGTATTGGGCGAAGACGACGCCGGGGTGGTTGTCGTCGACCCCGCTGACGGCGCCGAACGCGGCCGCCGCCGCGAGGATGGCGTCCGTCGGCGTAGCGGGCGCGAAGACGGCGACCGTGTGGGCCTCGTCGCGCGGGGTGAGCAGGAACGGCGCGAGCGCTCCCTCGGCGGGCGCCCCGTCCGGGGGCGCGTCCAAGTCGAGCGCCGCGCCCGCGCCGGGCCGGAACTCGTCGGCCGCCGCGGTGAAGGGCGCCGGCGCGTCGAAGGTCAGCGAGTCCTCCGCGGCGGCGTCCAAGCGGAGCCGCCGCAGAAGGGCCTCCGCCGCGTCCTCCGCGGGCGCCGGCGCGTCGAAGCCATTCGACCCTTGACCCGTGGCCTCGGCGGCGAGGGGCGCGAAGGGCCCGTCTGACTCGTCTAGGATGGCGCTGAGCGAACTCAGCGCGACGGCCGCGCCGCCGTCCATCATTGAGCCGGTTTTTGACTCGACGCGACGTCGACTTATAATGGAAAACCCGTGGCCGAGTGTCGACCGGTGTCTCGCGCACCCGGTAAGGCCAGTGGTCGCTCTTATAGTTATCGTTTGCCCAGTGTACTCTTCAGAAAGCCGCCGGTCTGGCGTCCGCGCCGCGCGTCTTTGACCCGGTTTGTCCACCTATGCTGTCCTAGCCCGACGGATGGGTCCCGGAGGAGCGGGGGCGCCTAGGGGGCGCGCACCGTAGTTCTCCGCCCTCTAACTTAGGCTCTAAGCCCACAAAAGGAGGCCGTAGTAAATAAATGCAAACAGAGGGCTATCCGAACGATGCCGGATTAGGGACGGTGCAGGTGTGGGATTTTCAAGCCCCGGGTTGGTAGATGTGGGATTTCAGCGCCCCAGATGCGGACCCGGGGCGGGGCTGCATCGGCGCTGTGCTGTAGCGGCACACCGAACTCCGGTGGTAGCTACTCGTTCGACGGCATCGAGCGTGGAGCTGAGCCTCGTCTGCGCCTCGGTTCGATCCACGGCGCCTAGCCCCCGCGCTGTGCCGTCCAACCGCGCTGTTGCGCCACCCCAGCGGAGCCTAGCCTCGTCCGCCCCGGCCGCAGCGCGATGGGCGCCAAGGTCCACCCCGGCGGCGGCCAGAAGCCCGCCCGCCCGCCCACCGTCGCCGCTGCACAAGCCCACGTCTTCGTCAAGAGCCCGAACCCCGAACGGGCAAAGGCGCTGTGCGCCTTGGTGGAGGCCTGCGGCTTCGCCGCGGCCAACTACGGCGAGACGGACGCGTGCCTCGCGGAGTTGGCAAGGCTGATGGCCCCGGATAGCAAGGAGGCGCTGCCTTCCGCATTAATAGTGGACATTTACGACGAGAACGGGGATGGCATGATCGACGAGTCGGAGATGTGCTGGCCCCTCTTGCGAATGGTGCAGCGGCCGCACGCGCCCTTCGACGACCGACTTAAAAGAGTTTTCGTGGTCGTCATTTCGAAAGACGTCGCGCAGTCGCCCCGGCTCACGCTGGACGCCTTGGGCGCGGGGGCCAAAATGGTCACGGACGACGACAGTCACTTAACGGAAGCGCTTGAGTTGCTAAAGATGACCTCTGTGAGAAGTGTGGGCGTCCGGGGCGAAGCGTCGGGAGGGAAGCGGGGCCAGGTCAAGTGCCCCGTCTGCGCATTGCCGGGGCTGAGTCCCCAACTGTTATACGGCCACTACTCCTTGTGTCACGTGACGGAGCCGGGCCCCGACGGGCCGTGCCCCTTATGCCCCCAGGTGTGTCGGGCGGGCCACGGCTTCCAGCCCTTCGCGCGGCATTTGGAAAAATGCCACGCGCCCGAAGGCCTGGACGCGGACGGCGACGGCCACGTGAGCGCGGCCGAGCTGCGGGCGAGCATGAAGGGGGCCGTCATGACCAAGGCCGCCAAGAAGAATCTGGAGGCGATGTTTTCGGCCGGCAACGTGCAACTTCCGGGCCCGGAACCTTATGTGGCGTATGCTTGGTTAGTCGTGCGGCGACCTTCCGACGGCAAGTATTTGATGGTCCTCGAGGCCGCGCACACCCCAGGCTGCCACGGCAAGCCCCGGTACTGGCTGCCGGCCGGCAAGTGCGACCCGGGCGAAAATTTTACAGAGGCCGCCATCCGGAGCTGCGCCGAGGACACGCACGTGCAGATCAAGCCCACGGGTTTGTTGCGCCTAATGCTCGAGCCCTCGGCCAAGAAGTCCCTGCGGTGCATCCTGTATGCGGAGCCCGTCGAGGACGACCCTACGATAGTGGTCCCCAAGGCGGTGCCCGACTTCCACTCGATCGGCGCCATCTGGGTCGACCCCGCCGATCTGGAGGAGCTCAACGACGCGGAGTACCGGAACCCGGACCCGCCGCGCCTGTTCCCGGGCGTCGAGGCCGGCACGACCAAGGCCCACCCCCTGGACACGGACACGTGGCGGCACCTCGAGGCGACGGTGAAGACACTGACGGCGGTGAACGACCCGGCGCAGCGCGACGCCTTGCTTCCGCACGCCTGGGACGCATGCGAGCGCACGTACAAGAGCGTGTGCCACCACGCCGTGGGCACCGGGAAGGACTAGCGAGTAACAGTTACGTACTACCCAACGCGGCGAGTGCGGCGTCGTCCGCGGGCGGCTCAATTAATTCGATGTCGCGCACGGCTATTTCCCGGACCCGCGACGTGTCCACGGTTTCTGTACAACGGTTCTGGGCATCGCGGAAGGGCGCGGGGTTCAACAAGACCCGCGTGGCCCCATTGGCCAAGTGCTCGACGATAATGTACGCGCCGAAGCCGAGAGCCGGCTTCGGGTAGTCGCTTACCCCCAAGGCCGCGAGCAGGGACAGCAGAGAGTAGTCGTGGCCCGAGTACAGCGCCACCTTGTTCGTTTTCTCGAACATTTTGTGTTTCAAGTGCCCGCCCACGAAGCCGCGGTGCTCGCCCACGTCGAGGAAGCGTGCCGCCCACGTCGCGCGCGCGTCGCGCTCGCACTCCGAGAGCTGCGCCCAGTCCAGCTGGACGCGTAACGCGTTGCGCCCACTAGTGGCCGGGCAAATAGTCGTCCCCGGTAAGACCGCGCAGTCGTACGCCTCGGCCTCGGCCAGACAGTGCAGGTAGCACGACCAGTACAGCAATTGAGCATCGGGCACCGCGGCGTGGTCTTCGTTCAGGTCGAGGTACATGGACTCCAGCGCCCGCCGCCGGGTTAGGGCCCGTTCCGCGTGCGCCGCGTGCTCGCCACGTTTCAGGGCCAGGACCGTGGCGAAGTAGGGCGTGCCCGGCCGCGCCCAGGCCTTGAAGGTCACGTTGCGCTTGCCGTCGTCGCTGGGTGTGTGCGGGATCGTGCCCTTGGTTTCCGCCGCGAAGCCCCGCAGGACCAGCCACCCGCTCTCCTCGCAGCGCTCCGCGGGCGACGACTCCCACTTGACCTCACCATCGACGAGGGGCGCATATGCTTTTCCGAGGAAGCGGCCCAATGTCTCCATCTGCGCGCGGCCCACGTCGCTCAAGTTGGCGTCGGACGTGTAGAGCGCGGTGGCGCCCGCGTGCCACTGCGTCCGCACGCCGCTGTCACTGGCAAAGGCCGCGAGCTCGGAGGAGTTCGGGTAGCGCGCGCCGTGGCGGGCGAGGACGCTGACGGCGACGACAGCGTCGGCGGCGTCGAGGCCGGCGTGGGCGCTCATGCCGCTTGAGATTGGTATGCAATATGATGCTGCAACGCGTGCATTAACAATGCAGCACGAGTAAATACGGCCCGCGAAGTTGTGCCGAGCTGTGGTCCTCTGGATGGCAGCGGAATGCACCTGTAAGCGTGCAGTGGCAGGTCCATCCTTACTCAGCCTCGTCGCACCCGCACGAAGCGGCATGCACACAACTCGTGTCTAGGCGAGAGGCCAATTTCTAGCGAACCGTGCACCGTGTCAAGATGGCTCGCAAAAAATCCGCACGGGTTTTTTGGGACGTCACCACAGCAAAACGAGATCCCAGCAATAACTCCAAAGCGTATTGCAATTGCAATTGCAGCATCGTTCCGAGCAGCAATTGCAAAGCCTGTAACACCAGCGGTCGTTGCACGACGCCGATTCGGGCTCTCTGTTTCAAGCATAGCCAAAAGCTGAAACTAGAGGCTCGACCACTACAAAGATGACCTCGATGGCAGCAAAAATAGCGAGCTTCCCCAAGGCGCAGCCGTTCGTCTTCAACCTGGGCGTGGCGGCCTGCAAGACCAGCGCCGCGGACCTGCTCACGCAGACGGTCGTCGAGAAGAAGGCCTTTCCCGGCGACGTCGACTGGCGGCGCAACGGCGCGTTCACCTGCTTCGGCTTCGCTTATCTGGGCGGCTTCCAGTACTGGCTGCAGGTCACCATGTTTCGGAGGTTGTTCGCGGGCATGGACAAAGTAGCAGAAATGCCTTTGTCCAAGAAGCTCGTGGACCCCTTCGCCCTGTCGGTCATCGGGAAGCAAATAGCCTTTGACGTCGCGATCCACATGCCCTTCATGTACTTCCCGACCTTTTACGTCGTGAAGCAGGCCGTGCAGGGGCCGCCGGGCGGCAACGTCGTGGTCGACGGCCTGACCAAGTACAAGGACAACTGGGTCGCGGACCAGACGGCCATGGTTAAGGTCTGGCTGCCGGCGGATGTCGTCTTCTTCAGCGGGCCCCTCTGGCTGCGCCTGCCGCTGCGCCACGTCGTCAGCTTCGGCTGGACGGCCTACGTGTCCTTCCTCCGGGGGGCCTAGGCCTTCTTTATCTATTCAAAGTTTATGGGCGGCTGCAGGGTCGTCGCGCGCCGGGAGGTCGGGGGGGTGGCTCAGAGGGGCTTGCTCTTGGCTTCCTTGAGGAACGCCTTCAGCGAGTTGAGCCGCTTGTCGATGTCGCAGACCGCGTCCTTCGGGGCGGCGTTCTTCGCGTTGCGGTCGCGGAGCGGGGCCTTGGGCTTCGCGGGCGGCGGCGGCGACCGCGACTCCTTCCGGCGAAGCGCCGCCTTCTTTGGCGGCATTTTGGCCGTCGTCGAGGCGGCGGGCGGCGGCGCGGCCGCCGCGAGGTACTCGCGCGGCACGCTCTCCGGCGCCGGCGCCGGCGGGACGGCGCGTGTGGGCGGCGGCGCGGCGGCTGGCGGCGACGGCGCGGCCGGCACCGGTTCCGCGGGCGGCGGCGGCGCGCGCGGCGCGGGGGCCGGCGGCGCGGTGCGCGGCGCGGGGGCCGGCTCCGCGGGCGCCGGAGCCGACGGCGCGGGCGGCGAGGCCCGCTGCACGGCGCGGTCGGCCGCTGCGGCCGCGGCGCGCGCCTCGTCGGCGGCCGCGGACGTCTCCCGCCGCGTCCTCGACGGCGGCCGCGGCGGCCGCGATCCGGACGCGCGGCGCGACGCCGAGCGGCGCTTGGGCGCGGCGGCCTTGGGCAGCGGCGGCGGCGGGATGGACGACGCGCGCGAGCCGGCGGCGGACCGCGTCGACCGGCGCGACGCGCACGACCGCTCCGAGCGCCGCGAGCCGGCGCTGGAGTAGCCGCACGAGGGCGAGCGCGAGCCCCAGGCGCCGCGGCGGTCCGCCAGGGCATGCAAGCGCGCTTCGCGGTCGCGCTGGTACTGGGTCGGGTCGAAGCGGCCGCGGGGCGCGTACCAGACGGCGCCCGCCGGCGACGCGCGCGGCGCCGGCGAGCGGCCGCGCCGCGGCGCCGGCGGCGGCGTCCGGCGCGACACCGAACGGCGCTGCTTCGGGACGCTCGACTTGCGCGCCGGCAGCGCCGGCGGCGGCGCCTCGCGGGACGCGTCCCGGGCCCGCCGCAAGCGGCGGCACTCGGCCCGCGCCGCGGCGAGGTCGCGCCGCAGCGCGGCGCACTTCCTTCGCTCCGCCTCGAGCTCCACGCCCACGCTGCGGGCGGCGGTACGCCCTTCGGCGGTCGAAGGGCGCGCGTCCAGCTCCTCGCGCAGCCGCGCGTTCTCGGCCCGCAGCGCGCCCGCCGCCCGGCCGCGGGGCGTCCGGGACCGCGCCGGGGCGCCGCGCCGCGGTTTATCGCGCTCCAGCTGCGCCACGCGCTCCCGGAGCTGCGCCGCCTCCGCGCGCGCCGCGCGCAGCCGCCGGGCGCACTCGGCCCACTCCACTTGGCCTTCGTCGCCCGGCGGCGGCGGCGCGGGCTGCGCGCGCTGCAGGCGCGCGCGGCACCGCCGGAGCTGCCGCTGGAGCGACGAGCGCGAGGGCTGCGCCTCGGCGTCGAGCGGGAGCGGGTAGTGCACGCGGTCGAACTCGGCCGCGTACGTCACGATGAGGTAGCGACGGTCGCTGGGCAGCGGCGCCTCCGACGGCGCCGGCGCGCCGCGCTTGCGCGCGCGCAGCTGCTCGAGGTCCCGCGCCGTCAGGAGGTCCACGAAGACCGAGTCCGCGGTCCCGTCCAGCGCCCCACTTAGCATGCGCGCGAAGGTCCCCAGGGCCTTGTAGTTGCCCGTCTTCGAGGTCAGCGATTCAATATAGTCGGCCGAGAAGGCGCCGGTCCAGCGCTCGCCTGTCTCGCACTCGACGTCCACGACGAGCTCGGCCTCCTCGCCGTGGCCGTCCTGCGTGATCTGCCAGCTCGGCGCGCCCTCCAGCGCGGCGGCCTCGCGCCGTGCGCCGTCACGGCACTCGCACGCCACTTCGTAGAGCGCGCCGTGGAAATTGAGCGTGCGGCAGTACTCGAGCGCCATGGCTGCGAAGCTGGCGCGCGGTATTGGGAGCACTGGCTGGCTTGGCTCGTACCAAAGCAACCCAAGCGACGCTGCAGAAACGGGCGCACGACAGGTGCGTATCGAGAGGTAGCGGTTGTGGGTTTGATTTCAATTTGCCGGACCCGCACTATAACAGATTGATTCGAGTTACAGAGAGGTCCCACGGTTGCTCTTGAGAAAAGAGTCCCGTAGTTGTCCGCGGCCCAAAAGCGCACGGATTTTGCGACGGTCAACTCCAGTCTCATCACCTTGAGCCCGCGCGCTATCAGCAGAGACGGAAGAATTTGCGTTTACGACACGACGCCACCGCCCGTGAGGACTCTGGTAACCGCGGCTTCATAGTGTTTTTGGACCCAAATTTGGAGAGTGAAATTTCGCGCACCATGGCGCGGGTGGCGGCGCGGCTCCTCGCCCTCGCCGGCGCGGCACTAGCAAACCCCTACTCGGTGGACCAGGAGGCCGCCTTCCAACAGACGCGCCAGGAATTACTGAAGCGCGACCCGCTCGCGAGATCATTACTGGAAGACAAGCGGCTCCCGCGGCGGCCGGGGGACCTGCACCACCGCTAGGGGCGGAACCAGCGGAGCGGATCCATCTCGCGGCACGCGCAGCACCAGTTCATGTGGTACGTCAACGACGTGTACGGAAAAAAGCTGCGGTCGGCCGATTGGCGGTGCCTCGACTGGGAGGGCTCCTACCTCAAGACCATCTTCAACGAGACGTGTAAAATCAAGGACTACCTCCTCTATTCCCCGACGCCGTCGGCCCGGAAGTCGCCGCGGCCGACGCGGCGCGGCGTGACCTTCGACATGGAGTACTCCTGCGACGCCCACGCCATGGCCGATTTGATCCCCCACGACCGCTACGATTTAGTAGTGGCGAACTCGGTCTTCGAGCATATGAAGCAGCCCTTTGTGGTCGCGCGCCAGGTCGCGCTCATCCTCAAACCGGGTGGTTTCTTACTGTGGCACACGCCCTTCATGTTCCCGTTCCACGGCGTGCCCGCGGACAACTTCCGCTACACGCACGCGGGCGCCGCGGCCGTCGCCGAGGACGCGGGCCTCGAGGTGGTCGAGGCGGCGCCGGACGGCGGCTACGCAAGTGTGCTCGGCGAGGTCACGGGCCTCGACTCGCGCTACTTCACGGACGGGGAGCTCCAGCGGGTCAAGGCGCTGCCCCACTGGCGGGACCTGGACGCGCTGCACCACAAGGTCGCCTACCACCTGTCCACGAAGATGATCGCGCGGAAGCCCCTCTAGTCATGGGGAGTACGACACTTAGAACTTGCACATGGGTGGGGCCCGGGGTCACTTGCACTCGAGGAAGTCGAGCGCGTCGGCGGCGACCGGCCGCGGATTGCTGACCGCCGCCGTGGCGCGCCGGATGTACCCTACGTTCGCCCGGAGCTCCTCCCGCGTGCCTTGTAAACCGAACGCGGCCATGTCCTCCCTCAACTCCGCGGGCGTCACGGCGGGCGCGGCCCGCGCGTCCGGGGCCGCGCCCTCGGCGTCGCTCGAGGCCGTCGACGCCGACGAGGCGCTCGCGGCGTCGTCGTCGCCGTCGCCGTCGGACGCGTCGGACGCGTCGGACGCGTCGCCCGCGCGCTTCAGGGCCCGCTGGATTACCGTACGGTACTCGAGCATGAGCTCGTTCGCGGGCTCGAAGGCCAGCACCTGTTCCACGAGCGGCTGCGCGCCGGCGTAGTCCTCGGCCTGTAATGCTGCCAAGAGGTCCATGACCAGCTCCTCGGGGGCGGCACTGGGCGACCGCCGGGCGTCGCAGTCGTCGATGGGCATGGTTTTCGCGGGCGGGCAGCGCCGCGCACGGAACCGGTGAGCTATAGGCAGCCCAAGAGTAGTTCGAGCATAGTTTGAACCCGTACAAGCTGGTACCCGCCCACTGCGGCCGGTGCACAGTTGCCCCGATAATTAGCGCCCACAACGACCGCCTAGCTCCATATCCCCGTGTCCGTGTGTGCGGCTGCAGCGCCCCACGGGGCGGGCAGCACCGGCACCGGACGTTCGCCGCGGAAACAGTATGAGCAGCAGCTCCAGCAGCTCCAGCAGCAGTTCGGACGAGGACACCGCCCCCCGAGAACCATCCGCGGCGGCGGCGTCGACGGAAGCGGCCACTTCGCCGCGCGCGGAGGCACATGGGACCGCCTACGCGCCCGGCCTCCCGCGCTCGCGGTTCGCTGTCCCGGCGCTCCTGTGGACGTGCCTGGAGGAGCCGTCGGACGCGCGGAAAGCGTTCGACGAGAGCAAGGATGCGCTAAGACGCATGTGCCGGTCGCAGCGCGACGGCACGGTGACCACGAAAAGGGACCCGCGCGTGGTCCTTTATTGCGAGTACGACGCTAAGGGCGGCATGGCGCCGTGGGGCCAGGTCCGCGCCCCGCCGCGCCCCGCGCTGCGCACGGGCCCGCTCTCGTTGATTTTCGACTTTTACGCCCGGCTCCAGGAGCCCGGGGCGCAGCTGGGCAAGGACCGGACCTACGCCATGATCCAGTACTGCAATACGCGCCTGTCGTTTTTTGAGATCATGTGCTTCGCGCGCGACTTTGACGTCGTGCCCAAGTTGATGACGAAGGCCGCGTTAGCGTACGTGTGGCGCGTCGCCAGCGCGCTGCCGAACCGCTCGGCGGAAAACCAGGGCGACGGCATGGGGACCCAGCGGGAGGCCGGTCTGGACATCACGGAGTTCCTCATGCTCTTGGTGCGCATCGCGCTGGTCGCCTTTGCCGAGCGGAGCGTCGGCGATCCTGAAAGGGCCGTCCGATGCCTAGTCGAGTGGCTGCGGCTGGACGAGCCGAAGCGCGTGCGCCAGATCGTGCACACGCGCGGGCGCCAGACGCAGCGCCGCATCAATTTTAGGTCCAAGGGCGAGGTCGACAGGACCGCGGCGGCGCGCTCGCTCCGCGAGAAGCGCGACGAGATGTTGTTAAGGTTGAAAGCAACAAAGTCGACGCGTGCCGCCGTCGAGTTCACGCAATCCCAGGTCGAAAGGAAGGAGGATTTCAACTTCAAGGTCGACGATTTGACGCGCGTGAACCACCTACTCGCGGCGTCGCAGCAGGTCCTGTTGGCGTCCTTTCGGAAAGACGCGGCCCGGGTCTTAGATCCTTATGTGAAATCGGCGCCCCCGCGACACTGGTGCCCCTTCGACGACTGCGGTATCGATTGCGGCGTCCTCTCGCCGCACATCGCCTACGCGGCGCAGATCTGCGTCTCCAACGGCTCGGACGAGACGTTGGTCGTGTGCGGCCTGGAGACGTCCGGACAGGCCCGCGCGGTGCTCAGCGCGCGCTTCGACCCGCGGCCCTTCGCCCCGGGCATGACGCGGCGCGTCGAGCTTTGTGTAAAGCCGGGAGCCGGGGCGGGCGAGTTCGCGGGGGCCGTGGAGCTGCGCATCGGCCGCGACCGCGCGCCCGCCCGGTCCGCGTCGCTGCCGGTTGAGGACACGTACCTCGCGGTCCCCGTCTTCTACCGCGTCGGGGGGCCGGGGCGCGCGCCGCGCCGGCGGCCGCCGTCGGCCGGGGCGATCCGGACGACGCGGAAGGTGCGCCAGAGCTTCAAGGCCATCACCCTGAACCTGCCCGACCGCGTCGCGAACGCGGAGCGGCCGCGGAAAGGGGCGACCGACTCCCAGTCCTCGCGGTCGGCGTCGCCGGATGTTTCGTCGTCGTCGTCCGACGACGAGCCCGCCGGGCCGTGGGGTCTATAGTATACTTCTTAATACCGCTCCCCTCCTACCTAGCGCGAGGCCATCTCCTTCTCCGCCGAGACGCGCTCGCCCGAACCGGGCTTGAAGGTCCCGCCGCCGCGCAATTCGGGCGACGGCGTCATGCCGCTCACGAGGCCGCGGTACAGCCACTGGAAGGGCCCCGGGTCCATGAATTTGTAGAGCGGGTCCTTCTTGCCTATCTCCTCGAGCATGGCGATGTGCGTCTCCACATTCACGATGGTGTTCGCCGCGATGACGCCCGAGGCCGCCGCCGAGGGCGTGCCGATGCCGGGGAAGCACGAGTCGCCGCACCTTAAAAGGCCGTCCACCGGCGTCTTCAGGTTCGGGAAGGGGAAGGGGATCGGCGTGAATCGGAGTAAGCCGGCGTACGGTGCACTGGTGCCCGCGGCCCAGGCCATGCCGTAGGTGCCCCGGTCTCTCCGTAAAAAAGCCTCGTGCGCTAGAGGACTCCCCACGATGTGGAACTCGGCCCGTTCTCTCGCGTCGGGGATGCAGTTCTCCAGGGCCCGCCACAAAATGTCTCCTCGTTCTTCTTTATAGGCCTCATATTCTGCCGATCCGGGCTCCAGCGCCTCCCAGGTCTCGTAGGGCTCGCCGCCCGAAGAATAGACGTGGATCACGTGCTTGCCCGGCGGGCACACGCTCGGATCCAACAAGGAGGGGATGAAGAACGAACACAAGTTCTGCGAGTCCTGCATGCTGCGCCCCCAGTCCTGCACGATCAAATGCGCGGGGTTCTTGTCCCCCGTGGCGGCGTCCTCCGCCGCCGTCCACGCCGCGTGGTCCTTCAACGTCTTACCGTTCACGACCTTCTCGGCGTCGATGGCCACGAAGAGGTGGAGGATGGCGCCATGTCTCGGTAAGGTCCCCAACGTCTCGCGCCACTTCTGCAATTCGCCGTAGCCCTTCATGTCCGCCGGCAGCGACTCCTGCGGCGGCAGCATCTTCACGGTGTCGAAGGGCGTCGCGTTGCTGACCACGGCCTTGCGCGCCCGGATGATTTCTCCATTCTTTAACCGAACACCGGTCGCCCGGCCCCCTTCCACGAGGATCTCGGCCACGTGCGTGTTCAGCGAAATGTCCATCCCGAACTGCGCGCCGCCCCGGTGGATCGCCCGCGCGATGTTCTCCGTGCCGCCCTTCGGGACACTGTAGGAGCAGCCCGGCTCGAAGAAGCGCTCCAGGATGTATAGGAGGTGCGCGGTCATGGCGCCCTTCGCGGGAAAGCCGCAGAAGATGCACATGGTGTCGATGAAGTTGCGCAGGAACGGCTCCGTGACTAATTGATCTACGGTCTTGTGCAACGAATCAAAGGTCAGCGGCAGGTCCGCGAAGACGTCGGGGTGCGTGGCGACGAACGGCAGGGACCCGGCCGTCGTCGCCAGGAAGCCTGCGTCCTGCCGTAGGTTCAGTAAAGAAACAGCGCTCGTGGAGCCGCCGAGCGTCTTCAGGCGCGCCCGCAGGGCCACGAACTCCCGGATGGCCAGTTTGCCGTCCGACGCCTCCGCCCGCAGCGCTTCGTAGAAGCCCCCCGGCGCCTCGGGGTCCCCCAGCTGGAAGCGCCAGGACCGTATGGGCCCCGTGCCGTCGAAGTCCGACGTGGGCACCCAGTAGGCCAGGCCCTGGTACGTCTCCACAGGGAGCTCCGAATCGAGGACGTCGAGTAAAATACGTAAAGGATTCAGGGACGGCTTGTCCAGCCCCTCGAAGATCGAGGGCCCCACCTCGAAGGAGTACTTGCCGCCCTGATGCCCGTGCGTGAAGCTGTGCGCGCTGCCGCCCATCTTGATGTGGCTCTCGAGCACAATAGACTTCTCGCCGTACTTGGCGCACATGGCGCCGCACGCCAGGCCGCCCATGCCGGAGCCGATGACCACGACGTCGTACTCGCCGCTCGCGCCGCCTAGGCCGTCGCCCGTGCCCTTGTACACCGGCTTGGCGTACGCGCGCTCCCGTTCCGTGTCGTAGGAGAAGGTCATGACCTTGTCCCGCGACGTCTCCTGGGTCTGGGCGACGTTGTCTTCCAGGACCCGCAGGGGCCGGGCGGGCCGGATCGACCGCGCGGGCGGCGCCAGCGCGCAGGCGTAGCCGGCCGCCACCACGAGGCGCAGCATCGTAGGGCTTAGTGTCACGCGGCGTCCAGAGAAACGAGTGTTGCGTGGCCGGTGCTGCGCTGGCGACCTTGCAGTACAGGGCACGGCAGCTAGCTTCAATGATTGCACTAGATTGTTTTAGAAGAAAAACCCGTTCGTAAAAAACCCGCGCCAAGGCAAGCGGAGTCCATACGCGGCCGATGCGTGTTTTGGGCGCACCCTTCCGTGGCGAACAGTAGCCGAACGGGAGAGCAGGTTAAAACCCGCACATTGCTAGTACAAGCCCCAAATAAGTGTGTGCCTGGTATTGTGCTGAGAAACCTGGACATCAGGAGTGTACAGTACCCGCTCCAACGCAGCTGTTTCAAAAATATGCGCAGTGCCCGCCGGCATTATGCATCGCTGCGCTATGCTGGCATGAATGCTCTCCCGCGGCTGCAGCGCACTCGACGCCACGCCGCGACGCAAGGCGACTGGACCGCCGTGGCGGCGAGAGACTACGCGTCTCATCGTCAGACGTTTCAGGCCGATTACGCCCGCAAGTGCTGGCGGCGACTCGCCCGGCGGCGGGCGGTCGCGCCCGTCGTCGCGCGGGCGTGCTGGCAGCGACAGGCCCGCGTGCTGGACGTCGGCTGCGGGTCGGGGGACTTCACGAGGGAGCTGGCGCGCGCTCTGCCCGCCGCGTCATTGGTCGGGCTCGACGTGTCGGCGGACATGGTCGCGCACGCGCGGCGCGAAAATGCGCACCGGCGGGTGACGTATGCCGTCGCCGACCTCGCGCGCGACGCGCCCCGCGACCCCGTGCTCGGGGCCGGCAGCTTCTTGCTCGCGACCTCGACAATGGCTTTGCATTGGCCGGGCCCGGACCCCGCTTTCCTGGCCGGATTGTATCGCCTCATCGCGCCGGGTGGCGTCTTCGTGGCGGGGCTGCACGGCGAAGGTAGCTGCGAAGAAGGGGTCGCCGCGTTCGCGACGGCGGGGCTTGACCTCGAGAGCCTGCCCACCATGTTCAAGCGGCGCTCTGCGGCCGAGTGGACAATAGCGCTCGGCGACGCGGGCTTCGTCGGCGTCGAGGTCGAAACGCGCACGGTCGTGACGCGCTACGCCTCCGCCGCGGACGCACAACGGCGCCTCGCGGCCGCGTGGCCGCCCATCTTGTCCGGGCACGTGCCGCCAGCGGACGTCGACGCGCTCGTCGCAGCGGCGGCACGGGCTGCTCGACGACGGCGGCGTCATGACGAGCCGGTTGGTCGATTTCTCGGCTGAAGTAAGATAGGGTGTTTGTGATTCTCGAGAACGATCATGATTGGTTCGAAGCGAACAACATTAAGTTACTACCGCGCGGCGCAGACGCTGGCCCGCTCCGCCACCCCGCAGGGCACGACCGCGTCGGGCTTCACGCCGACGCCGTTCAAGTCGCCGCCGGAGGGCGTCGCATAGCGGGCCACGGTCACGGCGACGGCCCCCTCGGCGCCGGGCGGGTCGCCGAGCGGCTGGACGGTCTGGATCACGCCCTTGCCGTAGGTGCGCGCGTCCGCGCCCACGACCCGGGCCGCGCCGTTGTCCCGCAGGGCCGCCGTCAGCACCTCGGCCGCACTGGCCGTCTTCGCGTCCACGAGGATGGTCAGCTTGCGCCCCAGGAAGGCGCCGTCCTCGACGGCGTTGTAGGGGAATGGCTGGCCGTTTGCGGCCACGACGGTCGTGATCTTCGCGTCCTTCGGCAGGAACAGGCGGGCCGTCTCGACGCCGCCCTCGAGCGAGCCGCCGGGGTTGCCCCGCAGGTCCAGTAAGAGCGGCCCCCCGCCCGCACTTTGTACGGCCTCCTTCACCTTGGCCGCCGTGTCGAGCTGGAAGGCCTTGATCTTGATGATTGACTGGTCCCGCCGCACCGTCGACAGCGGGATGACCGCCCGTGCGATCTCGCAAGTCGTCTCGGCGCCGTCCCGCGTGTAGGTGACACCCACGCGCGACCCCTCCTCGCCCCGGAGCCGCTGCGCGGCGGACGCGGCGCCGTCGACGCGTTGATTGCCGACCGCGCTGATCACGTCGCCGGCGCGCAGCCCCGTCTTGTCCCCGGGCGCGCCCGGCTCCACGTCGACGACGACGACTTGGCCCTTATCCCCGTCCACGACCTGCACGCCCGCGCCCGCGACGACGGCGTTCGTGCCCACGTTGGACTCGAAGAGCGCCGCGTACTGTTCATTTGGTATGTACCGCGTGTAGGGGTCGCCCAGGCTCCTGACGAGTTTGTCCACGGCCTTGCGCGCGGCGTCGGCGTCCGTCGACTGCTTCAGGAGGTCTGCCCTAGCCTGGAACCAGTCCGCGCCCCCGAATGTGCGCTCGTAGTACAGCTTGTCCGTCGCGCGCCAGGCCTCGGCCGCGAAGCGCTGCGGGTCCGTGAACTCGCGGGCCATGACTGCCGTCGGCGCCACGAGCGCCAGCGCCAGCGCCGAGACGCCGAGGGCGCGGCGCAGCAGCGCGGGCGCGACGGTGCCGTCGGTCACGTGGACCGGTTGCGACCGCCGAGTGTGCTTGTGCTGCACCAGTGCAGCTGCATGAGTGCCGAGCAGTACTGCTGCGACGAGACGACGCATGAGTGCGTGTTGCAGTCTGCACGCCTGTTGCAATAGTAAACTGCAATCTGTTGCAGTCTGGAGTGCTCTGACCTACAAAGCGTAGTTGCACTGCAGCGGCGGGTTTTCCTCGAAACCCGCCCCTCCCAACCCGAATAGACTGCAGTTATCCATACGGTATTTCCACGATATTCGTCTGGGTAGGTGTGTGATTTGGTATGTGTGCACAGAGTATACTAGGGGGTCCACCGGCTCAAACGCTCGGGACCATAATTCTGGGCTGGGGGTGCCCGGGGTGGAGAAAGAAGAAGAAGAGGAAGAAGGAAGTGCGTGGTAGAACGCGGAGCGCGGGCTATCGCCGCGACCGCGCGCTCGAGGAACCGTACTGCGTCGCGCTGGTGCAGGATCGACGGTTGGTCCATCGTCCCGTCGTCGGTGAGGTCGGAGATCTCGCCCGGCGACATCACGTGCGGCCCGCGGGCGTCCAGCCCCGAGGCCTGCCGCCGTGACGCCTCGGAGAGGTCGGGCAGCTTCCCGCCCCCGAAGCCCCGGGACGCCGGGGGCGCGGCCACGAGCGGCCCCGGCGCCGGGGCGCCGTTGGGTCGGCGGCCCCAGGCGCCGGTCGGCGGCGGCGCCGCGGGCGGTGGGTCTCGGCGCCCCCGGGCGGTCGGCGCCTCCGCGGTCGGCGGGAACAGGAATTCGCGCCGCGGCGCCCGGGCGTCGGCGGCCGGGGGCCGCCGTGGCCGCCGCGAGCCCGCGGACGCGTGGCCCGCACACGCGTAGCCCGGGTCCCGCAGGCCGCCCGCTCCGCCGCGAGCCCGCGGACGCGTGACCCGCAGACGCGTAGCCCGGGTCCGTCCGCACCCGAGCGAGCGGCCGCCGCGGGGCCGCGGGTCCAGCCTCTGGACCGGCCTGCAAAAGGCCACTTTTTATTTTTTTCATTGTCGGATGACGGGTTATTTCGCTTGGGAGGGCTCCTGTGGCTTAGAAACGTCCGGAAGGAGTCACCACATGACTCAGCGACCTGCAGCAATAAACAACGTCTGCGGTCGTGCGGGTTCTTTGGTGCGGGTTTTGAGACGTCCGCGTTTTTGACTTTTGCAAGCCCTTGTCGCAAGTACGCGCATACCTCTCTATATGTCGTTCGCTGCTTGCATGACGTGCTCTCTGCAGTGAGGCCCTTGCGATTTTTGATCAGGACACCGCGCTGTGCTCGACTATACTCCGTGAGCCATGGCGTCCGTGCTGCGCCGAGCGCAGAGCACCGTCCCTATGAACGCCTGGGCCGAGTTCTACTGGGCGCAGTCGCGCAGCGCCCCCCTCGGCACCTTCGGCCCGGCGCTCCTCGACCAGAACTTGAGGGCGTGGGGCGGGCCCGTCGCGCTCCTTGAGACATCGCGGACCCGCACCCGGGCGACGGCGCGCCTCCCGCCCTGGTGCGCGCGGGCCGATGGAAAAGCGCCGCTCGGCGCGTTATTGGCGATAGTGGACCAGGTCTCCACCTTCTGCGGCCAGGCCGAGTTCGACGCACGGGGCCGGCCGGGCGTGAGCTTGTTCCTGTGCGGCGAGGTGGCCGCGGGCGCGCCGCCCCTCGAGCCGGGCTGTGAATTAGAGATCTCGACCCGTCTCCTCAAGGGCGGCCGGACGCTCGCGTGGCTGGCCTGCGAGGTGCACCGCGACAAGGTATTGGTCGCGCGCGCGCGCCACGCGAAGTTCCTTCAAATCAGTCCACTCCACGACCTCATTGTGCACTCGCCCCTCCACGTCGCGGCGCTGCCGCTGCTGTCGGCGTACTACGAAAAGCGCGCGCCGCACGCGTACGTCGGCGACGCGCCCGGTTTAGATGCGGACGCCGTCTTCCGCCCGCGCCGCCTCAACGGCACGACCTTCGAGGTCGACGTGACGCGCGACCACTGCAACGGCCTCGGCGGCCTGCACGGCGGCGCGGCGTGCATCCTGGCCGAGCGCGCGGCCGCGAGCGCCCCCCTGGCGGCGATGCACGTGTCCCTCATGCGGGGGCTCCGCGCGGGGGCCGTCGCGCGCGTCGCCGGCGCGGACGGGCGGATCTCCATCGCCGACGCCGCGACCGGCACGGCCTGCTACGAGGCGACGCTCGGCTACGCGCCGTGATCCGCCGCCGCACTTGTCTTGTAATTGTTTCTAGCCTGTGTTGTGTGTAGCTGCTTATTGTTGCTGCCCCACTAGTACTCTAAACTAGTACGATGTCGGCTCGAAAACCCGTGCTAAAAACCCGAACCCGAACCCTGATTTAGACCCGCACGGGCCCGCGCGCGCGACGGACTCGTTCGTCTTCGAGCAAACGCTGCTGGCAAAGAAGCAATCTTGCGTGCAGCCCCTCTGGCAGCTAAGTTCACGGGGGGAAGCCAGGCTTTCGGGTTCAAAGACCTCGCGGAGCTCTCACTGCACAAACCCATGAATCCGCCGGGCGAAACCCCGCAGCAGCCGCCGCTGCGGATCCCGCCCGTGCGCCAGGGCTACCGCTCGGCCACCGCGGGCGCGGCGCGCCCCCGGCGCCCCGCGCCGCGGCCGCCGGTGCGCAAGCGCGCGGCCGCGTACATGGCGCCGGCGTTCGCGCCGCGCGCGCGCGTGCGGCAGGAGTCGCTCGGCGCGCTCCCGCCGCCGCGCGCCGCACGGCCGGCGCCGGCGCCCGCCGGCGACGACGGCGCGGCGGCCGCGGCGGCCTGGGTCCGCTACGTGCACGTCTCGGGCGACCCGTACTGGCACAACGCGGCCACGGGCGAGTCGCGCTGGACCGAGCCCAAGCCCGCGCCGCCGGCGCCGGCGCCGGCGGCGCTAGCGCCCTCCGCGCGGCGGCCGGTCGACGGCGGGGTCGGCGGGAATGAGCCCGCGAAGCCCGCCGCCGCTGCCGCGGCCGACAGCTCGTCCTCGGACGACGACTCGAGCTCGGACGACGAGCCCGCCAAGCCCGCCGCGAAGGCGGCCGACTCGTCCGACGACTCGAGCGACTCGGACAGTTCTGATGATGATGAGCCCGCGAAGCCCGCCGCGGCGGCAGCCTCGTCGAGCGACGACTCGTCGAGCGACGACGACGACGACGATGCCCCGGTGGCCAAGAAGGCCAAGACCGAGGCGAGCGCGAGCGCGAGCGGCGGCGAGGAGGTCGACCGCACGGTCTACCTGAAGGGCCTGCCCTGGTCCGCCGACGAGAGCTCGGTGACGGCCTGGATGGCCAGCTGCGGCTCGGTGGAACGCGTCGAGCTGCCGATCGGCGCGGACGGGCGCGCCAGTGGCGCGGCGTTCGTCGTCTTCTCCAATGATGGCGAGGCCGAGGCGGGCCTGGAGAAGAACGGCGAGACCTTCCCCGACTCGGAGCGCTGGATCAAGGTCCTGCGGGGCCAGCACGGCCGCCGCGAGTGGGACGACGCCGGCAAGCCCAACGACGACAACGTCACGTCTATCTTTATTGGCAACTTGTCCTGGACGGTGGAGGAGTCCCACGTCCGCGAGTGCTTCGCGAACTGCGGCGAGATCCAGTCCGTGCGCTTCTCGACGGACCGCGAGACGGGCGAGTTCAGAGGGTTTGGTCATGTCGATTTTGACACCCCGGACGCCGCGACGGCGGCGGTCGCTTTAGCGGGCGCCTTCGTGGACAACCGCGCGATCCGCGTGGACTACGCCAAGCCCAAGCCGCCGCGCGAGTCGTGGGGCGGCGGCGGCGGCGGCGGCTACAGCTCGCCGGGCGGCGGCCGGGGCGGTGGGCGCGGCGGCGGCAAGGGCGGCGGCCGCGGCGGCGGCCGCGGCGGCGGCAAGGGCACGGGCGGCGGCCGCGGCCGCGGCAAGGGCGGCGGCGACACGCTCCGGCGGGGCTCCGGCGCCATCGCTACGTCGACCGGCAAGAAGACCACGTTCGACTAGATGCGTGGCGGCGCCCCCCCTCCCCCCCCCTCCCCTCTAACTATCGTATCCCCGTACTCTCTTCTGACCAGTTTTTGCTCTTCAAGTTGGCATGGCCACGGTATGCGGAGGTCGCCGTGCAGTTTGCGTAGGAGAGGGATTTCCCCTCTGCAGTGTACTATGCATTGCTGACCATTTTACGCGCTCGCCGGCGGCGATTCGCGGAGAGAAAGGTGGCGCGGGGGCGACGCACGGGAACCTCGTCCGGGTGCCTAACCGCACCGCGCGCCCTTTAGCCGAGCAGCGAGAACTGGCCCTCGAAGGGTACCATGACGTTGCCCGCGTAGGCGGGGAAGTCGAACTGGTCGAGGTACGGGACCGAGCCGGGCACCTTCGACTCGGCGAGGAGGCCAATGAGCCCAATCATCGCCAGGCGGCCGTTGTTCACCTCGGCGTTGCGGCCGCGCGCCTTCTTCTCCTCCGACGCCTTGGAGGAGAGGTTGAAGGGGTCGTACAGGTTCAGCGGGAGGCCCTCGAACTTCGGGTAAGCACCGACCTTGCCGCCGCGCATGTAGTGCTTGGGCTTGTCGGCCATGGCCGGCATGTCCGCCGCCGGGTTGTCGTACTGCCACTCGTCGTACCACTCGAGGGCGCCGACGGTCGCGATGATCTGCCACTTGGCGCCCTCGGGGATCTGGTCCCAGAGCGCCGGCACGCCGCCGTCGCCGAGCGTGGGCCACGCGTCGCCGTCGAGAGTCATCTTGAACGGCCAGGTGATGCCCTGGGCGTGCACGAGGTAGCCGACGAAGCCGGCCATGGCGACGCGGCCGTGCTTGAGCTCGGCCTGGCGCAGGAAGCCGATCGTCGCCGTGTTCGACTCGTCGAAGAACTCCTTGAGCGACAGCTCGAGGGGGTCGAAGTAGCCCACGATCGGGTTCTGCTCGTACGCGAGCGCCTGGAGGCCCGCGAGGTTGAGGCCGCCCTGCGACTTGGACGGGTCCACGTTGTCCTTGCGCGCGCCCTTCTTCGTGGGCGCGGCCGCCGGCGCGGGCGCGGGCGCGGCCTCGGCCGCATCCTCCTCGGCGTGCACCTTGAGCGCGGCCCGCTGGACCGACGGGGCGACGAACGCCGAGGCGCCGGTGAGAGCGAGGGCGGCGATGATCTTCTGCATGGTTGTTTATTGCGAACCTGCGCGGAGAGGACGCGTGAGTGATCCATTGCCCAGCAGCGCGCGATGCGTGGTCCTCCGCTGTTTTTTTGTCTTACAGCGTGGCTCTTGGGCCGCACGGCGCGCCCGGCACATATCTTTGTGCACCATGGAAAAATCCAGACGCAATCCGGTGACCCGCAGCGCGGCAGCCGCTGCCACAGACGCGAGCAAGAGGTCGACGCACTCCCGGAAACAAAAGGGGGCACAGTCCTGCTTTGTGTCAATTTTGCAGTAATGCGCGCGCAAACTGCTGTGACATGCTGGCGCAGTGGTAACAGGCAAAAGAGCATAGCGAAGGCAATACGATTTCTGTTACGCGGACTGCTACGGACTAGGCGCGTGCTCACAAGTGTTTTTGGACCTCGGATACTGCCGGGTTTTTGCCGTATTTTGAGCTTTCTTTAACCGTGGCCATAAAGCTCTAATCAACCTAGTTGAAGGGAAGACGCCCGCGTAAGCCTCCTCTAATTTTCGGGCCCATATTCAAGAGCACGCGCTTTTGGGCTGCTTGGCATCGCTTCGTATTGCAGCTCCAAGCTCAGCCACAACGTAAAGCTACACAGCGTCACCAAGTGCGCGCAGCACACACAACCAGCAGTTGACGCGCTGCTAAAAAAATCAGTCACTGCGCTATCTCGTAAGAAGTTATCGCAACTATTTCAATACACATCTTTGGTCGAAATCTTTGCTGCAGCGACCCTAGCTTGCAAGTATTCAGCACTGCGCCGCCTGCGCGGTGCTCGCTGTACAGCTGCCAAAAGATTATTGCAAACACCGCAGCTAAATTGCCATCGCGCGCGCGCCGGTCGCCGCACCGCGATCGCATCACCGGCACCCCACATCACCGTCCACCACACACAGGTCTACTAACACAATCATGCAGAAGATCATCGCCGCCCTCGCCCTCACCGGCGCCAGCGCGTTCGTCGCGCCCAAGGCGGCCCGCGCCGGCGTGGCCGTCCAGGAGACCAAGGCGGACCTCGAGAAGCTCGCCGTCGAGCTCAACCCCATCGTGGGCTTCTGGGACCCGCTGTCGCTCGCGGACGCCGAGTTCTGGGACACGTCGAACGAGCAGACCATCGGCTTCCTCCGGCACGCGGAGATCAAGCACGGCCGCGTCGCGATGGCTGGCTTCGTCGGCTACTGCCTCCACGCCAACGGCTTCCAGTTCCCGCTGCACATCCCCGGCGACTACTCCACGAAGTCGCCCGCGGAGCTCTGGGACCAGGTCCCCACGAATGGCAAGCTCCAGGTCCGGGGCCGGCGTCATTCCTTCATCTTGCGAGCGTCTCAGCGATGGCGTGGGGGTACGCCGTCATACGCCATCGACGCATCACTCGGATTCCCGCGCAGATGCTTGGCTTCATTGCCTTCCTCGAGTTCTTCGGCGAGCTCGGCAGCCGCGTCGGCGCGCCCGCGCACTATATGCGCGGCGGCCTCCCGGGCGCGTACCCCTCGTTCAAGAAGTACCTCAACGGCGTGTTCCCCCACCCGGTGCCGCTCGACCTGTACGACCCCTTCGGCATCTTCTCCAACGCGTCCCCCGAGAAGAAGGCGCGTGTCGGCGTCCCTTTGGTATGACGCCATCGACGCGACGCGGCGATGGCGTGCCGGTGGCATAGTTTACTAGAGAGGGTGACGACGACGCCCGCCGACTCGACTCACCTGTTGCTTCGCAGGCCCGCGGCCGCCTCATCGAGATCAACAACGGCCGCCTCGCCATGATCGGGCTCTTCGGCTTCCTGTCCGAGTCCAAGGTGCCGGGCTCCGTGCCCGCGCTCGGCTCCATCGTGTTGCCGTACGACGGCGATTACATGGCGCCGCTCGAGCCGCTCCACTTCCTCAACTAGGCGCCCGGTTGAAAAACGACGATGAAGATGTTATTGGGCACCCATGACGCGTGTCGCCCCCGGGGTTCGGTTTGTTTCGCTAAAGGCTTCGGATTATATATTTTCCTCGTCCAACTAGTCGCGGCGATGGCGTGCGGGTGGACGTGTGACACGTAGTAAAGTTACTCTAGAGCGGCATGCCCTCGGCCTTGAGCTGCGCGACCCAGGCCGTGGCCCGGTCCTCGCTCTGGTCCATCTGGTTCTGCTCGTCGCACATCATGCCGCAGAACTTGTCGTCGCGGATGGCCTTGGAGTCGTAGTGCTCGTAGCCGTCCTGGCTCGTGAAGCCCACGACGGTGGCGCCCCGCGCCGTGACGCAGTCGTAAACCTCGCCCACGGAGTCGCAGTAGTTGCCCGAGTAGCCGCAGCTGTCGCCGAGGCCGAAGAGCCCGACCTTTTTCCCGCCGAGGTCCGCGTTGGGGAGTTCGCTGTAGAGCCAGTCGTCGATGTCCGTGCCGCTGCGCATGTCGTCCGCGCCCGTGTTCCACGTCGGCGAGCCGAGGACGATCCAGTCCGCGGCCTCCAGGGCCGCCGCGGTGACGTCCGCGATGGGCGTCGGGCTCACGCCCGTCTGGTCGCCGATGTAGCCCGCGATGCGCTCCGAGTTCCCGCTCATGGTGGCGAAGCCAATGAGGCCGCTCATGGTGGTCAAGCTGCGCACGGTGCGCTTCGGTGCGGCGCGCAGCGGCCGCGGCGCCGTGAAGGCGCTAGCTGTTGCCAAGATGGCCGCTGAGATGGTGAATAGGTACTGCATCGTGGCTTTCGTTGTGTAGCGGATTGAAACCGGATCACAGAGGTGACGTTAAGGTGTATTTAGGCCGCAGCGATACAGATACAGAGAGTTACTGCAATCTCAAACAAAACCCGGCTCCTAATTTTTACGGCACGTGCCTCTCAACAGTTTTTATGGAACACCTCGTTAATTCCAGAAACGACCGCCGAACTCCAACCGACGCGTGCTAAGACGAGTCACACACCACTCGCCTCATCTTCCTGTCGATTGCGTGCCGGCGACGACGGCGCGGTGCTGCGAAACTCCCTCAGGCCGTCAACGACGGCGCGGAGAACACTGCACAGAGATATACTTAGGGGAGGAAGATAGATTCAGACGCCCGGCGCGACGTAGGCCAGGACCGTTGCCTGATCGTGGACAACGGTCCTACAGGATGTCGGGCCCGGCGCGATGGCGGCCCGAAACGTCGCCCCCAGCGCGTTGGCGCCCAGGGCCTCGGCCACGAGCGACGGCTCGCCCGGCGCGCACGAGATGCCCGAGAACTCGAGGATGGCGGAA
>Ga0114994_10000639_pt1 | contig 24017 bp, 15 predicted proteins | sample ArcticOcean_MG_C_9_FD_87043 | JGI IMG/M metagenome (GOLD analysis project Ga0114994, IMG submission 87043) | Marine microbial communities from western Arctic Ocean - ArcticOcean_MG_CB2_152 | ecosystem: Environmental > Aquatic > Marine > Oceanic | place: Arctic Ocean: Canada Basin | collected...
AAAAACACCAATATGCAGCCGCCCCGCCCCTTATCCTCCTCGTGGGCGTGGTGCGCGGCGTCAGCCGCGGCGGAGACGTAGTCGGCCCCGCGCGGCGCGTCGCTGTGGAAGACGTCGACGACGTCCCGCCTCCCGTCGATGCGCGCCACGGCCGTGTGCTGCCGCCCGAAGAACTTCTCCACGTCCTCGTCCCCGTCCGCGAGCGCCACGACCACGCGCAGCGGGTCCCCGAGTTCCCGTCGTCGCTTCTGGACCTTTTTCACCAGACCCATCAACAGATCTTGGTTCAATGACCGTTCGTGGGCCTCGTCCACTAAAACAACGGAGAAGTGTTTCAACAAAGGGTCGTGGAGCGCCGTCCGCAGCAGCCAGCCGTCCGTGGCCACGAGGATGCGCGTGCGCCGCGCGTCCCAGCGCTCGTCGCCCGCGACCGCGAGGCCCACGGCGTCGCCTACGCGGTCGCACCCCAGGTCGTTCGCGATGCGCGCCGCGAAGTCCTGGGCCGCGCCCTTGCGTGGCTGCGCGCTCACGACGCAGCGCGGCGGCTTGGCCCAGCCGCCTTCCACGAGGTAGCGCGGCAGCTGCGTGCTTTTGCCGCTGCCGGCCGCGCCCAGCACTATCACTGCGTCCTTGTGCTCCAAGGCATAGAGGATCTCGTCTCGGTGGCCGGCTATGGGGCAGCGGCGGCGACTCATGGTGCCTTTTTAGCTGATCAATAGCTGTTTTGTCCAGAGGGCGGTCGTCGTCTTGCGGGACGCGCTGTGCCGGCAGAGTTGCCGTTATTGGGAGTGTCAGCGAGCTATCAGGCCGCGACATTTACCGGTCTGAAAAACCCGTCCACGAGGCGCAAAACGGGTTTTGACGAATAGGCCAGCTAGTGTTTCGGGCACCCAGGAATGTGCCGGGTTTCGCAATTAAAACTTAAATAACCTAAACATCACTCCGCAACGGGAGCCGGGGGCGGCACCGCCGGCGCGTCGCGACACGTTATCCGTCGCGCGTCGCCCTCGCCGGCGCTCGTGGAGAGAAGGCCGACGCCTCCGCAGAAGACGTGCACGGCGCGGCGCTGCTGCGCGTCGAGCGTGGGTGGCAGTTGCACGGCGCCGACGCGCTCGGTGGCCGCGGCCAGCGCGAGCAGCGGCGCGGCCGTGTCTGCGCCGATGAGGTCGATTAAGGGCGCGGCACCGGGGAGCCCACTTAGACCGTCCGCCAGTGGTGATGACGCACACAGCTCCCCCACGTCCTCCAATACAGCCTCGACGCCGCGCGCCGACGACGCGTAGCGCACGGCGGCGTCGCCCTCCCGGAACCGCGGCACCAAGGGCAGGCCGCCGCCGAGGCCGCCGCGGCCCCGCAGGTCGTCCAGCGCGTCTTTCCATAGTTTCGAGCGCGCGCTCAGCAGCCCGGCGTTGCCGAAGATAAACAACCCGTTCCGCGCGCGCGTCAGCGCCACGCACACGCGATTCGACGTGGCCAGGAACCCAATCGTCGCACCCTTGTGGTTCGCGCCGTCGGGCCGGCCGTCGTTTCGCACCAGACTCAGCAAAATGATGTCGTTCTCTTCGCCCTGGAAGTTGTCGACGGAAGCAACGCGCACGTTGGGAAGCCCGTCGCTTTGTAATTTGCGCCGCAGCGCCCCGACCTGCGCCACGTACGTCGCGAGTACTGTAATACGGTCCTCACCGTACCGCGGCGTTCCCCGCACCAAATAGCGGCAGAAGGCCACCACGAGACTGGCCTCCGCAAAGTTCTGCTTCGAGGCGCTGCCGGGAGCCTCGGCGTTCTGGTGACTGAGGAAAAACACGTCCTTCTGCAAACCGCGGATCGCCGGCCGCTCTTTTACTGAGGAGTGGTCCTTTAGATTTGGGTAGATCGCCTTCACGAAGCGCGAGATGCCGGGCCGCATGCGACGCTGGGTCTCGAGCATTGTGGCCCGGACGCCGTTCTTCACGAGGCGCTCAAACAAAGACACGTCCAAATTATACTCGGTGGCGAGCTTGTAGACGGCCGTGCCCGGCCGGAGCTGCTCGTGGTCCCCGATCAACACGACGTGCTTCGTCGTACTTGAGACCGCCGCCAGCACGTGCGCCTCCAGCACCTCCGCAGCCTCCTCGCAGATGAGCACCTCCGCGCCGATTAATCGCAATAAATCTCTTCTTTTGGCGACGGACGTCGTCGTCAGGCCCACGACCTTGGCCCCCCGCAGCACCTCCGCGTCCACGTCGCGGTCGAGCCGCTCCATCTCCCGGCGCGTGCGTTCGGCCCGCGCGGCGCAGGACCGCAGTTCGTTCACACGTCGCCGATGGATCGCCGCGCCCCAGGCCGCCCAGGCCTGGCGCCGCTGCGGCACGGGCCAGCTCCACAGGTCGTCGCCGGCGGCGCCGGGTGGCGGCGCGTCCGGCCCGCGCTTGCCGCGCCGCCGGGCCTTGCGGTTGCCCGCCTGAATAAAAGGCGCCGGGCCCACGTCGATAAAAACGGCCTCGCGCCGCCTCGGGGCGTCGTCAGCCTCGTCGGCCATCGAGGCCTTGGCGTCGACGGCGTCGGGGTCCTCCGGCTCCACGACCACGGGCTCGACCTGCGTCGCTCCTCGAACGTCGGGCGGCTGTACCAGCAGTTTCGCCGGCGCGTCCGTCTCGAGCCACGTGGCCAATACATCCTTGGAGGGGCGCGCACATAGGGAGCGCAGGTGCTCCTCCGTCACACCTTTCTCATCAAAATCATCGTCGTCCGACCCTTCGCGCAGCCACTGCTCGAGGTCAACCAAAGTAGCGCCCATCGAGAGCGCGTGGGCCCGCTTCGCCAACGTAGTAATGGTCTCCTCTAGCGTCTTCAGCCGCCCGTAAAGCGCGCGCCGCCCGCACACGTGCTGGGCCCCTAATAAACTCCCCTCGGCGGCCCTTTCGTCGTTTTTGCGCCACTGCTTCGAGAGCTCCCTCAAGTTCTTATCCTGCAACACCGCGCAGGAGCTTCGGCCGCCCACCCGTACAATATTGGATTCGAACGCGAGGACCCCCTCCAAGAACGCATCTAAGGCGTGATTCGTGGCGCACATGACCACGAACGGCTGCTTGGCCTTGGTCCCGCACACGTTCGCTAACATCAAGCGCATGACCTCCATTCCCACGTGCGTCTTGCCCGTGCCCGGCGGGCCCTGGATCACCGCTACACTTTTCGTGAGCGCGCGCCGCACGGCACTCGCTTGCGACGCGTCGAGCGAGCCCCACTTCTCGGGCCAGGCCGCGTCCTCCAGGACGCGGCGCCGATCATGTCCAAACACGTACTCGTCCGTCGGGAAGATATACTCCGGCGGCGGCGGCTCCTCGGGCAGTTTCAGGAACGTCCGCAGCACCCGGTTCTGCGAAAAGGCCTCCAGGTCACTGGCCTGGAGGCAATATAGGACCCAGCGGTAGGCCTCGAAGTACGTCGCCGTGCACTCGACCAGGGAGTACGCCTTCCCAAAGTCCAAGCTGTGCGCCCGGGCCTCGTCGACGGCCAGGTCCACGACCAGGCTCCTATCCTTCCGCAGCTCCCGCGCCCGCACGACGGCGCACACCCACGTCGCCTCGCCCAGCGTCGCCGGGTCCGTCACGATGACCAGCGCCCCGGTCATGAGCCGCCCCTTCCGCTGGCCCTCGCTGGCCCGGGCCCACGACTGCTTGGCCCAGGGCTCCCGGTCCCCGGCACACTCGAAGCGGTGCAGGACCCCCCGTCGTTGTATAATACCCCGCAGGGCGCACGTCCGGTAAACGTCCACGTCCCGGCTGCTCTCCCCGTGCCACGCGGCCTTGAGCCCGTCCCGCAGGGGCCCCAGGAAGTCCGCCCTCAATAAATGGAAGTGCGTCGCCACGTAGGCCTCGGCCGAGTCCTGCCGCCCCGAAACCTGGTTCTTCGCGACGTCGGCCAGCGGTCTCGAAAGCGTCACGTCGCGCCGGCTCGGGAAGGGCGCGACGCTCCGGAAGTCGGCGTCCGACGTCCCCGTCAAGCGTTTGGCGTCACTTCTTAAAGCTGCAGCACGTTTTAACACAGCGAGGGTCCCCGTCCGCGCGGCGACCCACTCCGGACTCGCCTCGCGCTTGCGCTCGTCCACTAGGTCCCGCATGCCCTCGAGTAAATCCTGGAGCCCCGCGTAACAACTTCGGTCCGCGTCCAGGCACGCACTTACGACCGCCGCCACGGCCCCCAGCATCGCCGCGTCGCCGGCGCGGTCCGCGCGGCGGGACCCGGCCCGGAGCAGCACGGCCCGCGCGCCCCGGCCGCTCAGGAGCAGAGGCGACCGCGCGCAGGTCTGGTAGACGGCGCGCGCCGCGCCGCCGGCTGCCTCGGCCGCGTCTGTTGATGCCAATGCTCGCAACAGGCCCTCGACGGCCTTCAAGGGCAAATCGTCCCGCGCCAGGACCTCGCAGACCTCGTTCGGGCTCAACAAAATCTGGGGCGCGGACAGTGCAAGACAAAAAGTCGACGCTTGGGTGAGGTCGCAGGCCGCGAAGGACGTCCTTTCCTGCGGATGCTCGTGCGAGCGGACGTTGGTCAGGATCGAGTCGACGTGGCCGAAGCGCGCCCCGTCGAGGTGCCCGCCCAAATCCAGCTCCACGTGCGAGGCCCGGTCCGTGCCCGCGGCCGGCGGCGCGTACGTCACGCAGGCGTATGGCTTCAAGCGCGCCGGGTCGCAGTCGCAGTCCGCGTAGCTGAAGTAGAGTTTCTTCTGTGGCCCTTCGTCGTCGTCGGTCAGCGGCAGGATGAAGCCGAACTTCTCCGTTTTTTTGAGGACGGCGATTTTGCCGCGCACGCGCGCGCCGCCGGCGGCCTTGGAGCTGCCGCCGCCGCCCGCGCCGACGCTCTTGGTCGCCGACGCCGCGGGGCCGAGGCGGCGGCGGCCGCCCGGGCCGAGGACGCGGCGCGGCGGCATCGAGCGCTGTCTGTGCGCTGTCTGTGCCGCGCGCTGTCGGTAGGGTGTCTGTGATGTGCGTTGTCGGTGGTGCTGGTGTGCTTCGGTGCCTATTTCTTCTGCACACAAACTCTCTGTCACGCTGTCGGTCTCTGTCACGTTATAGGTGAAGTCGCTCCTGTCTAGCTCCTCCGAGGTCCTGAATTCCACTCGTGCTCCGCGAGCGTCCAAATAATTTATTTGTCCCTTTCGTGCTCTGCCTGCGCGTCACTGCTCCCAGCAATCGGTTCGTGTATCTCAGCACTGCAAAATATCTCTCTCGCAGCTGTTTAAGTGCAGCCACGTTGCTCGCGGCGCGTTTTTGTGCGCACGTCGATTTAGATAAAACCCTTGCAGAAAACCCGAACTGGTCAACGCTCTCCCTGGTTGCGCTTCCAGAGCTCAAAAGGCAGCGCCTAAAGACGCCTTCGAAGACCGTTGTGCAGCCGAGCGAGCAGGAGCTTCTTCAGGTTTCGCAGCTTTGGTCACCAAGCTTCGGGACCGCGTGAGCTAACTGCTCTCCCCGGTGACCCGGAGAGCCGGAAACAAGAGCTGCACGGCATGGCGGAAATCACGGTGGGCACGACAGTAGAGAAGAATTTCCCCGGCTTCGGCACCTACCACGGTACCGTAGAAGCCATCGATAACGACAAGTGCACCGTCCGCTGGGACAAATGCGACGACGAGCGCTCGACGCTCACGCTGACCGAGGCGGCCAAGTGCGCCGCCGTCCAGCTCAAGCGCAAGGCGCCGCCCGCCAAAAAGAAGGCGTCGCCGAAGCCGAAGGCCAAGAAGCATATGCCGCGCACCACGAACAGCGACCCGCCCCAGCACTTCACCGTCGGCCTCGTCCTCGGCCGGGCCGACCCGGCGCGGGACCGGTACCTCGCGCGGCACTTCGGCCACACGCATGACCTGTCGGCACAGACGCCGTGGTCCGACGACGAGCCCGTCGTGAGCGTGCTAGCGAAACTCGAGACGGGCGACGCCAAGGAACGGGCAGCGAAGGCCGCGGGCCGCCTGGGCGCGTGCGGCTTGTCCTCGGTCCCGTAGTGGGTCCGGCCGCACAAAGCCCTCTCGAACGGCGAGGCGGCGCGCGTGGAGGTCGCCGCGCGCCTGGCGCGGCACGCCTCGGCGCGGCACCAGTTCTGCGTCGTCGACGATTTTGCGTGCGTCGTGAACCACGACGCGGCCCGGTCCATGGCATGCGCGGTCGGAAAGTACGCGCGGCGGCTCAGAATGACGGGTCTGGTGTTAGCGACGGCGCACGACGACGTCTGCGCCTACCTACAACCGGACTGGTGCTACGACGTCGCGGAAGACACCGTATACGTGCGCCCGACGGACGCGCCGGTGCCGCCGCGCGTCGACTTCAAGTGCGACTGGGCGTGGGCGGGCATCCCCTTGGCGTGCGACTGGCGCCGGAGGCGCGAGACCGGCCTGGTGCGGGAGGTCACGAACTCGTACGCCATCGAGCCCGAAGCCATTGAACGAATAGTGCTGGGCGACGGAGCGCTCCCGGAGGCCGCCGTGTGCCACGTGAAGGTCGACGAGTGCGCCCGGGCCGCGTCCTCGGCCTTCGACTTCGAGTTTGATGGGAGATGCGCCTTCTCGCCGCCGGACTTTCCCGCCGCGAAACTCGCCGGCGAGTGGCAGCTCAGCGTCGTCCACGGGCCGTCCGGCTGCGGCAAGACCACGGTGTTGCGACGCATCTTCAACGGTGTCAACGAGGGCAAGGTCGCCCTGAAGGCGCCGGCCTGGGACAGCACCGGCGTTGTCAGTGACATATTTCTTGATATGTGCGGCGCCGAGGACGCCGCAGCTAGACTAGACGCCGCCGCCGTGGACGCGTCGGAGCGGTCTTCAAGAATCGACGCGTTGACGGCCTGTGGCCTCGCGCGCTGCCAGGTCGCCTGGTTGCTAGCATCGGGGTGCGTGCTGGACGAGTTCACGTCGCTTGCGGCGCGGCCGCTCGCGCGGCGCGTCGCGCGGGGCGTCGCCGCTTATGTTACTCAAAACAACCTCCAGAAGGTCGTGTGCGCCACGGTTCACGAGGACGTCGTCGCGCACCTGCGGCCGCGGTGGCTGTTCTCGACGGCCTTCGTGACGACGTGCTGGCGCGCGGCCGCGTCCGACCTTCACGCTATCAAGCGGACGCAGTGACTGCGACGTCGATGGCGCGGGGGCTAACATTCCGCGCGCAGGTGGCCTAAGAACAAGAAGGAGTTCCACGACACGGGCGACACGCGGACCGGGTGCCTCGTCCTGCTGCACGCCGACCGGCTGGCGGCCCCGGAGCCGGCCGCGCCGACGGGGTCCCGGCTCGACGCGCTCTTCGCGGCGCCCGACGTGCGGCTCCAGCTGCAGCGGTGCCCCCACTACCACTTCGACTCGTTCAAGCGTCACCACTACCTCTCAGAGGGCATCAGCAAATCTTGCTGGTGCTGGGAGCTGAGTTTAAACGGGCGGACTATCGGGTTCCACAGCGTGATCGCCCACCTGGGCGTGCCCGGCTCCGGCGAAGGGTCCTCGGGCGCGTCGCGCGAGCACCGCGTCGTGATCGAGCCCGATCATCAGGGCATCGGCCTGGGCTGGATGCTCACCGAGACGGTCGCGGCGCAGCTCACGTCGAAGGGCCGCCGCTACGCCTCGATCACGATGCACCCGAGCCTCGGCGGGTGCCGCGACAGAAGCCCGCGGTGGCGCCCGACCGCGCGGAACCACAAGGCCGACAAGGACGAGGCGTGTACGGACGTGCCGGGGCGGTCGGCGGCGCAGCAAGCCGGGACCTGGGCGCCGACGACGCGCGACAAGCCCCGGGTGTCGTATCGCCACGAGTACGTCGGGGAGGAGGGCGCCGAGCGCGACACCATCCTCGCGAACCTGTCGACGGTGACGCCGCGGCACCAGTGCAAGATCGTCGGCTGCGGCCACTGCACGAACAACCGCGCCGAGTTCTAGAAGCGGCTGGACATGTACAAGCTCTCGCCGACCAAGGAGCTCGCGGGCACCTGCTGGGTCACGGGCGGCCCCGCGCCGCTCACGACGCCGCGGCCGCCCGTGGGCCCGCTCAGGCGCGAGGCGCGCGGCGTGACGGCGCGGCTCGAGGCCGTGACCGTCGAGGGGGGGCGGGGCCCGCGGTCGAAGGAGGACCGGGAAGCCGAAAAAGCGGCGGCGCAGGAGCAGGAGAAGCGCGCCCGCGAGGCCAAGATGAAGTTCGACCGGGCCACGGACCTCGAGGGCGACTGGACGCGGGGCGCGTCCGGGGCGTGGGTCGTGGCCAGGGAGGACCGGGGCGACTTCGTGAGCGCAGGCGACGATTTGATCGGCACTAAAGTTTGGCGGAACGTGCAGGGCACGGCCCTGGCGGGCGAGGTCATCGGGGTCGGCCGACTCCTCGTGGCGGAGAATAATGACGAGAAGGTCGCGTGCGTGCGCGTCGTCCACGAGAACGGCTTCCAGCAGGACCTGTACAACCACGAGGGCGACAACGAGTTCGGGGACGCCAGGGACGCGTTCCAACAGTGGGAGGCCTTCAAGGCCCGGGACGCTTCGGACGAGGCGGTGGCGGGCGGCAACTGGACGCGCGACGCGGCGACGGGGGCGTGGAGGCCCCCGGCGCAGGATGCGGGCGCCTTTTTGTTGAGCGGCGAGCGCATCGGCGCTTTAGTGCGGACGAACGTCACCTTAAACAACGGGGACGACGTGCCGTGCGACGGCGAGGTCATCGGCGTGGGCCGGGTCCAGGACGAGGAAGGCATGTACAAGGTCTGTACCAGGGTCGCGTACAAGCCCCCGGAAAACATTGTGGGGGTGATCCAGGAGGACTTGTAGGAGACGGAGTTTCAGGTCGCCTGGAAGGCCTCGAAGAAGTGGGAGAAGAAACGTCAGCGCGCGGCGGCGGGCGGGTCGCCGAGGCCCGCGCCGCAAGCGGCTACGGACAGCACGTTCCTGCCGGGCGACCGCGTCGAGGTCATCGGTAAGGGCGGAGGCGCGATCGCCACCGTCACCAACCCAGTGCCGCAACGCAGCCGGCGCCGCGCCTACGCGGTCTGCGCGGCGCCCACGACGTATTCGGTCGTCTTCGACACATGGCCGGCCGCGGGCCGGAGCGATGACCTCACCTTGGACCAGCTCCTTCGGGGCGTGCCCAAGTCGTGGAGCGCGCAGAAGCGACGGCGGCGCCGCGACAACCGCGACGACGCCGACGACGCCGACGACGCCGACGATATGATGGAGGAGTTCGGAGGCCCGGCGGCGCTGGAGGTCGGCCAGCGCGTCGAGGTGCGGAAGCGCTTGGGCCGGAAGGAGGAGGTCTGGGTCCTAAGGCGCGTGAAGAAGCTCGACGCCGGCTATGATGTGGTCTTCGACGACGGCCGCGTGGAGGCCTGCGAGGCGCGCTTCGTGCGGCCGGCCGACGAGGACGGCCGTCACTTGTTATCAGTGCCAGCGCCGAAGCGGCCCGCGGCCCAGAAGGCCAAGCCGGCGAAGCGGGCGAAGCCGGCCGCGAAGCCGCCGGCGCCGAAGCGCCCGCCATTCTCCGGTGACGTGGGCGCGGACGTCGACGCCCTCTTCGGCGCGCGATGGTTCCACGGCACCGTCGACGCGCTGGTCAAGAATGGGGCCGGCAAGCTCACGTCCTACGAGATCCGCTGGAGCAACGACGACTGCAACCGCATCGCCCCCTCAAAGGTCCGGGCGCACGAGCGGGGGACGCCGGATGGGTGATAAGGAACTGTGTTTTGATCTGGCGCGGCGGGTCGCCCACACATAACAAAAACAGGCTTACGGTTCAGAGCGGAGTAGTTCCCGCGCTAACTCCAGGCAAAAATCGTCGTCGAGCAACAGGAGCGTGGGGAGCGGCGTCTCGCGTACCGGCCCTACGGGGGCCTCGGCGGCAGTAGGCACGACTGGCGCCGCCTCCTGCTCAATTATTCTCACTTCCCAGGCCTTGTACTGTTGTTCTCCCGTGCGGCGCGTTTCGTTCACGTCGGGCACCACTCTAAGCTCGACGCGGTCTCCACGCCTTAACCCTTCGGGTGCTGCCGCTCTGCCCACAAATACGCGACCGCCCTCGTCCAACTGAATGAAACCGCAGTTTTCTTATGCCCCTCCATGAATTCATGGACATAGCCCATGTAGATGGTTGTCGTCGGTGGTTCGTCCCGGGACTCCGCGAGCGTCAATGTCCAGTTTAGCGGTGGCGCCGACTCCTCCTCCAAGGGTAGGCCGTATTCGCTTGCGTTTTCGCGGAGCAGGCGCAAGATCTGCTCCTTTTTTGGTTCGCCTCCGCAGCGCTTAGGTTTGTAGTCAAGGTCCGTTTTGACGCGCGTGTGAATCAGGTTACCGTGGAGTATGCCGCTCCGCTCAACCTCTGCGCGTAGAGCCAGCAAAAGAGCATCATTCTTGTTGGTCAAGGTCACCGCCGGCAAGTTGGACTCGTCTCGAGCAAATGGACACTGTTGAGTCATTGTTCAGCCTCGGCCCTCGGCCTAGACAAGTGGAGTCCGCCTCTCGCTCGCGCTCTCGCTGCAGGGACGATTAAGCACGCACGCAACCCAGCGGTAGTCTATAGGTGGGCGCATCACCGTCTTTACTGAAACCCAATTGAAAAACCCGTTTTTACTGGATCGCTAATTTGCATTTACACGCGCCACATAGATACACAGACAAGTATTTCAGGGGGGCACTGGCTGTGCAATACTCCACAGCCCCGTCTCGACGTCGGCGACGGCCTGGAAGATCGTGTCCGCGAGGACGCCGTCCGCGGAGATGGTCGCGTTCATCAGTTCCGGCGTCAGTGCGAGGCCCGCATTCAGCGACGCGTTCAGGATGCGCTGTGCCGCGACGCGCCGCGGGAGACCCACGCGCCCGGTCGGATCAAACCATTCCCGGACGTCGTGCCACCAGAAGTCCCAGTTCGTCACTATCACATAACTCGCGGGCTGCCCAGAGGCCGCGACGCCGAGCGTTGAGAGGTGTGCCACACTCGCGGGGTCCCTCGCGACGATGTGGCCTTGACGGACGCCAGACAGCACGACGTACTCCGTCGCGACGAAGGGCGCGCTTTGGGCCTTGGCCAGCGCCCCGTCGTATGTGGAAACATCCTCGATCATGCGCCGCAGCGTCCAGCCCGACAGGGGCACGCCGTCCAGGAGATTATTGAGCATCTCGCGGTTGCCTCCCGGATGCGACGGGTAGCGCGTGTTGCGTTCTATCACGTAGCCCCCGGGCCGGTAGCCCGTGAGGAGCGACACGTAGCCGGCGATCATCCCGGCGCGGAAGACGACGGTGTTGTTTCGCGTGAACACGCCCTCGTACACGAGCGGCGCGAAGAGCTTCACGGGGGCCAGGTCCAAGTTCCTAGCGTGCACGACCGTGCCGTCGGCGGCGTTCGTTGCGACGATGCCCGTGCAGCCCGGGCCGCGCATTGGCCAGCGCTTCAGAGCCTGGAAGCGGCGAGGGAGCGGGTCCTGGCGCGACGAGCCGTTGACGACGGGCACCATGAGCGTCTGCAATTCGTATAGCGCTTGGATGCCATGGACGAATTTGGCGGGCAGGCGCGTTGTTTTTACTATGCCCGCGACCTCACCTCTCATGACGCTGTCCGGTTCCGGGCCTCGCCTATCGACCATGGCGTATAAAGCATCGGATAGCGCCGCGTCATGCGCGAACAGCTTGTCATAGAAGGCCCAAATGCTCGAATTGAAGCGCGTCGCGACTTCTACGTATCGCTGCTCCGGCGGCCGATCAAGGTCTATGAAGAGCGACGGCACAGGTCGCCACGCAGCCGCGCCGCCGCCGCTGACCCGCAGCGCTGCTTGCGGGGCCGATTCACCCGCGTTGGATCTTAGCGCTGCTTGGAGCGCTTCGCATGGTCTCAAAATGAATATAAACGCTCCGAGAAGGTGCGTCAGCATCGTCTACGAACGTCCGGAGTGATTTAGCGGTCAGAGCTGGAGCGCGCAAATTTCATTGGCTGGGCCAAAACGGGTTCGCCAATGCTTTTCAAGGGCAGCCTGTGGGGCGCCACGGGTCTGCTCAAATATCTTTGCGTCGTCGGCGACTGGCGTTAGTACATAAAACTTAAACTTAGAAGGTACCGTGCGTCCCCGCGACGCCCGCGCCCGCGATGCTCGACATGCGCAACGCGTCTCGCGACTCCCGGCGCGCCCGGATCCGCTCCTTCACGAGCCGCATGCGGGAGGACCGCGTGCTGTTCTCGTAGGGGTCGCGCCAGGGCTGGGCCCAGACCACGTCGGGCCCGGGCCACGGCGCGACGCGGTCCCGGTAGGACGTCTCGTTCGCCAAGCACGGGCACTGCGTGACGGCAGCCACCGCCTCGCCCGTCTGGGGCGGGCAGCGCGCCGGCACGAGGGCGTGGTCCGAGGGCTCCGACTTGTGCACGAAGGCGTCGACGCGTGGCTGGTCCCAGCCCTGCTCGAAGGCCGCCCGCGCCACGGCCAGGTCGTGGAACGTCGAGGCGCCCGAGCCCCGCGGCAGGATTTCCACGCAGGATGAGAGAACATAGTTCTCCGCCAGGGCGTCCTGCATGGCGCGCACCGAGTCTCTTGATGGTTTATAACGCGCCGCGCGCTCCAATAGCGGCGCGCCCACGGACCGCGCGAAGGCCTCGATGCGCTTCTTCGTCTGCGACGACTCGCCGTCGGCGGCCACGTAGATGCCATATCTCATGTCGCCTTCTTGGAACTCGGGCCGCCGGCGCAAGGCACTTTCGTACGTTTCTCTCAGCAATTCTTCGGTGGCCCACTTCGTCTTGCTGTTGTCCGCCTTCCGGAGGTGGACGCCCACGGCGCACGTGTGGTTCGCGAGCGTCTGGCGCACGCGGTTGACCACGGCCCGTTTCGGTCGCAGCAACCAGCTCTGGAGTAAGCCGTAGACGTACCACGGCGTCGGCATGGCGCACCGTAACAGCGGATTGCAACTGACGCCGTAGGACCAGCTCCGATCGCACACGGCGCACAGCATCTTCGGCTGGTGCTCGTGGAACGTTGTTAAGTCCATGTCCAGCACCTTCTGGACGTCGCTGTGGCCGTTCTGCGAGATGACAAAGGGCCCGGCCGCGCACATCGCATCTAAGTTCTTGTTCCAGCCGGCCATGCGGCCCCACTTCACGACCGGGGGCGGGTCGAACAGGTCGTCGATGGACGTCGGGTCGCAGTTCCGCTTGGCTCTACATGCGGACGGCGGCCAGTTGATGACCAAGGCGCGGCCCGTCGCCAGGGCGAGCGCGAAGCCGCCAATGACGTTGTTCAGGCGGTTCCCCAGTCCATGCCTCTTTGCCATGACCACGATACTCCTACCGCCGCCCTGGTACACGGTGTTGCGTCGTTGGAACATCTGCTTCGCGACCCAGTCGTTGAGCAGGTCTCTCAGGTTCGCGGACGTGCGGTTGCCGGGCATGGGCCCGCAGTCCGACGGCATGCCGTTATCTGCGGGCAGCGGCGGCGGCTGCACGTGCACCTTCTTGCCGTAGGGGATGCGGCGGCGGCGGCTCAGCGCGCGGTGGTGATCGATGGTACCACCAGCAGGATGATGGTGCTGCGCCGCCGCAGCGATGCGCGTAGCGAGGCACAGCGTCACGACGGACAGCCGCATGCTATGTGCTAGGGTGGGCAGCCACGAGGTCGCGACGAGGCGCGATTTCGACAGCAGTGCAACCGTGACGTCGCGTCACAATACGATGGGCAGCCGCAATGCACGTTGCGCAACTACCACGGAAGTGTCTCTCACAATATCTCCCTTGGACTCAATTTTTTGTTGGGGACAACCCGAACGATGGACCGAGATACCGCATTTGTACTCCACTTTAGAACAAGGGAACTGCCCGATGCGATGGATGATGTGCTGTAGGACAAGTTCGTTCATTTTCAAAACGGGTTTCTTCACTAACTGGCACGATATCGGCAAGCACGGGCAGCCTCAAGCGACGATCGATGGCAGACAGTTCACAATGCCAGCATTTCTATTGATTTTTGCATGCGCACCACAGAGAACGGCAGCATTCGTCGGACCACGCAGCAAAAGAGCTCATCTGCTAGCACCACCACCATTGGCCGGCCGCATACCGGTGCCGAGACGCGGAGCAGGGGTCATAGGAAGGCGCATCGGGAAACTCATCACCGTCCAGGGTAGAAGCTTCGTCACGGCGGGCACCCGACTGGTCAAGGGCTCGGGCGGCTCGAGGGCGGCGCGGTCGGCCACACGCGTTTTGAACAGGGTGGGCGCGCGGTGGTCGATCCGCCCTCAGATCGCCAAGGCCGGCGCGCTCCTCCGACCGGTCACCGACAAAATTGCCTGGCAGGTCGTCGCGCTGGGGTCGTACTTCCTGGGCGCCTGGGCCTTCTGGCACCGGACGCAGGGCTGGACGATGGGGGAATCGTTTTATTACGGCGTGGTCACGTTGACGACCGTGGGCTACGGCGACTACTGCGCCAAGACGAGAGCGGGAAAGCTGTTCGCCACCGCCTACATTGGAATAGGGGTCACGCTGGTGGCCTCCATCCTCGTCGGCGCGGTCGCGAAGAACCTCTCGGCGGCCGAGGAGCGGCTCGCAGCGCGCCTGAAGGAGGAGGCCGAAGCGGACGGCGACAAGACGGTGCGACCCTGGCGCGAGCTGGCGTCCGTGGCCCTGCTGGCGCTGAACATCGTGGTGGGGGCCGCGTTCATGGCGATATCCGAGGGATATTGCGGCGGCAAGGGGGGCTGGGAGCGTGCGCCGCGGCGTCCTTGAATCGCGTGAGGATCGCGGCGATGGCGTGCTGATGGGATGGAAGAGCACTCTATGACAACAGTTTATTCACGCAGACCCGATCGTCGACGCGTTGTACTGGTCGGTGGTCACGGCGACGACGGTCGGCTACGGCGACCTGCCGCTGAACCACGCGCGGAGTCGGCATTTCTCCGTCGTCTACCTGCTGATCTCGACGACGCTCCTCACGGACTGCATCGCGCACGTCGCCGCGCGCGCCGTCGCCGCGAAGAAGGACAAGGCCCTATCGCGGGAGTTGACCCCGGAGATGATTTTGGAGATGTCGACGATCGAGGGGGCGGGCGAGGAGATCACGCGCGTCGAGTACCTCTCCAGCGTGCTGGTGGAAGCTGGCACGGTCGAGAAGTCCGACGTAGAAGCTATTCTTAAACGGTTCGACGAGCTGGACGTGTGCCGGAGCGGCACGCTGGACGAGGCCGACATCCGCATGGCCGCGATGAAGGAGTACTACGCGACCCCCTCGCTGGTGAAAGAACCGGCGCGCCGGAGCCGGGAGCTGCTGGACCGGTTTAGGCCTAATTAATTTTGATGAAATTTAGGACAAGTCACGTCGAACGGCGCCACTTGCGTTTGTGGCGACCGCCCTCGCAGGATCGCCAGCACCCGGGGCAGCGCGGCGGCGACGTCCAGGTCGTCGTTGAAGTTGGCCTTCCACGCTTTTCGTAGAACCACCGCTTTTCCCGACGGCTCGACCATCGCGCCCTCGGCGCAGCGCAGCGTGCCGGAGCAGAGGGGCACGATGTGGTAGTGGACGCCGGAGAAGCGGTGCAGGGGCGGCCCGTCGGCCATCAAATTCAGGCACGCGTTCGCCCGTGAGATGTTATAGTTGTCGGCCATGCTCCCGGCCACCGTCTTCGAGTAGGGGTGGCAGCCCTCCGAGCAGAGACTGGCGCAGAGCGGCGTGACCTCCACAAAAATGGAACCGGGCCGCATAAAGACGCTGTTGGCCGTGTTGGACCCGAAAGGCGCCACGACCACGTCCGACGCCGCGTACAAGCGTATCTGCTGGCGCGGGTCGCCGCGCGGCATCCTACTTAACACTTTCGTGGCCCCCAACTTCGCCGCGAAGCCTTGCACGTCGCCGCGGAACCGCCTTCGTCTCGCGTCGCCGCGCGTGTACAACGTAAGCCCTTCGCGCTCCGGGTCGTTATCAAGGACCCGTTTTAACACCGCGTCCCGCAGTTTTGGCAGCGCTTTCAATGAATCCCACCCGACGTTCTCCGCCAGACGCCCCTGCGCCCGGACCACCAGTTCGTCGGCGCAAAAACCGGGCCCCAAATGCTCGAAGCCTTGGCCCGCCATGTGCGCGTCGCTCGCCCAGTACAACGGCGTCGCCGTCTCGTTGAACAGCGCGTCCACGACGGTCAGGGACCAGCTCGAGTGGGGCCGCGCGACGGCGGCGTCCCAGCTGCTCCTTCCGGTGAACCACATGACGTTCCCGAATAGCGCGTCGAAGCGGCTGGCCAGCGCCGCCGCGAAAACGTCCAACAAACCGTTGTAGAGGTCGTGGCCGATGTTGCCCGTCAGGGTGAAGAGTGCCACCCGCCCGTAGCGGCGCGCCGTTTCTACGGGATAGGCGGTCGTGGCGCGCCGGACCTGGAAGCGCGGGAGTGCTTCACTTAAGACGCCCGCCACGAAGGCGTCGGCGTCGGTCTCGCGGCAGCGCTCCCGGGCCTGTGGCGCGTGGCAGGCCGTCAGCGCGCAGAGCTGCCCCTTGGCGTCGGCCGTCGAGGCGTGCAGCGTGACCGTCGTGCCGGCGACGCAGACGTTGCGCAGGGTGAGGAGGTTCGACGGCAGGTCGTCCCGTGCGGCGGCCAGCGCCGCGACCGCGACGAGGCGCAGCATGGATGGTGAGCTTTGAAGCGGCGCTGCAGTCTGGTGGGAAAGTGCCTATCGAGGAGTCATGGCTGCGCACGCAGGGGCTGCCCGAAACGCTTCGACCGCGTGTTGCTGCTGCCCGTGGGATACCAGAGGACCGTTAAGACGCTCTGATGGCACGTCTTAGGCATACAGTCAACCGGCAGCGCCTCATGCGCACGAACCGCACGGGTTTTTATCGTGCGGGTTGTGTCGTTGCAAAAGGAGCCGCTCATCATAAAAAACCATGGTCAAGGCGGTACCTTCATGGCTGGCCGCCGCGAAGGGGCGCGTAGAAGCTCAGGAGAAGCTCGACACGGAGAAGAAGGCTGCCCGCACGAAGAAGCGGGCGGCGGAGCGAGCTCGGCCTCGGAAGGACCCGGGCGCGGCGGCCCCGGCGCGGACGAAGGAGGACTTCGCGGCGCGCCTCGACGCGGCCCTTGGGAAGCCGGCGCGGCGGGAGAAGGGTGCGACGGCGCTGCCGCGCCTGACGCCGCGGTCCGGCGAGGAGGCGACGCCGGAGCCGGCGCGCGCGGAGGACGGCCCCGACGACCTCGACCGCGCGGCCACCGCCGCCTTACGAGCCACCGAGCAACTCACTGGCACGGTGGCGACCGTCGCGCCCTTAGACGAGGATACGCTCGACCGCGAGGCCGAGGCGGTATTACGAGCAAACGAGCGGCTGCGGGGGGAACTCGACGAGTCCGAGGAGGAGGTCCCGTCGCCGCGCGACCTCAAGCAGTGGCTGCAGGATGTGATCGACGATCAGCCGTCGCGGGAACCGCGCGTCGCCGAGGCGTGGGCCGTCGTCGAAAAGGAAGATGGCACTCTCCCGTCGGAGATGCCCGACAAGGCGGCCCTCAAGGCCGCGGGGTGCGCGCTGGACGACGAGGCCGCGCGCCGGGCCGGCGTCGAAGTCGACGGGTTCCTCGACGAGGACGACGAGGACGACGAGGACGACGCTGCCTTAGCTCTCGAGCGAAAGCTCGACCGGCGTCTCACGCGGTCGGTCAAGGGCCGCCTGGATGACCTCGCCGGGGCGTGCCGCGCGCGAGTGCGGTCGGCGCGTACGCGCGCCGAGGACGCCGCGAAGAAGGCCAAGGTCAGGAGCGAGGCCTTCCTGACGTCAGTCGATGACGACGAGGAGGAAGATGGCCCAACGAGACCCGTGACGCCGCGCTCGGCCTGGGCCGCCGAGTTACGTACGGCGTGCGACGAGGGGCACGCGCGGATCTCGTCGCGGCGGGCGGAGCTGCGCGCGCGGCCGCAGTAAATAATGTTACCCGGTATATTTTAGGAAGTAGCAAAAAGTACCCCAAGTTGCTAATCTCGCGCTTCAGTGAGTCTCTCCTCAAAGTTATTACTGTTACCCAAATCAAACGCTCTAATCACACGCCCAAGTACCCGGCTTTTCCGGAGCGCGCGGCGCCGCCGGGGCCGGATCCGACCGCCGCGCCGTCCCGGCGGAGGTTGCTCATCTCTTGCTTCGACGGCTTCCCGGCTTGCGCGCCGTCGATGGGCGACTTGAACGGCATGAAGCCCACGTCCGCGGCCGTTAAAGAAAGAGGCGCGCGGACCGGGCCGAGCGCGTCGAGCGGGCCGCCCGGCTCCCCGACCAGGGGGTCCCCCGCCTCGGCCTCGGCCTTGGCCTCCTCCTCGGTCACCTCCCGGACCGGGCACAGGTTGAGCTCGAGCTTCACCTCCCCGCCCTTCACCTTCCCCCGCAGGAACGGCGAGAGGCGAGGATGCAGGCCCTCCGCGCACCACAGGATCAGCTTCTTCTGCAGCGCCACGGCCTCCTTCGGCGACGCGTCCTTGCGGGCGGCGACGAAGCCGAGAGGGAGCGGCTTGTCGCCGTCAGGCGTCGTGATCCACACTTCCCGGATCTCGCCGCTGTCGTGCTTTAGCGTGAAGTAGTTGTCCCACTGCTTCTCCATCGGCTTCGGCGCGCCCTTGATCTGCACCGCTTTCGTCGTGCTCGCCGTGGTCTTGCCGAAGCCCGCCGAGAGCGACGTCGGCGCTCGCTGCGGCGCGTTCGGCGGCGTGAAGGCGGCGGCGGCGCAGGCCAGGGCGACGATGATGCGCGTCATGATTGGGTTGCACACGGCGGTCTGGGCTGCTTGGAGCAACTGCTGCAAGAGTGCTGTCTGCAAGCTGTCCTTCTGTACTCTATTAAGCCTACGAATCGATCTCTGCGCTGTGACGTTACGACGAGTGAATAGGTGTTTGTAGAAGCAGCGAGAGGCAACCAGTGCACTGCTACGAGGCGTTGAACAAGTGCGAACAAAAACACAAATGAAACCCGTGCGAAGCTGGAGGACCTTTGAATTCCCAGAGTAGCTCCGGGGGACGTCCCTGGATGCAACTAGATGCGCATGATAGCTCTTACGCGAAGGGCAGCGCCGCGGTGTCGGAACGGAGGTTGCTCCGTTCCTGCTTCGACAGCTTCCCGGCGCCTTCGATGGGCGACTTGAACGGCATGAAGCCCACGTCCGCGGCCGTCAGCGACGGCGGCGCCCGCACCGGGCCGAGCGCATCGAGCGGGCCGCCCGGCTCCCCGACCAAGAGGTCGCCCGCCTCGGCCTCGGTCATCTCCCGGACCGGGCACAAGTTGAGCTCGAGCTTCACCTCCTTCCCCTTCTTCAGGAACGGCGATAACCGAGGATGCAGGCCCTCCGCGCACCACAGGATCAGCTTCTTCTGCAGCGCCACGGCCTCCTTGGGGCTCGCATCTTTCCGGGCGGCGACGAAGCCGAGAGGGAGCGGCTTGTCGCCGTCGGGGGTCGTGATCCAGACCTGTGTGAAATGGCCGGTGAGTTGAGTGCACGCCATCGACGCGTGGTACAAGAGGTGACATTGTAAGGTGACTCCGCGAAAGACCTCGCGAATCTCGCCACCATCATCTTTTAACGTGAAGTAGTTGTCCCACTGCTTCTCCATCGGCTTTGGCGCGCCTTTGATCTGTACCGCTTTAGTCGTGCTCGCCGTGGTCTTGCCGAAGCCAGCTGAGAGCGATGATGGCGCTCGCTGCGGCGTGTTCGGCGGCGTGAAGGCGGCGGCGGCGCAGGCCAGGGCGACGATTGGAGTGATACGTCGTGTCATGATATTGGCTTGCAGAGAGTGCTGCGTGTCTTTGCGTGTGTGCTGCTTGTAGCGTGCAAAGTCTGCAGCCTCAGTGCAGCAGGGCTGCTCTGGGGACACTTGCAAGCGCACGGCTGGACTGCTTGTGCTTGCAACAATAAATAAGGCCTCAGAAATGCTCAGCAAGCTGGGACGTGCTAGCTGCGATGGTATGCAACCCAAAGAGCGCTTGCACATTGTTTAAAAAACCCGCACCATCTAAGAAAGACGCATCTGGATACGTCCTCAATCGTGGAGTAGCTCCGAAGAAGACTCTGAGGCGACTGGACGGGTTTGGGAGGTCTCAAGCCTGCAAAACCCTCAAGCCGTTTTTTTGTCGACCAAGTCTGCGACGCGGCTCTTGCACGCAGACGTCGAGCACGACGGTTTCGCCGGCTTGCTGAAGCATTACGTAAACCGTCGGCGGCCCACTGCAGCTTTCGCGGCCGAAAACGACCAACGGCAACGCCCGCATCGGTAAAAACCGTGCAGCGGCGTAACAGCCCGCAGCGCCATAGAGCCCGCAGCGCGTATACCACCGCCACACCAAATAATGACGACCCCCTCGGCCGCCGTCAAGGTCGTCGTCCGCGTCCGCCCGCTCAACGCGTACGAGCAAAGGGACGGCGACACGCCCATTGTTCGAGCGTACTGCGGCGACGACGGGCGGCAGAACCGGGTCATCGTGGATGGCCAGCGGGAGGAGACCTTCGAGTACGCCACGTCCTTGGGGGACGCGGCGCACGAACTCGACGTGGTCAAGGCGACGAACGCGCAGCAGCTCGTGCAGCGCGTCGTGGACGGCCGGAACGCCACGGTCCTCGCCTACGGCCAGACGGCGGCCGGCAAGACGCACACGATCGACGGGCTGCTCCCGACGATCATCGACCGCATCTTCCGGGCGACCCATGACGGGAACTTCGAGGCGGTCGAGGTGAGTGTGTCGTACCTGGAGATCTACAACGAGCAGGTGCGCGACTTGCTGGTGGAGCCGCCGGTGCAGACGGACCCGGACCGCCCGCCGCCCCAGCCCAAGGCCCTGAACGTGCAGACGTCCCTGCAGGGCGGCGTGACCGTCGTCGGCCTCAGCGAGCGGAAGTGCGCGTCGGTCCTCGAGGCGAAGCGCGTCCTGAAGGAGGGCGGCGAGCGGCGCGCGGCCGCGGCCACGGCCATGAACGACCGCTCGTCGCGGAGCCACGCGGTCTTCGAAGTGCGCGTGGAGACGCGGCGACGCGGCGACGCGGCGACGCGGCGCGGCCGGTTCATGCTGGCCGACCTCGCGGGGTCGGAGAGCGCCGGCCGGACGAACGAGAGCGGCAACGCCCGGAGGAGGGAGGCGCGGACGATCAACCAGTCGTTACTGGCGCTGGGCCAGGTCATCTCCGCCCTGTCGGAGCAGAAGAAGAGCGACCACGTGCCGTACCGGGACTCGAAGCTCACGCGGCTCCTCCAGGATTCGTTGGGTGGCACGGCGGCCACGGTGCTGATCGCGTGCGTGGCGCCGACGCTGGCGTCGCGCGAGGAGACGCTGTCCACGCTGCGCTACGCGGACCGGGCCTCGCGGGTCGCGGGCGTGGACCGCGTGCACGTCGCGCCGCCGCGCGCGCCGACGGCCGAGGACCTGGCGGCGCTGGAGCGCGCCTTGGACGAAGCGAAGCGGAAGAACGCGTTCCTGGCGCAGGGCGGGCCCGACTCCCGCGCGCACCTCAAGTGCTTTTGTGCGCTTCAAGCGCGGCTCGTGGCCGCGGCCGACGCCGCGCACGCCGCGCACCGCGCGGCGAAGGCCGATTCCGCCGGCGCGGGCGAGGCCAAGCACGCGCTCGACGCGTGCCACGCGGCGCTCGCCAAGGCGACGGCCGACGCGCTTCGATATCAAAAGGACGTGAAGAAGGCCCGGGACGCGGCGCGCCACCTGGCGGGCGAGCTCACGAGCGTGAGCCGGGACGCGGCCGCCGGGGAGCAACGGGCGGACGCGGCCGCGGCGGAGAACACACTGCTGGAGGAGGACCTCGCCGCAGCGATCGACACGGCGCGGACGGCGCGCGGAGAGGCCCACGAGGAGCGGGCCCGGGGCCTGGGCTGGGCCCAGCGGTGCGGCGCCGACGCCGCCGCGCGGGAGCGCGCCCAGGCCGAGGCGCTGGGGCTGCAGCAGCGCGAGCACGCCGCGGCGCTGGAGCGCGTACAAGCCGAGGGCGCGACGGCGCTCGTGGCGGCCGAGGCGGCGCACGTGACCCTCGCGGACGCGGCGGAGGCCGACCTCGACCGCGCGCGCGCGACGCTCGCCGCCGAGCGGGCGCTGCTCGGGGCGCACACGGCGCGGGCGCAGCAGAAGTCGTCGGACCGCCGGAAGGAGGCCGCGGCACACGCGCGCGGCGTGCGGTCCGCGCTCGCGGACGAGCTCGCGACCGCGCAGGAGGCGCACGCGGCCGCGCTGGGCGCGCTCCAGGAGAGCGCGACGGCGGAGCTCCACGCCCTACAAGGCGAGCTCGAGGCGACGCGGACCGACGCGGCCGGCGCGCACGCGTCGATAGCCGAGGTCCGGACGCAATTGAGGACAGCACAGAACCTCCAAGAACTCACGGAGCGGGATGCGGAGGCGACCCTGGCGGCCGAGCGGGCGGCGCACGAGGCCGCGCAGACGCGCGCGCTCGTCGACGCCGACGCGGCGACGGCGTGTACGCTGGAGGCCGCGCGGGCCAAGGCCGCCGCCGACCTGGCCGCGCTCGAGTCCGCGCGCAAGCTGGCCGCGGCCGATTTAGCCCGGGCGCGCGAGGAGGCGTCGCAGGCGATTGCGGAGGCCAACGACCGGGCCGCGAGGGCTTCAGAGGACGCCGCGGCGGCGCGGGCCGAAGCCCAGGCGGCAGCGAAGGAGTTTGAGCAGCACCTTTTAAACTTCCAGGCGGCCGCAGAAGCGGCCGAGGAGGCGGTCGACAATCACGCCGCCGATGCGCAGTCTTCAGAAGAAATGCTAGAGCGCACTCAAAGGACCGTCACAGCCCTAGGCGAGGCCCTCCGGGCGGCCGAGGCGGCGGCCGAGGAGGCCCGCGCCGACGCCGCGGCGGCGAGGGCAGAAATCGACACGCACGCTGCCGAGGCGGAGCTGGAGCGGGCACGCAACGCGGTGTCCGCCGAAAGCGAGGCTCTGCGTGAGGCCGCGGCGGCGGCCGAGGAGGACTCGGCGCGGGCGCGGCGGCTGCTCGAGGGCGTCGGTGCCGAGATCGACACGCACGTGGCCGCGGCGCAGGCCGCCGAGGCGGACCTCGAGCGCGCGCGGACCACCGCACAAACGGAGAGCGAGGCCCTCTGGGCGGCCGAGGCCGCGGCCGAGGAGGCGCGGGTCGACGCGACCCTGGCGCGGACCGAGACCGAAACGCACGCCGCGGCCGCGCGCGCGGCCGAGGCGGAACTCGAGCGCTCGCGGAACACCTTGTTCGCCGAGTTCGAGGCCCTCCGCGCGTCCGCGGCCGCGGAGGCGCGGTCCGACGCCGCGGCGGCGCAAGCGGAAATCGAAACGCACGTGGCCGCGGCGCGGGCTGCGGAGGCCGAACTTGAGCGCTCCCGCGGCGCGGCGGCCGTCCACGGCGACTCGTTGCGGGCGACCGCGGCCGCGGCGGAGAAAGTGAAGCGCGCCGCGGCGGCGGCGGCGGCCGAGGCCGAGCAGTTGAAGAGCGACGGCGAGGAGCGGTGCGAGGAGCTGGCGGCCGCCCTGGTCCAGGCGCGGAACGACGCCGAGGACGCGCGCGCCGACGCGGCGGGCGCGCAGGCGCGCATGGACGAGGCGGCCGCCAAGGCCCGCGACGACGCGCGGGACTACGAGGCGGAGCTGGCGCGGGCGGCGCGGGCGGGCCGGACGGAGGTGCTCCAGGCCCGGCGCGAGGCCGCCGAGGCGACGGCCCAGCTGTCGCGGCGGCGCTCCGCCGAGGACGAGGCCAAGCACGGCGAGGTGTCGCGCGCGCGCGCCGAGGCCGCCGGCGCGCGCGACGCCGCGGCGGGGCTGCGCAAGGCCCTGTCCCAGGCGCGCGCCGACGCGGCACGCACGGCGGACGCGGCGCGGCAGGAGGAAGCCACTCTCACGAACGAGCTCGCCGCGGCCCGGGCGCGCCTCCGCGAGGACGCGAGCCAGCGCGACCAGGACGCGGCCGCGGCGCTGGCCGCCGCGCGCAGCGCGGGGGTGTCGTCCGCGGACCTCGCCCGGGCCCGCGACGCCGCCGTCGGCGAGGCGGAGCGCCTGCGGGAGAAGATCGCGGCCGTCGTCGCCGAGGGGGCCCAGGCCGCCGCGCTGGCGGAGGGCGCGGACGCGACGATCGTCGAGCTGCGGAAGAA
>Ga0114994_10000640_pt1 | contig 24007 bp, 16 predicted proteins | sample ArcticOcean_MG_C_9_FD_87043 | JGI IMG/M metagenome (GOLD analysis project Ga0114994, IMG submission 87043) | Marine microbial communities from western Arctic Ocean - ArcticOcean_MG_CB2_152 | ecosystem: Environmental > Aquatic > Marine > Oceanic | place: Arctic Ocean: Canada Basin | collected...
CATTGCTATTCTAGGTATGGATGAACTTTCTGAGGATGATAAAATGACAGTTTCGCGAGCGAGAAAAGTTATGCGATTTTTATCTCAACCATTTCATGTTGCTGAAGTTTTCACTGGAAGTCCCGGAAAGTATGTTGAGTTGAAAGATACTGTCTCTGGCTTTAAAGGATTACTAGAAGGTCAGTACGATGATCTTCCTGAAATGGCTTTTTACATGGTTGGGGACATCAACGAAGCAATTGCAAAAGCTGACGAGTTGGCGAAGCAAGTTGCATAAAATAGTTGATAGTTGCTCACTTACTTTCTTTTGTTGGGTACTTATTATTGATTGATTGTTTTTGCCAATTCACTCAACGGAGGTTGTGGTCTATCTTCAAAGCTCGTGTGCTGTGCTACAGCTCCTACTGCGCAGAATTTACCATTCTCTTGCTTGGTAAGTATGACCAAAAAACTTTTCATTTTTTTCCTCACCCCTGAAGGAAGAGAATCAAGTTGTTATATAAAGTCACTTCTCTGTGACCGTTCTACCTACCTTTTACTACGTATTTTCCTATTGTTATTTCCGTATTTTCCTGAAAACCTTCGCATAAACTTTTAGAACTGTTTCAATTAATTAAGTACCTGTGATAACAAACTAGCTTGACCCAGTATTTTACTCTCAGCCACGTGTTCTTCAAGTATGCCCTTTTGAAAATGTAAGTACAGGTATCTCAACAGTCACTTAGATTTACCTGAAACTCCAATAATGACCAATTTTGATTGTTAGATGCACAGGATGATACTCTTCGAACTCGTACTTAGTTTTAAAAATAGCTGCGCGGGTGCTGTTGAATACCTCTCTTCTTGGCCGGCTCCTGCCCCACCACACATTTTTACTTAATTTCACAAGTGGAAGAGCGAAGTCGGGTACTTCCTGTTCTCTGACTCTATGTCAGACTATATGCTTAACTTGTATTATTATGAAAAAGTTTTTGTGTCAATTTTTGTATTTTGCTATTTTCCGATATATATAAATATTATATTATATTGTAAAAGATTGGCCCTCAGTTGCTGACAAGGCAGCGCGCGGCGTTCTCTTGTGTATCTTTACTTTACTTGTGTCGTAGAATAGGTTGTGCGATTCCAACGTAGGAAGAAACGATACTGTAGACAGTACTTCTACTTTCAAATAGAATCACTTTTGAACTGATCAAGAGAAACCATGTCGGCAATAGCGAAAAGAGTATCAAAAACGCGTTTCAAGACTTTGGAATCAATTTCCGTAAGAACTTCACTTTAAGATTTCCGAACAAATTCAAACTTAACCACTTTACCAAACACAGAATCGGTATCTTTCGAACGGAGGCTGGAGAAATTATAACGTCCCCCTTGTCTGGTAAGAAGCTTTCTTAAACTGTGCTAATTTTAATCTTCAAACTTTCATAGCGTAACTGGAAAGAAACCAGTTGGGGAAAGGGTTTATCAGAAAGCATTTCCCTGGCAATTCTATTCTGGTTTAACTCAAAAATGTGAAGAGCGGATTATTGTACCACAAATGGGAGACTCCATCACGGAAGGTACCTTGGAGAAATTCTTAAAGTTTCCAGGAGATAAAGTACAAATTGATGAAATTGTCGCCTTAATCGAAACCGATAAAGTTACACTAGACGTTCGCTCCAATAATTCTGGAGAAATCAGGGAGCTAAAAGTGTCAGAAGGAGACTCAGTGGTTGTTGGACAAGAAATTATGTCTTATGTTCCATGCTTGCTTGAAGACACCATGACACAAGAGGATATTAAGACTGTAACTAAAGTAGAAGAAGAAACTCATCCGAATGTTTCGGTCATCGTACCAACTATGGGTGACAGCGTTTCTGAAGGGGTCATTGCGACATTAAGTTCAATCGCTGGGAAGCATGTGAAAAAGGATGAGTTGATAGCACAAATTGAAACTGACAAAGTAACCATTGACGTTCGCTCTCCAGAGGATGGCCTTCTTACAAAGTTCACTGTTGAGGAGGGTCAAACTGTAAGTACCGCGGACGTGATAGCAGAAATACGACCAGCTTTAGAAGCGCCCGTGGATTTGACTGAAACTGAAGTTAGTTCTGGAAATTCTTCCGTCTCTAAGCCTCCTTCTTCATCTCAAAATTCCTTTCCTAATACAAGCCAAGTTCCTTCCCCTGGAGAAAATAGGGTGAAAATGAGTCGTTTACGAATGCGGGTCAGTGAACGTTTAAAGTCTGCCCAAAATACATATGCAATGCTTACGACATTCAATGAAATTGATATGACGAATGTTATTAATGTAAGAAACAAGTATAAAATGGAATTCCAGCGGGAGTTCGGAGTTAAATTAGGATTTATGAGCTTCTTTGTTGCTGCGACGGCGCGGGCACTTCGTGAACAGAAGACAGTTAATGCAGTGATAGAAGGAGATGAAATAGTATACAAGAATTATGTTGACATTTCAGTAGCTGTAAGTTCCCCAAAAGGTCTTGTTGTGCCTGTTCTGCGTTCAGCTGACAAAATGAGTTTTTCGCAAATCGAAAGTCAAATCAGTACTCTTGCAAGAAAGGCAGCAGAAGGAACGTTATCGATTGATGAAATGATAGGTGGCACCTTCACTATTTCGAATGGTGGCACTTTTGGCTCACTATCTGGAACACCCATAATAAATCCTCCTCAAAGCGCTATACTTGGCATGCATTCAATAGTTCATAGACCGGTATGTATTGGGTCAGAAAATATAATATCTGCAAGACCTATGATGAATATTGCACTTACTTATGATCATCGACTGATAGATGGAAGAGAAGCTGTCTCTTTTTTAAAATGTATAAAGGAGAGTGTTGAAGATCCGGTTGAAATGTTGATCAAACTTTACTAAACAAAAGAATAAGCTCCAGTAGAAACCAGAAACGCAAATAAGATATTCTGTGAATGGACTATGATAGTACAAATTAAGCGAACTTCAAATACAAATGTACTAAATACAGCACTTAGGTATTATCACTTTTCTACTTTGCAAATACTTACTTCGATTCGTCAAAGCATGAAGAAGCTTGGAAAGATGGAAATACAGCCTTTGACCAATCAATCATTGGCAGCAGGAAATTCTCTACATTGTAAACTTCCAACTTCATATTCTCTCCATTCCACTCCAACTCTGAAATATCCCCGTCTACATATTCCTGAAGCATACTTCCAAACCCTTCTAGTCTTGCTTGTACTATTCCATACCGTCCCTCAAGGATCTCCCAACCAGTCTGTTTGTAGCGTTGTAGCCACACAATTTTATGAGTCTGGCGTAAGAAGAAAACAGAGTCAATCAATTGGAAGAAAATACCATTTTTCTTCTTATCAATTATTTCTGAGAGCATTTTTTTGTCTGTCTGCTTATATGCTTTTTTAAAATGCATTTTCAGCAAAAATTTCCTATAGAGTACCCTTGCAATAGCTGCAGGAAACGTAAGAGGATGCAAACCAATATCTATCTCGTTCATCTCATCGTTTATCCGTGAATTTTTAACATCTAGTCTTATTTTCAAATCGAGAGAGTTTGCGAGCTCTCGGTAGTGTTTAACTAACTCCTTTTCACTAATAGTATTTGATAAATGTGACAACAAAGGATCTTCCCATAATAGCCAATTTGCTATATTTGTTGTACCCCATCCTATTGGAACTCCCGGAACTTGATCTATTGAACTGGCCTGAAGAATATCGGAAAAAGTTGAAATGCTTCGAAATATTGTAGAAAAAGATTCTTCAACTCGCTGTAATATCATAAGTTTTGATTTAGCTTGTTTCAACCTGACTAATTCTGCAAAATACGCAATCCCGGCTTCCGCAGAAATGAAATCTAATTGGTTACCATCATTTAATCTGGCTTCTACTACTATACTTTGAATACCTTTAGAAAAAGCTGCATCTACTCCTGCATCTAAAGTTGACATAGCCCAGTGTAGAGCCGCCCAGAATCGGTTCCATGTCCATAATCCAAGCGATAGAGTCAACGAACTATCAAGGACTGGAGAAGTGTTCTTCAATTTTTCATGAAGATCGATTAATTCTTTATATTGACCCACATCGGAACTCGAAAATTCTGAGAACATCAAATCTATTGCGTTCTCGCCGATTAATTCACGTATATCATCGAGGAGATCAGCTTTAGAAGAACTTGAATCATTTTTGCACTTACATTGACCTATGTTCGCAAGCTGAAAAAGTAAGTCAGTGTATATGATGGGCCGAATATTTAGGCTATGAATGACATCCAACAACCTTTGTAAATGCAAAGCAAACACTTTGTGGATGGTCGTATCAACCAATTTATTTGTTTCTCTATCATCTTCACAGCATTTACCGATGTTTCGCACACCTTTCATACTTTCAAGGCCAATATGTATTCTTTTCGATTGTAACGGCTCTGTTACAGCTAAAATCACTCTTTCAAGAAGGATGTATGAATTATCATAATCCATTTTTAGATTACCCCTAGAATCTTTATAAGCAGAGTAAGCAGGCCAGCTTAAAATATGATCTAAATTATTTAACGCTTGGATAGAAGGAATTATTTCAATTCCTAGTGACTTTGCGATTGTTCCAATTTCTCGTAACTCCATCTCAGAATACTTACCTCGTAAATACCCAATAAATGGCTCGGAAGGGACCTCGAATGCATCTTCCATGTGAAGATATAACGTATTGTAACCATACAAAGCTAGGCTAATTAATGTATTTTTGAGAGATTCTATTTTCATAACACCACCGCTGCTCATATCAATTTTGACTCCCAACTCTGAAAACCGTGGTACTTCTTCAAACACGAAGCCAGAGATTATCCCAGACTGCAAGCTTTGACTCAAGAACGGAGCATTTCGCGCAGCAACTATTAATCTCCCTAATCCGCGAAAGGCACCAGAATAAGAATGATATGAAACAGTTATGGATTTATCATCAGAGATTTGAGAAGCTACCGAGTTTTTGTTTGAGCAACCTTTTTGCTCAAAACAGGAAATTTGGTTTAGCTTGACATTGAAGGCATATTGTTTGTCTTTTCCACTACTATTAACCGACAAAAAGATTTCAGGATAGCGCTTAATAACTTCAGTGAGACCATAGTGAAATGCTTTGTCTGCTTCAGCTGGAATCAATATATTAAGCAGCATACCACTTTTCTTAGTCGACAGTTGGGAGAAGGAAGAAGAGGAGACTGGGAGTTTTACAAAAGATATATCTGCTTGCTTCCATGGTCTCATGGGCACATGCTTAGAGAGCCGCAATTTTGAATTAGTATTAACTACTTCTTTAGAATTACGCAGCGTAATATTCAGTACAAGGAATAAGATATTCAGGATCGTAAGAAAATACATTTTCAAATTCGGTATTCGTTAGTGACTTTTGTGTAAATTGACGAACTTATGGGTATCACGATGACTGTTCATGACTGTTATTCACTCTTGAAAAATGAGAAATCCTCGAAGTAATCACTAAGCGAGAGTCATATTCATACTGTTTTAGAGTTGAACCAGACGGTAAAAAAAAGGAACTTTATAATGACGCGATGCACCATCCGGGAGTCGAACCCGGGTCTCGAGCTTGGAAGGCTCATATCCTAACCGTTGGACTAATGGAGCGATTAAAATTTGGCATTCCGTATAAATATATACTTGTAAATAACTTTTTCGCTTAACACTATGAAAGCCCTAAATGAAAGCCACACTCCCGCTTCCCAAAAAAAAATTCAAAAATTTTAAACATCACATTTCCTCCTCTGAACAGGCGGTATAGAAGAAGGATAAGAGGCAGATTTGCTGAGTAGGCCAATTTCTCGAGTGAAGCGTAAAATCGAGAGCTATAGAAGTATGAGCTCTGCGCTGAATATAGAGAATGAACAAGGAAAGTTACTTTTTAGTTTGACCGTTTCGAAGTCGATCTTATACTTTTTCTAGTGAAAGTCAAGAAATTCTTTGAAAACTTTCTCACTACCTCTGCTGGAGAAGCAAGACATAAATACTTGGAAATCCTGGTAACTGCGTTTCTTTTCTCGCTCCACGTCAAATGTTACTGAAATTATCTATAGCAAGCGATAACTTTGCAGAAATCGGAGACACTTTTTATTCATTTTGATGATTTAAAAGAAGTAAGCATTCAGATACAGTGGAATTTTCATTAAATATTTCATGTCATAGTTTTCTTTGATGGATCATGAATGCAGCAAACTGCATTCCCATGTTTGCTCGAATACTAAAACTTATGCGCGACTTTTTGCAAATGCTGCAGTTGAAATATTGGCAGAAAAGTCGATGGAACGTACAAATTCAAATTCTATCTTAGAAAATCAGGTGGATTTTTTCTTTAGTTTTCAAATCCCTCTCACTTTTTTTAGCAGGAGAGGCAAGGAAACACGTCACATCGAACACTTCATTCGCATTTGGCTAATTCACCTCCTCGACCTCGTGTGCTCTTCCTTCCTTATTCAGATTACTCCCTAATAAAGATGCGAGACATTCGGGCGGAACATATCGGCACTTACGTTACTTTTAAGGTTCTAATTAAAGTTTTCTTTACACTTGATTTCTTATGATTTTCTTCTAAAAGGGTTTGTGCACTCGTGTTGGAGACGTTAAGCCTATGATTGAGGTTGCGCATTACACGTGTGAAGGTTGTAGAGACATAACTACTCAGGTATTATTTTTTCTGAATATTACAATTTTTTTTAAGTAATGTTGTAGGACGTTTTGAGTGATAGTTTTATTCCATGTAATACTTGTAGGAATTGCTCAAAAAAAAGTGCCAAAGGTAATTGGATAAAGTGAAATTTTGCTTTTTAATGTACAAATTAACGAAATGGCTAGCTTCTCGCAATCTCTTTCTTGAAACAAGATCTTCTACTTTTACAAAGTATCAGGTTTTCGCTTTTCTCCCAAATGCCATTCTATTTCAGATCATCTTTTTTGCTGCAGGAATTAAGAATTCAAGAAATGTCTGAAGACGTTCCCGTGGGTCGTATACCTCGTTCTATTACTGCACAAATAAAAGGGGATCTTACCAGGATTTTGAGGTTTTCATTTGCTTCACTCTGAATTGATGGCTCTCACCACTTCTTGTTTCTTGCAGTCCTGGTGATGTTGTCGATATCAGTGGAATTTTCTTACCGCGCCCAAATCTTAAATTTAAGGTGATGATATTCAATCAGTTTTGAGAATTCTTATTTCCTTTCTCAGTCTTCTGGCGTAGGGCACATTTCAAGCACTTTTATTGATGTTATGTCAATAAAGCAAAACAAAAAGCGCTACACAGACTTGGATATAATGCCAGATACCTTCCGAGATCTTCAAAAATATAGAAAGGAGGATGAATTTTATCCTAAGCTTGCCCAATCTATTGCCCCTGAGATCTATGGACACCAAGACATAAAGAAAGCACTTTTACTGCTCTTGTGTGGCGGTGTTTCGAGAAATCTTCCGGATGGTGTTAGAGTAAGAGGGGATATGCATATTTGTCTCATGGGTGATCCGGGTGTTGCTAAATCTCAGCTTCTGAAGCATATTGTAAAAGTAGCTCCAAGGTAGGGCGTGTAAGACATCTCCGAATTATTTAAATTTTTATTCAGAGGTATATATACCACGGGTCGTGGTAGTAGTGGAGTAGGGTTGACTGCATCAGTCCAGAAGGATACAATAACTGGTGAAACTGTTTTGGAAGGAGGTGCCTTGGTGTTAGCTGATAATGGAATATGCTGCATTGACGAGTTTGATAAGATGGACGAAAATGATAGAACTGCAATCCACGAAGTTATGGAGCAACAGACTGTCAGTATAGCTAAGGTTTGCCATATCTTCTTTCTCCTCTGTAGATCACTTTTTATATATTTTTGTGAGACAGGCTGGTATAACGACTACTTTAAATGCAAGAACAAGTGTTTTGGCCGCTGCTAATCCCGCATATGGTCGATATGATGTGAAGTTAAGTCCGCAAGAGAACATTAATTTACCTGCTGCTTTACTGAGCAGGTTCGATTTGATGTGGCTTATACTTGACAACCCGGATGTTGATGGAGATATAGCTCTTGTTCATCATATCATACATGTACATCGTTTTGGTATACCTCCAGTAAGGGTTGTACTGTTAAATTGTTCCTATTTCTAATTAGATTTTCTATTTACTAGGAACGTGAGTTCTCTCCTATTTCAGCAGAGATGCTCAGAGCATATGTAGCTTACGCACGGAGATTTCAACCGGAAATACCGAATGAACTGACGGAGTATATAGTGAACGTGTATGTACAAATGCGACTGCATGAAAGCAAGGCAGGAGAAAATGCTATGGTAAAGTTTTTTTTCTACTTCTACTCATTTTATTGAACACATCTCAAATAGGGGTACACGACTGCTCGTACCCTCCACTCAATTCTTCGATTGGCCACAGCACTAGCCCGACTAAAATGGTCTAATAAGGTTTGTATATTTCGATATAAGAAAGTTGTCCACTTAATGGTCCATCCCAGGTATCAGAAGACGATATAGATGAAGCCCTTCGGCTGATAAAAATGTCGAAGGTAATAGATCACTGGTGTTTTCCCACTCGAATTTATCAGCACTTCCTTGCCATGTATTTAGGTCAGCTTAGAAGATGTTGTTTTGCATGATAAAATTGGAAACGATCCTGTCACTTCAAGCTATATGGTGCGCTTTTGAATCTCGTAAGACAACTCGTTCTCAACAAGAACTCACAGGCATTAAGAGAATGGGCTGACAGGAATGACTCTCCAAGTATATCATATGAAAAAGCACTGGCGATCCTTACTAATAAAGGATATTCTCAAAATGTAAGTACATTCAGACGAATAAACGACTAAACATTCTAATTTGATTGATACAAAACAATAGATTCTTGACGAATGTCTTCGTGAATATGCAAGCTTAAATATTTGGTACCTTGATGATGATAAAAGAAGTTTTACCTTTGCAAATTTATAACTTAGTCCGTGCATGGTTTTAAAATCTAAAAGATGGAGAAAAGGGCTTTGCGGAATCCGGATCAAGATGAGAAATTCTTGAAGTTCCGATAAGTTCCTCCTGAAAATTGATCTTAAGTATATGAAAAAGTACTTCCCAAGAAACAAACCGGTAACTCGGACATTGATTTCCCCTCAACCAGAAAGCATAAGTCCACAACCAAATTTCTTACATATCTAATAGCATTTCTATGATAATAACATTTCCGAGAAAGCAAAAGGTTTACCCTAAAACGAATCTTACAATACTGTTAGCAACTGTGCTACTTCCAATATCAATATCAACTTCAAAATAACGCCCAGTACGTATGTACATAGCCTATGTTTTTTCACCTCAACCCCAAAGAACAAAAAAAGTTCGAACTATTTCTCTACCTTGAGTGCACCACCCACTATCAGTGGTTTATTACCAACTGCACGCTGAACAATCCACGGACCCTGCTCAAATATCAGTTACTTTATCAAGCGAAATTAGTGCTACCAACCACCTTCGGAATATTTGGTATTAATTTGAACCGCGCGTTACGATATTCATCATCGCCATAAATAAATTTACCAAAAACCGAATTCTACAGGAAAATAGAACCACTAATTATAATATATAGGGAAAAAAAATCAAATCTGCACCTTATCAAAACTTGAAGGTATTAGATAGTAAAATACTATTGAAAAATGCTTTGATCCAGGAACTTGAATATTCACCGCAAATATAAATTTATTATTAATTCTGGCATGCAACTCCTACGATGTATTATTGAGTGAAAAGCTTTTACCAAGTAGACAGAAAGAAATACCAATTCGTTCGTGCACGTATGCGAGCAAACATTGTCGATACGTTCACTATGGATAAACCAGTCGACTCCCACCAATTTACCCAAATTCGATTGTGCAGGAACTTTAATACCATCTGCAAGATATGATTTCCCTCTAACCATATAGTTTTTGGATTCTGGAGAATACCAACAATTGTTCTCAGCATAGGCAATGTTTTCTGTCAAACTTTGTTCTCCCTAGAAGCACAAATAAGGAGTGAAGAAGAAGATACTGTAATATTACACTCGTAAGCGATCCAAAGCTAGTAGTACTATTTTCAGGACTGTCAAACTGATTTAAGAGCATGGGTATCCGACGAACTGACTTGGTTTCGGAATATGCTTCGAGACCACGCATTAGTTCGAGAACGTAGAACCGAATATCCTCTGAGCATATATGAGCTAATATAGACAAAAAATTTTCATTTATAAAAACTTATTTTTGTAAAAACTTACGTGAATATTCCCCTCTTCTCAACTGACCAGTATCAATATGATAAACCACTGTCGAATTGAATGAAGATCTGTTCTCTTTCTCAAGAAGTCCCTGGGAAGGTGATATCATCCATGTATAATCATTGTACATGTAATCTATATTTTGACTTTCAGAAGCCAACTGATTTAAAAACTAAATATAAAAAAAATAGGCATGAATTCAAATAAACAAACCTCGTTACTCCTGATGAACTCTGTTTGAATCAAAACTTGTCCTGTTGTTTGAAATTTTTTCCAACTTCTTTTAGCTATGACGGTTTGAAACGGAACCTATCGGTATTGAATTCTTGAAGCCGAAATACATAATCAAAATAAATTGAGAAACCTTACGGCCCAACAATATTGGTTTTGAATGAATCTGAACGATATCTTTGTCATTGTCTACTTTATTTAGAATATTACCCCAACGGAATGCCTTATCCCATGTCTTTCTCGTGCTATTGAGATCAAGAAGTATGTGGAATATAGTTTCCACATCGGTCGGAATCGAAATAGTCACCTGCAAATTTTGTTAGATTCACCCGTATTCAAACTGAAAGGAGTACTTTTATCCGCCTCGTTTTGGGCTTTGCACGATCGGAACTCTCGTATTTCTCAAAAATTTGTATTGTTTCCGTTGTAAACAACATTTTCCATCTTTCTTTGAGTTGATTCATCTTATTATCATTTCGAATGTCTCCTGTTTTTAGTTGCATTTTACCTGTTCCTATTTGCGTTTTTTAGTAGGAACGATGGATTCAAACTTTAAGTTTTGAGCATTATAAATTTGCTATAATATTTTAATTCCTTTTCGCTTCTATCTATTTTATAGCAAAACTTTGCACACTATTATATATATAGTACCGTACATCACAGCACTATATGTATATATATATATAGAAGCATTATTCAAACTTCAAACTTATTTTATTCATACTTCATCTGCACTATTTACCGCACATAGAAAATTGTAATCAATCCACAACACCAAATTACACACAAACCACAAGTGACAGAATTTTTAAGGTGATTTGTGTGTAAATTGTTTCATTACAAAGACAGAAGTGTTATTTTTCTTGATCTGTGCTCTAATGATGAAAGAAAAAGAACCAATTGAAGAACCAAGGAAATAATCATGTTTAAGTTAAAAAGGAAAAAATCAAAAAAAAAATGAACTCTCCTTGTCGTGTGCTGAGAGCCTGTTTGCCTGAATGCCTGAAAGCCTGACGACTTGGGGGACTGCGTGACTGCCTGACTGCCTGAGGTGCCTGACTGCAACACTATAAAATGTTAATACAGAAGAAATAGTGTGAAACAACGACCTCCGTAACTAGAACGCTAAGAACCTATATCTTACTCTCAATTTGCATGTCTATGGTAGTTCGGTACGACACGATTTCAATATCTTAAATATAAAATAGAGAAAACAGAGCCGTACAGCTGCACGTTGCAGGTTTGTAGAACGTTTTTCTTAGCTCTCAAACTGTATAACTGTTCAGTTCGGACTTTGATCACATCTCTCAAAATAACTTTAAAAGATGTATGCCTTATATACGAAGCATCTTTCGTCGAAAGTTCAAAGAGTGAGAGGAGTATATAATCTCTATAGATATTCGACTACCAGCGTTTCGGATAGTCTTTATGGATGTAAAATAGGAGAGCATGAAAAGACAACCACACTGAAAAGTGTGCAGGAAAAATATGAACGTGGAGTAGCTCTGACTGCCGTCACGGCATATGACTATCCTAGTGCAATGCACGTGAGTAATTCTATATACTTAATGATGTTTGATACTAATTGCAGTTTTTAGGTCGATTTGGCAAAAATAGATATAGTACTTGTCGGAGATTCTGCTGCTATGGTAGTGCACGGTCACGACACAACACTTCCTATTTCAGTAGATGAAATGTTGATACATTGTCGGTCTGTCTCAAGGGGGGCAAAGAGCGCTCTATTAGTCGGAGATATACCGTTTGGAAGCTACGAAAATGACGATGCACAACTTTTGAAGAATGCTATTCGGATACTTAAGGAAGGAGGAATGCATGCTGTTAAAATTGAAGGTGGAAGTCGCAGTCGTGTATCCGCTGTTCAGAAGATGACTGGGGCTGGTATTGCTGTTATGGGGCACATCGGTTTAACTCCTCAATCGGTAAGTCTTTTAGGTGGCTTTCGACCCCAAGCGCGGAGTGCAAAAGCTGCTGTAAAGCTTGTTGAGCAAGCTATAGAGCTTGAGGGTGCTGGTTGCTTTTCAATCGTTCTAGAATGCTTACCTGATTGTGTGGCTGCAGCGATTACTTCATCTATAAATATTCCTACAATAGGAATAGGAGCTGGTTCTAATACAAGTGGACAAATTTTAGTTTATCACGATCTTCTTGGATTTATGCAACACCCCCATCATGCAAAAGTAACTCCAAAATTTTGTAAGCAATATGCACAAGTAGGTAAAGTTATACAGAAGGCTATGACTGAGTTCAAAAACGAAGTAAGAAATGGAGAGTTTCCAGGAACGGAATTCACTCCGTACAAACTTAGATCCCGTGATCGAAAGATCTTTATTGAAATGCTCGGCAAAGCGGGATTTTTGGATGCGGTTCACAGAATGAAAGCCTACAAATAATGTCGTGCGTGCAATAGAGGTAGCGAAAGGATCTTCTAAGAGCAGAAAGCTTTTTTACGTCCGTTTATTGACTTACTGGTAGCAACTTAGCAAAGAGCCTGAAGCATAATGTTAACAAACCATGCCTGTATGTCACTGCAACCTATACATTAATTTGAATTTGAGCTGATGTTTGGGTTGTACTGTTGTGTTTTGTTGTGTAAATTGTTTCATCATTTATTAGAGCACAGATCAAGAAAAATAATACTTCTGTCTTTGTAATGAAACAAATTACACACAAATCACAAAAGCAAAAGGACAGAATTTCTATTTCTGTTGAATGTTGTGGGATGGACCCGCCCAAAAAATAAAAAAAACGCATACGATGGTTTAGGTGCCAAAAACTTTTCCACTCTTCCCGGTCCCGGTTACCGAAGCAACTTTGATCAAAAACGCAAAGGGTCTGATTACCTGATTAGCGGGGTTCTTTTCATTCATATCTATTCCATACGCGTGTGAAACCTTACGTAGAGCAGTCTACTTTTACGTACTCTTCTTTTTTTAAAAGGGTTCCACAACAAAATGCTCATAGATAGTTTTGAAGTGCTTTCCTCGAACGTTAAATATTCAGAAGACTACATAGAAAGCACATATGTCTATCATGATACAAAACTAAGTAAGGCGACATCTGGTTGTTGGATAGTTGAGCCAGTAGAGTACAACTACAGGTTTAAACTCAAACGAAAAGTCCCAAAGTTGGGGCTGATGCTCGTTGGCTGGGGAGGTAATAATGGTACTACTTTAACTGCAAGTTTGATTGCAAATAGAGAGGGTATCTCGTGGGACACCAAGGATGGTAAAATGGATCCCAATTATTGGGGAAGTTTAACACAAGCATCAACTTGCTACGTTGGCAAAATATGTAAGGAAGATGTATATGTCCCTTTTAAGTCACTGCTCCCCATGGTTGATCCAAATGATTTAGTTATAGATGGATGGGACATTTCTGCACTAAATATTGCTGCTGCTACCAAGAGAGCGCGCGTTCTCGATCTTGATTTACAAAATAAACTCGAGAATTATTTAAAGCACCTCAAGCCTCGGCCAAGCATTTATGATGAATCATTCATTGCTTCCAATCAAAAAAGCCGGGCAGATAATATTATTGTGGGGACAAAAAAGCAGCAAATGGAAACGGTTCGGAAGGATCTGCAGGACTTCAAAGCTAAGAGTGGCGTCGAGAGAGTAATTGTAGTATGGACAGCCAACACAGAGAGATACACGGAAGTGAAAAAAGGTGTACACGACAGCGAAGTGAACCTGAGAGCAGCACTGGCAAATAATGAAGCTGAGATAAGTCCAAGTACAATAATGGCTCTTGCTTGTGTGGATGAGGGTGTCCCTTTTATAAACGGAAGTCCTCAAAATACTTTTGTACCTGGCTTGATTGAAGCAGCTACTAGACTTAACATTTTAATCGGTGGTGATGATTTTAAGACCGGGCAGACGAAGATAAAAAGTGTTCTTGTAGATTATTTAGTGAGCGCTGGAATTAAACCAACAAGTGTGGTTTCATACAATCATCTTGGTAACAATGATGGGAAAAACCTTAGTAATCCAAACACATTCAGATCGAAAGAAATTTCAAAATCAAGTGTGTTAGATGACATGGTTCGATCAAATCCTATATTGTATAAAGATGATGAAAGTCCAGATCATGTTATTGTCATAAAATATGTTCCTTCTGTTGCTGATAGTAAGCGGGCAATGGATGAATATGTAAGCGATATTTTTATGCATGGTAAAAATACCCTCGCTATCCACAATACCTGTGAAGATTCTTTGCTAGCAGCTCCTATCATACTGGACCTTTGTCTTCTTGCTGAACTGATAACTAGAATAGAGGTGCAACAGAATGGTTCTGAGTTCCGACCGTTTCATTCATGCTCAGCTTTACTATCTTACCTCACTAAATCTCCCCTTGTTCCCCCGGGAATGTCTACTGTTAACGCACTAGCAAAGCAGCGGTCAATGCTGGAAAATATTTTTAGGGCTGTCCTTGGTTTATCACCGGTACATAATATGAATCTAGACGTGATATGTTAATTCTGGAAGACTTGTAAGAACTGCGTTACACAGTTTGGATTATGGATGATATGAACTATGAAACTAACAGGCACTTTAAACGCTTCTCGTGATTCATATTATTACATACTGTACTCATAGGAAATAGGAAATAGATGTAATTATTCGCAGATGGATGTGTACAGAAAGAAGGTTCTTCTTACAACTATAAGCTAGCCCAAAAGTATTGGTATTCGTATACGCTTATTTTTTTATTTCACAGAATTAAAAATATAAATGCTATGAAACGAGTGTGACAGATACATTTTGACTCGTAATATTGAGTCCATGTAGAAGAGAATATGACTGCATGTTTATGATTTTAAGGATATGAGTGTACACACCATCTATAACTGGACACAAACTGCTAACAGTCCCTTTCACTTCCTCCTCCAAAGGTATAATTCTGGACTCGTACTAGATTCACTCCTAATTCAATGAAAGGAATTACAAGAACGCTCGTTTTTCCTCTAATTTGCTTCTCCTGTTTTTTCATTGAGTTCTAAAGCATAACATCCAGGCTTTACTGATCCTACAAATAAGAGTTATTTTTTCTTTACAATACGCAAATAAGAATCCCATGCCTAGATGAAGCCATCGTGCGGACCAGCTCTGCTTCGGTTCAAGAACAGTGATTACGCTTCAATTTACACAAAATTAGGAAAAGTCAGTCTCAAAAAGTTCAATACAATATTGACTTACCCAGAATAGTTGCTGGTCGTTTGTTTTACAACAGCATTTGAATCGGTAAAGGACAACGTCGAGCAGTTATCGCATCCATTTTCTAAGAACTATTTCACAAGAAAGAGCATCGTAAGCATTTAATTTTACATGAAACGATATATATATATACTTGTTCAAAAGTTTTAATTAACTTGCAATTCAAGCAAGCCCGCACTCCGCGCTGAAACTCCAGAGGAACTTCAGCACATGTTCCCTCCATCGGGATTTCTACCGGCTGTACTTCAGGAACTCTGTGCCTGATTCGATGACGATAGGATACGTTCCAAGAAATTTATGTTGAAATAAACGTGAAGCTATACGAAGCAAATATGTTGTTTGAGGGGGTATAGAAAAGAGTTTTGAAGACAAATAGAGTTTAACGTGGAAGTTTTAGCAGCGAATTTGTTAGCATTGCAGGAGGTGGTTTTTTTTCAAAAAAAATAAGACAAGGGCCCTTTTTGGCATTGGGGTCCCCACTGAAAACGGTGTCGTGGCTAACACTGAGAATACCCTAAATCGAGGTGTGAGATTGTGTGATTAAATATATTCTGAAATAATAAGTGTAAATAAGTGAATTGTGGTTTGTGTGTAATTTGTTTCATTACAAAGACAGAAGTATTATTTTTCTTGATCTGTGCTCTAATAGTTCTGCGAAATACACTCTCTTATGAATATATAATCTGTATTTAGGGTAGGTAGGGTTGTGACTCTAACACCCACACAGAGGAAATATATGGTCAAAATAGATTGACAAAAAGATTGATGATAACTTTTTATAATTTTGAGATTTGCCACACGCCATTTCCATATTTTTTTTTTCGCGAGAAAAAAAAAAGCGTTTCACTCTTCCCCTCCACAAAATGCAACTTCGAGCCAAAGTTCTTTTGAATAACTCGTGTCATGAGATTATGCGCACGATTGACGTAGTAAGCGATACGCGAATAGTAAGGTCCCCCGGGGGTAACATTAGTTTTGATAATCCATCGAGAAGTCCCTTCTCTTCCAGAGTAGCAGGATGTCTAGACAAAAATGTGAATCGCATTCAAGAGTTCCCAAATCAAAGAGTAATTTCAAACTTCGCATTTGAAATACCTGCATACTTCACCAATGTACTCATTGATCTCGAATATAAAAGATTTGTTCCTTTGCTGATCAATGAAATGGGAAAGTATAAAAATTTATTAGCTGCAAATTTTTTATTGAAACAATTGCGAACTTGTATACCAAGCTCACCAGCAACTTCAAGTGCGTCACTCTTTGAAGGGGGAGCGTTCAATTTCTTTTACAATGATGAATTCAGAGGGCATGATGGAGATATTTATCAATATACAAAGTCACCTGCAAAGAATATTTGTAGAAAATTTTACACCAGTCTCAAATCGAAGGAACGGAGTACAAAAGATGCCCCTCTTCAGAATGGAAAAATGGAGTTACTTGGAATCAATACTCTTGATGCTAAGTTAATATTAAATAAAGTATTTTCAATTTATTTTGCGAGGGGATTGGAAGAACCAGATACAGCGCTGATGCAACTTGGTGCAGACTCCCTAGTCCTGGCTGAAGTTTCCCGTGCACTTTCTAAAGAACTTTGCACCCAAGTTTCAGTTCTCGATATTTTTACTTGTGCAACTTTCAACGAGTTACAAAAATACATAAGAAAGACTATTCCAAGTTTTCGAGGAAATCCCTAATAGACTTTTTTCCGAATGAGACCTTCGAATAAATCAAGACTATTACAATCCGGATGAAGTTCATAGTATTGCCTGTTATTGTCAACTGTTGCAAGTAATTAGTTTGCAGCTCAGCTGCTCAGTATTAACAAAAGTAGTTGGTTTTTTACTTACTTGCTAAAAGATAGCCATTATCTGTCAAACCTTCAATCACTAACTCAAATCTGTTGATTGCATTTCCTTCTGTCTCTAATATGGAAATCTTTTGACCAGAATGTTTCCAATACGTCAAATAAACTATCTGCGAAAAGATGTATTCAGTTTGTTAAAAACAAGCATAAAATAACCTTGATTGCTTCGAAACCTCTTGAGTCCAGTATTTGGATTAGTACCTCAAATTTTTCTGCGCTTGAACTTTACCATCTAAATTCTGCCAAAGTGTTTATTATTACCGAGAATTTTTCCAAGCAGTACTTCTTTCCTCATCTGAAAACACTACAAATATCAAATGTGCTTTGCTTTTGTTTTTGCATTCTTTACCTCTGAGATTTTATTTAGCAAAATTGTGTGCATAAATATAAAGTAAAATCACCTTCAGCATTTACTCCTCGAGTTTTAGCCGAGTTTTTCAGGATATTCTGAATTGATTGATACCTACCCTTCAAAAGAAATCATAGAATATCTATATGGATTAAAAGGAGTATACTTCATTCATTAAATTTAAACCAATTCCTACTGAGACATCAAACCTACCATTTTTATACTTTGAGTTGCACAGTACACCCCCTATCTAGAACTTTTTTGTGATAGTATGGATTATTGCGTCACGAACAAACCTTCGAATCACCGAAATAAATATCGTTCGGCCATTTAATATCAAACTTATGTTCTGATGAATCGCTTTCACTTTTGTCTTGAATGGTCCCATACACCTCTCGCAGAGTCTTTAAAAAATAATAAACATGAACTCACTCAGATCTAGAAGATAAAGATACTACCTCAACGACAGCAATTGAACCAAGATACTGCAGAAGAATTAAGTTCTTACGATCACTAGAGAGCTAATTGTTAACATTTTGTATCCGAGGAAGAATTTCATACCATATGGATACTGAAAATGAAAAAAGAAGCCCACCGCTGGAAGCAACCCAATTGTTCCCCCTATTTAAATCGTTAGAGAATACTAAGTACAGAAATTATCAGGGAAAATACCCTCTACCACGCCCATGACTTTGTATATCTGCGACGCATACACTTCCAATAGGAATTTGTTCTATGAACCTAATTTAAATAGAATTATTATTGAAGGAGCAAAAGCAAAGAATAGGTTCCAACTTGGTAATAAAGTCTTGGGTAGATTTGCACTGTTTAGTTACGAACAAAAAATTCCCTGTTGTTTCACTCCTCAAGTTACGATAGAAACTATCGACATTGAAAGATGGACTGTTATTGCCTCCGTGCTCCTCTTCTTTGCTTATCCTGAAGGTGTACTAACTCTCTTTTGCAATACGTAAAATTAACGGAATTATTACTTCACTAAAACATTCTCTTCCTTAAATATTTTGGAGTCCAAACTTCTTAGCTGCTCGATTTCCTATGTTGTGATAGCGTCAAATATTCATCGCATGTCTATTCTAAGTAACTTTCATACCTCAGAACTTCTTCCATGTGCTTCGAAATATTCTTGGTAGTCCTTTGTACACATTTTGATTTTCCTTTAAAAGAATTTTACTTTTTGCTTAGAAAGAACAGATAGGTAACTTTTGCCGGACTTTCTGAAGCTTACATACACCTTTCCTCAACTTCGGAGCGTTGCATGCGTACATAAGATTAATCCAAACCAATGTACCATACGGAATACAGGCTATAAAATTTTCACGATTGTATCGAGCTCATGCCTGGGCGTGGGTAGTTGGGCTGTTGGGGGTTTCCGAGAAAAGTTTTTTGGAAAACTTTATGAAATACCGTATTTTCAAATACGAGGCGGGTCTCACCATAAAAAAATATGAAGCTATAATAAGCACTATCATTCATCCAATACCCATATTTACCTCCATTCGTGGTGCTTTTTCGCTTCATCTTTCGATCCGTAAAGGAACCTTCAAAAAAAAGGCGCGATCAGAACTTAAATCCGGCCCAATAGACCAACTATGGGACTTTCGCTTTTTTTTATTGATCTGCGAAAGGTGGGATTTGAACCCACGCGCTCAGTTGAGCACCGGGATGCTTATGATTAGGTCATAGAAACGAAATATTATATATTTACCGGTATTCAAATTTTCGTGAATGATTTTGGTTATTCCAAAAATCATAAAATTATAGGAGCAAAATGTCCAGTAGGGGTTGTGTCGTCCTAACTCTTAATATCATTCCAGCATCCACATACATGTTGTAGATCCACATTCCTGTACGAGACGAGAGGGAAAGGAATCAGGAGGTTAGGTTGCCGTTTTTCACAGTCATGGTACCTTGTTATGGACTTCGGAAGGATTTACCTAGTCGTATTTCGTTAGTTTCTCAGGGAGGGGCTTTTCCTGAGTTTCATTTCGTACAAGATCCTATACGGAGAGTGCTGGAGTCTTCGCCATCGAGTTTTAGATCAAAATCGCCCTCTATATTTCAACGTGATGAAAAAGATTTATCATATCCACCAAGTACATCACTGGAAACCTTTGAGTACACCACTAAGGTAAATTCTTTTTCTTTTTCTATTAGAATATTTCAAAGGAAACTCTCTAGAATGTTTTGCGACCAGAGAAGAACAAAAGCACTACCACAAAAGCAAAGACATCCAAGGCTATTTCAGAGCGATTAAATACGAATAGTTCAAATGCTTTACAGGGTGGAAATAACGCACAGTATCTCAGATATAAAAGTGATCGCAATGATTTACAAACAGAGTCACGAGAGCACAGGATCATTAAACTACACACTGTTCCACTAGACCCAATGGAGCCTGCAAAATTTAGACATAAAAAGGTATTCAATAAAAAATCCTTAATTATAAGTGTCGCTTAGATTTTAGCATAGGTTCCAAGAAATGCCCAGAACTCACCTGTTCCGGTTTTTCACAGTCCCGAGAAACAAAGATGCAGTCAGTCTATACTCGATTGGAGTATTCCTCCCTCTATTTCAAATTGGAAGGTATCTAAAACTTCAATAATTTCGTTCGGCATTCATTTTCACATTTTCCCTATTTTAGAATCCAAAAGGTTACTCAATACCGCTTGATAAAAGACTAGCTGCAGATGGGAGGAATTTACACGAGCAGCAGATAAATGATAACTTTGCAAACTTATCAGAGGTATGATTTTCTAGCAATTTTCCCTGATTTAATCAATTTTCTGTAGGCGTTGTATTTAGCAGAGCGCAAGGCGAGAGATGCAATTCAAGTACGTGGTCAAATTCGTAAAGAGCTCAATTTAAAAGAAAAGGAAGCTAAAGAATCCGAATTACGCAAATTAGCCATAAATGCTAAGAAAAGAAATTTTTCAGACAGAGAATTAGACAAATGACGTTTAGGCTGTTGAAAATCTATGATTCTGTTTTAATGTGTACTTTGTATTATTACATTGCCGTTGTGAATATTCGATGATATCTTTCATTTGTAATCTAAGTCCTAAATGGAAGTGAAAAAAAAGTAAAACTATGGCTGTATGGCCATACATAAGACGATATTTCGGCCGTTACTTTTTATTTTTTACGCCAGCTCAACTTATTTTCTTCTATTTATTAATTTAGTCTCACTTTTGCGAATGGCCTCTTTAAGTATGTGAAGTTCCTCACTCCAAATAATACGTGCAGCAGCTGTACCGATACAGCTTGAGTTTGTACAAATGAAATCTTGATCTTCATCGAACCTTTCGGATTTTCTATATAACGATTTACGGCATTCTAAAATATCTATAAGTATTCGATGTAGTAGTCGTTTCGAGGAGTTGTATCTGTTCTCAAAGTTATTTTGCTCTGAAATTTTTTTGGAAATGTATTGTACAAGGTCTTTGCTCACATTACCCGAACTATTAACTTCGAAATCAAGATCACGTGCGGAGATTATCTGCGATTGAACCGAAAAGTTTGTTAACACCTGATGGACTATGCTTTTTGGTATAGATACGGTACCTTTATACTTGTTATTAGCCTCACAAAAGCCATAGTTATACAGTAACGATGCATTACTTTGTAATCCAAAAGTATTGAAAACTTCATCATCCTTTTTCATTTTCTTTACTGATTTAATAAGTAAGGTATCGGACATGGAAAATTGTTTTTTATTGAAAGTATTGTTCGTTTCTTGGTCGTAGACTCGAACACCCTCTGAATCAGTCTTGTGATTAAAAAAATCTGCTACAGGCACGAGACACTCACCATATACTTCATCAACAAAAAATGCACGTGATGCAGCAATGGAAGCAGCAACTTTGTAAATCTTCAAATCTATTATTTTACTCTCTCGTGGAAGAAAATTATATAACAAAGCACAACCTTCTGCATAATCATCAGAAAGGGCAGAATCATCAGCAATAATATGTGCAGCTAGAGAAGTACCCTGTAAGAAAGCCCGCATTTTAGAGGACCAATACATGGGTAAACTTCGTTCCCCATCTAAGGGTAAATTTTCTAAATAAGCATTCCATGAAGAAAGCTTTCCCAGAGAAATCTCGTGTGCTATTGCGAAATTTAACGCCAATCCCCCAGCTAATTTTGCTTTTTTGATTTCTCTTGAAATTGCGCAGGTCTTGGCTCCAAGACAAACTTTCTTTGGAATTTGTATAACACTCTCATCCGACAGGATTGTTCGATTGGCTACAATACATAGGTTATACCTTTGCGCTACTTCGTCCCATCGCCGATCTATCCTGATAGCATTACTGATTAAGATATTCTTTGATGCGCACCAGTCTTGAAAACGCTTCAACTCAAGAACTGTTTTCGTCATTTGTCTCTAGATCTCTAGAAAGCAAAATAAATACCTGAGCATAACGTGAAGCTGAACACTGTAACTTTCAGTCAAGCGTTTATCTTTTCAAGCTTTCATGTTTCGGGCAGAAAAAAGACTTATCATAATTAGTAATGAACTATGCACGGTGCACTACAGGTAGCAGCCCAGCAGTACCTGAACAAACATATTGTGTCAAATTTTCAGTGCATTAAGGAAAGTTTTGATTTTTTGGGAAAGAACAGAAGAATCCTCGGTAAAGTTGTAAAGTATCATATATAAGTGTTCGAGAAGAGTGATCGAAGCTCCTTTATTAATTCCCTTTATTAATTCGTTGAAGTGTATTTTTGTAAAAAAAAAATCACTTGACCTGTTCTATATCATAGTAGAACAATTTACAACTTTACCTACTTAGTACTGCTGAAGAGGACAAGAAGTTGTGGTATAAAATTGCGTTCAATTAATTCAATACGGTACTAGTTAAAAACAACAACATACTTGGTATGTATTTTTGTATTTTTGTATTTTTCACTCCCCTCAAAGCCGAGAGAGAAGCCTGACGGCCAGACAGCGATCTTGCAAATATAATTTGGCACATTATGTTCAAACAAGTGTCAAAGAATGCAGAGAAAGGGATACTATGTAAGTTTTTCTTTGTACCTAGTGTAGGATCAAAGAAAGAATATTTGTTAGTAAAATTTCTTGAGATCATGATGATCATCGTGTTCTTGAGCTAATATCCCCACTGATCAACCTTTTTTGATACCCACCAAAAAACCACACCAATACCTGGTGATGAATGTGATTACTTCCTAGAAATGAATGTATCTCTGCTTCGACTAAACACTCACACCGTACACCGTATGCAAAAAAATATATACCAGTACCCGTAGTCTGTGATATTATAGATTTTTTCTATCTTTACATATCACAAGTCAAAGAACTCGCCTTCCAGCCGCGAGAAAATGCAAATGAATACAAAAAGAACAAGCCAAGGGACTACTTGCATATATTTGTATAAGAGTGTTCTAGCCTTGGTTTCTTTTTCACTTCTAGGACTTCTCGGGTATTTCCGCTCTGCACGGTTGATACTTTCTCCGTACTCCTTTGAGTTTTTTTCAGTTGAGGGATCTGTACTCATTCCAAGTGTAATCTCATTTTCAATAAACGTAGTTAATGATTTTAAAGTGGGATTGTCCTGTAGAGTTTCAACATGCACTTTAATTTTCGTCATTTCCGTAAGCACTCTTGCCAACTCCATTGCACCTAATGAATCAAGTCCTTGCTCTACAAGAGGGACGTCTTCAATTATCTCACACTCAAGAATACCTCGAAGCAGTGAGGATATTTGTATCCCAAGCTCCGCCCTTGACAGCCCCTCATATATTTCTCTGTGAGTGCGTGAATATCTACCTTCCATAGATCCTCCATGTTGATAATAAATTGGGGTGCTCAAACTCTCAAAATTTCCTGTCGGAGCATTTTGAATTATGCGTCCCTCCAACAGAAACACGTGCGTGTGAATTATACCTCTTCTTACGTCCAAATGCCAGAGCTCATGACTGGACTGAACCGCAGAATGTGTAGTAGTGGGAGCACACTCCTCAAAGATAAGTGCTGATGCAAATCCATGCATAGCTGTTGTTAGACCGCCATGCATA
>Ga0114994_10000642_pt1 | contig 23944 bp, 20 predicted proteins | sample ArcticOcean_MG_C_9_FD_87043 | JGI IMG/M metagenome (GOLD analysis project Ga0114994, IMG submission 87043) | Marine microbial communities from western Arctic Ocean - ArcticOcean_MG_CB2_152 | ecosystem: Environmental > Aquatic > Marine > Oceanic | place: Arctic Ocean: Canada Basin | collected...
ATATACATACACATTCCTTATTGCAAACAAAAATGTAATTACTGTAATTTCCATTTCTCAATAAATAAGAATAATGTAGATGATATGATTTCTAGTATGGTAATTGAGCTAGAATCAAGAGTAGATTATTTAGAAAACAAGAAAATAGAAACTATATACTTTGGTGGTGGCACACCCTCTATTATTAATCACAAATATATTAGAAAATTACTTTCTAAAATAAGAGATGTTTACAGTGTAACGGCAAATCCTGAAATCACAATAGAGTTTAATCCAGATGACATTCAGACTGAAAAACTAGTTCAATTAAAAGGTTTAGGCGTAAATAGACTTAGTATTGGCATTCAATCTTTTAATGATAAAGATTTAATTTTTATGAATAGAAGCCATAATTCTCAAGAAGCTGTTGATTCTGTAAGAATTGCACAAGAGAATGGATTTAAGAATATAACAGTAGATTTGATATACGGCCTTCCTGATCAAACAAATAAAAAATGGGAAGAAAATCTTAATAGAATAAATGAGTTAGACATCCATCATTTCTCTGCATATGCATTAACCGTTGAGCCTAAAACTGAATTAGATTTTTTAATTAAACAGAAGAAAATAAAACCCCTAAGTGATGTTTTAACTACAGAACATTTCAAAATATTACAAAAAAAATCAGAAGAAATGGGATATATACAATATGAAATCTCTAATTTTTGTAGAAATGGAAAATTATCAGAACACAACTCGTCATACTGGAAAAACAAATGGTACCTTGGGATAGGGCCTTCCGCTCATTCGTATAATGGTATAAGTAGACAGTGGAATATTGCTAGTAACTCAAAATACATAACAAATATTCAAAATAGAAATCCATCTTTTGAAATCGAAATATTAAATTCAAATCAAATGTATAATGATTATATACTTACCTCTTTAAGAACAACATGGGGTGTTAGTAAAGATTATATTTTTAAAAATTTTGGAAAAGAAGTCAGTAAGCATTTTTTAAACGCAACTAAAAAATGGGTTTCAGATAAAAAAATAAAACTAAAAGATGGTAATTACCTGCTAACAAAAGAAGGAATGTTATTTGCTGATAAGATATCTTCAGACCTTTTTATAATTTAAAATCTCTAAAAAATATTTTTCATACTTATTAACTATTAAATCCCAACGATATTTTTTATTTATTATATTAATATTTTCCTTAACGAAAACTTCTCTAGAGTTTAATATGTTACTATCATCTAAAAGCTTAACTAAATCATTAACACTTTGAAATGAATAAGTCTGATTATTAATAACAGATTTATTAAATGGGTTGTCATGAATTATGATAAAAGCTTGTGCGGCCATAGCTTCAATTAATGCTGGATTAGTTCCGCCAACAGAATGTCCATGTAGGTAATAAGATGCGTAAAATCTAAAGGTATCTAATTCCTTTTTATTAAAAATTGCTCCCAAAAAATATACTCCAGTATTTTTATACTTTTTCTTTAAAAAAGCGCCATACTGGGTGTCGTGATTACCAATAATATAATAAGGTAAATTGTTCGTCGATGTAATATAGGCATCACACATTAATTCTAAATTATTTTCAGGCTCTAATCTTGCTATAGTAAGTATAAAATCATCCTCTTTTTTTAAATATTTTTCTATATCTAATCTTTGTAGCTCTAAAACTCTCTCTGTCCCATATGCAATAAATTCTGATTCTCTATTGTATTCTTCCTTAATATATTTTTGAATAGCTATATTATCAGCAACTAAAAAGTCTGAGTTAGATACCCCAAATTTTTCTAAATTTCTTGTTATTTTTCTTACTAAAGGACTCCATTTTGCTCTTTTCCATTCCAAGCCATCTAAATTTGTAACGATGATACTCTTTTTTTTATTACACAAAATAATAGATGGAGCAGCAGTTATTAATCCGAGTTCTAAAATAATATCAAAACTACTTTTAACTGCATCTCTAAGACAAAGGAAATCGAAAATAAAATTAGAAGCTGCAGAACCTAAATAATTCTGAGGGCTATAAATATGCTTAATCTTTACTCCTAAATAATTATTGTCTTTAAAAGGGTGAAAATCTGGATTATATACTGTTACTTCATGACCTTTTTTTACTAGACCTAAAGAAAGAGATTCCGCACACTGCTCAAAACCACCATAATTATTTGGAATACCTCGGGTCCCTAAGATTGCTATTTTCATAGTATTAGAAGTTAAAAAGATTTAAAATAACAACCTATTAGTTTAAAATTATAATCAGTTAATATTTCTAACTAATTCACTATATGCAATTATACCATTTTTGCGCCAAACTTCTAAACTATTCTTATACAAAACATAAGTTGGGATAGATAGAACATTATATTGCTTTATAAGAAATGGATTATCATCAGGATCTAATCTAAGAACAAATAATTTATCATTTAATTCGATTTCTACCTTATCAATAATAGGCTCCATTTTTCTACATGGCATACACCACTGTGTCGATATGCAAATTAATACATTCGTATTAACAATTAATATTGAATCAATATAATTTTGAGTCAAGATATTATCTAAACTTTTATAATGAAATAAAGAATCAATCTTATAGGGCAAGTCAGCTTTCTTCCAGCTCATAAAACCACCATTCAAATTATAAACATCAACAAATCCCATTTTAGACATTTTCTCCACAGCCTTTAAACTTCGACCTCCACTTTTACAATAAACATAGATCGCTTTATTCTTATTAATAAGATTAACCTTAGCGTCAAATTCATTAGAATAAAAATCTATAAATGTAGCGTTAGGAATATACCCTTTAGATATCTCACTCTTAGTTCTTACATCTAAAATTATCACCTCTTCTGAAGCTAATAAAATATTAGCTTCATTTGAATTTATATTTTTGTATGCAACACTATTATTCTGTAAACAAGCAGAAAATAAAAATATTACTAAGAAAACAATAATTCTCATATAAACTTTTGTTAAATTGTAAATGTATGATAATTAACATATTAGTGTTAACATCTACTTTTAAATAACTAAAACCTACTAATCTTTAAATATATATTTGCCCTGTCGTAATAACTTGTTTTAGTTGTGCATTCCTTTCCCAAATAAAGTACAACGTAAAAGCCCTCTTTAATAAGAGGGCTTTTTTTAATTTTATTTGACGCTAAGCTATTTTAAACTAATTTCTTCCTTTAAAGGTAAAAATCTGATTGCAAACATAAATTCATGTGACCCGGTAGAATAATCAGATAATTCAGAATTTGGAATATCATAAGAGTACCCAATTATATATCTATCATTAATAGAATAACCAAATAATGCTCCTATATCGCCATTAGTTCTGTAATCTGCTCCAAACCATAGTTTTTTATCATAAATAGCTTTTACTCCACAATCTAATTGAACAGGAGATGGGGCTACTGATTTTAAAAGAAGTGAAGGTTCAATATTCCATTTATCAGCAGCTAAAAATCTGTATGATCCAAGAACATATATATGTCTCGATAAATTACCTGTTTGATCATTTGATAGAGTATTGGCAAAATTAGCATCTAATAAGTTGAGATTACTTGATAATAACTGAGGAATTGAAACTCCAAAATACCAATTATCAGAATATAAATTAAACCCAAATGTTGCATCAGGAACTGTTTCTACTATTACATCTCCTTGAGTTAAAGGATCATTTGGATTAGCAACGTTCCAGCCATTCTTATCAATTTTAAACTGAGTAAAACCTCCTGATAAAGCAAGAGCTAGTTTTATATTATCACTAACAGGAAAATGATATGTGTAAGAAACTGATCCTCCAGATCTACTAGTATGTCCATATTGATCATTGAAAATTATCCCTCCTAAGCCAACATTATCATCTTGCTTACCATATATACTTAAAATAGTAGTACTCGGAGCGTCAGATATTCCAGTCCATTGATTTCTTACACTTGTACGGACCTGATAATAATCATTCATTCCAGCAAGAGCAGGATTTATGACATAGCTATTTTCCATAAATTGTGTTAGTTGAGGAAGTTGCTGACTATATATCAATCCACTAGATATAAAAGCTAAAACTAAAAGAGATATTTTCTTCATTTTAATATATTTTTATCTTATAATTGTTATTGGTCCTGTTTGTGGTTCTTCATTATTATTTAAATCTATAACATAATAATATGTACCTACTGGTAATAGTTCTCCTTCAAATATACCATCCCATGCAATATATGCACTACCACCTAAACACTGATGCACTACCTCGCCCCAGCGATTAAATATTTTTATAGTTGCTGATGGATAATTCTCTATATCTAGTATCTCCCAAACATCATTCATTCCATCGCTGTTTGGTGATATTGCATCATAAGGGATTACTCCAACTACAACGTAAATAGAATCAATTCCTAAACAACCAGCAGAATCAACAGTTAATCCATACCATGAAGATTGAGAAGGTGAAGCTGTTATTGTATAACCAATATCACCATTGGACCATGCGTATGAATCAAATGTGTTTTGTGAAGTTAAAGTTATTTGATCATTAAGCTTTATTACTGGATTGTTACCAATCTGAATATCTGCGTCAGATTCTATAATATTGCTAACATAAGTGACTCTAACTATTGCTTCAACAATATAAGGATTTGTACAGTTGAGATCATAAACAGTTAAGGAATAATTATTAATAGATTCAGTAGGAGAAACGATCCTATCTGCATCAGTAGAGCCATCATCCCATAAATAATTCAGACCAGGCTTTTCCTCTATATTAAGTGTAATCGTTGAACCTAAACAAATAGTCGTGTCAAGTAAACTTTGATTTCCTGGTAAAAATATATTAGTCACACCATTAACTATAGTTGAAGAAGAAACTTCACAACCATTTGCATCAGTAACATTGACTATATATAAACCAGGAGATAAACTACTAATAGAAGAATTTGTACTAGTATAACCTGAGGGACCATTCCATAAAAAATCATAATTTGGAACACCTCCTAAAACAAATACCTGAGCAGAACCGTCATTTAATAAACATGATTCATCTGTAGAGTCTGCAGTGACAACTAACTCATTTGTTGGTCCACTAATATTAATTGTTTGACTAGTTACGGTACATCCATTCGCATCAGTTACTATAACTGAATAAATATTTGGAGATAAAAGAGATGCCGTTTGTGTTGTCTGAGCAGCTATATCATCCCATAGATAAAAATATGTTGGAGGAATACCTGGTTCAGGAGTTCCACCAGAAACAGTCGCTGTTATCTCGCCATCATTATATCCATAACAGCTTACATCGCTCTCTGTCACTAAAACAGTTAGATCAGTTGGTTCGGCTAGAAGTATTTCAGTTGTATCGGTACATCCTTTGTTATCTGATACAGCAACAACATAACTTCCAGCAGTAATATTAAAGTTATTAGAAGAAGTAACTCCATTATTCCATAGATATGAATATGGTGGAGGAGTATTACCACCTGTAGCGTCTGCTTTTATCTTTCCTGTACTCTCACCAAAACAGCCAACAGGACTAATAAGGCTAGCCGTTACAATCAGTTCCTCTGGCTGAGATAAACTATAACTAATAGTATCATAACAACCTTGTGCATCAGAAACAACACAGGTGTATATTGTTAAATTTGAATTATTATCTACACATAAACCAACAGCTGTCTCAGTAGTTTGTAAAAGTGTATCATTCCATTGATAAATATAAACTGGAGATCCATTTGGACTAATATTAGGTATTCCTCCTGTAACATCCAATGCTATTATTCCATCACAATAATCATGACATGTTACATTAGAAGTATTAGAATTAACAACAGACCCAAGCTTATTGTCATCATTAATAATATAATAATCAAAATTAGAACAGCCATTCTCATCAACTACAGTCATTCCGTAATTTCCAACTGGTAGGTTAGAAAGCGAATAAGAAGTGTCTCCTGTAGACCATAAATAACTGTAAGTTGTTGGTCCACCAACACCACCGGAAACTATATCAGTTAATGATCCATTACTCCATCCATTACAAGTAACATGACTAGCTACAAAATCATGGGTGATGGTGTCTGGCTCATTATAAACTATAGTTTCTAAATAAATACAACCATAATTATCTTGAACAACAAAATCATAAGTACCAGCGCTTATATTAGCAATATTAGAGGAGAAAGAAGATACTAATGTATCGCCATTCTCTACACATGTTTTAATATAAGGAGCAGCACCTCCATTTATAACAAAATCTGCTGTACCTGAATTAGTTCCATTACATTGAATTTGATAATTATTCCATAAAGATGTTGTTATATCTACAGTAAGAACTGGTGGTTCATCAATAATTACAATATCCTGTGCTACACAATTATTCTCATCATATACTTCTACAGTATAAGTTCCTGCACTATAACCATTAAAGTAAGAGGTATTTGTGTAGTGTAGACCTCCATTAACTGAATATTCATAAGACCCCACCCCACCCATAGCGCTAATATTTTGTATGGATCCATTATTTAATCCAAAACATTGAACATGACTAAAAATAGTTGTATCAATATATAATGAATCAGGTTGAGCCATTGTTATTGTATCACTATCAGTACATCCTTTAAAATCGGTAACAGTCATTACATAATGATTTGGAGACACACTATTAAATAATAAAGATGTTTGAGAAGAAGTAGAAAAACCATCTGATTTAGAGTATTGAATATTTATACCACCAGAAGCATATACCGCAATAGAACCATTATTGGCTGAATAACAAGTTATTTCACTTATTATTAAGGAATCTAAAGAAATAGAAAATGGTGGTTCATAAATTTCAATTGAATCAGATTTTACACACATATTCTCATCTGTAATTGTAATATTATGGAATCCAGCATCTAAATTATATGTTGAAGAAGAGTCACTTCCATTACTCCATGAATAAGAATAGTCTCCAGTTCCTCCAACTACAGAAACTACAGCCCAACCATCTGAAAGACCTACACATGAAACAGAGTCTCTATTAAAAGATGCTATTATTTCGTCTGGTTGATCTACAAGAATACTTGAGATAACAATACATCCATTATCGTCAGTGACATCAATAGTATGTAATCCAGCAGGAGCATTAGTATTTGCAAAAGTACCCCCAAAACTCCAATTGTAGTTGTATGATGGAGTCCCACCTATCACAGATACAGAAACAAATCCATCAGGTTGACCATAACATAATGCGCTATCAGATGAAATAGATGTTATCTGTAATGTATCTGGTTCGGTAATAAAAGAATTAGATGTTGCAATACATCCAGAGCTATCAGTTATAGTTATTGAGTAATTACCAGGAGATAATCCAGTTGCTGTTATATTAGTTTGGCCATCTGACCATAAATAAGAAAAAGGAGATCGTCCACCTAAATGAACAGCTGTAAGAATACCATCACTCGCTCCACTACAACTCACATTATCAATATTAATATTTGTAATATCTAGTAAATCTGGTTCATATACATACAATGAGTCAGTATCAATACATCCTAAGGAATCTACAACAGTAACAAAATAGAAACCTCCATCTAAATTATTAAATGTGTTTCCTGATGTAAAGTATGTACTACCACCATCATTACTAAATTGATATGGAGTTGCTCCTCCAGTTGCCGATGGAGTAATCATACCGTCTGCATCTCCATAGCAGGTAATATCTTCAATAGCTGTAACTAGTGTTGGGTTGTTACCTGATAAAATCTCAGCTGTATCTGCTCCTATAGAACAACCATTATCATCAGTAACAACTACTGTATAAATACCAGGAAGTAAGAATCCAATACTGGATGTTGTCGCTCCAGTACTCCATAAATAAGTATAGTTAGGAGTTGCACCACTAGCTAGGACCTCAATCTCACCAGAAGCTAGTGTTTGAATACCAGAACAATTTGAATTACTTATAACATTAGTAGTAGAAAGTAAGATAGAAGGCTGAATTATACTAACTGTTTCTGATGAAATACATCCATTATCATCAGTAATATCTAATGTGTAATTTCCTGCACTTAGATTAGTTGAGGTTGGACTATTTGATCCATTAGACCAGCTAAATGAATATGGAGCAGTTCCCCCTAAAGGGTTTGGACCTCCATTGGTACCTGAAATAGAGGCAGAACCATCATTTCCACCAAAGCAACTAACCGGATTTGTTACTATTGTATATGCATTTAATTCACTAGGTTCAGTGATTATAACATTTACACTATCTGTACATCCATTACCATCAGTGGTATGTATTGAATATGTGCCTGAAAATAAACCAGTATATATACCTGTATTTTGTGGTACTGGATAGTAAAAAGGTATATAATATTGATATGTACTCAGCCCAGTACCTCCACTGGCAATTACCTCAATTCCATTTGAAGGATCACCATAACATGGTACAAATAACTGAGAGTTTGTATAGTCAACCTGAAGGTTTACAATAGCACTTTCTGGAGTAGTTATAGAAGAATCAACTGAACAACCATTGAAGTCTGTGACAGTTACAGAATAAGATGTTAAACTATTTAAATTATTTATAGTTGCTGATGTCTCACCAGTACTCCAAGAAAAAGCATAAGGAGCAGTTCCGTTTGGAAGAGCTGTAAGTGAAGCGTTAAGAGCATTATTACAAGCAGCTACAGTATCAAAAGATAATGTTAAATCAGCCTCTCCAATGAATACACTCTCATTAAAAGAACACCCCTTATCGTCAGTTACTATTACACTATAAGATCCTGTCACTAAAGAATTAGCCGTATCAGTAGTTTGGCCGTCTGACCATAGATAAGAAAAAGGAGGGGTTCCTGTACCTGGATCTACATTAATAATAGCTAAACCCTGACCAGAACCACAATATTCAGGAACTGAATCCATAGAATATATCCAATCAAGAGGCTCAGATAAAGATATTGTATCATAAGCAATGCAATTATTTGCATCAGTAACTGTTAAATAATAATCTCCATAGTTAATAGATCCGCATAAATTATTAAATGTTGGATTTTGAGGCTGAATTAATCCACTTAAGTCATAAATAAGAGAACCTAAAAGTGAAGGTTCATTAGATACATTAACAGTAACAGAGCCATCACAAAAATTAAAGCAGCTGATAGAAGAAGTTGTAATCCCATTTGCAGTAAATAGCATTGGCTCAGTAACATTAAGACTAACTGGTATACCTAAACAACCAGCGCCATCTTGAAGTTGAAGCGCATAAGTTCCCGCAACAATTAAAGATCCATTATTGTTATTAAAAACTGAGTCACTAAAGAAAGTTGCTCCATTATCGATTGAAAAAGAAAAGCTCGGGGTTCCACCTAAAATATTAGAAAAAGTTATCTCTCCATCACTCGAACCATTACAACTAACACCAAATCCATTAAAAGAACTCGTTGAAGAAACATCTGCATTAAAAGTTATCGCCTCAGGCTCACTAACATACACCGAATCATCAGCTGTACATCCATTAACATCTTCCACAGTAACTATATAAGATTGATCTCCACATAAATTATTAAATATTGATGAATTCTGAGATGAACCTCCATTAATCGAGTATGTATAGCCTGGCGTTCCTGTAAATGTATTATCAATAGAAAACTGAATACTTGCATCACAAATAGCATTACAAGAAATCACTGTATTAATATTTAATGTTCCGAGTAAATCAACAGGATCATTAAGTGTAAATATTTCATCATTAGTACATAAATTAGCGTCTCTATAATAAAGAGTATATGTTCCTGAAGATAATCCACTAAAAACCGGATCAGTTGTCCAAGTTAGATTATCAAGTGAGTACTCATATGGAGCTGATCCAGAAGTTACAGTTGCAGTGATTTCTCCATCCGAAACACCAAAGCAAGAAATATCGTAACCATTATAATTTGATGTAACCCCTCCATTTACAGATAATATAGTAGGTTCCCATATAGAAAATGATGATGGTGAAGAAGAAGATGTTGGACAACCGTTTGCATCAGAAATGGTTACTGAATAAGACCCAAAACAAAGATTATCTAATAATGAATCTGTACCAAGAATACTAACGCCATTAATATTGTATGGCATAGTACCACCAGAAATTGAAATAAGTTCTGAGGCATCACAAAATCCAAAACACTGATTACTATCTTGATCAGTATTTGTATTGGTAAGTTCTAATGGTGAAAAGATTGTAATAGTATCGTAATCATAAACAGAAGGGTCAGTTAGTACGTTATTTATAAAAGCTGAATTTCCAAAGAATTGAGCAAAAGGAGGAAATGTATTAGCAAATGCTGCTGAATCAACTAAAACCATGTAGTATGGAGATTCATCTAATCCAGTCGCAGTTACAACAGATCCACTTGTTTGACCACTTGAAAAATAAGAAAATGTTGCAAATGCTCCTACTTTAAAAGCTTTTAACTGATAAGTAACAAAAGATGGGGTTCCTCCTAGAATCGAATTTGTATCATTATCAACATATACATCAATATCGGCAAGATCACCAAAACAATAAATAGGATTAGAAATTACAAGAGAATCAATAGTGACAATTTGTCCTTTTATATTTGTTGAGAATAAAACTAAAAACAACACAGGAACTAGCAATAATAATTTTTTCATCATATGTAAAAATTAAATGTTTGTTTTAAAAAGCTGCAAGATACAAAAAAAACAATTTATCAAACTAAATCATATAATTACATTTATCATCTAGTAAGTGTTGATAATTTTCGAACTTTAAAAAAACTGGTTAAAAAGATCAGATTTTAGCTAATCACTAACAGTATTGAATAAATGCTTGATTAAGGTTTTCAGCAATCATTTCTGCTGGTCTTCCTTCAATATGATGCCTTTCTATAAAATGAACAAGATTCCCCTCTTTGAAAAGAGCAATACAAGGTGATGATGGAGGGTAGGGCTGCATATACTCACGCGCTTTTGCTGTGGCTCCTATATCTTGACCGGCAAATACTGTAGTAAAAAAATCAGGTTTTTTTGAATATTCAGTAGACATCTTAACAGCAGGACGAGCATTACCTGCTGCGCACCCACACACTGAATTTACCATCACCAAAACTGTACCTTCTTTTTTATCTAAAATATCAGCAACCTCATCATGATCTCTCATTTCTATAAATCCAACAGATGTTAGGTCCTCTCTCATTGGTTTGCAAATCTCTTCTGGATACATAATAGTCTTATTTTTAAATACAAAATTAAACTTATTTTCGTTTACTTTTAAAAAAATCTTGAAGTAATTTTTTAGAATCTTCCTCTAGCAATCCAAACTCAATTTTTGTTTTAGGATGTAATATTCGGCTTTCTTGTAAACTAAATCCATTTTTTAAATCTCGTGCCCCTACAACAATTCTATTAATTTGAGTCCAAAAAGATGCTCCAGCGCACATTATACAGGGCTCCAAAGTAACATAGAGAGTGCACTCATTTAGATATTTACCTCCAATATAATCTGCCGCAGAAGTAAAGGCTTGCATTTCAGCATGAGCAGTCACATCATTTAAATGTTGAACATAGTTATGTCCTCTAGCAATAATCTGATTTTCACATGTTATAATAGCCCCTACAGGAACCTCCTCTACATCAAATGCTTTTTGAGCTTCTTCAAGAGCTTTAAGCATAAAATATTTATCAGATTTTATATTAATTTTCATAAAACAAAGATAGGGGTTATTATAAGGCAATTTTGTAATTTTGTGTTTTAAATAAATCAGCAGAATGTTAAGAACACATAATCTTGGAGAACTAAAACTAAAAGATATTAGTAAGGAGGTTACTTTATGTGGTTGGGTACAAAAGAAAAGAGATCTTGGGGGGATGACTTTTTTAGATCTAAGAGATAGATATGGTATTACTCAGCTGGCATTTAACATGGATAGTGATACCGAGCTTTGTATAAAAGCAAGAAAGTTAGGTCGAGAATACGTAATTCAAATTTCTGGAAAAGTTATTGAGAGAAGCTCGAAAAACCTGCAAATATCTACAGGTGAAATTGAGATTGAAGTAAGTCAATTAACGATACTTAACAAATCAAAAACACCACCCTTTACCATTGAAGACAAATCTGATGGTGGAGATGAATTAAGAATGAAATATAGGTATTTAGATATTCGCCGAAACCCAATTAAAGAAAATCTATTACTAAGAAACAAAGTTTCTTTAGAGACTAGAAAATATCTTGATAGCCAAGGATTTTTAGAGGTAGAAACACCATATCTAATCAAATCAACGCCAGAAGGAGCAAGAGACTTTATCGTTCCATCAAGAATGAATGAAAAACAATTTTATGCACTTCCTCAATCACCTCAAACTTTCAAGCAATTATTAATGGTTGGGGGAATTGATAAGTATTATCAGATTGTAAGGTGCTTTAGGGATGAAGATTTACGATCAGACAGACAGCCAGAATTTACCCAAATTGATTGTGAAATGTCATTTATTGATCAAGAAGATATCCTAAATACATTTGAGGGATTAACAAAATATCTATTAGATAAAATAAAAGGAGTTAATATAACTGATTTTCCAAGAATGACATATGATGATGCTATGAGAATTTATGGATCAGATAAGCCAGACATAAGATTTGATATGAAATTTATAGATTTAACAAATCAAGTAAAAGGAAATGGTTTTGAAGTTTTTGATAGATCAGAAATTGTGATTGCAATAAGAGTTCCAGGATGTGCTAACTATACAAGAAAACAACTAGATAAACTCGTTGAATTTGTTAAAACTCCACAGGTTGGTGCAAAAGGATTAGTCTACTGTAAGTATAATGAAGACGGAACATCGAAATCTAGTATTGATAAATTCTTTGATGAAAAAGCAAGGTTAGTTTGGTCTGAAAAATCTGGATGTGAAGATGGGGATTTACTTCTTATGATGTCTGGGGAAATAGAAAAAACAAGGAAATCATTAGGAGTACTTAGGTTAAAATTAGCTGAAGATTTATCTCTTAGAAACCCCGAGGAATTTGCTCCTTTATGGGTATTAGACTTCCCGCTTCTAGAATGGGATGAAGATTCTCAAAGATATCACGCTATGCATCATCCTTTTACTTCACCAAAAAAAGAAGATATCTCAAAAATTGCAACTGACCCAGCTTCTGTTAGGGCAAATGCGTATGACCTTGTACTGAACGGCAATGAAATTGGCGGAGGATCAATAAGAATACATGATAAAGAATTACAAAAACTCATGTTTAAACATCTTGGTTTTACAGATAAGCAAGCTCAAGAACAATTTGGGTTTTTGATGGAGGCATTTGAATATGGAGCTCCTCCTCATGGTGGAGTTGCTTTTGGATTTGATAGGCTTTGTGCAATACTTGGAGGGGAAGAAAGTATTCGTGATTTCATTGCTTTTCCTAAAAATAATTCAGGTCGTGATATCATGATTAACTCACCATCTAACATTGATCAGAAACAGCTTGATGAATTGAATATTAAATTAAAGTCATAGTTTATGCCTGAAAAAGTCAAATATGGGATTTGGATTAAAATTATCTCAGTTGTAATACCTGTTGTTGTTGCAATTTTATTTGTGATCGATAAGATACCATATAAATTACCGGTTTTTTTGCCTCCAATATACGCATGCATAAATGGATTAACTGCTGTACTGCTCATATTAGCTTTAATCGCTATTAAATCTAAAAGAGTATTACTACATCAAAGGTTAATGAAAACTTGTATTGCCCTGTCATTAGTGTTTTTAGTAATGTATATTTCCTATCACATTACATCTGAACCAACAAAATTTGAAGGGGAGGGATTTATAAAATATCTCTATTATTTTATCTTATTCTCTCATATATTACTCTCTATAATACTTATACCTTTAGTCTTAATCAGCTATGTGAGAGGTATTCAAGAAGAATTTGTTGCTCACAGAAAAATAGCTAAAATTACCTTCCCAGTTTGGTTATACGTGGCTACTACTGGAGTTGTTGTATATTTAATGATATCGGATTATTATCCTCCTTACTAGTTTTTAGTACTATGAAAAAACAAAATATCTCTGTAATAGTATGGCTATTATCAGGTTGTTTACTAATATTCTCTATGGTAATTATTGGAGGAATAACCAGGCTTACTGGTTCTGGATTATCCATGGTAGATTGGAAGTTATTTATGGGGGCAATACCTCCGCTTAATGATCTTCAATGGATAGATACATTTGAGCTCTACAAACAATCTCCTGAATTTCAAATAAAAAACTACACGATGGGGCTTCCTGAGTTTAAAAACATTTTTTTCTGGGAGTATATACATCGATTACTTGGAAGGCTTATTGGTCTAGTTTTTATAATACCTTTTATTTATTTTTTAATAAACAGAAGGTTATCAAAAAAATTAATTTTCCAATCTACGATACTATTATGTATGGGAGCAGCTCAAGGATTTATTGGATGGTGGATGGTAAAAAGTGGACTTGTAAAAAATCCCGATGTTAGTCATTATAGATTAGCTACTCATTTAATCACAGCATTTCTAACCTTCTCGTATGCTTTTTGGGTAGCTTTATCGCTTATATATCCAGATAAAAAGCATAATAATATAATCTTATATAAATTATCTTTATCACTAATTATTATTGTAATAATTCAGATAATATATGGGGCATTTGTAGCCGGGCTAGATGCTGGGAAAATATATAATAGTTGGCCTAAAATGGATGATGCATGGATAGCAGAAGCTGTCTACTCAACTACTCCTTTTTGGTGGGATAACTTTATTAATCAAATGGCTGGAGTACAGTTTATTCATCGAACTTTTGCATTTTTAGTTTTAGGCCTTATCTTATATATCTTTTATAAATCAAGAAAATTTAAGTTAATTAAGATTGAAAAAAACGCAATCAACCTTTTATTAATAACAGTTCTTTTTCAGATGATATTAGGTATTATAACCTTAGTAATGGGAGTCCCAATATGGTTAGGTGTTACGCATCAAGTTGGCGCTTTTATTCTACTAGGCTCAACAGTTTTCTCAATTTTTATTTTTAAAAAAACCATATAGCTACCCACTTATCTAACACATAAACAAGCTGGATGCTAGGTAAATAAATAAAGGAAGCTAACATTACTTTTTTTGCACTTTCATCATTAATATTACGAAGTAAGCTATATGATTTAGTAGAGAACCATAATCCTAAAGCCAATATTAAAAAGAAAGAGACTATTGATATATTTAGGTTCTCTAAAGCTAAGAAAAATGGCAAAACAGATACTATTGTCATTACAAGAGAGGTTACAAGTGCTATCTTTGCTGGATAGGTTCCTTTTTTTTCACCATACATCATTTTAAATCCTGCTTTTTTATATTGATCATCTTGAATCCAAGCAATTGATATGAAATGTGGAAATTGCCAGAGAAATTGAATAGCAAAAAGAATTCCTACTGCTAAACCAAAATTATCTGTGGCAGCAACCCATCCTAATAAAACTGGTATAGCTCCTGGAATAGCTCCAATAAAAATTGATGCTGTTGACATGCGTTTTAGAGGGGTATATGAAAGAACATATATCATTAAAGATAAAAGCCCAAACGCAGAGGATTTTGATAAAAACCCATAAAAACTTGTATGAGGTTTAATAAGACTTAAAAAATAAAACCCTATAATTCCAATAATAATAGAAAATATAATAGCACTTGAGGAGCTAATTTTTTTTTTAGGAAGAGGTCTTTCAGAGGTCCTGATCATTAACTTATCATAATCTTGCTCTAAAATTTGATTAAATCCATTAGCAGAACCTGTTACTAAAAAACCTCCAACTATAAGAAGTAAAAACTCTTCAAATTTAAAATCAGAAACTCCAATAAGATAGCCTGCCATTGATGAAAAAACAACTGTACATGCAAGTCTGAATTTTAAAAGCTGTCCATAATATTTAAGGTGATTAATCAAAAAAATTAATTTACTGGTTTAGGTTTTCTGTTTTGAAAATACCAAAAAACACAAAATAATAAAATTAGAATATAAGGCATAGCCATTAAATAAAGAATACCGTCATTCAAGCCTGCCCCCGCAGTTCCGCCTGATTCTAAATTAGCTTCTACAACAGCCTTACACATAGCGCATTGTGCAGCAGCTTGTTTAATAAAGAAAAAGAGACAGAGTGTAATTACAGTAATTTTTTTTACCATTTCCTTTTTGTCTTTGGTGGTCTATGGTATTCAGCCATTAATACTTTAACATCCTTTATTAAATCTTTCATCTGAGCCTCGTTTGTTCCGTCGTATACCCCTACTACATTTCCACTCTTGTCAATTCCAGATCTTATTCTACCTTCTTTATCAATCAACACAAAGTATTCTGAATGAAGAAAACCCCCAGGAGCTAATGAGTCAGGGCTGACATTAACAAAATATGATTTAGCAATATTATAAATATCTTCTTTTTTACCAGTTACGAAATCCCAATTCTCTAAATCTATAAAAACATTCTTTTTCCTCATCTCCTCAATATATTGTAGAAATCTATCTGGAGTATCATTTTTAGGATCAACTGTAAAAGACAAAATTTAACTTTTTGGCTTTTTACTTCTCTACTTAATGTCTTTTGTACATAAGCCATGTTTTTTGTCATTATTGGACATATGGATGGGCAATTTGTAAAGAAAAAATCTGCAATATAAATATTACCATTCATGCTATTATTATTAACCATATCTCCATATTGATTAACAAATGAAAAATCTGCAATAGTATGATCCTTATTAGTGAGAGTATCCTTTTCCCCAACTATATCCAGTTTTATAAAATTATTAGAACCTGTTGTTATAATCTTATAAATACCTAAAGGTAACGCTAAAATAATAAGTAATATAAAAACACTTGTCACGCTAGCAATAGTAATACCCAAAAAAGATTTTGATTTTTCTTCCACCTTTACATCATTAAAGCATTAAAAGCGTGATTACCTTCTGTTAAGACGATAAAGAGTAAATAAGGAACTAGAACAAAGGCTGGAATTAGAATAGTCCATTTTAACGAATTTTCTTCAAAACCTAAATGCATAAAAACAAGGACAATATAGCCTGCCTTAATTAAAGTAAGAATAATAAATACATGATTTAACAATTTAGTGCCTAAGAACTGAGTGTTTACTAAAAAATCTGGCTTTATTATTCCCAATGCTACTTCAAAAGTAGTTAGTCCTAATAAAATCCAAAAAACCTTCCAGATCCACCAATTGCCACTATTTTTTTCGTTTGACATAATTAATAAGTTAAATTAAACTAAGTAAAAGAATGTAAATACAAAAACCCACACTAAATCTACAAAGTGCCAATACAAACCAATCTTTTCTACCATCTCATAATGACCCCTTTTCTCATATGTTCCCTTAATAGTATTTATTAAAAGAATAATAAGTAAAATCACACCACTAAAAACATGAAACCCATGAAATCCCGTTATAAAGAAGAAGTAGTCGGCAAATAAAACATGTCCATACTCATTTTTTTTAAGATCTGCTCCAAGTAAAACCCTAGAAGCATGTTGATCTAAATATGAGACAGACTCAGAGTGGTTTTTAAATGTTTTATTAGACAATCTAAGTCCTAATTCTTTTTCAAAACTGAATTTTTCTTTAAAATCTTCAATAGCAAACTCATGGTGTGTGCCATCATGAGATTTTGCGTCCATAATATCATATATAGAATAAATTGATCCATCTTTTACTACATGAACAATCTCAGAAGAACCGCTCTCATTTGCGTATTTCATTTCAATAGCACCTGCATCACCATGAATAAAGTGACCCCATTCCCATGCTTGTGAAGATAGAAACATTATACCTCCAATGATCGTGAAGGACAGCCAAAGTATAACTTTATTTTTTTGCATTTTATGACCATAATTAACAGCTAAAACCATTGTAACGGAACTCATAATAAGAATAAATGTCATTAAAGCAACAAATAAAAGAGGATGATCACCATGAAGAAATGGAAAGTGTGTAAAAACATCTTCAGGCACCGGCCAGATATCTTTAAACTTAAATCTACTAAACCCATAACCAGTTAAAAAAGCAGAAAAAGTTAAAGTATCTGTTATAAGAAAAAACCACATCATTAACTTACCATAGCTTGCTTTATACGGAACATCACCTCCTTTCCAAGCTGGAGAGTTTATGTCATTCTGAATTAATGAATCTGCCATAATTTTTAATTTCTTTTTACAAAAATAATTCTTTTGTCATGTATTAATAAATAATTTAAATGCTTTATAAAAATTTTAAAAATAAAAACAACAAAACCCATAAAATAGTTAAAAAGTGCCAATACATTGATATTAATTTAAGACTTAAATAACTATCAATTGTATAGCGTCTCAATTTAGCATTTACAGTAGCAAATATTAAAGCAATAACACCTCCAAACAAATGTGCTAAGTGAGCTAATGTTAAAACATATAAAAAAGAACCAGCTACATTACTTCCTTCTCCTGTTAAGAATACACCTTCAGATATTAATTGCTCCCAACCCTTAAATTGAAAAAATGAAAAAATTAATCCTAAAATTAATACACTACAAACTAAACCAAATACTGAGTTATTATTCTTAAGCCTCGATTTGACAAAAAATAGTAAAAAACTACTTAGAACAATTACCATGGTACTTACTAAAAACCAGTCTGGAAGAATAAACTCCATCCAATTGCCCTCAGCTTTTCGAACAATGTAAGCAGATGTAAGACCTGCAAAAAACATCGATATAGCTACCATTCCTATAAAAAGCATTGATTTAAGCGCAATATTCACTAATCTCTTATCCTCTGTGTTTGAATATTTATCCAAATCTTCTCTTTTTACAGTTTTCACATTCATTGTTAATGTTCTTTTTCACCTTCAAATAATGGAACATCCTGAGGAACAAAATCATCTTCCATTCCTGGCTTAGAATAGTCATAAGCCCATCTTTTAACAACAGGTAGATCTCCAGGCCAATTACCATGTATTCTTTCAATTGGCGTAGTCCATTCTAAAGTATTGGATTTCCAAGGATTTTTTGAAGCCTTTGTTCCTTTAAATATGCTATAGACAAAATTAAAAATAAAGACTGCTTGAAATATAGCCCCAGCTAAAGCAAAAAATGTAATTATCTCGTTTATATCACTTAATCCATCAAACATAGGGAAATTGCTATTAGTGTAATATCTTCTAGGTAGACCAGCGAGCCCTAAAAAATGCATAGGGAAAAAAACACCATATGCACAGATAAAGGTTCCCCAAAAATGCAGGTAACCTAAGTTTTTATTCATCATTTTACCATACATTTTAGGAAACCAGTGATATACCCCGGCAAACATTCCATAAATAGCAGAAAGTCCCATTACAATATGGAAATGTCCAACAACAAAATAAGTATCATGTACATTGATGTCTAAGGCGCTATCTCCTAAGATTAAACCTGTCAATCCTCCTGTAATAAATGCAGATACAGTTCCTATGGCAAACAACATTGCTGGAGTAAAACGAATATTGGCTCGCCAAAGAGTTGCTAAATAATTAAAAACTTTAACAGCTGATGGAATTGCAATAAGTAATGTTGTAAATGTAAATACTGACCCTAGAAAAGGGTTCATTCCAGTCATAAACATATGATGTCCCCAAACAATGAAAGACAAAAAAGCAATTAATAATAATGCTCCAACCATTGCTTTATAACCAAAGATTGGTTTTCTAGAATTCACAGCAATGACCTCAGATACTATTCCAAGAGCTGGAAGAAGAATAATATAAACCTCGGGGTGTCCTAGAAACCAGAAAAGATGCTCAAATAATATTGGGCTTCCGCCAGCATGATGAAGAGCTTCTCCATTTATTATAATATCAGAAAGATAAAAACTAGTTCCAAAAGATCTATCAAAAAGAAGTAAAAGACCACAAGATAGTAATACAGGAAATGATAAGACACCTAAAATAGCTGTTATTAATAATGCCCAAACAGTTAAGGGTAGCCTTTGCATAGACATTCCCTTTGTTCTTAGATTAAGAATTGTAACTATGTAATTCAGCCCCCCTAAAAGAGAACCAACAACAAATAAAGTTATACTTAATAACCATAAAGTCATACCTGTTCCAGATCCTGGAATTGCCTGTGGTAATGCACTAAGTGGTGGATATATTGTCCATCCCCCAGAAGCAGGTCCTGATTCAACAAATAGTGATGAAAGCAAAACTACAGTAGCTATAAAGAAGAACCAATAAGAGAGCATATTAATAAAACCCGAAGCCATATCTCTTGCTCCAATTTGTAGAGGAATAAGAAAATTAGCAAAAGTTCCAGAAAGTCCTGCTGTTAGAACCCAAAAAACTAAAATGGTTCCATGCATGGTTACTAGAGCTAGGTATTTATCTGGATTTAAGCCCCCCGCTTCATTTAACCATCCTCCAGGAAGTAAATTATACAAGACTGAAGCCTCCCCAGGATTAGCTAATTGAACTCTAAAAATAGCGGACATTAGCATACCGACAATGGCCATAAACATACCGGTAATTAGGAACTGTTTAGCAATCATTTTATGATCAGTACAAAAAATATATTTTGTTATAAAAGTTTCTTTATGATGATGGTCCGACATTATATTTTTATTTTAATGTTAGTGTATTTTGTAAGGTTTTCTGTGAGCTTATCCATTTATTATAGTCCTCTTCACTCTCAATTATAAATTTCATTTGCATGTTAAAATGAGCAGAGCCACAAATCTTATTACAAAGTAATACATACTCAAAATCATCACCTTCTGACTCTTTCATCTGGGCTGTTGTTTTTGTCGGGGTAAAAGCAAACTGAGTTGAAAGACCTGGAACACAGTTCATTTGAACTCTAAAATGTGGTAAAAAAGCAGAATGTATAACGTCTCTAGATCTAAACATTAGTAAAACTGGTTTATTAACTGGCAAATGAACTTCCTTAACAACCATATCGTCTGAGGCATTCTTATCAAGCATATCTACTCCTAAAACGTTTTTACCCTTAACCAACCTATAATTTGATTTACCTAGAACCTTATCTAAACCAGAATATCGAGCGGTCCAATCAAATTGTTTAGAATAGATCTCAATGACAGTGGCATCTGAAACATTAGTATTCATTGCTCTGTCCCATGTTTTTAATCCATAAACAATTAATACCGTTAAAATAATAGTTGGAACTACAGTCCAAATAACTTCAAGTTTATTGTTATGAGAGAAAAAATATGCAGTATTTCCTTTCTTGCCTCTGTATTTGTAAGCAAAGAAAAATAACATTGGAGTAAGAATAAAAAATACAACTAAAATTAATGTCATAGAGACTTTCATTAGAGAGTCTATTTCAGCACCATGAACGGAACTTGCCGGAGGCAACAATAAATGATCCCATGTTACCATTTGCCAAACAACAAAACCCATAAACAAAGGAATTGTTAATAAAAAAAGTATTCCATTTTTCTTATTATCATCATCTGTTACAGCATTTGTGTCTTTATTGGTTATCTCCGAAAGTAATTCATTAACTCTTACTAATTGAACCAATGCAGCAATGGTTAGGATAACAACTAGGGCAATTAATATATTTGTCATTTTTTAATTTTTACGAGGGCAAAAGTAAGTATTTAGATAGGTATTTAACTATAATATTGCTAGTTTTTTAATAATTATATTGATTATTTATTATAATTTGAAATTACTAGATATTATTAATTATCATCAAGACACCATTCAGCAAATGAATTAGCAGTTTCAGACAAGACGACTTTATATAATTCAATATTTTCTGGTAATTGATCTTTAATCATACTGACAAAATCACTAACTAAATTTTCTGAAGTTGGTTGATAAGGAAGAAAAAAAACTTTTTCAAATGCTGAAAGATCAATATCAGCATGCGGACTATTTGCATTTAATACTAAAGAATGATCGTACTTATCTATAATAGAAGGTTTAACAAGTTTCTTTAACAGACTAAAATCTAACACCATCCCATCTTTCTTATGTCCAGATTCCTCAAGTATATTACCTCTTAATGTGACCCATAGCTTATAGGAATGGCCATGAATATTTTTACATAATCCATCGTAACCATGAAGCGCATGTGCCATTTCCATTTTAAATTGTTTTGTTATCCTAATTTTTTTCATGTATTTTCTATTTTAGATTTAATTTTACTTTTTTATGACTATAATATATCTTCTTGTTTTCGACACCTTGCCTTAGGTCTTTTCTTTTCTCTTCTGGCATATTGGCAATTTCTATACAATCAATAGAGCAGCAGTTTTCATATTTATTTTTACATTTTTTACACTGTAAAAAGAGTAGATTGCAATTAACATTCTTACAATTAGTATGTAAATCACAGGATTCACCACACTGGTGACAATTACTTATAATATCATCTGAAATTCTCTCCCCTCTCCTTTCATCAAAAACAAAATTCTTTCCTATAAACTTATTATCAATACTATTATCCTGCTTGATTTGACGTACATAATCGATAATACCTCCATGAAGCTGGCATACATCATTAAAACCATGATGTTTTAAATATGCAGATGCTTTTTCGCATCTTATCCCTCCTGTACAATATAGTAATACTGGTTGATTTTTTTTACCCCTTAATATGTCCTTAACAATAGGTAACTCTTCTTTAAAAGTTTCAACCTCAGGACATATTGCATCCTTAAAACGACCAATTTCACTCTCATAATGATTCCTCATATCAATAACAGTTGCTCCATTATCAATTGCTTTGTTCCATTGCACTGCATTTAAATGACGACCTACATTAGTAACGTCATAATCGCTTTCTGACAGGCCATCAGCTACAATTTTCTTTCTGATTTTTATAGTAAGTTTAAAAAAAGATTTCCCATCGTCCTCAACAGCAATCTTAAATGGAATTCCTTTTAATGATTCCTGCATATTAAGACTATCAATAAATAAAGACCAATTATGCTCGGGGACACTCATTTGGGCGTTTATTCCTTCTGTAGCAAGATATATTCTTCCAAAAACTAATAATTCCCGCCATTTGGCATATAAAGTATCTCTAAAATCATCAATATTATTAATAATTATATATTTATAAAAAGATAGTGTAATCCTCTTAAAAGACTCTTTTTCAAGCCTTAATATAGCTTCTTCTCTTCCAAGCTTATTGAATAATTTTTTTTTACCTCCGTTAGGATCCATTTATCAGATTTATAAGCACATACAAAGATATAAAAACCTATGATTTTAATGAATATAAAATAACCTTAAAGGTTTATTCTTTAGTATTATATTTGTAAAAAAAAGATATCGATGCAGGATAAGTTTTTAGTAATTGGGTCTTCTGGTCAAATAGGTACAGAATTAGTGGTTGAACTTAGAGGTTTATATGGAGAAAATAATGTTATCGCTTCTGATATTATACCATCATCAGATGAAATTATGAGATCAGGCCCTTTTGAAAAACTTGATGTTACTGATACTTACTTACTATTAGAAATTGTCAAGAAACATAAGATCTCACATGTCTATTTATTAGCAGCTATTTTATCAGCAAATGCAGAGAAGAACCCTAATTTAGCATGGAAACTAAATATGGACTCTTTATTTAACATCTTAAATCTTGCAAAAGAAAAAATAATTCGGAAAATTTTTTGGCCATCATCAATAGCTGTTTTTGGCCCAAGTACTCAAAAAATATTAACCCCCCAACTTGCCATCACAGAACCAAATACAGTATATGGAATAAGCAAGCTTGCAGGAGAAAGGTGGTGTGAATATTATCACAATAAATTTAATGTTGATGTAGTTTCGATTAGGTATCCTGGATTAATAGGTTGGAAAGCTAAGCCAGGGGGTGGAACTACAGACTATGCTGTTCATATTTTTCATGAGGCCATAAAAAATAATAAAT